>Ga0209533_1000076_pt1 | contig 81845 bp, 67 predicted proteins | sample COG_04_FD_184748 | JGI IMG/M metagenome (GOLD analysis project Ga0209533, IMG submission 184748) | Pelagic Microbial community sample from North Sea - COGITO 998_met_04 (SPAdes) (version 2) | ecosystem: Environmental > Aquatic > Marine > Neritic zone/Coastal water | place: Helgoland, sampling...
CGCTTGGATTGTAATCTCCGTAAATTACATCAGCAATTGCATTTCCTCCTTCCATTCCGGGGTAAAAAGCATACAGAAATCCTTTGATATCATCTATGGCATTAGGAACGGAACAAATTCCTCCACTTTTAATTACTACGATTACGTTTGGATTTACTTTTGCCAGTTCTTTAATTAGTTCTTGTTGCATTCCGGGTAATTCTATTGACCCTCCGGTTCGATCTACCGGTCCGGGATGGTAGTTTTCTCCCTCTTGAGTCTGATCCAAGCCACCAACAAAAATCACGTAGTCTGAAGAGCTTGCAATTGCTCTTGCTGCCGCGAATCCTGTAGTATCTGAGTTGTTAATGTCACAACCCATTGCATATTGGATCTGTGCTTCGGGTATTTTGTTTTGAATTCCCTGATAGGGCGTAATCGCATAGGGTGGGTCTACCCAGCTGCTTCCGAATCCATCTAGTTGTGCCACTTTAGCACTTGGACCAACTAAGGCTATTGTTTTGGTTGGGTCTGTAATCGGGAGTATGTTAGCTTCATTTTTGAGCAGGACAATAGCTTCACGACCTGCTTCTAACGCCACTTGCTGATGCTCAGGAGTGTTTGCTCCAACAAATGGGTTTCCTTCAGGGAAATTGTCCATCATTCCTGTGAGGTATTTTACCCTCAACACTCTTCGTATTGATTTATCCAGATCGGCATCAGTAATCTCCCCTGAGTTGTAAAGGTTTAGAAGATTGTTTTGATATTGCGAGGGTTGGCCTGATACAACCATTTCTAGATCGCATCCTGCTTTGAGGGCTTTTTTAGCATCAAAAACCGACCCCCAGTCGGAGATCACATAAAAAGGGAAACCCCATCGGTCGCGAAGTACGTGGGTAAGTAAATCGCTGTTTTCGGCACATTTATCGCCATCAATACGATTGTATGCGTTCATTAAGGAAAGCGGCCCGGCGTCTTGTATTACCCGACGAAAGTTGTATCCGTAATGTTCCATCATTTGGCGGTAAGACATGTTATGATTTACCTCGTGTCTGTTTGCCTGTTTATTAACTCCATTGAAATGTTTAATGGTTGCAATGGTTGGGTTTTCTTGTATTCCTTTTATCAGATCTATGTTTATGTGCGCACAGAGAAAGGGATCTTCTCCGCCTGTTTCAGGGCTTCTGCCGTTCCTCGGGTCGCGACATAGGTCAAGTGCAGGTCCGAGCTGCTGGTGTTTTCCATAAGCATGAAACTCTTTTCCCATAACGCGTCCAACCTCATGAGCTAGGTTGCGATTCCATGAGGCAGCAATTGCTATTCCTGTCGGGAATGCCGTTGCGTCCACAAATCGAACACCGTGAGGACCATCAGCTACCGTAAACCCCGGGATATTAAGATTGGTGTTGTCTTCTGTTGACCACATGTCTTGGCCATGCAGTTGTTTGATCTTTTCAGATAAAGACATATTGTCTATTTTCTGCTGGATGAGTTGCTCAAGAGGATTTTGAGCGATACCAGAAAACCCTATCTGTACTAGTGTGATAAGGATTAATTTTATTCTATTAAATCTATACATAGGTATACTTTTTTTACAATTTCGAGACATTTATAAGGCAGAGGGGCCTATTAAATTTTTAATCATTTTTACTTGTAAGAATGACTCTAGATTGCTTGTGTTTGTAAGTTATTAATCAAATATGCGACGCTAAATCAAGTATAATCATGACGATTAATATAACATTCAAAATTACCTCCATATGACTCTAATAACAATAGGAAAATTGTAAAAAGTGGATTATTAAAAGTGGTTTTTTAATACAAGGTATTGATTTAAAGTTTTTTAATGAATAAGCATTAAGTTAAATAAGTGGGTCTTAAATCAAATTATTAAGCTAAATCGAAGCGTGTTTCTACAATAATGTGTAGACTTTTTAACAAAAAAAAGATCTGTTAAATGGCCTTTATCATCTTTTCAAAATTTTCTTTATCAATTGAGGATTTATTAATTGCGGCTCTGTAATTATATATTGTATTCACAGAATATCGTAAGATTTTTGCTATTCTTGAGCTGTTTGTAATACTTAATTTAATGAGTGCCAGGATTCGTAATTCAGTATTTAGAGTGGTTTTATCTAATTGTTCAATTTGTTTTTCTGGTTTTAACAGCTTGTTTACTTCGGTCACAAAATTTGGATAAATATGTAAAAATGACCGATCAAAGTTATTGTTGAATATTTGTAGTTCTTCATCTACAAACTGTTTTGATTCAGCTAGCTTCAGTAGAGCGTTTGTTTGGTTTGCATTCACATATTTTCTAATTAATTTTCTGTACACATTTAATTTGGAAATATATTCAGAATATAGATTTAAAAAGGTTCCTATATAATGCACTTTAATTTTATCAACTTCTGAAAGCTCTAGATATAATTTTTTTAGATCTTCATTGGAATTGTTTAGTTTGGCATTAAACTCTTTGAGTTTCTCATTTGCTTTTCTCAATTCATTTCTTGTAATAGAAACGTTCTTAATTTGTTTGAGAATAAAAAATACTGCGACTAATAATAAGCTCGCCAGAATACTTATAAAAACGAGTGAATTTTGCAGTTTACTTTTCTGTTTTGAATTTTTCTGCTCATATGCTTTTGTAATTAAAGGCATACTATTAGCGATATAAATAAAACGTATTTGAGAACTATAAAATTTAGCATCATTGTAAGAAAAATTTATATAACGATGTGCACTGTCAACACTTCCTTCTGCAAACAAGATCATTGCCAATATGCCCATTGAGGCATTATCCTTTACAGAGGCTTGAATGTCCGATATCGCTGAAAGAATTAAATATTTTTTCTGTTTTTCAAATTCGCCATTCTGTTCAAACAATAAAGATCTCTCAAACGCAACTAACGCAAACTCCCTGGAACCCTCATCGATATTTGCCAGCCTTTGCGTATTAATATCTAATGCCCTTACTATATTATGGCTATCTCTGTACTGCTTTTCTTTAAGTCTTAAAGCTTCTTCTGTGTTTGGCTTTAACCGAGTGTATAATGAATCTTGATATGTTGTATAGAGTTGAGAATAATTTAACTTACTTCTTTTAACAACCGTATTATATGCCAAACCTACAAAAGCATCTTTGTGAGCAATAAAATAATTGTTAATTAATGATTCTGAAAGAGCGTTGCGATCTATCTCTTTTAAAACGTCAAGAGATTCTTTAAATCGACCAGAACCAACTAAAAGCTGTCCCATTTTAATTTTTGCTTGATTTAATAATAGATTATTATTAAGGCTTTCAGCTATTTGTATATTTTCTTCAATGTATTTAAGTGCATTATCAAAATTGTAAAACTCGTACTCTTCGAAAATCTCATTATAAAGTTTATACACCTCTCTAAGATCATCTGTTTTGTTGCTTTTTTCAAGCAATATTTTTATGCGATTTTCTTTTTGTAAGTCATAAATCGTATGATTGTCCATATTAGCCTCAAGCTCAATTAACAACGAATCAAGGTTTTGTTTGCAGATGCCACCCTGCGAAATAATAAATGATAAAATGAAGATGATTAGTCTCAAACCGGAACTTTAGATACTATTAAATATGGATCGCAAACTTAACACAAAAAAATTAACTCTATTTTTAGGTTCTGCCGCATTAAGTATTACAATTTTTTCTTTTTTGACTTAAACCTCCTAAAGTAGATGTATCAGTTAGACTTCTTGACATTTTAAGAGCCTAATTAATGCCCTTTTGAAGGTTCGAACTCGAAATGGAGGAATTCAATAAATTAATTCACACCGACAGATTTTATCACACAAATTTGATTAATCCACTAAAATCTATCTGTTTTAGAGGTCATAATACAGAAACCTTACTTGTTGTGCTAAGGTAAAAACTAGTCTAATATTTGATCAACAACATCGTAGCCCGATAGTATAGCGCTTTGAACAGAGCCACGGATTATATAAAAGCCTTGACTGGGCCAAATTCCATGAACATTATATGTTTCTCCAGCAAAATATACTTTATCATCAAGTGATGCATTTAGTTCTTCCGATGAAGCTTCAAAATCAGAGGTCCAAGTTCCTTGTGTAAGCGTTTTTTGACTCCAGTTTTCATATATATAGGAGCCAAGATAATATTGAGATGCAAGGCCATCGAAATAACCATCTAACTCTTGAATTACGGAGTCCACAATTGCATCTGAACTACCTAATGCATAATATTTCTCGGTTGAATTTCCAACAGATATTAATCCTAACACATGATCTTCTGAATCCTTACCGTAGGCTACATCATAAAAGGTGTTTTCTCCACCTAATTCCCCAATTGCGATAACATCTGGATAAAATTGATCAGAAAACTTCATAAATAATTTAAACCCAGGCAAAAATTCAACCTCTTGTATAGCCGTAATTTTTTTTGCAGGTAATGGAGGGTTAAAAGTAATAGCGTTCGATTTAAGCACACCAATTGATACAGTTAAGATTACTTTGTCTGCTTTGTATTCTATGCCATTTTCTGTGGTTAATACGACTTTATCTCCCGTGTAATCTATGCTTGTAATTTTGGAGTTATAGACAATGTTTTGGTGTATATTTTGCGCAAAATTTTCATAAATAAAATCATACCATGTAGTACTTTTAAATTTATATTCGGTTATGTAATTTGCATAGTAATCGACCATTTCTTCATTTGGGATTTGCGAAATAGTAGTATCAATTACCTGTGTAACATTCATTGGCTGGTATAAAATAGTTTCAACATTTGGTTCGCTGCCAGGTATATCAATTAAAAAATTCAAAATGGATTTATTTTCGTGAATCCACTCTGCACCTATATCAATAGGGAAGTCTGCGAAAGTATCATTTTTCTGAATTCTACCTCCTAACTTGTTAGTCGCTTCTAATATTTGATAGGTAACACTATCTTCTTCTAGCTTTTTAGCTGCAGCTAAACCAGAAGCTCCTGCTCCAATAATAATTACATCTACTGAGGTGGGAAGCGTGTTGTCTGGGTTAATTTGGACTTTCTCTTTCTTACAGGCTACGATTAACAATGTCAGAATGGCAAATACTAGCGAAATTAAGGGTATTCTTTTCATACGTCTACTTAACTTGTTTTATTTAAGATTAATTAAGTACAATATTAATTTATTTTGATCAGAATTTATTTGACATATGTCACAATATCACGTTTTGATCTTACTCGACTCAATGTTTCTCTACTAATGCCTAAATAAGAAGCTATATCCGTTAGGGATACTTTTTGTAGTATCTGAGGAGTCTTTTTTTGAAGTGATTTATAGCGCTCTTCACCGGACAAGAATTGTAACTGATAAAGTCTTTCTTCAATGCACAGGGTATGCTCTATGATTAGATCGTTAATCAGCAAGCTAATAGACAAATCTGTTCGTATGAGTTCTTTTATTCTTTCAATATTGAATTTTATCAATTCTGAATGTTCCAATAATTCTACTGTTTCTTTTGAGGGTAAACCTTGATAAGTTGTAATTGTCCCAATAACTTCACTTTTGAATGCGAACCACATACATACATCTCTTACTTCTTTTGAGTAGTATGATTTGACTCCTCCTTTTAAGATTAAATAGAAATAACCATGTCTCATTCCTTCAGCAATCAACTTTGTACCCTTAGTTAATTTTATATAGGATGAAACTTGCGCCAAAGCACTTAATGATTCATTCTTTAGATTTGGGAATTGTGTACTTAGTATTTTTTCGAGTTCGATCTCAGACATTATTCATCGTAGGGTTACATAATTAATCAAATATAGATTATTTAATTTCTAGAACTCTTAAAATATTTAGTAGCTCTACTATGTAAAATATAACTAGTTATTTCGATTGAATTTGTCCATTCATATCTAATTCAAATAAGATTTTTAGAGGTTGTTCAAATTAATGCGACTGAAAAAAACTAATACGTTTTAATTAATTTAAGCTTCTTATTTCCTGTTCTAAAATGATAAATATTTGGAGGTAAAGAAGAAATGTCAATCGTTTCGATTTTGCAATTTAGCATTCCGGCTAAAACAATTTCTCCTATACAATTAACGATTTGGTAATCAATACCTTCACAAATTTCACTTTCAACAATAATATAACTAGTAGCAGGGTTTGGATAGATTACAAAATTTGTTTCATCCTTTTCAATATACCCTATTTCATCAATAGGGTATTCCTGTTTATATATCCAAGCCTTATTAGTAGATGTGAAGCCATTCGGGTCAAAACCACCAAAATATAAAGCACTTTCATTTTCAAATGGTGATGATGTATAGCACCTACTTGCAATTAAGGCAGTGTCATTTAATCCAATATTGTCGTTTATTTCTACAACCGAATACTGACCATTAGAATCTCTTTTGGCAAATAAAGCACCTTTATAGTAGCTGTTCCATGTAGGGTGACCACCTCCAGATATATTTGCCTCGAACCCAACTATATGAACAGTATCATTACTTATAGGATCAAAATACTGATAAAATTCATTATACGCTCCAAGAATATAACTAGGGTTTGAACCTATCAAAAAATTCTCGATCAATAAAGATAATTTAGTTTCATAAATTCGATTAAAACCTCCAGAACCATCTGCTTCAAGACGGTAAACAATTCCTTGAGACTGACCATTAGGGCACCACATTAAGAGGAAGGCATCGTTAAGCCCGCTCTGATTATAGATTGTTGTTAAGCCTCTAATTCCGCCAACAGCAGAGTTTATTGTAGCTCCAAGGTCACTAAAATCATGGTCTATTACATAATTTGGCGCAACTCCATCTATACGCCTGTAAAGTTTACTTCCAGATGAAAAATAGAGAGATCCATTTGCTATTTCAATTCCTAAAGATCTAATACTTAGGGGGCCAAATTCTGCTGCTGGGATCCAATCTATTTTTCCTAGTTTTGCAGGATTGTATTTACCCTTATAAATCCCTTGAGTCCCAACGGTAGCAAATACATATTCAAACCCTGTCTCTTTATCGGTATACATTTCAATATCTCGTATCGAATAGTTCTCTCCGGCGGGAAACCCCCCTTGAACGATTAAACTTTCTCCCCAAATCCCATTTAAATCGTTTCGTACAAAACTAGTTACTGTAACATTACTTGTTAAATAATTGGGGGAGTAACCTGCACAAATCAAAAGTGTATCCGGAGTTAAGAGTGTATTTCCAAATTGGTCCTTTGTGAAAATTATTTGTTTAAGAATTTCAGGTCGAAGAAAGTTTGAGCCAAGAAACAAATCTTCTTGCCACTCATCAGTAGGGTTGTCTAGTCGATTTATCTGACCCCAACCAAAGTTAGTATTTGAACCTCCATACCATATATTACTTTCATCTTGCCAGTAACCTACTGATGCATATAATGTGCTTTTATGGTTAACCAGGTGTAATACCTCAGACCCTCCTAAGAACTTACTATTTAAATCATATTCTCCTGCCGTGAACGATTTACTCCACATCTGTGCATTGAGGTTAATCTGTGAAAAAAATAAAAATAGTACTGTGAATATTTTCGCTCCTAAGTTTATTTGCATTTTCTGTCGTATAAAGGGTTCGATCGAATTAACATACCAAATATAGATTATTTAGATTCAAGAATTTTAGAGAAGGATTAATTATACATTCTTTGCAGTATGTAAATACTGCAATCAAAATTGCTTAAAAAGTCCTTTTGCAGAACAATTTTTTTACCAATAAGTTCGAATAATTTACGCTTGACTTCACGTAAGCGGATAATTGCTTTTTTAAACCGGTTCTCCCCTTTTTGTTTGGCTCAAGCTCTTTACTTTATCTGGAATAATGGAGAAAATAGAATTTACGATTGTGCCTAGAAATTTCCATTTGACTTGTCTTTTATTTTTTTGACCCAAATCTCCACAAGGCTATATTTTAGTGAGATTAGATGACGTATCAAGTGCTGTAATTTCGACGTTTTGTAGGTTCAAACTCGAAATGGTATAATTCAATAAATTGGACTCTGAATCTTTTTAGAGAACTCTTTTAGGGATATATATTTTAGTATTTATAGGTAATCAAATCAAGGGTTATGAGGAATCCTATTTTTTAGCCAGACACACAAAAGGCACATAATTTAATTTACCTAGAGCGAAATTTGAAGTGACACACGAAATTCGGGTCTGTAATTAAAACTACTGAATGTATATTTTTCGTTATTGTATGGATAATACCAAACATTTTTAACGCTGAGTAAATTTGTAGCACTCAGTGCCAATTTAGTCCTTGCAGATATTTGTTTAGACAGGTTCATATTCAGCATCGGTCTTGGAGCTTGATATACGTCTACAGGTCCTTTTTGTACAATTACAATACTTTCGCCCGATACATTAAAGTTAGCACCAAAACTAAACCCGTTGCCTTGAAACTGTGTGTAGACATTAAAAATATATGGAGATTGACCGTACATTCTTCTTGTTTTTGAATGCGTCGGATCAAAGGCGCGAATTAATTCTAATTCGCCATCGTCAATTTGTGTTTCAGATTTAATTATAGAAGTATTAAACCCAATGTTCAAATACTTACCCTCGTCTATCACAAACTTCTTTTTTAACTCTAACTCTAAACCAACTATATTAGCCTGCTTAACATTTCGCCATGACAACTCTACATTTTGGGCTTCCACATTCATTACTTGCTCAATAGGATTGCTAAAATGCTTATAAAACCCTGAAATAGATAAAAGGCCAGCACCAGGTAAATATTTTTCAAATCGTAGGTCAAAATTATTAATTAATGTTCTCTTTAAATTTGGATTTCCTGTAAACTGATAGTTCGTTGTAAAGTCATACCAAGAAATTGGTGAGATCTCTCTAAAACTTGGTCGCGCAAGAGTTTTACCGAATGAAGCTCTTACATGAGTGCTTTCATCAATATTGTATTTTAAATTTATTGCAGGTAAAACATCTACGTTATTTAAATTACCTTCTGGCTTTGTAGAATCCATGCTAATTACTTTTATCTCAGTAAGCTCTAGCCTTAGCCCCCCCGTAACTTCAAAGGTTTCTTCTGATTTAAATTTAGACATTGCATAGGTACCTAGCACTTTCTGATTGGCTGTGTACTGGTTGCTCAGCTCAGAAAAATCTAGCACTTCTAGATGAGATGTGCTGCCACCGTTTCCTGATTGTGACTGCCCCACAGTCATTTGATCAGAATTAAAGAAATTGCCTAGGTTGTTGTTGTACTCCAGCCCTGTTGATTTAAAGCCATAACGATATTCTCTGTTTTCTCGATCTTTTTGAAGAAAAGAAGTTCCAACTTTAATATAATTCTCAGCACCAAAATATAATTTGTAATCCAATTTAAAGTTCAAATTCTCTTCTTCTAGTAAACGGAAGTAACGAGAAGGTACAGAATATAAGTCATCTCTTATTGCAAATGTTGGTATCGAATCCTGAATAAAGTCGCCTGTATCTTCATCCTCAACATATAAATACTCAAAAGAATTCGTAAAAACTCTTAAATCTGGTGTGTTTTGATACGACTTTGTATATCCTAAATTCCAATTTAATTCACGGGTTTTTTTATTTTCAAAAATATGTGACCCACTCAATTGATTCGTAAATAATTGTCGCTCTAAGTAGCGTTGAGTTCTTTGCTCCTCATACAAGCCGTTATCATCGGATCTGTTTTCTCCGACAAAATACCTTGCCGAACTTTGCCCATTCTGATTCAGCATACTAATAAACTTTAACTTATGATTGGCATTAAATTTAACCGCGACATTAAAAAACAGAGATGCAAAAACATTCTCATCTCCCCTAGTTTCACTCCCTAATTTTTGAGCCAATAATTGCGATGCACCTCCTTGTGTTTGCGTGTACCTTCCTATAGTACCGTTTTCGTAAAAAGAGAAGTTTTTCTTGTACGTTATTCCAGAGTTAAACCCGATTTCTTTATTGTTGATTAGATATTTATTGCCAAGACTAAAGCTAACAGATTGATTTAATCCAGACTTAAAACGTTCTATATTCCAGTTCTTGGTAAAAGATTGCGTAGCTATAGATAAAGAGTCGTTCGCAAAAACTCTACTTTGTTCGAGCCACCTCCCTCTATCCTCCCAGTTATTATAAGATCCATTTTCATCTTGAACATCAGACAAGGTTAAATTTGCATATTCAGAATCTTGACTTTGAGCATAATAGAAAGCTTCTTCATATGAGGATGGATTGTAGTTGTTTATTCCATTCTGTTCAACAAAAGAAGGAACTCCTCTTAACCCATCATCAAAACCAAGATAATCGGTTGAACTAGATTTTTGACCAATGAAGTTGTTGTTTAAGTTTGACTGAATACTATAGCCCGATGAATAGTTAAATTGAACTTCTAGAGTGTCTGGAAAATCATTCGTAGCTAAATCAATCAATCCTCCTGTAAAGTTACCCGGTAAATCTGGGGTAAATGTTTTATAGACGAGTATATTATCGATTACATTTGTTGGGATTAAATCCATTTGTACCGAGTTTTTATTTGGGTCTAAACTTGGTAAGGAAATGCCATTTAACGTAGCTAAACTATACCGATCACTCAAACCTCTAACATAAACATACTTTCCCCCTTGTACATCTACTCCAGACACGTTTTTTAATGCTTCTGCTGCATTTGAACTCCCAGTAATGGTCATTTGTTTTTTGGAGAGCGTATTTATCATTCCTGCGGCTTTTTTTTGAACATTTACCACATAAGCTTCCCCTTTTCTATCTACTTTAGTAATCAATTCTATTGCGCCAAGTAATGTAGTCTCTTCTGTTAATTCAAAATTTAATTCCTCGCTCTTATCCAAAGCTATCTGTATTGTATCTGTTTGGTAAGACATATATTGGCATACAATAAAATAGCTCCCACTAGAAATTGATTCCAATTTATAATTGCCATTGTAATCAGTAATTGTACCCTTCTTTGATTCAATAATGTAAACAGAAGCCCCAATAAGTTCTTCTTTAGTATCCATATCCATTACTTTGCCTTTTAGGCTTAGTTTGTCAGATAAAGTTTGCGCCTGTACTTTAATAATTGAGCACATTATAATACTTAATAATACTACTAATCTCATGTTTTTAGATTCGTGGTTAAACAGGAGCAAAACAAGCCTCTAAATGTTACCAAATCCTTTCATAAAAATTAATAAATATCCATTTATGAACTACAAATTCTCTTAAGATTCACACAAATGAAATCTTAGCGTAACAAGAATGTTTGATTATTGCAACAATAAAATACAAACTCAAACTCAAAAAAGATGAACCAAACATTCACCAAATTTTTTATGTTAATGTGTCTATCATTCACATTAAGCGCACAAGACCTAACCGTTACAGATAACGTAGGGTCTGGAAACATATACTGGACCTCTGATATAACCTATCATTTAAACGGAGGTGTTTTTGTTGAAGCAGGCACAACTCTTCACGTAGAGGCTGGAACCGTTATAAAAGGAATGCCCGGGCAAGGTGAGTCTGCAGCATTTTTATGTGTTGCACGAGGTGGTAAAATAATGGCAGAGGGTACAGCTACTGATCCAATAATTTTCACCTTTGAGGCTGATCCATTAGATGGATCTATACCAATTACTACACGTGGTCAATGGGGAGGTTTATTAGTGTTAGGTAATGCAACTCTAAACTCTACTCCAGGTATTTCTGCAATAGAGGGTGTACCGACATCTGAGAATAGAGGTCGGTATGGAGGAACTAATGATTCCGATAACTCTGGGATTATTAAGTATGTGTCTATTAGACACGGAGGCATTGAAATTGGTGCTGGAAATGAAATTAATGGATTAACATTAGCTGGAGTTGGTGATGAAACCAATGTGAGCTTGATAGAAGTAATAGCTAACACAGACGACGGAATTGAATTTTTTGGTGGGACTGTAAGTGTGCAGCACGCATTTGTTTCAGCATGTGGAGACGATAGTTTTGATTACGATGAAGGTTGGAGAGGTCAATTAAATTCAAACTGGGTTTCGGTATCAAGTTCTGATGATGGCGACAGAGGGGGAGAACACGATGGAGGTACTGACCCAGAAACGGCTCAACCTTATGCTACTCCAGTGATAGATTCTGCAATTTTTATTGGAAGAGGAATTGAGGCTGGTAAAAGGGCTCTTACTTTTAGAGACAATGCTGGTGGACATTACTCAAATTCCATTTTTTACAATTTTTCTAAAGGAGTAGATATCGAAGACTTAGCTGGTGAAGGTGAAGATTCTTACTCCAGATTATTAAATGGAGATTTAACATTTACAAATAATAGGATTGATTGTGGAACGGCAACTTTTGTTAGCTCAACGGGAGAAGATTTATCTGATTATTTTACTGCAAACAACAATTTGATTACTTCAGAGCACAATTTATTTTGGTCTGAAGACGATGTTTATATGGGAGGGCATGCAGATTGGGCAAGTTGGACCTTAGCAATGAATTCTGGCTGGGTTAAAATGGGTTCTTACGGGCTTTCAATTACAGAGGTGGATAATATTTCAGTGAATGTTTACCCCAATCCTCTAACAGAAAACACTGTACATATTAATTTTAAGAAACAGCTAGATGGGGTTTGTACAATTACTAACACTAAAGGTAGTGTATTAAGTCGCACATTATTTAATGGCAATTACATTGAAATAAATAACATTAAAAGGAAAGGAATTTATTTTATTACTATTGAGCTTAATTCAGGTGAGAGGTTTAGTAGAAGGATAGTTAAATAATTGATTTACCATAAAAAAAGCCCGAATATTCGGGCTTTTTTTATGGTAGAAATTTATTTTAAGCATCAGTTACAAGTTTATACCCCACTCCTTTTACAGATTTAATACAGTCTATTTCGAGCTTATTACGTATGCGAGTAACATGTACATCAATAGTTCGTTCATTTACAATTGTATCTCCCCAAATTTGATCGTAAATCTTTTCTCTTGTATGAACTTTATCAGGGTTTTCAGCTAACATAGTTAACAATTCGAATTGCTTTTTAGGTAAATCATGAGACTTATCTCCAACAAATACTGTGTAAGTTTCTAGGTTAATTTTAATGTTGTTAATCTCTACATTATAGTTGTTTGTTTGTTTTGATATAGACGGAGCACTAAAATTATTTTTTTCTAGCCTGGACTTTATTGCTTGTATTTTCTTTGTAAACAACTGTATATTTATAGGCTTACCTACAAAGTCATCACAACCAGCTTCGTAGGCCTTTATTTTTGTGTAATCATCAGAAGATGCAGAGAGCATTACTATATAGCTGTGTATATTTAATAAACGGATTTCTTTACAAGTTTCAATTCCATCTAATCCTGTCATCATAATATCTAAAATAACAATGTCTGGCAAGAAGCTTTTGTATTTGCTTAGTGCCTCTTGACCATTTTTAGCAGTTTGAATTTCAAGATTTAATTTCGAAAGATTGTACTCAAGAAATGTTCTTATGTCTTCTTCGTCATCAATTATAAGTAATTTCATTAACAAATATTGATTTTTCTGAAGACAGTCGGGTTAATACAAGGTTATAATTATGTTAAAATCAAGTACGTTTTGTACTCGTGTGTTAAGTATTTCCTATTTAATCGATAACCAACTCCTCGCACACTTTCTATCACATCATCTGATGTTTTAATTCTTATATTACGAATATACACATCTAGAATTCTTGAACGACTTTTAGAGTCTGGCCAAAACCTATCAATTATTGTTTTCCTATAACAAACGGAACCATTTTGAGAGCTCAAAAAGAAAAGTAATTTGAATTCTTTTGCACTTAAATTTATCGATTTGTTATTAAACGAAGCTGTAAAATTATCGTAATTTAATTTTAAGAATGTAGACTGTATATTTGGTGAGGAAGTTATTGTGCTAAAAAGTGATTGAATTTTAGAATACCATAATTTAGGCGACTCTTCTTTGTGAACTATGGTTATCGCACCCGCTTTTAAAGCATAGATTGACTCATAATTTAGATTTATATCTGTAATCGCCACTAGCAAGGGGGGCTTACTATCTTTTAAAGCCAATTGATTTATAAAGTCATCAATTTCATGATTGTCTATTTTGGTGTTTGCTATTATAACATCGTATAGATATATATTTTCTATACTAGCGAATTCTTCATAGTTCTCTATAACTTTAATCGACCCTGAGTTTTTATTAAAAAAATCAATGTGATTTTTTATTTCATCTTTATTCTTAACAATAAATAGTGTTCTGAGCATAGTAATTTTTTACAAAAAAGGAAATTTCGTATTACAAGATCATTTCATCGGTGTTAAAAAATTATTAATTAGATTTTATTTCAGAGTACTTCTCTCAATACATTACGTTTTGTGTTTTTTGAGGCTGAACTTCAATTCTTTTTAAATTTATTTTTTATTATAAACATGTAAATTTAACCTGTTAATGCAGAGTCCAATATTCTTTTTCTATTAAATGGATTTAGTATTATTTTCCAACAAATAAATTTTCTTTACCCATAAGCATCATGTGCTTGATTTACAGATACTTAAGTATTTGCTTCTATCTATTTACACTTGATTGTTTAAGGCGATTTGCTACACGTTCTCTTATACCCCACCTCTAAGAACCTTTAAGTGCATAGCGAGTCTTAAATCGCTTTAAAATGAGTTTACTACTGTTAAATCCTTTGTTTTTAATGTTCCACGTGAAACAATTCAGTTTTTTGTCTTAAACTGCAATTGTATTCTGCGTATAGGCTTAATCTGATACAGAAAGATTACCTACCCATATAAACTAACAAAACAGAGATGTCTGAAGGAGAAACACCGGATACCCTACCAGCATGTGCAATTGTTTCTGGCTTTAATGCGGTTAGTTTTTGTTTTGCTTCATTAGAAAGCGAGGCAAGTTTTTCGTAGTTAAAGTCTTTGGGTATTTTAATGTTTTCTAAGCGTGTAATTTTTTCAGCGTTTTCTTTTTCTCTATCTATATATCCGCTGTATTTAATTTGAATAAATGCTTCTTCTATTGCTTCGCTATTTTTGCCATTTTCCTTAAGAAATTCTTGTATAGCTTCTAGTTGCTCTAAGTCCTCAAAGCTTACCTGAGGTCTAGACATCAGTTTTGTGAGTTTGGTTTTTTGAGGTATCGGACTCGACCCTAGTTTTTCTAATATTGGATTGATTTCTTCTGGTACTGCAGAGGTTGTGGCGAAGTATTTCTTAAGCTTTTCTATGTAGTCTATTTTTGTATTTAGTCTATTGAGTCTTTCTTCCGATGCTAGTCCTAGGTCAAATCCCTTTTGTGTTAATCTAATGTCAGCATTGTCTTGCCTAAGCAATATTCGGTACTCCGCTCTAGAGGTAAACATTCGGTAGGGTTCGTCTGTACCTTTGGTTATCAAATCATCTATTAGAACTCCTATGTATGCTTCTGATCTATTAAGAGTAAATGGTTCTTTCCCTTGAGTTCTTAGGCTTGCATTTATACCTGCCATCAAACCTTGGCAACCGGCTTCTTCGTATCCGGTTGTGCCGTTTATTTGCCCAGCAAAATAGAGTCCTTCTACTAGTTTTGTTTCTAGTGTATGTTTTAGTTGTGTTGGTGGAAAGTAGTCGTATTCTATAGCATAGCCAGGTCTAAACATTTTCGCTTTTTCAAAACCTGGAACCTTTTGCAGCGCTTCTATTTGCACAGTTTCTGGTAGTGAGGTTGAGAATCCATTCACATAGATCTCGCAGGTGTCCCATCCTTCGGGCTCCACAAATATTTGGTGTCTGTCTTTGTCTGCAAACCTTGTTATTTTGTCTTCAATAGATGGGCAATACCTCGGCCCTATTCCTTTAATCCTGCCTTGAAACATTGGCGATTTTTCAAAGCCAGTTTTTAGTATTTCGTGTACTTCTGTCGAGGTATAAGTTATGTAGCAAGATCTTTGTTTCGTTGGTTTGTTTGTGGGCATATATGAAAAGCCAACCACATCTTCATCTCCAGGCTGTTCTTCCATTTTTGAGTAGTCTAAGCTTCTGCCGTCTACTCTTGGCGGTGTTCCTGTTTTCATTCTGCCCGATTCAAATCCATGAGCTTCTAGCTCTGCTGTAATACCTGTAGATGCTCTTTCTGAAGCTCTCCCTCCTCCAAAGCTTTTGTCTCCAATGTGTATTAAGCCATTTAAAAATGTTCCGTTTGTGAGAATTACATTTTTTGCTTTTATCTTAAGTCCTAAGCTTGTTTTTATACCTTCAATTTTACCATTTTCAATGATCAATCCTGTAACCATTTCCTGCCAAAAGTCAAGATTTTTTATGCCCTCTAAAACCATTCTCCATTTCCTAGAAAAGAGCATTCTGTCAGACTGTGCTCTTGGACTCCACATGGCCGGTCCTTTTGATTTATTCAGCATTTTAAACTGGATCATAGTCTCGTCGGTTACCAGGCCTGCGTATCCACCTAAGGCATCAATCTCTCGTATAATTTGCCCTTTAGCTACTCCTCCCATCGCTGGGTTGCACGACATTTGCGCTATGGTATCCATACTCATCGTAGCCAATAGGGTTTTTGCTCCTAGGTTAGCTGCTGCTGCTGCAGCTTCGCATCCTGCATGCCCACCACCTACTACAATTACATCGTATTCTTCTTGAAACATACTTGGGTTCCACGTGGAACAATTTAAGTTTACTCAGCAATTAACATGCTAAATAACTGATTATTAATGTTTTAAACCTTAAGTTTTAAGTAGTAATCCTCTTTACTTCTCATAAGTAAAGCCTGTTCTTCTGTTTTGTCTTCGTATCCGCATAAATGAAGTAGTCCATGAATGAGTACTCTGCTAAGCTCGTTTTCAAAACCATCCTTGTACTCTATTGCATTTTCGGCCACTCTTTCTGTGCTAATGTATATGTCGCCTATGAGCTCGTCTCCAACACTGTAATCAAAGGTTATGATGTCTGTATAGGTGTCGTGTTTAAGAAACTCTAGGTTTATTTTAATCAAATAGGCATCGTCGCAAAAAATATAGTTTAGCGCGCCAATTGTTTTACCTTCTTTTTGAGCTGATGCATTAAACCAATCGATAATACGCTGTTGGTTTTCTAATGTAAACTCTCCTTCGGAGTGAAATTCTATTTGTGACTCGCTCATTAGTTTTGCTCAATGTTTTGAAAGTAATCTTTTACTTTTTCTTTATAATAAGGCCTTAGTTTTGTTGGTATTGTTTTGAGTAATTCAGCTTGTTTTAGTTTTGTCCTTTTATATTCTTCTAGTAAGTCTTGAATTTGATGAGGAATTTGTTTGGCCTCTTTTGCTTCTCTTTTTTCTTCCTTATCCCTTTCCTGATCGGCATTTTCAGCTTCCAAAAGGTGTTCAATTATTTGGTTTTGTCTGTTCAGAGTTTCTTGCGTAATGTTGTCGTTTGCAATGTCTTCTTCTGTTTGCTCCATCTTGTCTATTGCATCTCGTAGTCCCTCGGCATTCCCATTTTCAGACTCTTCAATTTTATCTGCCATTTCTTGTAACTGCTTTCGAACCATCTCTTGTCTGCCCATCATTTTCGCCAATTCTTTTCCTTGGCCCGGTTTAGGTTTAGGTTTTTCTCCTTTTTTTCCATCCTTGCCTTTCTTCATTTTTTCGAGCTGTTCCTTTAGTTTTTTCTGCATCTTTTTAAGGTCGCTAGGCTTCGGATTTCCAGAACCCGGTTTATTGCATTGTTGTTCTCCAGGTGTTTTTTTGGCTAGATCTTCTTGCATGGCCTGTAGTACTTCGCTTAGCATAAGAGCCAGATTGTTAGCAGCGGTCATTACCAATTGTTGTTCTTCTAGCGCTTTGTTTGTTTCGCGTTCTGCCATATTGGCTAAAGATTTCCCAAAGTTGTTTGTAATGGCACTCATTTCTCTGTTAATTGTGGCTTTAATTTGAACTTGCCTTTTGCTTAGTGCGTATAGAGAGTCTTCTAGAATTTTTGAATCGTCGCTAAGCTTGTTTTGCCAGTGGATAAGATTGACGTACTCAGGGTCATTTTTATTCGTTTCTGCCAAGTCGGATAAAAGTTCTTCCTCGTCAATGGAGAGGTCTACCAAGTTTTCTAATATTTGCCTTAGAGTTTCCATGTCTTCTGCTGGAGCACTATCGCTTGCTTGTTGCTGTGCTTGTTCCAATTGCTCTTTTAAATCGTCCATTTTATCCATGGCTTTTTGCTGAGATTCAGATGTTTTTTTCCGTTTCTTATTCTCGGAATTCTCTTTACTATCCTCCATCTCCTGCTCTATAGATTCTTGGAGTTCTTTAATTTCTTCCAAGTTTTCTTGTTTCTCTAGCGCATCATTTTTTTCTTGCAACTCATCTAGTTCTTCTGATAACTTTTTAAACTCTTCATTTAATTTTTGTTGCTCTTCGGTTATCGTTTCTTGTTCTTTTGTTTTTTCTTTATTATCGGTTTGGAGTTCTTTTTGCTTGTCTTTTAGTTCTTTTAACTTTTCTAGACTTTCCTCTAGCGCTTGTTCGAACTCAAATTTCTTGAGCAGCTCCAAATTCCTATCCAGTTCTTTTTCTAAATCCTCATTACTCATTTGAAGTTCTTCGAGTTTTTCCATCCATTCGTCGGTTTTCATTTCTTCCATGAGTTTTTCCATCTCATCGAAAAGTTCCCGCATATCTTCAGTCATCAACTCTTCCATCAATTCCTCGAGCTGTTTTTGTTTGTCTAAAATTCGTTTGTCCTCATTAGAAAATTCATTGAGCATCGCATTTTTTTCTTTGTTTTTTTTTGCGATTTCATCTATATTTTTTTCCAGTTTTTTCTGTTTTTCTAAAACCTCATTTACCCTTTGCTGATCTTCCCAGTTTAGTTCTTTTTTGTCTAGCAACTTTTTTCTTAGCTCTTCAAAATTCTCCTGAATTTCTTTGGCAAGTTCTACGTTTTCTTCCAAATCTTTTTTCAGCTCATCTGTTTTTTCAGCTTGCAGTTCTTGCAGCTGCTCTTTGCTAGGCGCTTTAAACTCAAAGTTTCTACTTCTGCTTGTTTTTGGCTTGTTTACAGCATCGTTATCAGACACTTCAAAATAGTATTCAAGTTCATCTCCCTCATTAAAATCAATAGTATTCATATCAAAAATGAAAAAGAAGTTGTCAGTTTTGAGATTTTTATCAAATTTTATGGGCACAATACTGTCCCAGTTATTGTTGGTTTTAGTAATTACAAACTGAAGCTTGCTAAACCCATAATCGTCTTTAATTTGACCTTTAAAATAGCGTAATTTTAGTGTGGTGGAATCTACTACCTCGCTTGCATCTACAATTGGATGTCCATCTTTAAGGACCTTAAATAAATAGCTTACCGAATCTACTGTATTTACCAAGGCGTTAGACGGGAGTAGTGTGTAGTCTTTTGTTTCTTTTGCCGTTTTATTGAGGGTAAATTTATTTTTTATCAACTCCTTTGCCTCCAGCTCGTTTTCTCCCCACAACACAAAAAACTGGTCTGTATTTGATGTAAAAAAACTCCATTCGGCCTTTGTTCCTTCAGGAACGAGAACCTCCCCAATGTTTTCGAATGTTTCGTTTTGCTTTTGCGTATACTTTGGGTAGGTAAGTTTTAAATTAAAATTAAGCAAACTTGGGGCGGCCAATACATTTAAATTGTGTGTTGTAGAATACAGTCCTCCCGCATTAAATTTTAACTTTTTAGAGCTTTGTATGTTCGTAAAAGTATAGTCAAACTCATGATTGGCTCGCTTGGTCATTTTAATCGCAATGCCGTTTAGCTCTATGTATGCATCCGTGGGTATTTCGTCCCCTTGTAATTTAAGTGTGATTTTGTAGTTTTGATTTTGCACGCATTCCAAGGCCTCATTTTGTATAATAAACTCAAATGGAGCATCTGCGATATATTCTGTGTTATAGTCCATAATTCTGGCAGAGCTTTCTGTTATAATAGCCTCGCTGTCTGCCAAAATAAATCCACTAAATATAAAAACGGGAATCAAGGCATATTTTAAGTAACGCTTATTTTCTATAAAACGAACTGCTTTAACAAACTGTACAGGCTTTAAGTCCTGCGATTTTTGGTTTATACTCGCCTCTAGCAGACTTAAACTCGAGCTGTTTTGCTCTTTAAGTTGAAGTACATTTAAAAGCTTGTCTGCAACATCAGGAAATTGAGCTCCTATTATTTTTGCAGCTTCTTTGTCGCTTAAACGCTTTCCTAATTTAATTAATTTTAAAATGGGAACAAGAATCCATACAACGATGATGCATGCAGATAGTGTTGAGAACAGCCAAAATAAAACGGTGCGTGTAAGGGTGTTAAATCTTCCGAAATGCTCTAACAAGGCAAAAGAAATAATTCCGATTGCCAAAAGACTAAAGCTTACTATTAAACCTCTTATAAGAAGGTTTTGGTAATATTTTTGGGTAAAAGCTCGTAGCTTACTAATTAGTATGGTATAGGCGTTTTGCATAGCACAAAAGTAAGGTATTATATTAAAAAGAACAGAGAAGATAAATATTTGACTTCTTTTAACAAAGCGTCGTTTTGATTGCTGATCGCTCTAAGCCAATTTATATTTAAATTTGTACCCTGAGAACTCCTTCAGGTGAATACTTGAATGCCCAGATTTACTAAGTTAAATGTCCTTGAAAGACTTTAGTGTTTTAATGTACACCTTATTCTTGACGGTTTTTTTCTGAGTTTATTGAGTTATGGAGCAAATCTCTTGAGCAAATCATCATTTTTTTCATTTAAAACTCATTAAATTATTTTGAAGTCTTCAATTTAATAATTTGTAATTTTGCACCTCAAAATTTATCTAGAGATGGAAAATAGACGTGTTAGAGTACGATTTGCCCCAAGTCCTACAGGCCCTTTACATATGGGTGGTGTAAGAACAGCGCTTTACAACTATTTGTTTGCAAAAAAACACGGAGGAGATTTTTTGCTGCGAATTGAAGATACAGATCAAGCTCGATACGTACCTGGAGCAGAGGAATATGTGGTTGATGCCCTCAATTGGTGTGGCATGAAAATAGACGAGGGGGCTTCTGTAGGAGGTCCTAACGGACCTTACCGTCAATCTGAGCGAAAGCCTATGTATAGAAAGTATGCAGATCAGCTTATAGAAGCCGGACATGCGTATTATGCTTTTGATACACCAGATGAGCTAAGCGAAATGCGTGAACGCTTAAAAGCTGCAGGAATGGCTGCTCCGCAATACAATGCTGTAACTCGAAGTGGCATGCAAAACTCTTTAACTTTATCTGCCGAGGAAGTAGACAAACGTTTGGCTGCTGGCGATGCTTATATTGTTCGTGTAAAAATGCCTCGTAACGAAGAGGTGAAATTTGAAGACTGTATTCGCGGTTGGGTTTGTGTTAACACCAATAATTTAGACGACAAAGTTTTGTTTAAATCTGACGGCATGCCTACCTATCACTTAGCAAATGTAGTAGACGATTATTTAATGAACATCTCTCATGTTATACGAGGTGAAGAATGGTTGCCATCGGCACCCTTACATGTATTGCTCTACCGCTTCTTTGGCTGGTCAGAGCTCATGCCAAAATTCGCCCATTTACCTTTAATACTTCGTCCAGATGGAAATGGAAAACTGTCTAAACGAGATGGCGACCGGTTGGGTTTCCCAGTATTTCCTACCAATTGGAAGAATCCAGAAACAGGAGAAGAGTCTTCGGGTTATAGAGAAAGAGGTTATTACCCGAGTGCTTTTAACAACATGTTGGCCTTTTTAGGGTGGAACCCGGGTACTACGAAAGAACTCTTCTCTATGCAAGAACTGATAGAAACGTTTACATTAGAGCGCGTAGGAAAAGCAGGGGCAAAATTTGATTTTGATAAAACAAACTGGTTTAATCAGCAGTATTTGCGCATGTATACCGGGGAAGAGTTAGCGGTTCAATTAAAACCATTTTTAGATGCAGAACAACTCATTAGCGAACCATCTTATACCGCTCGGGTATGCGATTTAATGAAAGAGCGTGCTACTTTCGTTGAAGATATCTTGAAGGAGGGCCGCTACTTTTTTGAAGCGCCAAATTCATACGACGAAAAAACCATCGCTAAAAAGTGGAAAGAACAAACGCCACAGATTATTTCAGAGCTAAGTAGTTTATTAAATAGCTTGCCTTCTTTCGACCCCGAAAGTATTGGCGCTTGTTTTAAAGCTTTTTTAGAGTCTAAGGAATTAGGCTTTGGAGCTGTTATGCCTGGATTCCGAGTGTCTGTTACCGGTTTAGGTGCAGGAGCTTCGATGAACGAAATTGCTGCCTTACTGGGCAAAGAAGAGGTTCTTAAAAGAATTGAGCGTGCTTTAACAATCATAAAAAAATAGTTTTGGGAATTATTCGTGTAGAAGACATCCGTTGCTATGCTTACCATGGTTGTATGGATGAGGAGGGCGTTATTGGAACAGACTTTAGTGTTTACGTAGAAGTAATTACAGATTTAACATTGTCTGCTCAAACAGATGAATTGGCCGATACGGTAGATTATGTAGCGATTTCTCGAATTGTACAAGAGCAAATGGCCATACGCTCAAAGTTAATAGAACACGTGGTTCAGCGTATTTTAGACAAGCTTTTATTAGAGCTGCCAACAGTTAAAGAGACTAAGGTAGTGGTGGTTAAGCACAAAGCTCCAATACAGGGCGATGTTCAGCGAGTGAGTGTAGAAATGAGTGCGAGAAGATAAGTTTGAAATTCTTTTTAGTTTCTTTGCCAACGCTGTCTAAATTGTTACATTTGTCAACCTTATAATTAAGGTCGGATGGCCGAGTGGCTAGGCAATGGTCTGCAAAACCATGTACACCGGTTCGAATCCGGTTCCGACCTCATCAAAAACCTCAAACGAAAGTTTGAGGTTTTTTTATACTAAAACTTCAATACCTTTTTATCGGAAAACTTAATTTTTTGCATACTTAATATGAGCTTGAAACAACATTTATAGGGAATTAGTTTTTGCTCTGCTGTTTTATAGCCTATTTTAGCTATTAATTCGTTTGTTCAATTTGTATAAATAAAAAAATCATCAGGGTATGAAAACAACTTTAGCCAGCGTATTATTGCTAATTCCTTTTTCTTTATACGCTCAAAGTAATGTGCGTTATCTAGATGAGGTTTTTAGCGATATTTCTGTATCTACAGTAACCTATTCTGAGGAGCATAATTTACAATTAGACGTATACCAAGCCATTGGAGATACTCTAAGCAATAGGCCTTTACTCATCATTGCACACGGAGGCTCTTTTATAGCTGGAGTTCGTTCAAACCCAACCATGGTCTCGCTAGGAAACACCTTTGCAAAAAGAGGTTATGTAGTTGCTTCAATATCGTACAGACTTATTCCTTTTACTGATTTATTTTCATCTCAAAGCGCCATAAATGGAGTTGCCAGAGCTTTAAGTGATGGCCGTGGAGCCGTTCGTTATTTTAGAAAAACGGTAGCACTTCAGGACAATCCTTTTGCAATAGATGAGGATCAAATTTATTTTGGAGGAAACTCTGCTGGTGGAGTTATTGCCCTGCATGCTGCTTTTATGCAAGAAGAAGACCTTACGGATCCCGATTTAATTTCTGCATTTAATTTGTTAGGAGGCATAGAAGGCGATAGCGGTAATGAAGGATACTCTAGTGAGGTAAGAGGCGCAATAAGCCTCGCTGGAGCTATTGCAGACGTAAACTTTATTACACTTACCGAAAACGATAAATTAGTGCTAACCTGCCACGGAGACCAAGATGAAACCGTACCCTACTTATGCGGTCAACCTTTAAGTAGCACTATTTTGCCAGAACTATGCGGTGGCGGAGCAATCCAAGCTCACACAGCGTCTATTGGCTTTACAAACCACAAACACTTGTTATTTGAAAATGCCGATCATGTTCCTTGGCTTGTAGGCTCTTCAATAGAAGAGGAGATGATTGACTTTGTAAGTACGCATTTATACAATTCCTTAGATTCTCAAAATGTTGAGCTTAAGGAAAGAGAAGCCAATCGTTTAACTGCTTTTCCAAACCCAAGTAGTACTTCGTTTAGAATAAGAACACTGAGTAAGCAATACAAAGTAATTGTTTACAACCTAAATGGTATTGAGGTTTTTAGAACAGAAAACACAAACGAAATTAACATAGAGCAGCTCCCAAAAGGAATTTATACGGTTCAACTTATTGAGGATAAACAGCAAAGTACCTTTACAAGACTTGTTAAAATGTAAGTCTTTGTTTTTCTTAGGATAGCATTAGTGATTGTTTCATACTTCCCAAAGTCAAGACTATTAATTTTTAAAAGAGCGCCCTACAAATCCATATACAGCTGAGGCGTCATTACTTTAAATTTGAACACCTTCATCGTTTTGAGTATATTCTAGAATATAAAACAAGTATAATTCCATGAAATTAGACTTCGCCGAATAAATCTGTCTTACAATCAGCACAAAGAAGAGGTTGATAAAAGCAATTCAATCAGTACTTGAGACTTCATCATTTATTATGCGAAAATCTTTTTTTGAACTCGAGGAGTAGCTGACATTATTTACTGGATCATAGCACTCTTGCTTGCTTGCTCAAATGGAACTGATGCATTACTGTTAGCTCTAATGGTTATAGGAGCTAAACCTTTTGTAGTGAAGCAATTAAAATACCTTTCGCTTTTATTTATACAGCAGAATCGATTGCTTTTTTGGGTGCAAAACCTGTTTTTGTAAATAGATATAGAAACCTACAATATTGATGTCTCATAAATTGAAGCTAAAATTACATCAAAACTCAAGGTGATTATTCCTGTTTCTGTATTTGGACAAATTTCCGAAATGTTTAAGACCAACGATCTGGTTCAACACTATAATTAAAAAGCAATATTCGCCAGATGTTTTTAAACGTCTTTATTGTTGTCTTGCATTCTCTTTATATTTTTCACTAGATAAATTTCAATTGTTTAGTCGAATAAATTGACTTGAGTTAAGACTTAATTTTCAATTATATACTAGTAAGCACAGGAAAATATGTAAATTAGCCGAATATTATTCTAGTTGAATTAGTCTATATTTAAGCTATTTTTTTGATGTATTAACCCTCATTAGATGTTTTTTGTGGGAGTTACAATGCGAAGCTGTGGAAAACATATGATGAAACTTATTTTACAAAAACACACTCCTGCTTAGTAAACGCGTAACATTAAAGTATAATTTAACACCAATAAACTTTTGAAAATTACCGTAATTGGAACTGGCTATGTTGGTCTTGTATCAGGAACATGTTTCTCAGAAATGGGAAATGACGTAACCTGTGTAGATGTTGATACTCTCAAGATTGAAAGACTCAAACAGGGTATTATTCCGATTTATGAGCCAGGACTTGAAGAGATGGTTTTACGAAACCATAAGAATGGAAACTTACGCTTTAGTACTTCCCTACCTGATGGGTTAGAAGGCTCTGATATTGTATTTATAGCAGTTGGTACGCCTATGGGCGAAGATGGTTCTGCTGATTTAAAATACGTGTTTGCCGTTGCTAAAGAAATAGGGCAAAACATAAGTAAGCCAGTTGTTATTGTAGATAAATCTACCGTTCCAGTAGGAACTGCCGATAAAGTTAGAACGATTATTCAAGCAGAACTTGATAGTAGAGATCAGGACACTAAATTTTATATGGTGTCAAATCCAGAATTCTTAAAAGAAGGTGCAGCAGTAGAAGATTTTATGAAACCTAATCGAGTTGTTATTGGGGCATCAGAAGAGATTGCTTTAGATAAAATGAGGCAAATTTACGCACCATTTTTTCGAACCAACGACCGATTTATTACCATGGATATACGCTCGGCAGAAATGACCAAGTACGCCGCTAATGCCATGTTGGCAACAAAAATCTCATTTATGAATGAGATAGCAAACATTTGTGAACGAGTAGGGGCAGACGTGAATAGTGTGCGTATAGGAATTGGATCAGACCGAAGAATTGGCTACTCCTTTATTTATCCCGGTTGTGGATATGGAGGATCTTGTTTTCCTAAAGATGTAAATGCTTTGATTAAAACAGCAAAAGATTACGGTTATAATCCGGAATTAATTGCTTCTGTAGACGGAGTAAATCAAAGGCAAAAACGTGTAATAGCTGAAAAGATCATCAAGCGTTTTGGTGAAGACCTATCTAGCCTAACTTTTGCTCTGTGGGGCTTATCTTTTAAGCCTGAGACAGACGATATGCGAGACGCCGCTAGTATAACAGTTATAAAAGAGCTGACTAAGCGTGGAGCAAAAATACAGGCCTACGATCCAAAAGCAATTCAAGAAGCAAAAACACTCTACCTTAAAGGTAATTCACGTGTTAGTTATTCCAGTAGTAAATATACTGCGCTTCAAAATGCAGATGCGTTAATTTTACTTACCGAGTGGAAAGAGTTTCGCTCACCAGATTTCGAAGAATTAAAATCTCAGTTAAAGAACCCAATTATTTTTGACGGTCGAAACCAGTATAATGCATTTAGGCTCGAAGAAAAAGGATTTGAGTATTATCAAATTGGTAAAAAACAATCAAATAGTTAACACAGAAAGATGAAAGACAGTAGAATAGCAGTAATAGGACTAGGGTACGTAGGTTTACCTTTAGCTTTAGAATTTGCAAAAAAACATAAGGTCGTCGGATTTGATATTAACAAAGCGCGCGTTCTTGAACTTAGAGCGGGTAAAGATCACACCTTAGAAGTATCTTCGGATGAGTTAAATAAGGTCTTAGTAAAAGAAAACATTCTTAAAACTAACATTCACACAGGACTTTACCCTACTACAGTGGTAGAAGATATCTCTTCTGCAAACCTATTTATTGTAACGGTTCCAACTCCAGTAGATAAAAATAATAGACCAATACTTACTCCTTTAATAAAGGCTTCTGAAATGATTGGGAAGATATTAAAGAAAGGAGATGTTGTTGTATACGAATCAACCGTATATCCGGGTTGTACAGAAGAAGATTGTGTTCCGGTATTAGAACAAGCCAGTGGCTTGGTTTTTAATAAGGATTTCTTTTGTGGCTATTCTCCTGAAAGAATTAATCCAGGAGACAAACTACATACCGTTGCTAAAATTAAAAAAGTAACCTCTGGCTCAACAGATGACACAGCTCAATTAGTTGACGATTTGTACGCCTCTATTATTACCGCGGGAACTTTTAAAGCGGCGAGTATAAAAGTAGCTGAGGCCGCTAAGGTTATAGAAAATTCACAACGAGACATAAATATAGCCTTTGTAAACGAGTTGGCTAAGATTTTTAATAAACTCGATATAGATACACACGATGTTTTAGCCGCAGCTTCTAGTAAGTGGAATTTTCTTCCCTTTAAACCCGGTTTAGTAGGTGGGCATTGCATTGGTGTAGATCCATACTACTTAGCTCAAAAGGCACAAGAAGTTGGATACCACCCTGAAATTATTTTGTCTGGAAGAAGGATGAACGACTCTATGGGAGCTTATATAGCCTCAGAAGTTGTTAAGCTAATGGTTTCTAAAGAAATTCCAGTTAAAGCTGCTAAAACACTGCTGTTAGGAATTACATTTAAAGAAGATTGTCCTGATATTCGCAATACTAAAGCTATTGATGTATACAAAGAACTACAATCGTACCACATGAACGTGGATGTATACGACCCATGGGCAAATGCTACAGAAGTAAAAAAGGAGTTCGGAATAGTGCTTAAAGAGTCTATCGACTCAGAAACTTACGATACTATTATTTTAGCCGTTGCACACAAGGAGTTTGTAAAAGTAGACTTACGTAAATTAAAGAATCCAACATCAGTAGTTTACGATATTAAAGGGGTGTTGTCTAGAGAATTAATTGACAGAAGACTTTAAAATGTACGAAAATAAGTACCACTACATCAACCTATCAGAAAGCAATATCTTAGTTACAGGTGGCGCCGGATTCATTGGATCTAATCTAGTGGAATACCTCGTAAAATGGGGTGCAAAAAAAGTTCGTATTCTAGATAATTTTGCAACCGGTCATCTCAGCAATATTGAACCGTTTTTGAAAAACAAATCGGTAGAACTCATAGATGGAGACATTAGAGACATCAATACTTGTCAGACAGCCTGTAAAAATATAGACTATGTTTTTCATCAAGCAGCATTGGGCTCAGTACCTCGATCTTTAATTGATCCAATTACTACCAATGCAGTAAATGTTTCCGGATTTTTAAATATGCTTGTTGCTTCCCGAGATAATTCAGTAAAACGTTTTGTTTATGCTGCAAGCTCATCTACTTATGGCGATTCTAAAAACTTGCCAAAGGTAGAAGAAGTAATTGGTAAGCCCCTATCGCCCTATGCGATTACAAAATACGTAAATGAGCTGTATGCCGATATTTTTAGTAACAGCTACGGAATGGAGACCATTGGCTTACGATATTTTAATGTATTTGGGCAACGACAGGACCCTAATGGGGCCTATGCAGCAGTAATCCCGCTTTTTGTAAAACAATTTATCAATCACGATTCTCCCATTATTAACGGCGACGGAGAATTTTCAAGAGACTTTACTTACATTGACAATGTTATTCAAATGAATATGCTCGCAATAAGCACTTCAAATTTGAATGCTGTAAACGAAGTATACAATACCGCTTTTGGCGAGCGGACTAAACTAAATCAGTTGGTAGAGCTTCTGCAAGATTTACTGTCAGAGTTCGATCAAAAAATTGCAACCGTAAAAATTGTATATGGGCCAAAAAGAGCAGGAGATATACCACACTCACTAGCGTCCATCGAAAAAGCAAAATCCAAACTTTGCTATCTGCCTAATTATTCCTTTGAGCAAGGTTTAAAAGAGGCTGTAAAATGGTACTCCGAAAATTTATAGTTTTTTGGTTTATCGAACTATTTTGATAAAAACGAGTTAATAAAAAATCATGGTTAAAGATTATTTTTCCCACGAAACTGCTATAGTAGACGAAGGATCTATAATAGGAAAGAATACTAAAATTTGGCACTTTTCTCATATAATGCCAAACTGCACAATTGGACCTAACTGTAACATTGGTCAAAATGTTGTTATATCTCCTGAGGTAATTATAGGTACAAATGTAAAGGTTCAAAACAACGTTAGTATTTATACGGGAGTTATCTGTGAAGATGATGTTTTTTTAGGGCCCTCAATGGTTTTTACCAATGTAATTAATCCACGCTCGGCAATTATCAGAAAGAACGAATACCTTAAAACAATTGTAAGAAAAGGAGCCAGTATTGGAGCCAATGCCACTATTGTTTGTGGTAACGATATAGGAAAATATGCTTTTGTTGGCGCCGGAGCTGTAGTTACAAAAGAAGTAAAAGATTATGCGCTAGTTGTGGGCAACCCATCAAAACAAATTGGATGGGTAAGTGAGTATGGTCACAGACTTGAGTTTTCGGACTCAAAAGCAACCTGTAAAGAAAGTAAAGAAGAGTACATTCTAGAAAATAATTCTGTAAAAAAGAACTAATATTTATGAAAATAGATTTTGCAAACTTAAATCTGTCTTACCTAGAACATAAAACTAAAATTGACGATGCCATTGCTTCTGTCATTTCGTCCTCGTCTTTTATTATGGGAAAACCCGTAATAGAACTAGAAGAGAAACTTAAGGATTTTACTGGAGCAAAGCATGCCATAACTTGTTCTAATGGAACCGATGCTTTACTTTTAGCTTTAATGGCTATTGGAATAAAAGCTGGAGATGAAGTCATTACAACTCCTTTTACCTTTATCGCCACAGGAGAGACGATTGCATTTTTAGGAGCAACACCTGTTTTTGTTGATATTAATGAGCACACCTACAATATCGATGTAACAGATATAGAATCAAAAATTACTTCAAAAACAAAAGCAATTATCCCGGTATCATTATTTGGTCAAATGGCTCAAATGGACACCATTAATGCCTTAGCTAAAAAGTACAGTTTAGATGTAATAGAAGACGGTGCTCAAAGTTTTGGTGCGACACATCTGGGCGTAAAAAGCTGCGCAAACTCTACCATAGGAACAACGAGCTTTTTTCCAGCTAAACCTTTAGGTTGTTTTGGAGACGGTGGCGCCGTTTTTACAAATGACGATGAATTAGCCAGTAAAATAAAATCGTTGCGTTTGCACGGTCAAAGTAAAAGATACCACCACAAATACATTGGTATGGGAGGTAGATTGGACACCATCCAAGCGGCTGTTTTAGGCGTTAAGCTAAGGCATTATGAAAATGATATTGAGAGACGTCAAGAGGTAGCCAAAAAGTACAGCAACTTACTAGAGGGGCATTTTAAAACACCAGTTATTTTAGAGGAATGCTCTTCTGTTTGGGCACAATATTCAATTAGAGTTAGAAACAGAGATAAAATTCAATCTTCCTTAAAGGATAAAGGAATACCAACAACCGTACACTACCCCATACCCTTGCATTTACAAGAGTGTTTCATATATCTAGGTCATAAAAAAGGGGACTTCCCTATTTCAGAGCTGGTTGCTAATGAAATACTTAGCTTACCAATGAATCCATATATTAAGGACTCAGAAATTGCGTATGTGTGTAACGAACTAATTTTATTAGGACAAGAACTATGAAAAATTTCGCATTAATTGGAGCTGCAGGATATATCGCTCCAAGACATTTAAAAGCAATTAAAGACACTAATAATAACTTAATTGCAGCATTAGATCGTTTTGATAGTGTTGGTGTTATGGACAGTTATTTTCCGAATGCAGATTTTTTTGTTGAACCTGAAAGATTCGATAGACATATTGAAAAATTAAAGTACGATAAAGGTATAAATTTAGATTATGTGAGTATTTGTACTCCAAATTATTTGCATGATTCTCATATTAGAATGGCATTGCGTAGAGGAGCAGATGCTATTTGTGAAAAACCTTTGGTTGCAAACCCTTGGAATTTAGATGCTTTAAAAGTAATGGAGAGAGAGTCTGGGCAGAGAGTCTGGAACATTCTTCAATTACGCTTGCATAAAAGTATTATTGAATTGAAAGCGAAAGTTGATGCAGCTCCAAAAGACAAAATCTTTGATATAGATCTAACCTACTTGACCTCGAGAGGGAATTGGTATTACACATCATGGAAAGGAGATATAGCAAAATCAGGTGGAATTGCAACCAATATAGGAGTTCATTTTTACGATATGCTCTCATGGATTTTTGGAAGTGTAAAAGAAAATATCGTTCATGTTCAAACTCATGATCGTTCTTCCGGGTATTTAGAATTTGAAAGAGCTCGAGTTCGATGGTTTTTATCAATTAATTACGATGTACTGCCTAAAGAAATAAAAGAAAAGGGACAGCGAACATACCGTTCAATAACAATTGAGGGAGAAGAGTTAGAGTTTAGTGGAGGCTTTACTGATTTACATACAAAGGTTTACGAAGGAGTTTTAAAAGGAGAAGGTTTTGGATTGGACGACGCAAGAGAAGCGATTGAGATTGTTCATGATATAAGAAACGCTGAGCCAATAGGGCTGAAAGGAGATTATCATCCCTTAGCTAAAGTAGCTTTAGAACTTCATCCGTTTAATAAATAATGAAATGAAAAAGATATTAGTAACAGGAGGAGCTGGATTTATTGGGAGTCATGTGATTCGATTGTTTGTAGAGAAATACAAAGAATACCAAATTTTTAATTTGGACAGTTTAACCTACGCAGGCAACTTAGAGAATTTAAGAGACCTAGAAAACGCCTCAAATTACCACTTTATTAAGGGCAATATTTCTGATGAGACTTTTGTTAATGACTTGTTTTCTAAACATAAATTTGAGAGTGTTATTCATTTAGCCGCAGAGTCACACGTAGATAGATCGATAAAAGACCCTTTAGCTTTTGCAAAAACAAACATCCTAGGAACAATGGTTTTGTTAAACGCGTTTAAAAACTTATGGCAAAATAACTGGCAGGGCAAAAGGTTTTATCATGTAAGTACAGATGAGGTATACGGCAGTTTGGGCGAAACAGGCTTGTTTACAGAAGAAACGCCCTACACCCCAAATTCTCCCTATTCGGCATCAAAAGCAAGCTCAGATCACTTTGTAAGAGCTTACGGAGAAACCTACGGTATGCCCTTCGTTATCTCAAATTGTTCAAACAATTACGGCTCTCACCAGTTTCCCGAAAAATTAATTCCTCTTTTTATAAACAACATTTTAAATAAAAGAGCTCTTCCGGTGTATGGAGACGGTAATTATACCCGAGACTGGTTGTTTGTAGAGGATCATGCCATTGCTATAGATTTAGTGTTTCATAAAGGAAACACCAACGAAACGTACAATATTGGAGGCTTTAACGAGTGGAAGAATATAGACCTAATAAGACTGCTCTGCCAACAAATGGACACTAAACTAGATCGGCCTAAAAATGAATCGATAGAATTAATTACCTACGTAAAAGATAGGCCCGGACACGATTTAAGATACGCAATAGACGCCACAAAAATAAGCAGAGAATTAGGCTGGAAGCCTTCCGTTAATTTTGAAGAAGGCTTATCAAAAACAATTGACTGGTACTTAAATAATAAAGATTGGTTAGAAAGTGTAACATCAGGTGCCTACCAAAATTACTATTCCAAAATGTATAAATCCAACTAAATGGAATTTGAAAAAACCGCATTAGAAGGTTGTTTTGTTATAACCCCTCGAAAATTTGAAGACGAAAGAGGTTATTTTTTCGAAAGCTTCAACCAAAAACTATTTTCAGAAAACACTCAACAATCAAGCAATTTTGTTCAAGACAACGTCTCAAAATCTACCTACGGAGTTTTGCGAGGTTTGCATTTTCAAAAAGGAGAACATGCACAGGCAAAGTTAGTTTCTGTTTCTGAAGGCGAGGTATTAGATGTAGCTGTAGATTTAAGACCTAAGTCTAAAACCTACGGAAAATCGGTGCAAGTTGTTTTGTCGGCAACAAACAACAAACAACTTTATGTTCCTAGAGGCTTTGCCCATGGCTTTATTGTTTTGAGCCAAACAGCTGTTTTTAGATATAAGTGCGACAACTTTTACAATAAAGAAGCAGAAAGTGGTTTAAATTATGACCAACTAGGAATTGATTGGATGGTCAAGGAAAATGACATTATTGTAAATTCAAGAGATAAAGCCTTTCCCTATTTACATGAACTTAGTTTGGATTAAAAGATGAATAATGTTCTCATATTTGGATCAGGCGGACAACTTGGTCAAGCCTTAAAAAGCGTTGTTTCTTTAACAGAATCTTCGAATTTCGAATATATATTTTTATCTAAACAAGATTCTGATATCACAAATAGCATTCTGCTGGAAGATGTATTTAAAAAACATGCACCTAAATACATCATTAACTGCGCTGCCTATACACAGGTAGATTTAGCAGAAGACTTTAAAGAAGAAGCGCATAAGATTAATGTAATTGGTGCTAAGAATTTAGCAAGTTTATGCCACAAATATAAGTGTTGTTTGCTCCACATTTCTACCGATTTTGTTTTCCAAGGAAGCACTAGCAACATGTTAAATGAAGAGGACCCTTGTAATCCGATTAACTATTATGGATTGTCTAAATTTCAAGGAGAACAAGAAATTGAAAAATTAGCAGATGCTTATTTTATTCTAAGAACAAGCTGGTTGTACTCTGAATTTGGAAATAATTTTATGAAAACAATGCTGCGCTTAGGAAAAGAGAAAGATCGTTTACAAGTTGTAAATGATCAGTTTGGCACGCCAACTTATGCCGTAGATTTAGCTAAGGCTTTACTCCAAATTATAGAAACTAAAAACCAAAAATTTGGAGTATACCATTACAGTAATGAAGGCGCTTCCTCATGGTACGATTTTGCCAAAGCCATTTTTGAGTATACAAATAATTCTATAGAAGTAACTCCGGTTGGATCAAGCGAGTTTGTAACAAAAGCAAAGAGGCCAAGCTTTTCGGTGCTAGACAAAGCTAAAATAAAAACCAACATTGGCTTAAATGTTCCTTATTGGAGAGATAGTTTAAACGAATGTTTACAAAAAACAAACTAACATGAAAGGAATCGTTTTAGCAGGTGGCTCAGGAACTAGATTATATCCAATAACAAAAGGAGTTTCAAAACAGTTATTACCTGTTTACAATAAGCCTATGATTTATTACCCCATTTCCGTTCTTATGTTGGCCGGAATCAGGGAAATTCTAATAATATCAACCCCACAAGACTTACCCGGTTTTGAAAGATTGTTGGGTGACGGAAGTGATTATGGTGTGTCTTTTTCATACAAAGAGCAACCAAGCCCAGACGGATTAGCACAAGCGTTTATTATTGGAGAGGAGTTTATTGGCAAAGACGATGTTTGTTTGGTTCTTGGAGACAATATTTTTTACGGTCATGGCTTTACAGAATTGCTAGAACAGTCTATAAAAAACGTGCAGAAAGAACAAAAAGCAACCGTTTTTGGTTATTATGTGGGTGATCCAGAAAGATATGGAGTTGTAGATTTTGATGAAACAGGTAAAGCTTTAAGCATAGAAGAAAAACCAATAAAAGCCAAAAGTAATTATGCAGTAGTAGGCTTGTACTTTTACCCTAACAATGTAGTTGAAATTGCTAAAAACGTAAAGCCGAGCCATAGAGGAGAATTAGAAATAACATCTGTAAATCAAGAATACCTCAAAAGAGAACAATTAAAAGTTGAACTAATGGGCAGGGGTTATGCTTGGTTGGATACTGGCACTCATGAATCCTTGTTAGAGGCATCTAATTTTATCCAGACTATAGAAAAGAGGCAAGGTTTAAAAGTAGCTTCATTACATGAGATAGCTTTTGAACAAGGATGGATTAGTGCTGAAAGGTTAAAAGAAATAGCTGAACCTATGAAAAAGAATGAATATGGTCAGTATTTGTTAAACTTAATGAAGTAAATCGTAGTATCAAAAATGATTAAAAAAACAATACAGATATTAAAAAGTAAACTTAATGAAGACTTTACAAAGAATATATTTGTAATATTAAGCGGTAGTACTGCGGCTCTAGCACTTCCTATTATTGGTAGTATATGGCTAACAAGAATATATTCTCCAGCTCTAGATTTTACACCTTTAGCTTTATTTGTTAGTTTTTGTTATACTTTGTCTGCCTTGGGAAATTCGCATTATACATCAGCAATTTTAGTAGCTGATACTAATGATGATTCTAATAGATTGTTTTCGTTAGCTGTCTTAATTGATTTATTTTTAAGTATTGTAATTTTAATAATAGTTTGGGTATTTAAAGATTTTATTATTTTATTTTTTAATGCATCAGAAACTTTTTATTACACAGCTTGGCTAATTCCATTTACTGTACTTGTAATGGGGGTAAATGCTGCACTTACTCAATGGGCTTATAGGTATAAGAAATTTAAAATTATATCGGCAAATAGAGCATTTAGAGCACTGGTTACAGTTTCTTTTCAGACAGTTTTTGGTCTGTATTTTAAAAATACTCAAGGATTAATAACAGGCTTTTTTTTAGGGCAATTAATTTCAACTATAATTTTGTCGTACAGGTGTTTAAAAGCTGATAGTAACCTTTTAAGTAAAAATTCGTATAAAAATTTGAAAGAATTAGCAACCAAGTACAATGAGTTTCTGAAGTTTCAAACATTTTCCGATGTAATTAATGTATTTACTCAGCAAATGCCAAATTTTTTATTATCAAAATTTGCATTAAATTCGGCTGATTTAGGTTTGTACGGTCAAGCCAATAGAGTTATAATGGCTCCGAGTTCTTTAGTAACAGGTTCGGTAGCAGACGTGTTTATACAAAAAGCAAATCAAGATTACCAAGAGAAAGGAAATGCATTATCAGTTTTTAAAAAGACTAGAAAATTACTCTTTTTAATAATGATAGTTCCTTGTTTGATAGTGGCAATTTTTGGGCCATCAATTTTCGCATTCTTATTTGGAGAAGAATGGAGGCAATCAGGAGTGTATGGACAGATTATTATGATTATGGTATTTCCGAAGTTTATAGTAAGTTCATTGAGTTATATGTATATAATTGCTAGAAAACAACGAGAAGATTTTTATTTGCACATATACATATTAGTAACAACGCTATTATCTTTTTATTTAGGATACAATTTTTTTAGAACTACAGAAGCAATGTTGTTATTGTTCTCAATAAATTACGCTGTTATATACGGCATTTACTACGTTAGATCATATAAGTTTGCGAAAGGAAATTTGACTAAAAATGAAAAGTAAAATAAAAAAGAGTATTTGGTATTTTATAAGGTTGTTTCCGTTAGGAAATAAAATATATGAAACACTTCTATCGCAAACTCCAATAACATTTAAATATTGGTTTTTTCAAAAAATTTTAGGCTTTAATAGAAAAGCATATTGGCCAGTTCATTTTACGAGTAGAGTAAATAATATAACAAAAATAAAAGTAGGTGTTGATACATGCCCAGGTTATATGAACAATTGCTACATTCAGGGTAGTGGGGGTATTGATATTGGTGATTATACTCAAATAGCTCCAAATGTTGGAATAATTAGTTCTAATCACGATTTATATGATTCTAGAAAATCTATCAAAAAAAATGTGGAAATAGGGCGGTATTGTTGGTTAGGCATGGGTAGTATCATCTTGCCAGGGGTGAAGTTAGGAGATTTCACAATAGTTGCTGCTGGTAGCGTCGTAACAAAATCATTTGAAGATGGGTATTCTGTTATTGGAGGTACACCAGCTAAAATAATTAGAAAATTAGAAAAGGATAAATGTAAACCATTTAAAAATGATATTGAATATAATGGATACATACACTCGAGTAAGTTTAAGTTATTTAGTGAAAAACATTTGAATTTGTAAAATTTATTTATGGTAACAATAATAGATTATGGAGTAGGAAACATAGGTTCAATAGCTAACATGATAAAAAAAGTTGGTGGTACTTTTATTATAACATCAAACCCTGAGGAGGTTCAGAAAGCAGAGAAGATTGTACTATGTGGAATAGGTGCTTTTGATGATGGTATGAATAAGCTCAAGAAATTAGGCTTAATTGACGTACTAAATGATAAAGTATTAAAAGAAAAAACACCTATTTTAGGTATTTGTTTAGGAATGCAATTGATGACTAACGGAAGCGAAGAGGGGAAGATTCCAGGATTTGGATTTATAGATGCAGAAACAAAAAAGTTTAATTTTAATAATATTAAATCTGATAGAAAGTTAAGAATTCCACATATGGGATGGAATATTTCAGAACCTAGTAAGCCTTCTAAATTAATGGATAACATGTATGATAATCCTCGATTTTATTTTGTGCATGGGTATTACGTTGAACTTAATAATAAAGAAGATGAATTAACTCTAACCCAATATGGAACTCCTTTCACCTCGGCATTTGAAAAAGATAATATTATAGGAACCCAATTCCATCCAGAGAAAAGCCATAAGTATGGTATGAAACTGTATGAAAATTTTATAAAAAACTATTAAAATGCTTTTTGAAAGACTAATTCCTTGCTTATTATGGCAAAACGAAGGATTGATTAAAACAACCAAATTTAAGAAAGCTATATATATTGGAGATGCAACTAATGCTATCAGAATTTTTAATGACAAAGAAGTTGATGAATTAATTTTATTAGATATAGACGCCTCAAAAGAAAATAGAGGTCCTGACTTAGGGCTTATTGAAAGAGTAGCTTCAGAATGCTTTATGCCTTTATGTTATGGTGGTGGAATTTCTACATTAGAAGATATAAAAAGAGTATTAGAAAAAGGAGTAGAAAAAGTGTCAATTAGTTCAGCAGCTATTAACAACCCTGAGTTTATAAAAGAAGCAGCTAAAGTATTCGGTTCATCAACTATTGTGGTTTGTATAGATTATAAAAAAAACCTGTTCGGAAAAAATAAAGTCTTTACGAAAAGAGGTGCAAAAAAAAGTAACTATAACCCTATCGATTTTGCTAAATTAATGGAAGAAATGGGAGCTGGAGAAATTCTAATACAATCTATAGATAGGGATGGAACTATGGCTGGTTATGACAAAAACATATTAAAAGAAATTACTACTCAAGTAACAATACCCGTTATAGCAATGGGTGGAGCTAAAAATATTAACGACCTGTATAATGTTATAGAAACAACTAGTGTTTCAGCAGCAGCAGCAGGTAGTACCTTTGTTTTTCAAGGAAAAAACAAAGCGGTTTTAATTAACTACCCTAAAAGATAACTATCAAAAAATGCAAAAAAGATACCAGATTTGTACACGTTGTGTAATGGATACATCAGATAAGGAAATAACATTTACTGAAAAAGGAGAATGTAACCATTGTAGAGGTTATGATATCAATATGCAAAGTATTCCCAAAGATGAGGTATTGAAGCGGAAAGAATTAGATAGAATTGTAGACGAAATAAAAAAAGCAGGAAAGGGGAAAGAATACGATTGTATTTCTGGTGTTAGTGGAGGAGTGGATAGCACATACTTAACATATATGCTTAAAGTTTTGGGACTAAGGGTTTTAGTTGTGCATTTAGATAATGGCTGGAATTCTGAGCTTGCTGTAAAAAACATAGAAAATATTGTAACAAAATTAGATTTTGATTTATATACAAATGTGCTAGATTGGCAAGAGTTTAAAAGCTTACAAGTAGCTTATTTAAAAGCTTCAGTATTAGATTTAGAAGCTTTATCAGATCACGCAATATTTGCAACGTTGTACAAAACAGCGAACAAGTATAATATAAAAAATATTATAACTGGGGGTAATTTAGTTACTGAAGGAATTTTACCTATGTCTTGGAGATATGACAGAAAACTTACAGATGCTGTAAATATTAAGTCAATTTACAAACAATTTGGAGGGAAAAAAATAGAAAGTTTTCCGTCAACTAGTATTCAGAAACTAGCGTATTATATGAAGGTGAAAAAGATAAAAATGATTGATTTATTAAATTTTTTACCCTACGAGAAGGATGAAGCTAAAAGAATAATTACAGAGAAATTAGATTGGAAAGATTACGGAGGTAAACATTATGAAAGTATTATTACAAGATTCTATCAAGGGTATATATTACCAAAAAAGTTTGGAATTGATAAACGTAGAGCACATTTAGCAACTCTTGTAGCATCAAATCAAATGAGTAGAGAAAGTGCTATAGAGGTATTGAAAACCCCTACATTACCAGACGAAATATTGAGTCAAGATATAGAGTATGTACCTAAGAAATTAGGATTAAGTAACAAAGAGTTTGAAGATATAATGAAACAAACGCCTAAATCTCATGAAGATTATCCAACTGATTTAAAGTTAAGAAACATATTATTTGGTATAAATAGAAAAGTAATTAAGAATGGGTGAAAAAATATTCATTGTTATTTATGCGGATGAAATAGGTGGAGCAGAATTGCGTTTTTTTGGTTTGTGGAAACAAGCAATTAAACAGAATAATAATAGACATGACTATTATATTGTAATTTCAAAAGAATTACTAGATGTATTATTATTAAGAGAAACTATTGAAGATAGAAGCATTCTTAAGAAGAACAAAAACATTGTTTTGTATGACTTTAATATAGGCTCTAAAAAACTTAAAATTTTTGTAAATCAGCTCACAACAAAAAATGATATAGTACATTTTGCAGATATTATTCCTAGTCGTTCAGCTAAAGCAAATCAAATATTCTCAATTACCCAATCTAGTTTCAAAAATTTAAATTTTAAGGGTCAGGTAGCACAAATTTTGGGTGCTTTTTATGCAAATTGGCTAGATGTTTTAGACCCATCCATCTATAAAACATTAAAAAAAATATTTTTTTATAAAAGAAATAAAATTTCTTTAACAACGAATAGTTATTGCGATATTGATAAATTCAAAACAATACCTTACAAAGAAAAAAAGGATTGGTTTGTGTTTTTAGGACGATTTGAGAAAGGTAAACAAGTTGATAAACTTATTGATATATTACCTGAGATATATCAAGGCTTAAAAGATAATTTTAATAATGATTTAAAGTTTATTTTTTTAGGATATGGTTACTTAAATGAATCAATTAAAAACAAAATAAAAGAGAGTAGGTTTAATGATGTACCCATAACAATAGAGTACTGCTCAACTCCTCAAAAAATATTATCAGAGAGCAAGTTTTTCTTCTCTTTACAATTGCATAATAACTATCCATCTAGAAGTTTAATGGAAGCTATGAGTGCCGGAAATATTCCAATATGCACAGATATAGGTGAAACAAGATGGTTGGCCAAGCCAGAATTTTCATTTTATGTTCCAGAATCTTTTTCTTTTAATGATTTTAATGAAGTAATTGAAACTTTAAAAAATCATAGTCAAGAAAGACTGGAAATAAAATCAAATTTAGCAAGACAAACGGTATCAAATGAACATACAATAGAAAAGATGTTTGACTACTATCATAGTATATATTGTAGAATTCATGATAACCATAAATAAAAATCTTTTTTGAATGTTTTATCACTAAAAAAATTGGTGTGTACACTACTTATTAAGAAACAAGAAAAAGAATAAATTTATTATGAGCAAAGAAGATAGTATTGTAATCATAGATTATGGAATGGGTAATTTAAATTCCGTAAAAAGAAAACTACATTTACTAAACATTAATGCTTTGGTCTCTTCAGATATAAATGAAGTAAAATCCGCAAGCAAACTCATTCTTCCTGGAGTTGGTCATTTTGCCAATGCAATGAAAAATTTAAAAGATTTAGGATTTATAGATATCTTAAACCAAAAAGTACTTGTAGAAAAAACCCCAATATTGGGCATTTGTTTAGGAATGCAAATCATGGCAAAAAAGAGTGAAGAAGGTAATTGTCCTGGACTTGGTTGGTTTGATGCCGATGTTGTAAAATTTAACATGAAGGACAAGTTGAAATATAAAATACCACAAATTGGTTGGAATCAAATAGCAATTGAAAAGTCGAGTAAGTTAATGCATTCTATACCAGATTATTCAGAATTTTATTTTGTGCATTCGTTTCATTTTCGATGTAATAATAAAATAGATATATTAAACACAACAGATTACGAATTGAATTTCACATCTGCTGTAGAAAAGAATAATATTTTTGGAGTACAGTATCATCCCGAAAAAAGTCATGATGTAGGTTTGCAAATGATTACTAATTTCATAACATTATAATGTTTCGCCCCAGACTTATTCCCGTTTTATTACTAAAAAAAGACTTTTTAGTAAAATCCGTGCAATTTAAGAAGCATCAATATATTGGCGACCCAATAAATGCAGTAAAGATTTTTAATGATTTGAAAGCCGATGAATTGGTTTTTTTAGACATTGATGCCTCAAAAGAAAAAAGACTAATTTCATTAGACTTTGTTAAAGATGTAGGAGAAGAAGCTAACATGGCATTTACTGTTGGTGGTGGGATAAAATCAATTTCAGATATTAGAAGTATTATCAATGCAGGAGCGGAAAAAGTCATTATTGGTTCTGCAGCTTATCTTAATGAAAACTTCATAAAAGATGCTGCAAACACATTCGGATCTTCAACAATTTCTGTTTGTATTGATGTTAAAAAAAATTTTTGGGGAACTGAAAAAGCCTGGGTAATGAACGGTACAAAACCTATTGCAGATGACGTTGTAGATTTTGCAAAAAAAATGGAAAATTTTGGGGCTGGAGAAATAATCATTCAGTCTATAGCAAGAGATGGGATGATGAACGGCTATGACATAGCGTTAGTTAAAAAGATTTCAGAAAACCTCACCATCCCCGTAGTAGCATTAGGTGGAGCAGGAAAACTATCTCACCTTAAAGATGTTTATCAACAAGGATATGCAAATGGATTGGCAGCGGGTAGCTTTTTTGTTTACCACGATGAAAATAAGGGAGTTTTAATTAACTATCCGAAGAAAGAAGATTTAAAAAAACTAAAATAAAACGAAATGAGTGATTACCAAATATGCAGTAGATGTGTTATGGATACGAGTGATCCCGATATAGTTTTTGATTCAGAAGGGATTTGCAACCATTGTACTGATTATTTAGAATTAAGAAAAAACCATAAACCTTATACAAAAGAAGAATCAAAACCAAAACTTGAAGCAATTGCCAAAGAAATTAAAAATACTGGTAAAAACAGAAAGTATGATTGTATAGTTGGTATTAGTGGTGGAGTTGACAGTTGCTACACTGCTTATTTATGTAAACAAATGGGTTTACGAGTTTTACTTATGCATATGGATAATGGCTGGGATTCTGAAATTGCTGTTAAAAATATAAAAACAATAGCTCAAAAATTAGATTATGATTACATGAGTTACGTTATGGACTGGGAGGAGTTTAGAGAAATTCAGTTGGGTTTTATTAAATCTTCTATTGTAGATATTGAAATGCCAACAGACATTGGTATACCCGCTTCGATTTTTAAAATTGCTACTAAACATAATATTAAATACATTATTTCTGGTGGTAATTTATCTGCCGAGGGAATTTTACCTCTACAGTGGGGCTATCATGTTTTAAAAGACATTAAATTATATAAACACATAGTTAAAAACTATAGTTCAAAAAAACTATCGAAAATACCTACTATAGGTCTTCTTGGAGACTTTTATTTTAAATTTGTAAAACGTATTAAAAGAGTTTATATACTAAACTACTATCCTTTTGATAAAGATAAAGCAAAAGCTTTTTTAATAAAAGAATTGGGATGGATAGATTATGGTGGTAAGCATCACGAATCAAAAATTACTGCTTTTTGGCAGTCTTATGTAATGCCTACTAAATATAATATGGATTATAGAAGAGCTACTTTTTCTTCACAAATCTGTTCTAATCAAATTTCTCGAGATAAAGCATTAGAATTATTAAAGCCACTACCTTACGATGTTTCAAAGATTCAACTTGATAAAGAATTTATAGCCAAAAAATATGGAGTCAGTACTTCTGAATTTGATGGGTATTTAAGTTTACCTCCAAAAACATACAAGGACTTCCCTAATAATAAAAAGTTAATACTATTTATTTACGATTTATATAGAAAGCTTTTTTCTTAAACAAGAAAAATAGAGGTCTAAAAAAACAAAAAGTATATAAACAAGTATAAATATACTAATAGATTTTTTAATTTGATAACAAATAGTATTCGTTAATTTATGTGTGGATTTGCAGGATTTATAGATTTTAATAAAAAAAGTTCTCAAGAGGAATTAATCAAAATGAACGATGCTATACAGCATCGAGGTCCTGATGCTGCAGATTATTTTTTTAAAAAAGAAGAAAACAAACACATTGGTTTAGGACACAGGAGATTAAGCATTATAGATTTACATGAAAGTGCAAATCAACCCATGGTTTTTAACAATTTAACAATTGTTTTTAATGGAGAAGTTTATAATTACAAAGAAATAAAACAAGAATTATTAGCCAAAGGAAGAGTTTTTAAAACCCAGTCAGATACTGAAGTTATTTTGCAATCATTTGATGAATGGAAAGAAGATTGTGTCCATAAATTTATAGGAATGTTTTCTTTTTTAATTTACGATAAAGAAAAAGAAGAAGTTACAGTGTTTAGAGACCGACCAGGAGTGAAACCATTTCATTATTACTGGCATAATAATGTTTTCTTGTTTGCTTCAGAAATAAAATCATTTCATGAGCACTCTCAATTTGTCAAAGAATTAAATCTCGATGCAATCCCACAATTTTTGCAGTATGGGCATATATCTACCCCAAACTCTATATTTAAAAATGTAAAGAAATTAGACAGTGGTAGTTTGCTTAAATTTAATTTTTCTGAAAAAGAGATTGAAATTAAAAAATACTGGAATGTTGATGATTATTACAAGAAACCAAAGCTTATAATAAGTTTTGAGGAAGCTAAAAAGCAAACCAAAGAACTACTTAAATCTGCTTGTAATTATAGAATGGTTTCAGATGTACCCGTTGGTGTTTTTTTAAGCGGAGGTTATGACAGTACATTGGTCACATCATTGTTGCAAACAACATCATCTCAAAAAATTAAGACATTTACGATTGGTGTAGATGATGAAAAATTAAACGAAGCAACTTTTGCAAAGGAAACTGCAAAACATTTAGGAACTGAACATACAGAAGTATATTGTACAAGTCAACAAATGTTTGATTTAATAGATGATTTACCATTCTATTATGACGAACCCTTTGGAGATTCAAGTGCGCTACCAACAATGTTGGTTAGTAAGATGGCAAAAAAAGAAGTAACAGTAGCATTATCTGCGGATGGCGGAGATGAGGTTTTTGCAGGATATAATAGATATGATTATATACCAAAATTACAACAGATTCAAAAAATTTCTAAACTTCCTTTACCCTTCAGTTTTATTATAGACAAGTTCATAAAGAACGAAAAAGAAGCCAAACGATATAAAAAATTAATAAAGGACTCGTCCTCTGTAAACTTAGCAGATATTTTAAATAGAGCATTTGAGTTTGAAGATCTAAAAAAGCTTTTTAAGTATTCTTTTTCTGAATCAATTTTTGACATCACTGATTTTAAGAGTAAAGAAATAAAAGGTAGTCTATCTCAGATAATGGCATACGATTATAAAACGTATCTATTAGATGATATTTTAATGAAGGTAGATCGTGCTACCATGAGTTCAAGTTTAGAAGGAAGAGAGCCTTTATTAGACCATAGAGTTATTGAATTTGCAGCGCAGCTACCTGATGAGTATAAGTACCGAAAAGGCTCAAAAAAGCATATTCTAAAAGAAATAGTGCATGAATATGTGCCTAAAGAAATGATGGAAAGACCAAAGATGGGCTTTGCTATTCCTGTGTTAAAATGGTTGCAAACATCCTTAAAAGAAAAATTAGAACATTATTTGAGTGAAACATTTATTGTAGAACAAGGGATATTTAACTTTAAGGAAATTAGTTTATTAAAAGAGAATATATTGAATGAATCAGACAAACATTATCAAAAATTGTGGTATTTATTAATGTTTCAAATGTGGCATCAAAAATGGATGAACTAATCTTAATTAATCAATGCTATTTAATTCAATAGACTTTGCACTATTTCTACCAATAGTATTTTTACTATACTGGTTTGTTGTCAATAAAAATGTAAAGCATCAAAATGCATTAATTTTTATTGTAAGCTATGTCTTTTATGGTTGGTGGGATTGGCGATTTTTGTCACTAATCTTATTTAGTACAATTGTAGATTATACAATAGGATTACTGTTAAGCAAAGAAGAGAACCAATCAAAAAGAAAGCTTTTTTTATGGATCAGTATTCTAGTAAATTTAGGGTTTTTAGGTTTTTTTAAATACTCTAATTTTTTCATAGAAAACTTTGTAGAAGCTTTTTCTCTTTTCGGTGCGCAAATAAAACCGAATACATTAAATATAATACTTCCGGTTGGTATTAGTTTTTATACCTTTCAAACACTAAGTTATACCATAGATGTTTACAGACGTAAATTAGAGCCTACAAAAGACTTTATTGTCTTCGGATCATTTGTTAGTTTCTTTCCACAATTAGTTGCCGGACCTATTGAGAGAGCAACTAATTTATTGCCTCAGTTTTATCAAATACGAAAATTTAATTATTCGAGAGCAGTAGATGGTTTAAGACAAATATTATGGGGATTATTTAAAAAAGTAGTCATTGCAGATAATGCTGCAGAGTATGCAAATTTATATTTTAATAATTCAGCAGATTATTCTGGAAGCGCACTAGTCTTAGGAGCAATATTTTTTACATTTCAGATTTATGGAGATTTTTCTGGTTACTCTGATATTGCCATTGGTGTTTCACGTCTTTTTGGTTTTGACTTAAAGAGAAATTTTGCTTTTCCATATTTTTCTAGAGATATAGCAGAGTTCTGGAGACGCTGGCATATATCATTATCATCTTGGTTTAGAGACTACTTGTATATTCCATTAGGAGGAAGTATAGGAGGAACTTGGATGAAAGTTAGAAATACATTTATAATTTTTTTAATAAGTGGTTTTTGGCACGGAGCAAACTGGACATTTGTAGTTTGGGGAGCTCTAAATGCAGTATACTTTTTACCATTATTATTATTAAACAAGAATAGAAGTAATATTGGAACTGTAGCAGAGAATAGTAACCTCCCAACCTTTAAAGAATTTTACAACATTATATTAACATTTAGTTTAACAGTAATTGCATGGGTGTTTTTTAGAGCCGAAAACATAGAACACGCACTAAGTTACCTATCAATTATTTTTAGTAGTTCATTGTTTACAATACCAGTAATAACCTTGAAAATGATGTTGATATTAGTTTTAATCATCTTTTTTATAGCAATAGAATGGCTAGGGAGAACAAATGAATATGCTATTGAAAAATTAGGTTTTTCTAAACCAAGATTTATTAGAGTATCTTTTTATTATATGTTGATTAGTATGATATTTTTATTTGCAGGAAGTAATCAACAATTTATTTATTTTCAATTTTAAAAGATGCAAAAGTTTTTAAAAAAAACACTGTTATTTTTATTTCCACTAGTGGTACTTTCGTTTGTTCTAGATGGTGTTTTGTCTAGTAAGTTAAAAAAAACAACGACTTTATTTAAAGGAGAATACGCAGTTTGGAATGATATTTTTGAAGGAAAAATTGATTCAGATATATTAATCATCGGTTCATCCAGGGCTTGGGTGCATTTTAACCCAACAATGATTACGGAACAAACAGGAATTTCTTGTTATAACATTGGTATAGATGGGCATCCTTTCTTATTACAAAACACCAGGTATGATATTTTAAGAAAATACAATAAAAAACCCAAAACAGTTATCGTTTCTTTAGAGTCCAATAGTTTTTTTAAAAGACCAGACTTATATAATTCTAGTCAATTTTTACCTTACTTAAGAACAAATAAAGACGATTTAAAAGAACCCTTGTTGAAGTTTAAAGGCTTTAATAAATACGATTTTGTATTACCTCTAATAAGATATTATGGTAATTTTTCTGTTTTAAAAGAAGTTTTATTAAGTAGTAGTAATTCAACAAATAGAGTAAAAGGCTTTGAGGCTCATGCTAAAAAATGGAATAGCGATTTACTTAATGCAAAAAAAAAATATAAATCATTAAAAGTAAAAATTGATACTACTACTTTAAATCTTTTTAAAGAATTTGTTAAAAAGAATAAGGCAGAAGAAATAGAAGTGATTTTAGTTTATTCCCCTGAATATATAGAAGGTCAAGAATTTATAAGCAATAGAGATAGTATTATAAATTTATATAAAAAAATAAGTGATGAAAATAAAATATCTTTTATCGATTTTTCTAACGACTCTATATCATATAAAAAAGAATATTTTTACAATGCTACCCATTTAAATAAAAAGGGAGCTAATTTGTTTACCCAAAAGTTAATTGACACGTTAAATAACAAATAAATTTTGAAAAAGAAAATACTTTATTTAAGCTATAACGGAATGATGGAACCCTTAGGGGCTTCTCAAGTGCTTAGTTATTTGTACAAATTATCTAACGATTATGAGTATTATTTAATCTCATTAGAAAAGCAAAGAGACTTAGCAGATAAGATCGAATTTCAAAAGCTTCAAAAAGTTCTAAAAGAAAAAGGGATTCATTGGTTTCCTGTAACCTATAAAACATCAAAAGTTGGGAAGTTTTTAAATCTTATAAACTTTACAAGAAAATCATATTCAGTTATTAGAAATCATAATCTAGTGTTTATACATTGCCGAAGTTACGTTACAGCAATAGCTACTTATTGTATTCAAAAAGTAATACCTGTAAAGTACTTATTCGACACCCGAAACTTCTCTTTCGACGAAAGAGCAGATATTGGTAGTTTAGATAGAGAAAAACTGCCCTATAAAATAGGTAAAAAACTAGAGAAAAAATTATACGTAAACTCTAGTGGTACAGTTATCTTATCAAAAATAGGAAAACAAACGATTGAACAAAATCAACTCTTTAAAGGAGGCGATGAACTAAGTAACATAGAAATAATTCCTACTTGTGTAGATTTAGATAGATTTAGTTTTCATAAAAGATCGTATAATATGAACCAAATAACAATTGGTTATGTCGGTACAGCTGTTGGATGGTATGACTTTGATAAAACAATGCTGACACTCGCTAAAATTATCACCCAAATAAATACGGTTAAATTAGTAGTTTTTAATAGCGACCATCATAATCAACATAGCTATATAAGAAAAAAACTAAAAGAATATAATATCGATCCGGTCAGAGTAACAATAGAAAAGGTTTCCTTTAACGATATGCCAATAAGATTAAAAGAAATCGATATTGCCTTATTTTATATTCATCCATTTTTCTCTAAAAGAGCTTCTGCAGCGACCAAGTTAGGAGAACTATTAGCCTCTGGAATACCTGTTTTAACAAACAAAGATGTTGGAGATCATGAATATTACATAAACACTTACAAAGTAGGGAAGATAGTCGATTTTGAAAACCTGGATAACTATGATTTTAGAAAAGAACTAGAAGAATTAAACAACGAAAAAACGGCTTTAAGGTGTCGGAGTTTAGCAGAAAAATATTTTTCGTTAGATAAAGGAGTTTCAAATTATATAAAAATTTACGAAAACATTTTTAAATAAGTTATGAAAAAAAATGTACTAATTACTGGAGGTGCAGGTTTTATAGGCTCTAATTTGGCTTTAAAACTTATAGATTTAGGGTATGCCGTAACGGTATTAGACAATTTGTCGCCTCAAATACACGGAGATAAATCCATGCTATACGATTCTATAAAAGGCAAAGTTAAGTTTATTAATGGAGATGTTAGAATTAAAGCCGATTGGGAGAATGCATTACAATCTCAAAACATTATCGTTCACTTAGCAGCCGAAACGGGTACTGGACAGTCGATGTACGAGGTTCAGAAATATGTTGATGTAAACGTAAACGGTACCTCAATACTACTCGATTATTTAGTGAATCAAAAGCATTCTGTATCTAAGGTTATTGTTGCTTCTTCAAGAGCTATTTATGGTGAAGGCAAATACATGTGCAATACTCATGGAGCCGTATACCCAAAAGAAAGAATTGAAAAAGATTTGAATCTTGGAGATTTTGAACCAAAGTGTCCAATTTGTGCGAGCGAAGTAGTTATTTGTGCAACTGATGAGGAATCTAAAATTCATCCTTCTTCAGTTTACGGCATAACCAAACAAAATCAAGAACAAATGGTTTTGAATGTTTGTAAATCTATAGACATTCCTGCAATAGCCTATAGATATCAGAATGTATATGGACCTGGTCAATCGCTTAAAAACCCTTATACTGGTATTCTTTCTATTTTCTCAACCCAAATTAGAAACGGAAACGATATTAATATTTTTGAAGATGGAAATGAAAGTAGAGACTTTGTCTTCATTGACGACGTAGTTAACTCTACCGTATTAGGCATACAAAGTTCCAGCGTAGACTTTGAATCCTTTAATGTAGGTTCTGGTGCTCAAACATCAGTAATGCGAGTAGCAGAGGCTCTAAAAGAAAATTATAAAAGTAGTATTAACATCAATATTACAGGCGATTTTAGACTTGGAGACATCAGACACAACTATGCCGATCTGACAAAAATTAAAAATCAGTTAGGCTTTGTGCCTCAGTATGATTTTAAAGAAGGTGTAGAGAAGTTTGTTAACTGGGTATTGTCTCAAGATGTAAACGAAGATCAATACTCTAAGTCTATTAATGAAATGAAAGCTAAAGGCTTATTCAAAAATTCAAAAAACGCATAAAATGAGATTCGTATTTTTTTCGTTTAGAAACTTTGAAAGAGACGGCGGTGGGAGTATTAGGATGTATGGAATTTTAAACTCTCTTGCAGCAAATAATTCAAATAGAGTAGTCTTTATATCAAATGCAAAGGACAAAAATAATTTTCACCCTAACATACAACACCAATCAATAAATTTAGAAGTATCAAACAAAAGTAAAAAGATACTTCAAGGCTTAACCAGTTTTTTACCAGCACCAATAATTTTCTTAGTTTACAGCAAATTACTAAAGAAAGTGAAAACTTCTATTGATGCAATTAGAGAGAAAGACGAACCTGTCTATTTTTTCGAGTATTTGGACAATACCATAGGCTATTTACTAAATGCAAAAGACCAAAAGTATGCGTACATAAATGACATACATGGTATTAGTACAATTGAGTTCAAGTATCAATATCAAAATGCGACTAAAATTATAAACAAAACACTCTTTTATTTTAAATATATAGCGTCTTACCTTTTAGATAAGAAAGTATTTTCGAACGCTAATGGCTTTATATATGCAAGTGATTCAATGAAAGAATATTACCAGAGTTTATACAAAGGTTTAGACCTTAAAAGACACTGTGTACTACCCTATCTGTTAGGTGATGTATCGGCAAGAAATAGTTTAAACAGTCATTTAGGTCAAGAGCTTAAAAAAAGATACAAAATAAATGAAAAAGATTTTATTCTATTTTTTGCAGGAGGATACAAACCAACAGCTGGAGTAGAAGACTTAATTTTAGCGTTTGATAGATTGTACCGAAAACATCAAAACTTAAAAATGATCCTTATAGGAGAAGGACCAAACAAAGAACAGTGTCTTAACTTAATAAAAGAAAAACAGATAGGTGACCGAATCATATTAATAAACAGGGTTCCTTACCAAGATTTACCTACCTATCAAAATATTGCAAATGTTGTGGTTTGTCCAGATAAACAAAATCCATACTCTGAGCTTATTGTACATTTAAAATACTTCGATTCCTTAAGCTCGGGAAAAATTGTAATAAATGGAGGTTTTAAGAGTGTTAAAGAAATTAATAAAAATGAATTTTTAGCCTTAAACTTTATTCCTTCAGATGTAAACAGTTTAACCCAAGTAATTGAACACTCAATTACCAATTACGAAGTGCTTATTGACAAGTTCAAATCAACACAAAAATATACTTTAGAGAATCTAACGTATGCATCATTAATCAATAGACTTTATACTTTATAAAAATGTGGTTATTAGATGTTTTAATTTGTTTTTTAATCCTGATGTTTGGCATAAATTTCAAAAAGAAATTTAAAGGTCTAAACCTAAGAGATAAAAAGATATTAGACTATCTTTTTTATTTTCATACCCTTGTTGGTGTAATTTTCTATTTTTATATAATAGGAAGAGGAGATGCTGTATACTATTGGATGCGCACTAAAGAACTAACCCTTAATGTTCTTTGGTATAATTTACTTAATCAAGGTCATGCTTCTGATTTCATCTATTTTTTTAACTACCTATTTTCAAACACTTTAGACCTTAGTTTTTTTACAGGATCAATTTTATACACGGTATTAGGATATATTGGCCTGGTTTATTTTTATCTAATTCTAAAAAAAATAGTACCAAATTATCATTACTTAAGAAAGTTAAAAATTTTAAATATTTCTGTTTTTCCATTTTATCTATTTTTCCCAAATCTACATTTTTGGTCTTGCGGAGTCGGTAAAGACACCTTACTGTTTTTATGTGTCGCTTTATTTATATACTCCCTCATAGAGCTAAAAAAAAATATTGGAAACCTATCACTAAGCATCCTTCTGTCTGTTTTTGTGAGACCACATATGACTATTTTTTTAATTGCAGGTTTTGGAATTGGCTATACCTTAAGTAGTAATATAACGACGTATAAAAAAGTCATTATGAGTTCAGTTTTTGTTTTTGCATTTTTTTTACTGTTTGACTATGCACTAAATTTCATTCAGTTAGAAAGTGTCGACACTTCGTCAATAAAAGAATACGCCGATACTAAAGCTAAAGTTTTGAGTTCTAAATCTAATTCAGGTGTAGATATTTCGGGATATCCATATCCATTAAAAATTTTAACCTATTTATACAGACCTTTCTTTTTTGATATTAATAATCCAATAGCTGTTATTGCATCTTTTGAAAATTTATTTTTGTTACTATTGACACTGAAAATTTTTAAATTCAAAAATATTAGACACATAAAACAAGCAAGCCATATTATAAAAGGGAGCATTGTATTTCTTTTAATTGGTACTTTAACATTTTCCTTGATTTTAGGAAATTTGGGTATTATGTTACGTGAAAAAAATATGTTCACCCCTGTGTTTATAATCGTTGCTTATTGGTTGCTTTCGGTTTCTAAGCTGAATCAGAAACAAAACTAATTATGGGAATTAAAATACTAATTACTGGAGATTATTGCCCAATAGGTAGAACCAAAGAATTACTAGAAGCTGGGAATTATGAGGATGTATTTGGATTGTTTACCCCCTATATTGAGCAATCAGATTTTGCCATTACAAACTTAGAAGCACCTCTTACAAATTCTACAAATGAAATAGAAAAAACAGGACCAAATATTAAGGCACCTAAAGCCCTCTTAAAACCTTTAAAAAGTATAAGTTTTAATGCGGTTACTCTGGCGAACAATCATATCATGGATTATGGAGCACAAGGATTATCTTCGACGATTAATATTTGTGAAGATGAGAAAATACGCTTTGTTGGTGCAGGTAAGAATTTAGACGAAGCCAGAAAACCACTTACTATTACAGTAAATTCAAAAAAAATTGCGATAATAAACATTGCAGAAAACGAATTTTGTGCTGCAACCAAAGACCGTTCTGGAGCTAATCCTCTAAACTTAATTACGAACCATTACGATATTAAAAAAGCCAAAACTGAAAACGATTTTGTGATCGTTATTTCTCATGGAGGTAGAGAGCATTACCAACTTCCAAGCCCACAACTAAGAGAAAGATATCGTTTTTTTATTGACAGTGGAGCAGACACCGTAATTGGTCATCATACTCACTGTTATAGTGGTTATGAGCACTACAACAACAAGCTTATATTTTATAGTTTGGGTAACTTTATTTTTGATTACAAGAAAAAGTATCAAAAAGGTTTATGGACTCAAGGCTATGGTGTAATGTTAAATATTGAAGACGAAAAGATAAACTTTGACCTAATACCATTTAACCAAGGAAGAGAAAACAAGTCAAAGTTAGAGTTATTAAAAGGAGAAGAAAAAAATGTATTTGACGCCAAAATAGATGAACTCAATACGATTATATCTAATGATGTATTGTTAGAAAAAGCTTGGAGCAAATATATTGAAACTCAAAAAAAGTCATATAAAGCAAATTTATTTATTCAAAACAGGTATGTAAGAGCCTTGATAAGCAGAGGTTTATTGCCCGAATTTTATTTTCATTCTAAAAAACACCAAACATTATTATTTAACTTGTTTAGATGCGAAACTCACAGAGAGATAATGATTGATGTATTAAAAGAAGATTACGAATTTTAAATTATGAAAGATAAAATCTACTTTTTACTACCTCATTTTTTTCAGAATATACTCGTAACTATATTTAATACTCAAGCCTATAGAAAGCGATACGGGGGAAGGTATAAACATTATTTGACCCTCTTTAAAAAAAACAGAACCCTAACAAGTGAAGAGCTTACTAACTTACAAAGAGCTAGGTACACTAATTTTATTGACCATGCTGTAAGCAAATCAAACTATTACAGGGGCCTACTTTCAAATATTAAAGAGTATAATAATTTAGATGCAATTAAAGAACTGCCAATTACCAGTAAAGAGAACTTAAGGGTAAGTAGTCAGCGTATTAATACAATTTCATCAAAGTCTGGAATAATCTCTAAAACAGGAGGTACCACAGGTAAATCTTTAGAAGTTTTATTTACGGATATTAATATGCAAGAAAGATTTGCAATGTTAGATGACTTTAGATCCAGATTTGGATATAAGTTAGGAAAAAAAACAGCTTGGTTTTCTGGCAAGAACATCTTAAATAAAAAGGATCTCAAAAAAAACAGGTTCTGGAAAACAGACTACTTACATAAGGTGCGTTACTATTCAACATTTCATATAAACGATTCGTATTTAAAATACTATATAGAGGATTTAATAAAATACAAAACAGAATATATTGTTGGTTTTCCTTCATCCTTATTAAGTATTGCTAAATTCGGATTAAAGCACAATTATAATTTCCCTGTAGGATTAGTGAAAGCAATATTTCCAACAGCAGAAACCATTACAGATGATATGAGAACCGATATTGAAACGTTTTTTAAATGCTCAATGTACAACCAATACGCATCATCCGAAGGAGCGCCTTTTATTTTTGAGTGCGAACAAAGAAATTTACACTTAGAAATGCAGAGCGGTATTTTTGAAGTTTTGGATAACAACAATCAGCAGACAAGATCTGGGAGACTAATTTTAACTTCATTTACTACGGAGGGCACACCATTAATCCGATACGATATTGGGGATTCTATTACTTTATCGGATGAAAATTGTACCTGTGCTAATAACAATCCTTTAATAAAAGAAATTTTAGGAAGAATAGATGATTATATTTATTCACCAGAAAACGGAAAAATTAATTTGGGGAATATTTCCAATACTTTGAAAGATACAAAAGGAATAATAAGGTTTCAAGTAGTTCAGGACGCCTTAAACGAACTATTAATTAAAATTGAAGTCGACCAACTTTTGTACTCTAAAAAAATAGAAGCTATTTTTATTAAGAATTGGCGGAGTAGAGTCGGAAACAACATGAAAATTAATCTTAAATGTTTAGAAACCATTGATGTAGAAAAAAGTGGGAAGTTTCGATTTATTAAAAATAACATAAAGCACTTAATTGAAAACTGATAAAGGCAAACTAGTCCGAATTACTACCGTACCTATCTCCTTAGATAAATTAATTGAGGGGCAAATGTCTTACATGAAAGATCATTTTGAGGTATTGGCAATTAGTTCGTCAGGAGAAACGCTCGATAAAGTTGGAAAAAAAGAGGGGATAGCTACTTTAGCGGTAGAAATGACTCGTAAGATTACACTTATCAAAGACCTCAGTGCTGTTTTTAGTTTAGTCAAAATATTCAGACAATATAAGCCTCAAATAGTACACACACATACACCAAAAGCAGGAATTGTAGGCATGTTGGCAGCATACATTGCCAGAGTTCCTGTGCGCATGCACACTGTAGCAGGCTTGCCATTATTAGAGAGCCAAGGCTTGAAGCGCTTGCTCTTAAATACAGTCGAAAAGTTAACGTATGTTTTTGCCACTCGTGTTTATCCAAACTCCTTCGTCTTAAAAGAAATTATTTTAAAAAATAGATTCTGCAAACTAGAGAAACTTAAAGTAATTGCAAATGGAAGCTCTAATGGAATAAACACCTTCTACTTTAATCCAGAGCTTTACTCCGAAGAAGATAAAGAAAGTTTGAAACGCAGTTTGGGCATCTGTAAAAATGAGTTTGTTTTTATTTTTGTAGGCCGTTTAGTTTCAGATAAAGGTCTGAACGAACTCATCAACGCTTTCCAAAAGCTAACAAGCCAACATACAAATGTAAAACTCTTACTGGTTGGCCCCTTAGAAGATGAATTAGACCCCTTAGAAGAGCAAACCAAAGCAGTTATACAAAACAATCAGCAAATAACAGCACTGGGCTTTAAAAGCGATGTACGGCCTTACTTTTCTATAGCAGATGCCTTGGTATTTCCAAGTTATAGAGAAGGATTTCCAAATGTTGTAATGCAGGCTGGCGCAATGGGTTTACCCAGTATTGTATCTAACATAAATGGCTGTAACGAAATAATTGAACACAACAAAAACGGTATTATCATACCGGTAAAAAACACCACAGCTTTATTTAATTCGATGAATCAACTGTTAAACAACAGTAAGCTTCGTACCGATTTAGAGAAGAATGCAAGAGCTATGATATGCTCTCGTTTCGAACAAAAATTAGTTTGGGACGCCCTATTAACAGAGTACAAAAATCAAATTGCAAATGTACAGTAAGTATTTAAAGTTTAGTGCCGAGTTTATATTTGCATTTTTAGGCTTAGTAGCCATAAGTCCAATTTTAATTTGCATCATTTTATTACTAGCAATCGCAAACAAAGGCACCCCTCTTTTTTTTCAAACTCGTCCAGGAAAAAACAACAAACTATTTAAGCTAATTAAGTTTAAAACCATGAACGATAGAACAGACAATAAGGGCAATCTTTTACCAGACGCAGATCGACTTACAAAATTAGGCTCATTTATACGAAAGGCGTCTTTAGACGAATTCCCTCAATTGCTAAACATACTAAAAGGCGACATGAGCTTGGTTGGGCCAAGGCCACTATTAGTAGAGTACCTCGCTTTATATTCCAAAGAACAAGCAAAACGGCATCTTGTAAAACCAGGAATAACTGGCTGGGCTCAGGTTAATGGAAGAAATACAATTTCGTGGGAAGAAAAGTTTAAATTAGATGTTTGGTATGTAGAAAACCGCTCCTTTATACTAGATGTTAGAATTTTGTTTTTAACCATCGCAAAAGTTTTTAGGAGAGAGGGCATTTCTTCTGACCAAACTGTTACAATGTCGAAATTTACAGGAAGCAAATGATTGTTATAGGAGCCAGCGGACACGCAAAAGTGATACTAAATATACTTAGTTTATGTGGTGTACAAGTTACCAGCTTGTACGACGACGATGCTAGTATACAAAAACTGAATGGAGTAAATGTTACCTCACCTATTTCATCTATTCCCATTGGTTCTTCATGTGTTTTTGCAATTGGGAATAATACCATAAGAAAACAACTGGTAGAGAAACATCTCTCATTTAAACCACAAACAATAAAACATCCCGAATCCGTAATAGACGATTCTGTTAAGTTCGGTGAGGGAACTGTTGTAATGGCTTCTGCTACTATCAATAACGCTACTTCTATAGGAAATCACTGCATTATAAACACTTCTGCAAGCATCGATCACGATTGTAAAATTGACGATTATGTTCACATTAGCCCTGGAGCAGTTCTTTGCGGCGGAATTACAGTTGGGCAAGGCTCACAGGTAGGCGCAAATTCAGTCATCGTTCAAAACAAATCCATCGGCAAATGGGCAACCATTGGTGCAGGATCAGTAATTATTAAAAACGTACCAGATTACGCCATAGTAGTAGGAAATCCCGGTAAAATAATTGGTTACAATGAAAAATAAAATTTGGCTTTCCTCTCCACACATGGGAGGAACAGAAATGAACTACGTACAAGAAGCTTACAACACGAATTGGGTAGCCCCACTGGGCCCAAATGTAAATGGTTTTGAACAAGACATTTTAAAATTTACAAACGCCAAGGCTTGTGCAGCTTTGTCTAGCGGAACTGCAGCTATTCATTTGGCTTTAATTTTACTAGGAGTAGAGCAAGACGATGAGGTTTTGGTTTCTACCTTTACTTTTTCTGCTACCATAAACCCCATCATTTATCAAAAAGCAAAACCAATTTTTGTAGACTCCGAAAAAGATACCTGGAACATGTGCCCTGTTCTTTTAGAGAATGCTATTGCTGACAGAATTGCAAAAGGAATAAAGCCAAAAGCCATTGTTTTGGTGCACTTATACGGCATGCCTTCTAAAATGGAGGAGATTATTTCTGTAGCTACAAAATACAATATTCCAGTAATAGAAGATGCAGCAGAAGCCTTAGGCTCCACCTACAAAGGCAAGGCTATGGGTACTCACGGAGAAATTGGTATTTACTCATTTAATGGAAATAAAATAATTACAACCTCAGGTGGTGGCGCTTTAGTTTCTAACAAAACAGAACATTGTGCTCAGGCTGTGTTTTTGGCAACACAAGCAAGAGATGAAGCTCTGCATTACCAACATAGTAAAATAGGATTTAATTACAGAATGAGTAATATTTTAGCAGGAATCGGGCGGGGTCAAATGGAAGTATTGAACGACCGAGTAGCTGCAAGAAGAGCAAACCATGCTTATTATAAAGATTGTTTATCCTCAGCCCCTCTAACCTTTTTAAATGAGCCCGAAGGCTTTTTTTCTAACCGATGGTTAACCTGCGTCCTAACAAACTCATTTTCTAAAAGAGAAAAAATACGAGAAGCTCTAGCAGTAGAGAACATCGAAGCTAGACCTTTATGGAAACCCATGCATAGGCAACCCATATTTAAAAACTTCCCTTCATACCTCAATGGTGTGTCGGATGCACTATTTGAAAAAGGCTTATGTTTGCCCAGTGGTTCAAATTTACCTAAAGAAGATTTGAATAAGGTTATTAAAGTTATCAAAAGAGTCGTAAATGCTTAAAAGAATACTCCTTGTAAATGCAAATAAATACGCTTCTCGTTGGCTCGTTTTGTCCATCGATTTGTTGTTGGTTATCCAAACCTTTGTATTTGCCTATTTAATCACATTTAACTTTTCGTTTAGTTTCGATGTTAAAGACTTCTTCATTCAGCTACCAATTGTTTTAGCATTAGCATTAATTAGTTTTTTAATTATAGGTTCTTATAAAGGAGTTGTAAGACATACTGGTGTTAAAGACGCTATGAATGTTATGCATGCAATAACCTTACTTGCTATTTTGCTCGTTCTTGTGGTTTTGCTAAATAATAAAATTCAGCTTTTACCAAGTTTCAATATTCCATTTCCTATTATTATTGTTCACTACTTATTGAATTTGGTGGTGCTTATTGCCAGTAGGTTTGTGTTTAAAATAGTTTACAGAACACTCATTTCTGATATAAAGCCCCACACCAATATCCTGATTTATGGAGCAGGAGATTCTGGTTTTATAACACATTCTGCCCTAGTAAAAGACACGAGTAATCGCTTTAATGTAATCGGTTTTATTGATGACAATGCAACAAAAATCGGAAAAAAGATAGACGGAGTAATGATCTATTCCTCCGATATATTAACTCGTGAATTTGTTCTTAGAAATAGAGTAAAAGAAGTTATTGTTTCTATACAGAACATTAAACCGGGCCGCTTAATGGAAATAACAGACGACTTAATTGCTTACAATGTAAAAGTCAAGATTGTTCCTGCGGTTGATAAGTGGATTGACGGAGAATTTAACCTAGGTCAAATTAAGCAAGTAAAAATTGAAGACCTATTAGATAGAGCACCCATAGAAATAGACAATCCAATTGTAAAAAGCGATCTAAGTACTAAAGTAATATTTGTTACGGGCGCTGCCGGATCTATAGGTTCTGAAATAGCACGTCAGCTATATAGATGCAATCTAAAACACCTTATTTTAATTGACCAGGCCGAATCTACTTTATACGACTTACAACAAGAATTCGTACAAAAAGAGTCGCTCAACTTTACCTCAGAAGTAGCAGATGTTCGCGATAAATATAGAATGCAACAATTGTTTGAAAAATACAAACCCGAAATAATTTTTCATGCGGCCGCATACAAACACGTGCCTTTGATGGAAGGAAACCCTTACGAAGCTATACGGGTTAATGTTTCAGGAACAAAGCTGTTAGCTGATCTTGCTGTAGCTAATGGAGTAGAGCGTTTTGTAATGGTATCCACCGATAAGGCGGTAAACCCTACCAATGTAATGGGTACTACCAAACGTATTGCAGAGATGTATACGTCTTGTTTGTCTAACAAAGGAAAAACAAAATTTATTACAACTCGTTTTGGTAATGTGTTAGGTTCAAACGGATCTGTAATTCCTTTGTTTAAAAAGCAAATTGAGGCTGGTGGTCCTTTAACCGTTACTCACAAAGATATTACACGCTACTTTATGACCATTCCGGAAGCCTGCCAGCTGGTTTTAGAAGCCGGAGTTATGGGTAAAGGTGGAGAGATTTACGTATTCGACATGGGTGCATCTGTTAAGATATACGACGTAGCATTAAAGATGATTCAATTGTCTGGTTTCAAATTTCCCGAGGATATAGATATAAAAATTTCGGGACTTCGTCCTGGAGAAAAATTGTACGAAGAGTTGTTGGCCAATAATGAAAACACACAACCAACCTATCACGAAAAAATAATGATTGCTAAAACACCGGCTCTGAATGCAAAAGAAGTGACACTTAAAATAGATGAAATTTGCAATGTTAATAAAGAGATTGATAGCTTTAAAGTGGTTTCCTTATTAAAGGAGCTAGTTCCGGAGTACGTGTCTAAAAATTCGATTTATGAGAGATTAGACAACAACTAATCTTTTTTACCATTTTCTTAATAACGACCATACGGTCGTTTTTTTTTTGCTTAACATTCTTATATTTGACCTAAGAAGACTCTTTTTTGCACAGTACTTCTGTTTCTCAACAATTTTTTAAAAGCGCATGAAAAAAATAAATAGTTTCGAAGAATACCAATCTGAGTATAAAAAAAGTGTTGTTAATCCGGAATTGTTTTGGGAAGAAAAAGCGGCCACTTTTCTATGGAAAAAGAAGTGGGACACTGTCTTAGAATGGAATTTTGAAACCCCATCCATTAAGTGGTTTGATGGCGGGAAATTAAACATAACCGAAAACTGTTTAGACCGACATTTAGAAGACCATGGAGCTAAAACAGCCATTCTATGGGAACCGAACAATCCTGAAGAGGCAGCCCAACATATTTCCTATCGAGAATTACATAGTCGCGTAGCCCAATTTTCTAATGCATTAAAATCCTTAGGCATTAAAAAGGGAGATCGCGTGTGTTTATACATGCCAATGGTTCCAGAATTAAGTGTTGCTGTGCTCGCTTGCGCTCGTATAGGAGCAATTCATTCAGTAGTCTTTGCCGGCTTTTCTGCAAAATCTTTGGCCGATAGAATAAACGATGCCTCCTGTAATTTATTAATTACTGCAGATGGCTCATTTAGAGGAAGCAAAGTATTGAATTTAAAAGCGATTGTAGACACAGCTTTAGACAGTTGTCCGACCATACTACATAGTATAGTGGTGGAACGAACTTTTAGTAAACCACCAATGCAGAGGGGCAGAGATTTGTGGTGGCACGAGCTCATTAAAAATGTTTCTTCTGTTTGCCAAGCAGAAGCAATGGACTCAGAAGACGAACTCTTCATCCTATATACTTCAGGATCAACCGGAAAACCAAAAGGTGTAGTACATACTACTGCAGGATACATGGTTTACGCCGAATATTCATTTAGAAATGTGTTTCAATACCAGGCAAAGGACCTTTTTTGGTGTACGGCAGACATTGGTTGGATAACTGGACACTCCTACGTAATATATGGACCTTTGCTAGCAGGAGCTACTACTTTAATGTTCGAGGGAGTGCCTACTTTTCCTAATGCAGGCAGGTTCTGGGAAATAATAGACAAACATCAAGTAACTACCTTTTATACTGCACCCACAGCTATAAGAGCTCTAGAAGCTAAAGGCTTAGACTTTGTAAAGCCCTATTCTTTAAGCTCTTTAAAAGTGCTTGGAACTGTTGGAGAGCCTATAAATGAGGAAGCTTGGCAATGGTACCATAAACACATTGGTAAAGAAAAATGTCCAATAGTAGACACCTGGTGGCAAACAGAAACTGGAGGAATGATGATTGCTCCTTTGGCAGGAATTACACAATTAAAGCCAACCTATGCAACCCTACCATTACCAGGAATTCAACCTTGTTTAGTAGATGCTTCCGGTAATGAATTAGCGGGCAACAACGTGGAAGGAAACCTATGTATAAAGTACCCCTGGCCTTCTATTATTAGAACAACTTACGGAGACCATAGCAGGTGTAAAGAGGTTTACTTTAGTACTTATCCTGGTAAATACTTTACAGGCGATGGTTGTAAACGCGATGTTGATGGCTTTTATAGAATAACCGGTCGTGTAGACGACGTTATTAATATTTCAGGACATAGAATAGGAACCGCAGAGGTAGAAGATGCTATAAACTCACATCCTTCCGTAATTGAATCTGCTGTTGTCGGTTTTCCACATCCAATAAAGGGACAAGGAATTTACGCTTTCGTAATTGCAGAATCTGGAATTATTTTCGAGCAGATTATCGATGAAATTCAAGCCGAAATTTGCGACCATATTGGAGCAATAGCACGTTTGGAAAAAATTCAAATAGTTGCCGGCTTACCCAAAACACGTTCCGGAAAAATTATGCGTCGTATTTTACGTAAAATTGCCAGTGGCGAAAAATCAAATTTCGGAGACACCAGTACTCTGTTAGATCCTTCTGTTGTTGAACGAATATTAAATAACAAGGAGTAATTTGTTTTAGTAAACTCAAAGCGTTGGAATTTACTACTGGCCTCACAAACCCATTTCCCGAATCTTATAAATAGATAATTTCTAGTAATGTCTTTGGCATTGAACATGCCAGAACTTCAATTGCAATCGTGCACACTATCCGTAACCAACATCCTACGGGCTTAGTTGGTGAATATCATCCTTTTGCAAAATTGAAGCAATCAATACGCCCCTTTTGAATTTAATCGCCTAATTGAAGGCGCTTTTTTGCAGAGCCATCCTCGAAAACATCAAAACAAAGGCCGACATAACTCTTCGCAACAGGTCTCCCAAGTATATCTGTTGTTTTTAAAAGCTCGTTTCTTTTTTTTAAATCGATGCTTTCTATCCCAATAATACCACAATTTGGTGCAAGCCCGTTTTCACTATAAAACGCACCATCTGTAACAGACCAATTTAGCCACTCTCCTCCATTAACCGTTTCCCAATCGTTTAAATCAAGAAAGTGCTCTCCAGTAGTTGTTCCTCCAATCCTGTAAACTTTAGTGGCTTTTGTGTTAAAATCCCATGTAAATGGAATTCCTTCTTCTAACGATTCTGGTACATTTCCACTCTCACAATTTGTTTGGATAAAAAAAGCATAATCATCGTATTCTGGCCACTCTCCGTAAACGGCACCAATTCCAGCTGAGTCTATACATACAGCCGTGTATTCATCACAAGCAATTCCGAACGAACTTTGCCCAAGCTCATTATTCATTCTAGCTATAAAGGTTAGTAGCCTCCCCTCTCTGTCTCGTTCGCTAAAATGAGTGTCCGTAATTGTTTTGTCTAATAAGGGGGCGTTTAAAAAATCGTTGTACCCAATCGTCATAAAACTATTGTATGGGTTTTGCAATGCTTCGGAGCTATAAACCGTTCCATTTTCTGCAGAAAAGTAGGAACCACCTAATATTGCCATTCCTGCACTTGTACCTCCAAGTACACCCTTTTTTATATTCATGTGCTCGTTTAGTAAAACTTGTACCTCTGTATTTTTCCAATAGTTTATATAATCGTATTGATCTCCTCCAGCAATCCAAATTGCTTCTGCATTGGCTATTTGTTGCAGAACATATGGGTTTGTAGCAGCGTTTTGAGTATTAAATACAATTGTTTCTACAGAGTTTATTTCTACGCCTAAGTCTTCAAAAAAATAATCGTTGTACCCATCAGATCCACTGGCCCTAAGAACCAAAACATCTCCGTTATTTGCTTTTTCTAAAAACCAAATCATAGCGCGGTCATCCTCCGTAGAACCTCCCATTAAACAAAGTCCATACCTTGGGTTTGTACTTACATCTGTTGTATCTCCAGTAAAGTATGAGGTGTACGATTGAGCGTTTGTATTTATACTTAATGCTATAGAAAGGATTGCGGCAAGTAATTTCATAGGTATTGTTTTAAAGCGAATGGAGGATGTTAATTATTTCGTTTGCGCATTTTTTGGTTTGTTCCAGCGGAAACAAATGCCCTCCCTCGAAGGCTCTAAATTGTGTGTTCGGAAACAAGGGCTTTACTTTATTAATAGCTCTTGTATTCGCAATTTCTCCAGTGGTTGCGTAAAGATAATAACTCGGAATTTTGAGTTTAATTTTTTTATAAAAGGGAGGAGTAAGCTCGAAAATTTTAGTTTCTATGTTTTTTTTAAAACGCAATTTCATCCCGCCATCAGCTTCATAAAATCCATGTTCTATGTAATTATGAAATGATTTTTCTGTAAAGTTTTTAAATAATTTTTTAGCGCGAAATTTTGAAGATATTAATGCTTTAGAAGGAAAGTAATCTGAGCGCTTACTCGATTTTTTAGCTAGAGGCATAAAGTACCTTGATAGCTTAAGCCATTGCATAATACCTAAAACTATTCTAATTCTTTTTGAAAGAACTGGAGGATCCATAAGAATAAGTCCCTTAAACAAGTCCGGCCTTTGTTGAGCGGCTAAAGCTAAGCATACTGCACCAAAAGAATGCCCTATTGCCCAAACAGGTTCCTGGTAATGTTCTTCTAAATAGGCTATTATTTCTGGTACTATATCGCTCCAAGAGTTTTTTAGTGTATACTTTCCGTGAGCTAATAATGGAATGTAATCTACTTGGTAGTTTTTAAGCTGAACAAATAAGTCCTTATAAACTTCAGCCGGAAAACCATTTGCATGCGCAAAAAACACCTTCTCTTTCATATTACTCCACTACTTTTTTCTGCTGTACAACTGCTCTCATTAATAAGGTAGTTTACTTAATACAAAACGCATTAATTTATTTTTAGGTCTTTTACGCCTAATTGTATACTTGTTTTGCCTTTCCAAACATTTTCTTGAATAGCATAGCAAACATCAAAGGGTAAGCCCTTGGCTATATATGCAGAGTGTTTTCCCATTTTAAATGCAATTCCATTCATTTCCGAAAGTCGCTCTTTTTCGGAACACATATGTAGTTTCAAATGTTCACTATCAGTCCCCACTGCTCTACTATAACCTCTATCCATAGCATTTTTAGTGTAAAATAATGGAGCCATATTTTCTGGTCCAAATGGTTCAAACTGCTTCAGTATTTTAAGAAATCCTTCTGTTATATCTGCGAAGTCGAGTTCAGCGTCAAGGTCTAAAACTTCTATTTTTTGCTCCTCTGTAATCCGTTCAGAAACTACCCTCTCAAAAGCCTCTTTAAAGTTCTGATAATTTTCCTCTTTTAGTGTAAGTCCAGCAGCATACATATGTCCACCAAACTGCTCAATATGTTCTTTGCAAGCCTCTAGAGCTTCGTACACATCAAAACCTTTAACAGATCGAACGGAGGCTGCTAAAACCCCATTGCTTTTAGTAAACACCACTGTAGGTCTGTAATAGGTTTCGATAAGTCGCGAGGCTACAATACCTATAACTCCTTTATGCCACGAAGAATGGTATACAACTGTGGAGGCTCTTTTTTCTTCTTTGTTTGTTTTAATTTGCACTAAGGCTTCTTCAGCAATTCGTTGATCTTGCGCTCTTCTATCGGTATTGTAAGTTTCAATTTCTTGGGCAGTTTTTAGTGCATCTGCCTGGTCCTGTTCAATAAGCAAGCGCACTGCATTGTGTGCATGTTTCATTCGTCCCGCAGCATTAATTCTTGGGGCTATGGTAAAAACAACATCTGTAATGGTCATCGATCCTTTGCGTTTGTGTTCTTGCATAAGGGCTAACATTCCCATTCTAGGATTTTCGTTTAAGAGTTTAAGACCGTAGTAGGCCAAAACTCTATTTTCGCCAACTATTGGAACTATATCGGCTCCAATTGCTACTGCAACATAATCTAAATAGGTATAAGCAATGGCGGAATCTAAGCCTTGTAATTTTAAGTAGGCTTGCATTAGTTTAAAGCCTACGCCGCAGCCACATAATTCTTTAAAAGGATAGGCACAATCTTCTCGCTTAGGATCTAAAACAGCATAGGCATTTGGTAGAATTTCTCCAGGGCGGTGATGGTCACAAATAATAAGATCTAGTCCCTTAGATTGGGCGTATTTTATCTTGTCAACTGCTTTTACTCCGCAGTCTAATGTAATCATTAAGGATATCCCTTTCTCAAGTGCATCATCAATACCTTTATAAGAAATACCATAACCTTCATGGTATCGATCGGGTATGTAATAATCGCATACTGCGTTTTGACTTTTTAGGAAGCTGTACATTAAACTTACCGAGGTGGTTCCATCTACATCGTAATCTCCATAAACCCGAATGGGTTCTTTTGAGTTTACTCCAGCAATAAGCCTTTTTGCAGCTTTTTCCATGTCTTGCATCAAGAAGGGGTCGTGCAACATAGAAAGCTGCGGACGGAAAAAGGTTTTCGCTTTTTCAAAGTCATCTATTTTTCTACTAACAAGTAAAGAGCAAATTGCTTTTGAGACGCCTAATTCCTTACGGAGCTTAAATACTTTTTGCTCATCTGGCTTTTCTCTAAGTTTCCAAATTTTTTGAGTCATAATTTAATGAGTTACCGGCTAGCTATTTTCATCAGAGCAAAAGGCTATATCTTATTTTGAATATTTATAGAATGTTTGTGTATGAGTTCAAATATTTCGTGTACCATTTCTTTAGACAAACCCAGTTCTGAACCTATTTCTTTACGTGTTTTTAAAATCTCGAAAAAACGTTGTACTTGAAACGTCATTATGTTGTGTTCTTTTTTTGCCAGGCCTAGTTCGCTTACCATTCTCATTCGTTTTTGGAGCACTCTAAGGAGTTCTTCATCAAAGGTGTCGATAATTGAACGCATCTTATTTAGCTGCGCATTAAATGCTTCACTCTCGTGAGTGGCAGAGCGAATTATTAAGGAGTTTATTAAAACATGAAGCCTGTCTGGCGTAATTTGTTGTTTGGCATCACTTAAAGCATTTTTTGGATCGAAATGCGTCTCTATCATTAAACCATCCATTCCTAAGTCTAATGCAATTTGGCTGACGTCGGATATCAGGTCTGCATCTCCACCTATGTGACTGGGATCGCAAATAATAGGTAATGCTGGATTTAGTTCTTTTAGCTTTATGGCTAATTCCCACATAGGAACATTTCTATAGGGGCTTGGTTTGGAAGCGTAAAACCCTCGATGAATTGCCATTAGTTGAGTGATGCCACATTTGTTAAACCGCTCTAAAGCGCCCATCCATAATCCAATGTCTGGATGCAAGGGGTTTTTTACCAGTACAGGAATATCCACGCCCTGTAAGGCTTCTGCTATTTCTTGTACATAAAATGGGTTTACAGTTGTGCGTGCTCCCACCCATAAATAATCAATATTATTTTTAAGACAAGCCTCAACATGATAAGCGTTGGCTACTTCTGTTGCTATAGGTATTCCTGTTTCAGCTTTTAATTCTTGCAGCCAATTTAATGCCGGTTCGCCTATTCCTTCGAAAGAACCAGGTCGGGTGCGTGGTTTCCAAACGCCCGCCCTAAAAATAGATGCGTCGCCTTTTTTGGCAATTGCTCTTCCTGTTTCTAAAACCTGACTCCTGCTTTCTGCCGAACAAGGTCCAGCTATTAGGAAAGGAGATTTTTCTTTTTTTGCAAACAATGCATTTGCTTTGATGTGGATTTCTGCTGGGCTCAATTTATTTGTGTCCTTCTAAAATAATTACAAATTCTCCTTTAGGAGCTTTTTCTTCAAAATGAGCGATTAACTCATCTACGGTTCCTCTAATGGTTTCCTCAAACTTTTTGGAAATTTCTCTGCTTACAGAGAGCCTTCTTTGGCCACCAACAAACTCTTGTAGTTGCAGTAAAGTTTTACCAATTTTATGAGGAGATTCGTAAAAAACAATTGTTTTTGTTTCTTCTGCCCATTGTTTTAAACGGGTTTGCCTTCCTTTTTTTGGAGGTAAAAACCCCTCAAAAATAAAGCGATCTGTTGGAAATCCAGACTGAACTAAAGCTGGAATTAAAGCCGTAGCTCCGGGCAAACATTCTGTAGGAATTCCGTTTTCTACACATGCTCTAACTAGAAGAAATCCAGGGTCGGATATGCCTGGTGTTCCCGCATCAGAAATCAGGGCTACCTGGCTACCTAGTTTCAGTTTTTCGATAATTCTATCGAGCATTTTGTGCTCGTTGTGCATATGAAAAGACTGCATATGAGTGCCAACCCCCAAATGCTTTAGTAACTTACCCGATGTGCGCGTATCTTCCGCCAGAATTAAATCCGATTCTTTAAGAATACGTATTGCACGAAGTGTAATATCTTCCAAATTTCCTATGGGTGTAGGCACCAAAAATAGTTTCGACATGTTAATTTTTTACTCAAACAAATTAAGTAAAAATAGCGTTGTACGCACCTATTTTATTAGATTTGTTTAACAAACAATATTGAATGTTTTTAGAAACTCCAGACAGTAATAAAAGAAGTAAAGGTTGGATAGAAGTTATCTGTGGCTCTATGTTTTCGGGCAAAACGGAAGAATTGATACGAAGACTTAAAAGAGCTCAATTTGCACAGCAAAAAATTGAGATTTTTAAACCATCTATCGATGTTCGTTACGATGAGCAAAAAGTTGTGTCGCATGATGCTAATGAAGTAAATTCTACCCCAGTACCGAGTTCGGCTAATATTTTATTATTAGCCAACGACGTTGACGTTATCGGAATTGACGAAGCACAATTTTTTGACGAAGAGCTGCCTGCGGTTTGTGCAGCACTTGCCAGCAGAGGTATTCGGGTAATTGTAGCCGGCTTGGACATGGATTACCTCGGGAATCCATTTGGACCAATACCAAACCTAATGGCAATGGCAGAATATGTTACTAAAGTACACGCCATTTGTGTAGACTGTGGCGATTTGGCAATTCATTCAAATCGAAAAGTTAGCTCAGACAAACTTGTACATTTAGGAGAACAAGATGAGTATCAGGCCTTGTGCCGCTCCTGCTTTCTATTAAAAACCACCTAGTAATGATTCGTTTTTCTTATACCTTAAATCAATTAGCAGGCTTTTGTGGAGCTGATTTTGTTGGGGTTTCTGGCCAGGAGTATGTTCAAGAACTCCTTGTTGACAGTAGAAAAGCTACAAGCTCTACCAAGCATCTCTTTATTGCAATTAAAGGACGAAATCACAATGGTCATTCTTTTATTGCGGAACTTTATTCAAAGGGACTTAGAAACTTTTTGATTAGCGAGCCCAATTTTGACCTATCAAAATTTCCTGAAGCTAATTTTATCAAAGTAAAAAACAGCCTGAGTGCTTTACAACAAATAGCTCGGCAGCATCGACTTAAATTTAACATTCCTATTATTGGCATTACTGGAAGTAATGGAAAAACCATCGTTAAAGAGTGGTTAAGCTCCTGCTTACAAGACCATGCGATGGTGTGTAAAAGCCCAAAGAGTTACAACTCTCAATTAGGGGTTCCACTTTCTATTTTGGCCTTAGAAGAGCGCTCTGAGATTGGTGTTTTTGAAGCGGGCATTTCGCAAACAAATGAAATGCGAAAGCTGCAAAACATTGTACTGCCTAGCATCGGAATTTTCACAAATATTGGGCAAGCTCATTCAGAAAATTTTAGCTCTATTAGTGAAAAGATAAACGAAAAGCTTGTTCTTTTTTCTGAAACGGAAAAACTAATTTATTGCAAAGACCATTCAGAAATTCACTCCGCTGTTTTAAGTAAATATACTGGAGAAGTATTTTCTTGGTCGAGAAAAGATTCTAATGCCTTTGTATTTGTTAAGGAGGTTAAAGTAGCTAAGGATAATTCGTTTGTTAGTTTGGTTAATTTAGGCGAAGAACAAAATTTCTCTATTCCTTTTAAAGACGAAACTTCTCTAGAAAACTGTTTGCATGTACTTGTTACTTTACTCGTTTTAAACATAAATAATAAAAACATACAAAGCGGCTTAAATAAATTAATGCCTTTAGCCATGCGGCTAGAGTTGAAAGAGGCAAAGGGAAATAGTTTGTTGATAAACGATGCTTACAGCTCGGATTTAGATTCTTTAAAAATTGCACTCGATTTTTTACATCAACAAAGTGGGAACGCCAAAAAGATCGCCATTTTGTCGGACTTAGATGAAACGGGCATTTCAAAAGCAGAGCTCTTTCCCAAGCTCATGAATTTGCTTGACAGCTTTAAGGTAGAAGAGCTTATTGGAATAGGAGAAAACTTTAAAGAATTCGAAGTCCTTTTTCCAAACAGTACTTGTTTTAAAACTACAGAGGAGTTTATCTCAAATTTAAGTTTGTTTAATTTTCAGAATGCTGCTTTATTGTTAAAAGGGACAAGACGATTTCAGTTCGAAAAAATAGCAAAACTATTGGAGCAAAAAATTCATGAAACAGTTCTAGAGGTTGACTTGAATGCCATTTCTGATAATTTTCATTACTATAAAAGCAAGCTTCGTTCTGAAACTAAAGTGATGGTTATGGTAAAGGCTTTTTCTTACGGCAACGGTTCTTACGAAATAGCACATCATTTAGAATACCACAAGGCAGATTACTTAGCCGTTGCTTATGTAGATGAAGGAATTGCACTCCGAAAAAAGGGAATTGACACTCCAATAATGGTTCTAAATCCAGATGTCTCTCAGTTTAAGCAACTCATAGAAAACTGCTTAGAGCCAGAAATTTATAGTTTCAGACAATTAAAAGTACTTCAGCAAGAGTTAAGTAAAACGATGCAGTTTAAGTACCCCATCCATTTAAAAGTGGATACTGGGATGCGCCGTTTGGGCTTTCAAAGCAAAGAAATTGAAGAGGTAATCCGTTGGATTTTAAAGCATAAAGAAATTAGGCTTGCTTCGGTGTTTAGCCATTTAGCGAGCACCGAAGATGCTAGTTTTACAAACCTACAGATTGATGAGTTTAATTCGGTTTGTACTCGTATTTCATCTTCCATAAAAGAACCTTTTTTAAAGCATATTTTAAATTCTTCAGGAATTCTCAATTACTCTAAATCTCAGTTTGATATGGTTCGTTTGGGTATTGGCTTGTATGGCATAGGCGATCAGAACTTAAGGAATTGTAGTTCCTTAAAATCCGTTATATCTCAAATAAAGGAAGTATTCCCTGGAGAGAGCGTAGGCTACAACCGCTCTTTTTACAGCTCCGATAAAATTCGGATTGCCATTGTACCAATTGGTTATGCCGATGGCTTAAACAGAGCCTTAAGTAATGGGGTTGGGCAGTTTTATATCAATGGCGTAGCTGCAAAAATAATTGGACACATTTGTATGGATATGTGTATGGTAGATATAACTGATATAGATGCTCAGGAAGGAGATGAAGTAACTGTTTGGAACAATCAGGCACAGATTCATTCGATTGCAGAAAGCTTAAATACGATAGCTTACGAGGTGCTTACCAATGTTTCTCAAAGAGTAAAAAGAGTTTTTGTACAGGAGTAAAGTCCAAAGAAGTTTGGCTTAGTTCTCCATTTTTTCTTCGCCCAAACTGTACAACAGAGGATACATAAATGCCAGCATAACTACTCCTGCCTGACGCTCTAACATGCTTTCTGTAAGAAATCCAAAAAGAGTAAGACCCACAAAAATTAAAAACAAAGGGTGTTTGTTCTTTAAAAAGAACGGTTTTATCATTAGGTAGAGTAAAAGTAAAAGTCCTAGTATGCCAACCTCTGCCCAGGTTTGTAAAAACTGATTGTGGTAGTTTAATTGCTTTTTATTCAATAGAACATTTTCTGAACCATTCCAAAAGAGCGCATCACATTTTTCTAATGCTTTATTAAGTTCTAGTTTTGCATCACCAATTCCGTACCCTAAAAGCATTTTTTCTTTAATGAGTTTTCCTGCATACTTCCATATATAAACTCTAGGGTTGGTTTGTCGATGGTCATCGTGGTCTACTAATTTGTTAATTTCTGCATAGGTATCTACAATCCGAGCTCTTGTATTTGGGATAATCAGGACTAAACTTATTAAAAACCCAAGCGGAAGTAGCAGTTTTAAGATCGATCTTTTTGAAACACTTCTTTTTCTTATCCATATAGTTCCGCTGATTATTGCAACAATGCTAAATGCTAATAAATAAGCCCTGCTCGAAAGAAAGATTAACGAAAGCATTAGGATGCTCGCCGCTATTGACCATAGAATTTTGTATTTGTTTCGAATTATAATTTCGTAAAGCGCAATAAACAGCGCGAAAGAATAATACCAGGCAACATAATGGGGTTTTGAAACAAGTAAATGTGTTAAGTTTTTATAGTAAAAGGAACTGTAATTACTACTAATGATGAATTCTGTGTATGAGGTAAATAAATCGTACACAGCCATTCCTACCATTAATATAGAGAAAGCCTTAAGCAGAAGCCTTTTCCAATCTTTGGAAAATAAACTTGTGCTTAGCATAAATATTGGCAGTAGAACTAAAGAGATTTTTAATTGCAAGTCGTGTAATGCAACTGAGCTGTTAGATGAGTAGAACGAGCTAAGTAAATGAAGTAAGTAAAAGCCCAGAAAAGCTAAGGCTAGTGGTTTTGTAATTAATGTTCTATATTTTTCTTTATACCCAAAAGAAAAAACCCAAATTAAACCCAAAACAATAATTCCACCCGTAAGTGGAATCTTGTAAAAATCTTGCATGACTAAGCCAACCAAAATACTTAGGCAAGTACAAAAATATAAAAGTGCTGTTATCGTATGCTTATTCGCCATCCAGTTTACCTAAAAGAATCTTGTCATAATTCTCAGAATTGTTAAGAACTTCTATAGCTTGGTCAAGAACAATATCGTCTTCCAACGCTGCTTTAACTCTTCCTTCTTGGTAGTAGTAACGAGACATTAATTCGCTTAGTATTAATTCTGAAATTTGTGTTTGATATTTATGAATATCATCCTCTTTGTATGAAATCAATTTATCCTTTAGAGCCTCCAAGTCAGTAGTAAAATCACTGTAGTCGTCTTCATCTGCTTGTTCTATAAGCTTTGCTAAATCTTTTTCTGTAGCTGTTTCGTATTCGTAGTCTTTGTCAGATATAAAAGCAACAAACTCTTCGTAAATTTTATCGGTAATTTTAAACGTCCCAGGTTTATCAATAGAGTCGTTTGCTAAAACGAATTCTGTAGCAAAATCGAAAATAAGTTGTTTAGAGAGTATACTCCCTACAATTTCTGCGTACATATCTTGGTCTACACTAATGTCTGGATCTACGCCGCCACCATCGTAAACAGTTCGACCGTTAAGTGTTTTAAAAGCAGTTTTTAGCGAGTCTGCTACTTTTCCTACACTTCCATCGTCGTTTCTATTGCCATAGTCTAAAGCTTGAATGCATCTTCCGCTAGGAGTGTAATACTTTGCAACGGTAACTTTTAATTGAGCGTTGTAGCTCAGCTTTCTGGTTTGTTGTACCAATCCTTTTCCAAAACTTTTTTTACCAATAATTACCCCTCTATCAAGATCTTGCATGGTTCCCGAAACAATTTCAGAAGCAGAAGCAGAGCTTTGGTTTATAAGTACAACTAATGGAATTTCTGTGTCTAGTGGTTTGTTTTGGGTTTTGTATGATTTTTCCCATTCTTTAATTTTCCCTTTGGTAGAAACCACTTCTTGTCCTTTTTCTATGAATAGGTTGCACAAGTCTACCGATTCGTTTAGTAAGCCACCGGGATTTCCTCTGAGGTCTAAGATCAATCCTGTAACTTCGTTTTCTTCTTTGAGTTTAAGGATTGCATCTTTCACTTCGTTGGTGCAATTTCTGGTAAAGCTTCGGAGTCTTAAATATGCAATACCATCGGCTACCATTCCCATGTATGGTATAGATTTTACTTTAACCTCTTCTCGTGTAAATGTTTTTTTAAGTGGTTTTTTTGTTCCAGGGCGTTCTATCAAGAGTTCTACTTCTACTCCTGGTTGTCCTTTTAATACAGAGCTTACATCTTGTGTTGTTTTACCTTTTACAGATTTACCATCTATTTCTAGGAGTTTATCTCCTGCTTTAAGCCCTGCGTTGTCTGCGGGAAAGCCTTTGTAAGGTTCTGCAATTACTACGTAATCTCCTTTTTTACGAATCATTGCTCCAATACCACCATACTGCCCTGTGGTTTGAAATCTAAAGTCTTCAATATCGGATTCGGGGATGAAAGTAGTGTACGGATCTAAATCTTTTAGCATGGAGTCGATTGCTTTTTCAATCATTTCTCCAGGCTTGGTTTCGTCTACATAATAGATGTTTACTTCTCGAAACAGCGTTGTAAAAATGTCCAGATTTTTACTAACCTCAAAATACCCAGAAACAAAGGCAAATGAAGAAATGGAGGCCAGTGCGATTAAAGAGCAAAAGGCAATTTTTTTAAGTAATTTATTCATCGTTTAAATTTTAAGGTACAGGATCGTATCCATTACCACCCCAAGGGTGGCAACTTCCAATTCGTTTTAGTATCAATAGACCAGCTTTAAGTAGTCTGTGTTTTTTTAATGCCAATAGAGCGTATGAGGAACAAGTTGGTGTATACCTGCAAGTTGCAGGTGTCCAAGGTGAGATTATTTTCCGATAAATTTCAATCAGAAGAATAAAAACAGTTTTAATTAGTCGGTTCAACATGCTCAATAAAGCGTTCAAATACTTGTTTTAATTTAGAGTCCATTTCTGAACTTTTAAGTTTTTCTTTTGAGGTATAAATCAGTAAAACAGCAAAATTGGAATTGAGTCTTCCGTACCAAGTGCTTTTATTTAATCTATAAATCTCTCTAATTTTTCTTTTCATTGCATTTCGATCAACCGCGAGCGGAAAGCGTTTTTTCGAAACAGAAAAAGCAATTCTTATAGGAAACGCTTGTTTTACTTCTAGCTCCTTCCATACTAAAACGAAAGGGTGCTTTTTTGCAGACGATCCTTTGCTGATTAAATCGCTAAATATTATTTTGCTTTTTAATATTTCCGTTTTCTGAAAGGTCTGATTCATTGCTTTGTAAATGTAAAAAAAAAGGACTAAAAAAAGGGCGATTTAAATCGCCCTTTCAAGTTAAAGAATCTTAAAGCTATTTTTTGTTTGCGTTTTTTATGTACTGCTCTAGCGCCATGGACATTGAGGGTGCTTTTACAGACGGTGCTTCTATATTTACCTTAAGTCCGGCTTCGGCTACTGCTTTAACAGTGGTTTGCCCAAAGGCGGCAATTCGGGTGTCTTTTTGAACAAAATCCGGAAAGTTTTGGAATAGAGATTTTATTCCAGATGGACTAAAGAATACTAAGATGTCGTAAAAAACATCTTCCAAATCAGACAAGTCGCTGCAAACTGTTTTGTAAAGTACAGCTCTTGTATAATCTATTTTATTGTCGTCTAGCAACTGAGGTATTACAGGTTTTAATAAATCGGAAGAAGGCAGTAAAAATTGCTCGCCTTTGTGTTTCTTAATGGTTTCTATTAGGTCTGCAAAGCGTTGCTTCCCAAAGTATATTTTTCTTTTGCGGTAGGTTATGTATTTCTGAAGATAGAACGCAATTGCTTCCGACATACAGAAGTACTTCATAGAAGTTGGCACTTCAAAACGCATTTCTTCGCACACTCTAAAGTAGTGATCTACTGCGTTTCTGCTGGTTAATATAACTGCTGTATGATCTGTAATCGATATTTTTTGCTGGCGTACGTCTGCTCCGTCTACACCCTCAACATGAATAAAAGGACGAAAGTCTACTTTTACTTTTTGTTTACGAGCTAACTCGTGGTACGGAGATCCATCGCTCTTAGGCTCTGGTTGCGAAACAAGAATTGTTTTTACTTTCAAATCTTAATCGTTTTAAGGTTTCATTCTTCACATAAAGCTTAACACTAATGCATTAAGCTGATAATCAACAATCTAAACCGATAAGCACCCACAGTAGTGGTACCATTTCGAAAATGCAAAGATACAAAATAATATAAAACACGCTCATTGATGTTGCTTTTCTAATATAGGTATACGTACTTATTTTTATAAATATGAGTATAAATAGGAGCAAAGAGACTAAACTGGAGAGGATTTGTGGAGTGAATCCGTATTTAAGATATAAGAATAGGCAGCATACAAAGATGGGTGCTAGATACAAATTGACCAGTTGGGTCGATTTAACACTAAGTAAGTGGTAAAGACGCTCTTTTTTAAATACTATTGAAACACCATACAATACCGTCCATTTTGCAATCAAATAGGCTAGTATTCCCATAAAACTTAATAAGAATAGCTTGCTGTAATCTGTAAACTTAGAACAGTACTTTAAATGAGCTGAGATTATAAAAGACAGAAATAGTATGGATTGTAAGGACAACAAAACCATAAAGTAATGTGATACTTTTAGGTGCCTACCGTACGTAATTTCGAACTGCTTGGTGTAAAAAGATCGGTAAAAAGAGGCAAAGCGCTTTGCATCTCTGTTGTAAAGAAAAACAGAGACGAGGACTAAAAACAGCAAGAGTATTAATTCCCAATTGCCTTGTGGGATTTGTCGTAAAATCGAAATCATTAAAAAAAAAGCTTAAAAAAAGGAGCTTCTAAGAGCTCCTTTTAAGTGTGTAAGTTTAGCTTATTTAAGCATAACCTTTTTTGAAGTTTGTCCTTTTGGACTACTTAGTGTAAGCGTGTAAATACCTTCAGCCAAATAGCTTGGTATGCTCAAGTTGTATGTGTTTTCTATTAAGTTTCCGGCAATTAATGTGGTAAAAGCTCCTTTGGCATCGCACAAAGATATCGTGCTGTTTTCTCCAGGAATCTCTTTCATATTTATGCTCAATTGCTCCGAAGCTGGATTTGGGTATACTGAAAAATCAAATACATGGAGTGTTTCTAAACCAACTCCTACGTTAAAGAGATAACTGCTTGTAACATTTGTATCTCCTGAGTCTTGGCCATTATTATTGGTTAGCATAGAAGCGGCGTATACGGTAGCCTCACCATTAAAGTCTTCTGGAGCAGTCCAACTAAAACTCCAGTAGTGGTGTGTGCCAAACACTACTTCTGAGGGGCTTGTGCCAGCGGTTGTATGCGTTATATGAGAGCCAGAACCAATAATTTTAGTTAAAGAACTGTTTAAGGTAGCTAAGGTTCCAATTTTATTTCCTGCTCCATCTTCTACACATGCCTGAAAACCAGCTTTAGCATATTGGTTGGGTGTTTCGCTTTTAGACGCTACCCAAATTGTATATTCTCGACTAGCGTTTTCTTGCATTGTAATTGTTAAGGTTTGGTCTGTTGCAGCAACACTCGAACCATGGCAGTATGCATTATTACATGTGTTGTTGCCATCACCTGGAGAACCTGTGTTGCCAACAGGAGCACCTGATTGATTTGTATGTGCGTTGTTTTCGGTGCATAAAAAAACAGCCAAACTGATTCCTAATAGTGTAAATAACTTTTTCATAGTGTTTGTTTTTAATCGTTTTGCTTAATCATTTTTATTGTTTTTACGAGCCTTTTATTGCAGGTCCAAATTACAGTATAAATTCCATTTGGTAAGTCATCTGCTTGCCAATTTAATTCGTACCTCCCTTTTTCTAGTTTTTGGTCCATCAGAGTTTTCTGCAGCCCTCCCTTTTGATTGTATATTTCTATAAGGCTGTGCTCGTTTTTATTCTGAACCAAATGCAATCGTGTAGAATGGCTAAATGGATTTGGGTAGTTCTGACTTAAATCGCCGTATACTTTTTGAGTTTCGTTTATTCCAATTGGTTCTCCTCCAGATAAAACAACATCAAACGTACCAAACCAATCGCCGGCAATACCTGGGTTAATTTGTATAATTCTGTTAATCGCACTGGGATTACCCGCCCAAGGATCGGATGGAATGTCCGAATCTCCTTCGAAATAAATTTGAGTAATGAGTTCGTTGTAACCCTCAGCCTGTACTTTAAGGTGGATGTGTGCTGGGCGGTAAGAGGAACCATTAGAGTATTTTCCAGGCAGGATGGTTTCTAAATTATAATTACCAAGTTCATCGGTCATCACCTTGCCTCTAAAGGTATAACCTAAATTGTCGTAAGCTCCATTTTCATTGGCCTGCCAAAAATCTAGTACAGCATTTGCAATAGCCGTGTCGCAATCGGTTGCACGTAAGCTCCCCGATAAAAATAAGCGCTCACCATGGTAATCAATCGGAACAATAGTGTTTGTTTCGGGAGCATCTTCTGTAAAAAAAGGCCCTTCAAGATCCGGTGTCGTAGCATCGCAAACTTCGGTATTCTCTGCTTTCGATTTAAAAGGAATTACGGATGTGGCAATTAAACCTAAAAAACCTTTCTTTAAAAAATTCCGTCTAGTTGAGCTCATTATCTAGTAATTTTTAACCCATTAGCCATCAAAAATCATGACAAATTTTAGATATGCCCATTAATTCACAATTGAAGTCTCTGATAGCCCTCTTGATATTGAATTTTAAATTATTCTATGGGATGAAAATTTTCCTAAAAAAAGCAATACATTTGTGTTCCAATTAAAGAAAAAGTTATGGCTACGGATTTATTTCAAGCACCTGATTACTACAATTTAGACGACTTACTAAGCGAAGAACATATTATGGTTCGCGACGCAGCAAGAGACTGGGTTAAGCGTGCAGTATCGCCAATTATTGAAGAGGCTTGTCAGAAGGCAGAGTTTCCGAGACAAATAGTTCCGGGACTTGGAGAGATTGGTGCTTTTGGGCCCTACATTCCAGCCGAATATGGAGGAGCAGGATTGGATCAAATTTCCTACGGATTAATTATGCAAGAATTGGAAAGAGGAGACTCTGGAGTGCGTTCTACCGCTTCGGTGCAATCCTCTTTAGTTATGTACCCAATTTACCAATACGGAAACGAAGAACAACGCAAAAAATATTTGCCCAAATTAGCAAGTGGAGAACATTTAGGCTGTTTCGGATTAACCGAGCCCAACCACGGATCTAACCCAAGTGGAATGGAAACCAACTTTAAGGATATGGGCGACCACTATCTTTTAAACGGTGCTAAAATGTGGATTTCAAACTCCCCATTTGCCGATGTTGCTGTAGTTTGGGCTAAAAATGAAGAAGGTAGAATTCACGGTTTAATAGTAGAACGTGGCATGGAAGGTTTTACCACACCAGAAACACATGGAAAATGGTCGCTTCGAGCTTCGGCAACAGGCGAGTTGGTTTTTAATGATGTGAAGGTGCCTAAGGAAAACTTACTACCAAATAAAAGTGGTTTAGGAGCTCCTCTAGGGTGTTTAGATTCTGCTCGTTACGGAATTGCTTGGGGCGCTATTGGTGCGGCTATGGATTGTTACGATACGGCTCTGCGTTACTCTAAAGAGCGTGTTCAGTTTGGCAAGCCCATTGGTGCTTTTCAATTGCAACAAAAGAAATTAGCTGAAATGATTACCGAAATCACAAAAGCTCAATTGCTTACCTTCCGTTTAGGTCAACTTAAAAATGAAGGACGAGCAACCTCGGCGCAAATTTCTATGGCGAAGAGAAACAATGTGGATATGGCCATGACGATTTGCAGAGATGCACGTCAAATGTTAGGTGGTATGGGTATTACAGGAGAGTATCCTATTATGCGTCATATGATGAATTTAGAATCTGTTGTAACCTATGAAGGTACACACGACATTCATTTACTAATTACCGGTTTAGACATTACAGGCTTTAATGCTTTTAAATAAGCAAGAATACTACTCATACAAAAGACCCGGTTTTTCCAATCGGGTCTTTTTTTGTCTTGTACAATCTGCTTTCCAGCATAGAAATCTATAGAAACTTCTTCTGTCTTTGTTTCTTTATATTAGTTGTTTATTTAAACCCAAATACACCATGTCTAAAGAGCGCTTTCAATCCTTTAAAGAGTTTTACCCTTTCTACTTGACCGAACATCAAAACAAAACCAGTAGAGTATTACATTTTATAGGAACCTTTTGTGTTTTGGCACTTCTCGGTTTTTTTATTTTGGCACAAAAAGAACTTCGTTTATGGATTGTACTCCCACTGGTAGGTTATGGATTTGCCTGGACAGGACATGCTTTTTACGAAAAGAACAAACCGGCTACTTTTAAATATCCTTTGTGGAGTCTTCGCGGAGATTTCACGCTTTTCTTTGACATTCTCTTTGGGAAACGAAGCTTTGACTCGACCAAAGATTAACAGTATAAATACACTTAAATTAGTTATGGCATTAACAAACAACGATATTTTTAAAAAGCTTAGGGTAGCTCATAAATTCCGCGACGAGGACATAGTTGCCATTTGTAAATTGGCAGATTTTAGAATAAGCAAATCAGAATTAGGGGCTTTTTTTAGAAATGAAAACCATCCGAAGTACAAGGAATGCGGCGATCAATTACTGCGCAATTTTTTGGATGGTTTGGTTATTCATTTACGAGGCCCAATGGATAAAAAACCTAGCTAGTATTAGTCTTTTGTTTAAACAACCCTCATGACGCTAAACGACTGGAAAGCAAAAGGAATTTATTTTAACTACACCTCTCAGTCTATTTTTACTGTAGATGAAGGAAAAGGAGAGGTGGTTTTACTTATTCATGGATTTCCAACTTCTTCTTGGGATTGGGCTCAAGTTTGGGAGCCCTTAAGAGTACATTACCGCCTTGTAGCACTCGATTTACTTGGTTTTGGCTTTTCGGATAAACCCCGTAACTACCCTTACAGTATTGTAGATCAGGCAGACCTGGTTGAGCAGTTTTTGTTTGAAAATGGAATTGCAAGCGTTAAAATAATGAGTCACGACTATGGCGATACGGTTGCACAAGAGCTCTTAGCACGCTACAATACACGTATTAAATCTGGGCAAAAAGGAATTGAAATAAGCCATCTTTGCTTATTAAATGGAGGCTTATTTCCGGAAACTCACCGCCCGTTATTTATTCAGAGATTATTAATGAGTCCTTTGGGAAGCTTGGCTAGCAGTTTTTTTACACGTAAAAAATTAGCTAAGAATTTTAAAAATATATTTGGCTCTTATACGCAGCCTTCAGAAAGTCAACTGGATGATTATTGGGCTCTTATGGAATTAAATGGTGGGAAGTATGTTTTTCATTTACTCATACGTTATATGCAAGAACGAAAAACTTACCGCAATCGTTGGCTAGAGGCATTACAAGAAAGCACCATTCCTATTCGGTTGATTAACGGCCTTGCAGATCCCATTTCTGGAGAACACATGGTAAAACGCTACCGACAATTGATTCCCAATCCCGATGTGGTGGAACTGCCTCAAATAGGTCATTTTCCTTTGGTGGAGGCTCCTATTGACGTGGTGAAACACTTTTTAGCTTTTGTGAAAATCGAAGCCTAATAGGCTTAGAGAATTTAAACGTCAATTCCTATTGTAACTATGTACAGCGCTTAGTTTAAACCGCGTTCCTTCTTTATATTTTCGTAGGCTTCTTGCACTTTCATAAACTTCTCTTTTCCCATTTTTTGTTGGGCCTCGTTTAAGTCGCTCAATTTATCCGGATGGTATTTCATGGCCATTTTACGGAAGGCTTTTTTCAATTCTGCATCCGAACAAGTCGATTCCAATTCCAATATTTTATAATACTGCTCTGGCTCTTTGTAGAACATGGCTTTTATGGAAGCAAGGTCGTGCACATTAATGTACATGTAGCCCCCAATCTTCTCAATCATGGCAACTTCTGTAGCGTCTAAATGACCGTCTGCCATAGAAATTCCGTACAAGAAGTGAATGAGTTGTAAACGCTGTGCATGCGGCAGTTGCTTGTCTATTTGCAAACAAATTTGACGCAGCGAAACCTCGTCGCTGTTAATGATGTGTTTAAAAACCTTAAAACTCTCTTGAGCGCGTTGTGCCCCAAACATTTTCTTGAAATGCTCGCGTACAAAATCCAATTCTCTTTGATCTACCTTTCCGTCTGCTTTAATTACAAAGGCAGCTAAAACCAATAAGCTAATTTCAAAATTAGCTGCCGGCTGGCTCATGTTTTTGTAATGGGTTTGAAACTTTTCTTGCTCGTCTGCTTTACTAAACAAAGAGCCTAAAGAGTAGCCTAATAAAGCCCCCATTGGGCCGCCAAACATCCAGCCTAAGCCTCCTGTAATCCATTTTAACTTCATTGCTTTAATTTTACGTGAAGATGCTAAATATAAACGCAATTACAAAACCTACATTTTGTATAAAAGTTTGTAATCCCTGTTAGAGCTTAAAGCACCTTTAATACTAGACTAAAACGAATGTACATTTTACCCTATTGTTCAGTAATAAATTGTAATTCTCTCGAATTTAATAGGTGTTTGTTAGTGAATGGATTGCTTTCTATTTGGTTAAAAAAGTCTCTTGTTAAGTCAAAAGGTTTTATTTTTTTAAGAGTTGTCCATCCTTTTTCACAAAAGCTAAAGAAATTAATGAACCAAGTAACCCTATGATAAA
>Ga0209533_1000077_pt1 | contig 81843 bp, 71 predicted proteins | sample COG_04_FD_184748 | JGI IMG/M metagenome (GOLD analysis project Ga0209533, IMG submission 184748) | Pelagic Microbial community sample from North Sea - COGITO 998_met_04 (SPAdes) (version 2) | ecosystem: Environmental > Aquatic > Marine > Neritic zone/Coastal water | place: Helgoland, sampling...
TTTCTGAATAAGTCCCTCCGTAAAAACAAAAATCAAATGGCAGGGGAATTATACTCGACCACTTATCATCTATAAATACAGATACTTCTGTCCCACCTGTTGTGGGAAAAGGAGGCTGGTAATCTATGGGTGAAACATCATACGAAGTTGTTACTCCGGTGTGAAGGAAAGTTGCAGAGATATTTGTACAAGACTGTTCACAATCTAATTCAAAATCTTCTCCAGCATTTACATTTGGACACCCAGGTCCTTGCGCATAGGGAGAAAACCATAATAGTAAAAAAGCTAAAATTAAATAGCGCATTGTTAAATTGGTTAGTTCAAATATAAAAAAAAATAAAATTGTTAAGTGAAAGGCTGTTGTAACAAAAAAACCCTCAACAAAAAAGTTGAGGGTTCGACTGTACACCCTATTGACCTATTTTCGAACCAAATATTGGATTTGTTTAAAAATTTAGTTGAGGATTTGTAAAACCTAACATATACAAAGCATTATAATTTGGCTTTTTGTATACATATTGCAGGAAGGTACATTCCAGCAAATGTTACCTAGACAACTCTATTGAAATATCGAACATCAGTATCACAGCAAGAGATTTAATTGATACTTATCATTTAATGACTTTAATTTTGCAATATTCAGATAGTTGAAAATTGATTACCAATTTATGGATATAGAATTACTTTGAAACTTTCAAGGTTACTTTTGAAGAATTAAAATCGGTTTCGTCGATATGGCCTAACACTTTACGATCATCGGAAATAAAGTGTGCGTGAAAGAAACTGTCGTGGTGCGTAAAAACAGCCTTATGATTTCGAGAAAAGAAGCCAATCAAAGATCCACTAATATTTTTGAAATCATATTGAGTCAATCCTTGGTGCGCTTCATCTGGGGATGACACTTTCTTGCCCTCGGGAAGATTCACACTGTGAAGTTTTATGTTATCAAATAAACCATCGATACGTAATAATAATGGTTGATCATAATCTTTGTACACTGAATTAATATATTCCTCAAGCTCCTTTAACGTAAAATTTTCACGATTGAATTCAATAACTTTTAAATCACTATTTGTGCTGTATACAAAAAAGGGAGCCCTGACTGAGGGGATTTTAATTGTCTGATGAGAAACACTGTCAATAACCTTCGATACAAATGTCTGTCCTTCAAATACTACTATTTCTCCTTTCAAAAACTCAATAGGTCCTATTCCATAGGTTTTTTTGTTATTTAATGAATCTGTTGCAATCTTACCTTTTAAATCTCCTTTCCACATGACATCTCTCATTTCACCAACAACCTTGATAGAAGAAGTGTTAGTCGATTTGGTACACGAGACAAACAGAAGCACGGAAAAGATGTAAATAATATTTTTTAACATGCTGTAAAAATAAAAAAACGGCTACACTTTATAAGAGTATAACCGTTTTATTTTTATAGTAGATAACTCTATTGAAATATCGAACATAAGTCTAACTCCAAAAGACTTAATCGACACTCATCACATAATGACTCTTATTATGAAAAGTTAAATTAATATGATTTTGATTTCCCCTCCCCCTATTATTCAAAGTTGCAGCACAATTTCTTCTTTTAACGACCCACTCGCCTTGTAAGAAATTCATTTCTCCTTACCCAAAGACTTTTACATAAAGATTGCTAACTTACTATAATTATGAAGGAGGTGTCTCGATGATTTCTTGGTTACTAATTTGTGGTTAACGCCTAATCTATGTTTTTGTAGGGCGATTTAAAAGTACTTATTTTCGCTTACCTAATTAGCCAAAACTTTGGCTTTGGGGTTTAACTTCTTCTGCTGATAAATGCCAAAACAAAGTTTTGGCGGAGTTTATTAATTGCTTTACAGTTTCAAATTACAACCAACTGCCCTATAAAATATAGATGTTGTTAGCCACAGTTTTATATTACTTCAGATAAACTATTGTCTTTTAGTAAAGTGTCTTCACTAATTTCATACAATGAAGTCGCAGCACTATTAATCTTTTCTACAGATAATTCTTTCCATTTAATAATATCTGATTCGTATTCTGAATTAAATAATAATTCAGATAAATTTTCAATCAAAATGTAATTGGCATATGGATGAGTATACTTCCTGTCTGTATTATTTGCTCCAGTTATAAATTCTGAAATTCTATCATAAACAGTTTCTTCAGTACAATACATTAATTCAATTACTTTAGCTCTATATTCCAAATCGGTAGAACTTAAATTCGGGTAATCATTTAAATCTGTAAAATGTATACCTTCATGCTTCAAATAGGAAATTTCAAATTTCTCTGAATCTAAATCGTAATCACTTTTGTTGCAATATAAAGTTGCAGATTCTTTTATGGCCCAACCTCCAACAGAAGAAGAGCCGAAAGAGGCATAGTAATCGTATCCAGCGAGTAAAAAATAATCTATAAATACTACTTTGGTCTTGATTGTTTTTTTAGGTAATACCACTTCATAATTGTTAATCGTTTCTTTATCCCAGATAAAAACTTCCTGAAAACCGTTTCGTAATCCAAACAACACTTTAAACCCTTGATTTTCAATTATTTTTTTGAGTTCCGTGTCGTCTTTAATGTTTTTTCTTAAACTATCCTCCGAAAGAATAGTTAGATTATTGATTAATAAATAATCTGAAATATTATGATAAAGCAAAGAATCCGCTCTATTCTTTGGATTGTCTTTTAGTAGTTCTGTTCTCCAATATTTTTGATAAATAGTTGAAATATCATTGATAAACGTATTGTCTGTGGCACTTTCTATAACTTCATCTTTTGTGATAAAACGAGCATACATTCCCTTTTTCCATATTTGATAGGCAGAGTTTATTTGTGGATTTGAAAGGCTTTCAATTTCTTCTATTTTATTTAATACATATTTTATTTCTCCATTCCCAGCTTTTGTTTTTAATTCCAATAAAGTTTGATTGTCATTCTCAAAATTATAATTTCTATAAAAGGCTCTAAATATAAATAGAGAAATAAGCACTCCAATTATAACTAATATGATATTTCTTGTTCTTTTCTTCATTTATATTGTGATTTCAGTTTTCATTGAATGCACAAATGTAAATGATATTAACCTGTTAAAATTGTATGAGACTAACCTGTAATAACTTTTCTAAAATGATTTGGGGTTGTATCTATGTATTTTTTAAAATTCCGACAATAATGACTTTGGTCGTAAAATCCATTTTCTAAAGCTATAGATGTAATATTTTCTTTATTCATTAATAAATGGTTAACCGAATGTTCTAACCTTATTCTTGTTAGATATTCAGAAAGTTTAAAGCCTGTAATTTCTTTGAATTTACGAACAATATAGTTTGGATGAAGTGAAAATTCAATACTCAATTTATCAAGTGAGATAGTTTCTAATGGGTTATCATTGATCAGTTCTTTAACTTTTTTCACCCAGTTAATATCACCGTTGCCATTGAAAACATTTATTACTGCCATCATTGATTCGTAACAATATATATCTAGTATGTCATTTGACAAACCTTGTTTTAAACCATAAAGTAATTTATACAGTTCTACTGTTCCTTTTTGCTTTGATACTTCAATAGGCAACTGAAGTTCATTTAGACTCATAAACTGTTGGTAATCATTTATTTCAATATTCAAGCATAAGCCACCTTTGTTTGAAAAATTATTCGAATGCTCATAATTAGCTGTTCTATAAAGAACCTCTCCTTGTGTTATAATATCTGTAGTATTACTTTCTTCTTTATAAGTTCCAGTAGCGAGCAAACACAAATAAGGTTTGTCGTGAGAATGCAATGGGATATTTGAGTTTACCGAATGATTAGTCAATGAGATATTAAAACTCTCTGTTCTTAATGATTCTGTTGTTACACCAAAATATTTATTTGGATTTATTTTCATTTGGTTCAATTGTGGCTAACGGTTAGTATATGAAGCGTAGCCTGCCGATAGGCGGCTATGATTTATATACAGTGTTAGTGGCTGTTATTTTTTTATTTTAAACCTTTCAAAAGTATTTCCATCATATGTATATATTCCATATTCATCAGTTCCAAACCATAGTATCCCAAGTTTGTCTTTATATATTGAAGTAGGAGAAATATTTAGTTTACCATCTTTGATAAAGAATGGTATCAGCTCCTTTCCATTATTTCGCCATAATCCGTAATCTCCAGCAAACATTAATAAGTCCCCATTTTTGTCAATTTCCATTGAATAGAAATATAAATTCTCATCCGCTATATTTTCTATCCCAACTTCACGTTTATAGTTTATAGACTTTAGTCCGTTACCTTCTGTTTCGTTCGGTAATAGTGAGTATTTGTAGTTCACATTGCATATCCAATAGTTTCCATCTTGGTCTTCGCCTATAGAACGAACACCAAAATTACCACCTTCTGGTGTTTCAATATGTTGGTTTTCATACATCCAACTAATTTCCTTTCCATCAAATAAATAAATACCCAAGTTAGACGTGCCAAACCACATATTACCTTTACTGTCTTTGTAAATGGAATAAATTGCGTAAGGATTGAAGGAGACATTTGGATATTTCTTGTAGAATTCATCTTCCATTTTGTTTTTTGGAAATTTTAAATGATGCAGTGCTTCTCCATCAAAGCGATAAGGTCCATTCTGATCCCATCCAATTCTAAACCACAAATCTCCTGATTCGGATTTCCACTCATTTTCCGTTTCCTCACTTTTAGCAATAGGTATAGTGGCAAATTTTCCCTTATCATATTTGAAAACGCCATCCGGAGTATCGAAATAAAGATTTCCGACACTATCCTCTTGAACACTTATTATATTGTAACTGTGCAGACCGTCATTTGAAGTAAAAAATGAAAGATTTTCACCATCATATCTGTAAACTCCTTTTTCTTTGCTCGCAAACCATAGGTTGTCTTTTTTGTCTCGGTAAATTACAGTTGCTTTTAAATCAAGTTCCGTTTTTTTATCATTATTAAATTCTTGCATTATCAGTCTTTGTGCATTATTTGAATTGCCTTGATTGTTGCAAGACGAGAATGTTGTTAGAATGCTAAAAATCATTACGATTGTAAGGTATGCTTTCTTCAAATTCATTCTCTTTAATTATTGTTTTTCAGCTGCCACTAACGGTCTCTTATAATAATAGTTGCGTTTTGAATGCACGGAATTTCCTAAGGAAATACAGATTTGAAAAAAAACACTGTCTATTGATTAAGTCCAAAAGTACGCTATTATTTTTATACATTGTTCTCTGTAGTTTTCTATTAAAACCAATCAAAATGTTTCATTAAATGATTTTAATTTGACTTTAAAATTTTAAATACCTGATTATCTAATTTTAAATAGTAAATATTAGGTGGCAAATTTGATAAATCAATCTCTTGATTACTTGATTTAATTGTTCCAATAATCAATTGCTTTCCTAAAGGAGAAAACAATTCATAATTCAATTCCTCAGAAAAGTTCAATGACAAATTAATTTTTGAACTATTTGGATTTGGATAGATGATCACTTGTCTATTGTCAAATTCATTGAATGACAATTGCCCATTAATATCAAATCTTGAAAAGAACTGCCAGACTTCCATAGAGGCATTAATGTCTTGGTTAGTGTTTAATCCTGGTAAATCAAAAGCTGATCCAGGCCATGTATGATTGCCTCCAATAACTTTCATGTGCTCTGTAGTTACACCATTAACACCATCTGAATAAACAAAATGATCGACGGTGCTTCCATCTAATGGATCTATATCTGGAAAAGACATAATTGTTGGGTTTGTATCACAATTATTATAACTTACCCAATAAGATATAACATCTTCAATGGATCGTGACCACCAAACACCATTATAAGGCACATCGCTATCGCTTGTACCATGAATTTGCAGTATTGGTATTGGGTGTTGAGCATTACAGGCATCATAAGTCTCTGGAGTCATGGAGCCAGTAACAGAGGCAACAGCTGCGATTTTTTCGCTCAATTGACAAGCCAGTAAATTAATTCTGTAACTTTGAGAAAAGGTTACAAAAGTTAGCATTAACGAAGCGCCTATTCGTATAAGAGATAAGTATAAATCCATTTTATTTTTGTGAGACCATCAGGTTTTTCAAACAATTAAACGTCAAATTTTTTTCAATATTGTTTTTGATATCTTGTTTAATAACGTGATGTTTTGTATGTGTTACAACTCGTTATATGTGGAATAAACATCCTGTTTATTCCACATATAACGAGTTGGCAGTAATTTGATTAAACCAAAATGGAGATAGAATGTCTGATAAAAAAAATTGAGTGATTATGAAATATTTGATAATAATAGTTTTGTGTTTTTTTCTATTTGCGTGCGACAAAGAATTTTCTTTTTGGTCTTCACATCGGCCGGAAACCATTAACTTGCTCACTTAAATGAAAGTATAAAAATGATGCGATTAAAAGTTTGCCTAAAATTAGTGTTTACTCTTATAGTTGGCTTGGCTTATGGTGTGGGTTTCGGACAGCAAGACAACTCCCAAATACGGACTATACTTATTACATATGTTTCCAATTCCGGCAACACGGAAAAGTTGGCCAAATCGGTATACAAGGGCGCGACGGAAAACAACAGCGTTCATGTGGTCCTTAAGTCTGTATCGGAGACCACCAATGAGGATGTAATTTTAGCAGATGCCATTATCTTAGGATCACCAGTTTACAATGCCAATCCGGCTCCTGAGCTATTAACGTTTATTCAGGGCTGGCCTTTCGAAAAAACACCCCTACAGGATAAAATTGGAGCGGTTTTTGTAACCGCAGGAGGCATTTCTTCAGGAGAAGAACTGGTTCAAAACGCGCTGCAAAATGCCATGCTCATATTTGGCATGGTGGTGGTTGGTGGCGGGGAATGGACTACTCCTTTTGGAGCTTCCGCCATTAATAAAGAATTGAAGGGTTACCCGGAAAGGGATGATCTGTTTTCAAAAAAGGGCGAGCAGCTCGGCAGGCGAGTACGAGACGCGGTATTGCGGTGGAATGCGAAGTGATATTTGGTATTTAAGACAATAATGAAATTTTTAACTAAATTAGCAAAAATTTACTTAAGATAAAATCAATTTTAATCAAAACAAAATGAAAAGATTACTATTTGTAGTTATATATTTAACACTCACTATTCAAGGATTTTCTCAACCAGGACCAACTATAACCATAACCGCTACTGAAGTAAATAGTGGAGATACAAGTAACGACAGTGCGTTATCACTTACTTTTACATCAAGTGAGGCTATCCCTTCCATTAGTCACAATGACAATAGTGTTTACGTCAGTCCAGGGACTGGAACACTTAACTTACGTGACGATACTTGGAGCCTAGATACTGATATAGATCACACCCTTCATCAAAGGAATGGAACAATAGCAATTAACGGTGTAACTTATACTGTTACTGGGTTAGTATCTGTCTCATCTTCATATATCAAATACAGCGTTACACCTAACCCAAGAGATAATGGTATTACAACTAATGGTAATAGAGATGTTACAACAAACTACAGCCAATTTGCTGAACCAGATATTACAGTTAGTGGTGGTAGTATAAGTAATTTTGCTTCTTCTAGTTCTTCAGTTTACACGGCTACATTTACCCCTTCTGGTGCTAATGGAGCCAAGACAATAGATGTTGCTGCCAACACATTTACCGATAGTGCTGGGAATTATAATTCTGCGGCTACTCAATTTATCTGGATTTATGATTCTGGTGACCCTAGCATAACCATAACCGCTACTGAGGTTAGTGATGGAGATACAAGTAACGACAGTGCGTTGTCACTCACTTTTACATCAAGTCAATCGACTACTGATTTTGCTGAAGAAGATATTACAGTTAGTGGTGGTAATATAAGTAATTTTACCTCTACTAGTTCTTCAATTTACACGGCTACATTTACCCCTTCTGGAGGTGATGGAGCCAAGACAATAGATGTTACTGCCAACACATTTACCGATATCATTGGGAATTATAATTCTGCGGCTACTCAATTTAACTGGATTTATGATGGTAGTAGCCCTAGTATAACCATAACCGCTACTGAAGTAAATAGTGGAGATACAAGTAACGACAGTGCGTTATCACTTACTTTTACATCAAGTGAGGCTATCCCTTCCATTAGTCACAATGACAATAGTGTTTACGTCAGTCCAGGGACTGGAACACTTAACTTACGTGACGATACTTGGAGCCTAGATACTGATATAGATCACACCCTTCATCAAAGGAATGGAACAATAGCAATTAACGGTGTAACTTATACTGTTACTGGGTTAGTATCTGTCTCATCTTCATATATCAAATACAGCGTTACACCTAACCCAAGAGATAATGGTATTACAACTAATGGTAATAGAGATGTTACAACAAACTACAGCCAATTTGCTGAACCAGATATTACAGTTAGTGGTGGTAGTATAAGTAATTTTGCTTCTTCTAGTTCTTCAGTTTACACGGCTACATTTACCCCTTCTGGTGCTAATGGAGCCAAGACAATAGATGTTGCTGCCAACACATTTACCGATAGTGCTGGGAATTATAATTCTGCGGCTACTCAATTTATCTGGATTTATGATACTAGTTTAACCTTTAATAATTCGACCGGAGATAATCAATGGAGTACAGCCGCCAATTGGTCATCGGGAAGCGTACCTACTTTAAGTGTTAATGTTACAATCTCTTCTGGACAAACAATTGAAGTTATAAATTCTACAACAGCTTCAGCCAATGCTATTACTATAGATAGCGGTGGTAGTTTAACTATTGCTAAAAACTCAGATCTTACGCTTTCAGGGAATTTCACTAACAACGGTACTGTAACCTTAAATTCAGATGCTGATGAGTTTGCTTCCATTATTGTTGGAGGAACAGCTTTAGGTAATGTAGTTTATAATCGTTATGTCAATACGGTAGGAACCAATGAATGGGATTTAATTGGATCTCCTGTAGATGGTTTATCAATCAGTTCTTTTGTGACTACAAACAGTTCATCACTAGCAACTAATGGCTCAACTTATGCTGTTGGGGTTTATGATAATAGCGATGATAGTTGGACAAACTATACTTCTTCAACAGTAGGTTCTGCAGGTAACTTTGATGGTGGAAAAGGATATCAAATGGCTACAACTAGTGGTGCTACAATGGCATTTACTGGAACTATCGCAACTTCAGATCAAACACAATCTATTATTAATAATGATGGAAATGGCAATGGTGGAAGACGTTGGAATTTAGTGGCTAACCCATATCCATCTTACCTCAATGCAAATAACAATGCACATGCCTCAAATAATTTTCTGAAAGTTAATCTAGATTCAGGAGTAATTGATGCTAGTTTTTCGGCTATTTATGGATGGGATGCTGATGGTTCAGGATATACAATATATAACCATGCTAGTGCTGCAACATATATAGCTCCAGGTCAAGCATTTTTTGTAGCTGCAGCTAGTTCATCTGCGGCTAATTTAAGTTTTACTGAAGCGATGCAGACCACAACAGGAGGTGATGACTTTATTACATCTAGTGTAACTGAGCTCAATAGTGAGTTTTACTTAAAACTCTATGAAGGTGAAAACTTTATAGCAAACACCAGATTTTACTTTGACAGCAATTTAACTTTAGGTTTAGATCCTGGTTATGATGCAGGAGCATATGATCAGTCTATGGCTTTACTGTCTAGGTTAGTTGAAAACGATCAAGGGATAGGTATGGGTATCAATGCCATGAGTACAGAAAGCTTTGAACAAACAACAATCCCATTAGTTGTTAATAGAGCTGCAGGCACTGCCTTTAGAATTAGCTTAGAAGGGATAACAATACCAGAAGATGTTCAACTATTTTTAGAAGATACCCAAGCACAAACTTATACAAACTTAAGAACTGAAGATTTTATTCTAACTCCAGATCATGAATTGAGTGGGATGGGACGCTTCTATTTAAGAATAGGGAATTCTTCTCTTGGGGTAAATGACACAGAAGAGTCTTACGTGAGGGTTTATAAGCCAAATAACAGTGATTATATTACTGTTGAAGGTTTGGTAAATATTCAAAAAGCAACTATTAAATTATACAACTTAATAGGCCAAGAAATTATAAATAAAACTTTATCTACTAATCAAACTACTTATAGAGTTTCTACTCAAGGGATACCTAATGGTGTTTATATTATCAAATTACAATTTGAAAATAGTGAAATCACTAAGAAGTTAATCATTAACTAAATTAATAGAATGAAGAAAAAAGAAGATAAAAATATAACATGTTGGTGGACGTAGAGAGGAAGTGCTCAGTCTAAAATGGAGTGATATTATCCAAGGCAATAACGGAGTGCTGTTTTTTCAATTCAGAAACCTAAAAGTTGAAAGATTAGGGAGTAAAAATATAAGTAAAAAACTCTCCCCTATTAGCGAGGATCTGATGACGCTTTTAGTAGAAATGGGATATGATCAAATGAAAGGTAAAAATGTCAAACTCATCAATCCAGAGAATACCTATACAATTAATACCATCATGGAGAAAGTTTCTCGATCATTCACCCATTTTAGAAAAGCAGCAGGTATTGAAACTCCATTTACTCTAAAACATCTGAGAAAAACATACCTCACATGGGTATTTCATACCATGGGGAGTGACACCAGATTATTGTCATCTCACAGTTCAATGAAGGTATTAGAAAACCACTACATCAATCCACTTTTATTAAACGTAGAAGAAGAGAAACTAATGAAGATTAAAGTCTTTGGATAGTCGTATTTTATCTAACACAAGAGTGTAGCACGTATAACACAAATAAGGTTATATATTTGTAACTGTCTGAAAATGAACCGATAAAAATATGTGAATTTAGGTGGTAAGGAGTGTTATGAGCCCGACGAGCTACCTACTGCTCTATCCTGTTATTCAGTAACTTAAATACACTTATTGTTTTACTGCCAGTAAACACTGCCAGAATGAACAACTTGGAAAAAAAGCTTACAAAAATCCAAGACCTGTATATTGATGGCGATTTATCAAAAGAAGAGTATCAAAAAGCAAAAATGCGATGCCAAAACCTCATAGATGAGCTAAGAGAAAAAGAAAAACAGCTGGAGAAAAAACAAGAAGTTTTTCAGTTGTATAAAAATGGTCTAAAAGGACTTGAAAGTATTGAAAATCAATACATTAAAAGTAGTTTAGACAACAAAAGAAGGCTAATTGGTTCGATATTTCCCAAAAAATTTCAATTTGAAAATAAAAAAGTTCGAACCGCTGATATTAACCCCATTTTGCACAAAATAGCCCATTTTAACAGAGTAAATCGTAAAAATAAAAAAAGGGATAAATCTAAAAAAGAAGATTTATCCCGTTGTGTACTCAAGGCGGGAATCGAACCCGCACGTCTTGCGACATTGGATTTTGAATCCAACGTGTCTACCAATTCCACCACTTGAGCAATTTTATTTGGAGTCCCGCAAATATCGTAATTTTTCTTTACCTATTCCCGATTTACAATAGTTTTCTCTATTTTTTGCTTCTAGTTTACCGCTTTAGTTTTTTATGGATTTCAGAACAATAAAATTATTTCTTTAGTACTATTAAAAATAGTCGCTTTTATCCTTTAAGAGTTCAAATAAATTTCTAAATTTGCACCTCGATTAAAAACACAGTTTAAAGCACTCAAAAACAGAACGCTATCATGTCTAACGTCACACCAGAGCCAAAAATATTCACCTGTACCAATTCCATGGTGCTTGGTAAAAAAATAGCGGCTTCTTACGGAGTCCCTCTGGGAAATGTGATTACATCGACTTATAGCGATGGTGAATTTCAACCCTCTTTTGAAGAGTCTATTCGAGGAACACGCGTATTTTTAATTGGTTCTACCAATCCAGGTCCTGAAAATTTAATGGAATTATTGCTCATGCTAGACGCCGCAAAACGGGCTTCTGCTAGACATATTACTGCCGTGATCCCATACTTTGGATGGGCACGACAAGACCGAAAAGACAAACCAAGAGTACCCATTGCTGCTAAATTAGTGGCTAAAATGCTAGAAACAGCAGGTGCTACGCGTATCATAACGATGGACTTACATGCCGATCAAATTCAAGGGTTTTTTGAAAAACCAGTTGATCACATGTTTGCGTCCACTATATTTTTACCCTATTTGAGAAGTCTAAATTTAGACAACCTAACCATAGCATCCCCTGACATGGGTGGATCTAAACGTGCCTATGCCTATTCTAAAGCATTGGAAAGTGATGTGGTTATTTGTTACAAGCAACGCGCCAAGGCTAATGTGATCTCTCATATGGAATTGATAGGTGATGTTACAGGAAAAAATGTAGTATTGGTCGATGATATGGTTGACACCGCTGGTACCCTCACAAAAGCGGCGGACCTTATGATGGAACGCGGCGCATTGAGCGTAAGAGCCATTTGTACCCACCCTATTTTATCAGGCAATGCGTATGAACGCCTCGAAAACTCAAAATTAGAAGAACTTATTGTAACAGACTCTATTGCGGTTTCTCAAGAAAGCTCAAAAATTAGAGTCTTAAGCTGTGCAGATTTATTTGCCGATGTAATGACTAAAGTACATCAAAATGAATCCATCAGTTCAAAATTTATAATGTAAATCAATTAAACAATAAACAATAAATACAACAAATGAAATCAATTACAATTAATGGATCGAAAAGAGAAAGCGTAGGCAAGAAAGCAACACAAGCCTTACGTAATGCTGGACAGGTACCTTGCGTATTATACGGAGGAGACAAGCCAGTACATTTCTCAGCAGAAGAATTGGCATTCTCTAAACTAGTATACACACCAAACGCGCATACAGTTGTGATTGCATTGGGAAGTGAAACTTTAAATGCAGTACTACAGGACATTCAATTTCACCCTGTAACAGACCGTATTTTACACATCGATTTTTATCAACTATTTGACGATAAAGAAATTGCTATGGACATTCCTGTACATATCATTGGAAAATCTTTAGGAGTTGCTAACGGTGGTTCTTTAAGAAGAAACAGACGTAAACTTAGAGTAAAAGCGTTACCAGTAAACTTACCAGATTTTATTGAAGCAGATGTTACGCCACTTAAAATTGGAGGAAAACTTACGGTTGCACAACTCGCAAACGATGCTTTTAAATTTTTACACCCAGACAACACTGTTGTGTGTCAAGTGAAACGTTCTAGAGTATCTATCGATGTTGAAGAAGAAGAAGAAGAAGAAGGAGAAGAAGGTGCGGAAGCAGCTGCTCCAGCGGAAGGTGCTGCTCCAGCAGAAGCTTAAACCGTCTTTTAAAATCATTATTTACAAAAGCATTCTGTTATTCAGAATGCTTTTTTTATTTTTACACCATGTTTAAATGGTTCTTTAAAAATAAACCCAACACAAACACCGCTACAGAAATGTCTAAAAAATACTTGATTGTTGGACTGGGAAATATTGGTGCCGACTATGTAAATACCCGACATAATATTGGATTTAAGGTAGTGGAAAAATTTGCGCAGCTCAATGACACTGTTTTTGAAACCAAAAAACTAGGCGATTTTGCTAGCTTCAAATTTAAGGGGCGCACGTTTCTGCTTTTAAAACCAAATACTTATATGAATCTTAGCGGGAAGGCTGTGAAGTATTGGTTAGAAAAAGAATCCATCCCACACGAAAATTTGTTAGTAATTACAGATGATCTTAATCTGCCATTTGGAACCCTTCGCCTAAAAATGAAAGGCAGTGCAGGGGGACATAATGGCCTCAAAGATATACAAGACAAACTAAATACATCACAGTACAACAGACTTCGTTTTGGAATAAGTGATGAATTTTCAAAAGGCAAACAAGTAGATTATGTACTTGGAAACTGGACGGACGAGGAATCCGAAACACTCAAAGAACGTTTGGAGCATTGCAGTGAATTTATCAAAAACTTTGTCATGGCTGGTATTCAAAATGCGATGAACAACTTTAACGGTACCTAATTGTTTGGGAATTTAAATACAGTCACCTTATAAAACGATTAAAATCAAGCAGTAAGAGTATCAACTATAATTTATTAACTTTTTATTTTAATTTTTTATGAATTGTTTTTTGTAGATTTACAACAACCAATTTAACAAAATTAATAATGAAAAAAATTACTTTGAAAGCTATTTTTATGGCTTTGTTTTTAACAACTTCTGTTTCATTTTCTCAAACATCTTCGAGCAGTCAAACATTATTTGGCCAGGAACTCACTGATGCCAATGTTAAAAGTCTTGAGGAATCAGGAGTCATTCGCTGTGGAAGTGTTGAGTATGAAAAACACCTTCAATCACTTTACCCAGAAAGGGCTACAAACGAAGAGTTTGAATCTTGGTTATCACCAAAAGTTCAAGAGATTCAAGCGCAAAGATCAAATGGTGTTTCTATTATGGTTACCATACCAGTAGTGTACCATGTCTTAACAGATGGAGCTGGGTCATCAAACTTGACCGAAGCAATAATTCAGGCGCAAAACGACCAATTAAATTTAGATTTCAGCAATAATTCTGGAAGTGGATATTCAGCTGCCTCAGATACAGAAGTCCAGTTTTGCTTAGCAACACAAAACGAAGCAGAAGAAGCTATTTTTGAGCCTGGAATCAATAGAATAACAGATTATGGAGCAGGGCCTTTTTCAAGGCCAGATTTCGAAAACACAATAAAACCAGCCACACAATGGGATCCAACCCGATATTTGAATATTTGGGTAGCTGATTTAGAAAGTCCTCTTTTAGGATATGCTCAATTCCCTTCTAATTCAGGATTGTCTGGTCTAAACACTATTGGTGGAGATGCAAACACCGATGGAGTAGTTATTACGTCATTTTCAGTAGGTTCTGTTGCAAATCCAGGTCCTGGCAGTCCTTATAACCTAGGAAGAACTCTAACACACGAACTAGGTCACTGGTTCGGTTTAAGACATATTTGGGGCGATACTGGAAACTGTTCAAATGACGATTTTTGTGCGGATACACCCGATGCTACAACATCTAATGGAGGGTGCCCAACAATAGACTCTTGTCCTTCAGATGGTTTGGGAGCAGACATGGTTGAAAACTACATGGATTATACAAATGATGGTTGTATGCATACCTTTACAGCAGACCAAACAACAAGAATTCAAGCTGTTTTAGCCAACTCGCCAAGACGTATGGAATTGGGGACATCTACAGCTTGTTCGCCAGTTATTTCCTATGAAAACGATGGAGCAATTGAACTGGATGATTTAGGCGTCGAGCAATGTGGTAGTTCCACAATTATACCCACCGTGATTGTTACCAATAAAGGAACTACAACCTTAACTTCTGCAGTGATCAGTTATAAAATTGATAATGAGACGGCCTCCACGCAATCTTGGAGTGGTTTTTTGTTTACAACTCAAAGTCAAACCGTAACGCTTCCTTCTATAAATGTTTCTGCGGGGAGTCATACATTTACAGTTGAATTATTAAGCCCAAATGGTGTTGATGATGAAAATACAGTTGACAATACAGTAGTATCTAGTGAATTCAGTGTCTTCTTTGATACGACTACTGTCAACCTTTCATTAACCACAGATTTATATGGAAGCGAAACATCATGGTTTCTTGTAGACAGTGCTGATAACGTTTTATACTCAGGAGAAGGTTATGCTGACACCCCTAATGATGGGACTGCTCTTACTACCTATAATGAAGTTTTTAATGTGCCTTCTGGAGAATGTTACTCATTTAAAATTTATGACGAATACGGAGATGGAATTTGCTGTACCTATGGACCTGGTAGTTACACACTAACGGACAGTAATTCAAATGTGATTGCGACTGGCGCAGAATTTGGAGCTGAAGAAATTGTTTCATTTGCTGTAAACACGCTTGGAATTGAAAGTTATTTGTTAGATCGCAAAATCACGCTCTATCCAAATCCAACCACAAACGTGCTTAATATCAAGCTTGGCACTTCAAACAGCTTGCCTGATAACTACACAATATATAATATGTTAGGTCAAGTTGTTCTTCAGCAATCTGTTTCAGAGCTCAACGATTTAACGGTGAATACTTCCAGCCTAAGTAAGGGGATGTATTTCATTAAAATAGCAACAGACAATGCTTCAATGTCACTGCCATTTGTTAAAAAATAAAGCATTTATATAATAACAAAAAAAAGGAGCTCTTGAGCTCCTTTTTTTTATTCAATAGATTTCAATAATTAACAGCCATGGTTAACACTCTAAAGAATTCACTGTCAAAAAAAACAAAAGCGAATGCCCTTAAAATGTCGTCCTTTTTTTATCTTCGTACTTTATATTTTGAATTCCAAAAACTAGCTGTTGAAAATTAAGTCTGCCGCAGATTATGATCAAATAAAAGACTCTGTCGTCACTATTGGCACATTTGATGGTGTTCATAGGGGACATCAAAAAATAATCAAACGCCTCGTCGCTATTGCTCAAACAGAACAACTACAAGCCTTGGTATTGACTTTTTTTCCGCATCCTCGAATGGTAGTCCAAAAAGACACGTCTATAAAACTCATTAACACTATTGATGAGAAAGCAGATTTAATTCAGGATTTAGGCGTAGATCATCTCGTAATCAAAGCTTTTACTAAAGATTTTTCAAGACTAACGTCGCTCGAATATGTACGCGATGTGCTGGTCAACAAACTACATGTAAAACACATTATTGTGGGTTATGATCATCATTTTGGTCGAAACCGTACTGCCAATATCAAAGACCTCAAAGAATTTGGAGCCTTTTACGGATTTAAAGTCACTGAAATTGGAGCGCAAGAAGTAGGAGATGTGGCGGTTAGTTCTACCAAAATAAGAACCGCGTTAGGAGAAGGTGCCATCAAAATTGCCAATGAATTTTTGGGCTATAACTTTATAATCAACGGAACGGTCGTTAAAGGAAAAGGCCTTGGAAAAACAATTCAGTTTCCGACGGCTAATTTAAAAATAGAAGAACCTTACAAACTCATTCCAAAAAAAGGAGTCTATTTAGTACAAGCAATCATTGACACCAAATTGGTGTATGGAATGCTGAACATCGGTACCAATCCCACCGTCAGTGACGCCAATGAACTTTCTGTAGAGGTATTCTTTTTCGACTTTAATCAAACGCTTTATGGAACCACACTTAAGATTCAATTTCTAGATCGGATTAGAGACGAAATTAAGTTTTCGGGCTTAGAGGGTTTGAAATCTCAATTAGAACAGGATCAACAGTCTGCTTTTGCCAAAATAGCCTTACTCACAAAAAACTAATTCAATTTAGACGTAAAACCAATTCTTGTTTTATTCTAAATGATTAAATTTGCTTTTTAAAATAAGAGCCATGTTACAAGTATCCTATATAAGAGAGCACCAAGCGGAAGTCATAGAGCGTTTAAGCAAACGTACAAACGATGCCAAATCGCTCATCGATGCCGTCATAAAATTGGACGAATCTCGTAGAGGACTTCAAACACAAGTAGATACAATTTCTTCGGAGTTGAATACAATCTCTAAAGAAATAGGGGAGTTGTTTAAATCGGGACAAGCCCAAAAGGCTAATGAGTTCAAACAAAAAACTGCGGAACTAAAAAGTTCTAAAGTGGAACTTTCTGAGGAGTTAAACGCAGCAACCGAAGACCTCCAAACCTTATTATATAAAATTCCTAATCTTCCAAATCCAATTGTTCCTGTTGGAACAACAGAAGATGATAACGAAGAAATATTCCGTGCAGGTACCATTCCAACGCTTTCTGAGAATGCAGTCCCTCATTGGGAGTTAGCTAAAAAATACGACATCATTGATTTTGAACTTGGAAACAAAATCACCGGTGCTGGCTTTCCTGTTTACAAAGGCAAAGGCGCTCGATTACAACGTGCTTTAATTAATTATTTTTTAGATAAAAACACGGCTGCTGGCTACGATGAAATTCAAGTGCCGCATTTGGTGAACGAAGCTTCTGGTTTTGGAACCGGTCAGTTGCCCGATAAAGAAGGGCAGATGTACCACGTCACCGCCGATGATTTATACTTGATACCAACCGCCGAAGTGCCAGCCACCAATATTTTTAGAGACGTTTTATTGCAAGAAAGCGATCTCCCAAAAACATTGACTGCCTATACGCCTTGTTTTCGTAGAGAAGCGGGGAGTTATGGCGCACACGTTCGTGGTTTAAATCGTTTGCACCAATTTGATAAAGTGGAAATTCTGCGTGTAGAGCATCCGTCTAAATCCTATGAAGCGCTTGATGGAATGGTAGAACATGTCAAGTCAATTCTAGAAGAATTAAAATTACCTTACCGAATATTGAAACTCTGTACAGGAGATTTAGGATTCACATCGGCATTGACCTATGATTTTGAAGTTTTTTCAACGGCTCAAGACCGTTGGTTAGAAATTTCTTCAGTTTCTAATTTTGAAACCTTTCAAGCCAATCGCTTAAAATTACGTTTCAAAAACAGTGAGGGCAAATCAGAATTAGCACATACATTGAACGGAAGTTCATTAGCATTGCCACGCGTATTAGCTGGAATATTAGAAAATTATCAGACCGATGCAGGCATTCATATCCCTGAGGTTTTAGTGCCTTACACAGGGTTTTCGATGATTGATTAGTGATCGCCTCGAAAGATTTTTGGGCATTTATGATAGTTACAAAAACTCCTTGATGAAATCAATAGTAACTCTTTTTTTTAGCATTTTTTGCTTCCTTGCCTCGGCTCAGATCAGCACAGGCTCAGCCAAAGATTATTTTGAACAAGGTGCCTTTGAAAAAGCATTAACGTTGTATCAAAAACTACTTAACAAACAACGGAGCAATTCCTATTATTTCCTTAGAGTCATTGAGTGTCATCAGCAACTCGGTCAGTACAAAGCTGCTCAAAAAGAGATTGAAACCCAAATTAAACGTTCTAATTACCCACAGAATCTTGTGGAGTTGGGGTATAATTATCAACTTCAAAATCAATTGACACAGGCAGACCTGTACTATGAAAAAGCGTTGAAAAGTATTGAAATTCAGTCCAATTATATTTATGCTGTTGCCCAACGGTTTGAAGATCATTCATTAATTGATTACGCTATTAGGGCGTATGAAATGGGTTTAGAAAAAGTGCCTAATGACGCTTTTTATTACCAGTTAGCCGGCCTATATGCGACCCAACAAAATATTGAAAAAATGATGGAGCGGTATCTTGACTATGTCGAAACCAACCCGCCCTATATGAGTCAAGTTATGCGTTTGCTCTCTGAATATATTTCTGAAGATGCCAATCAACCCTACAATCAGCTATTTAAAAATGTATTATTAAAAAAGCTTCAAACCAAGCCGAACCCGCTTTGGAACCAATGGTTGAGTTGGCTTTATGTACAACAAAACGACTTTAAAAAAGCGTTTATACAAGAAAAGGCAGTCTATAGACGTACACCAGAATCTTTGCAAGGAATGATCAATTTAGCACTTCTGGCTCAAGAAGCAAATTCCTATGACATGGCGCTTTCTGTTTTTGAGTTTATCATTCAAAATGCTAAAGAACCGCGTTTGCAAATTCAAGCCAATTGCAGTCGTTTGGAGCTTCAGTTAGAACAATCTAAACCTGGTAGTTATAAAGAGATAAAAGCCCGCTATGAATCGTTGATTGACACGTATAAGTTAGGGGTTGAGACGGTTGCTCTACAGCTGTCGTATGCACAGTTTTTAGCCTTTTATGATCAAAACCCTGAGGTTGCAATCACTTTTCTAAAAACAGCTCTAAAAGCGAACTTAACAGATTTAGCGTCTTCAGAGCTGAAAATGAAACTCGCCGATATTTTAGTGACACAAAACAAGTTTAACCAAGCATTGATTTATTATACGCAAATTCAGATGCGTGTTAAAAACAGTACACTGTCTCAAGAAGCGCGTTTTAAAGCCGCCAAAACAAGTTATTATAAAGGAGATTTTGAGTGGGCAGAAACACAGCTAAAAGTATTGAAGTCTTCTACGTCTCAATTGACCGCAAACGATGCTTTAGAATTACAACTTTTGATTTCTGATCACAGAGGAAGTGACTCCCTTCATTCTGCATTAAAGTTGTACGCCAAAGCAGAATTATTAAGCATTCAAAAAAAACCATCAGAAGCCCTCGCAGTTTTAGATTCCATTCTTAAAAACCATAAAACAGATCCTATTATTGATCAAACCTTATTGGTGCAAGCACAACTGTACGAGACTCAAAAGCAGTTTTCCAAAGCAGAGGCGAATTACATACGTATCATTACAGACTATAAAGACGATATTTTGGTGGACGATGCCTACTTTTATCTAGCAGAATTATACAGAACAAAACTCCTACAAATAGAGAAAGCAAAACTTAATTATGAAACCATTATCTTTAACCACGAAGACAGTATTCATTTTGTGGAGGCAAGAAAACAATACCGTATATTAAGAGGGGATTCAATCAATTAATTAGAACAGATTAACCAATGGTAATTTATAGCGTAACCGCAAATATTGAAGAGAGTATCCATGACGAATGGTTGGTATGGATCAAACTACACATTCCAAAAGTACTGGCAACGGGGTTCTTTTTAAAAGCGACGTTTACAAAAGTTTTGGTTGAAGAATCCATGGGAGGTTTGACCTATTCCATACAGTATTTAGCCCACTCAAAAGAGGCATTGGAATCCTATCATAAACTGCATGCGGCTGCTATTCAAGCGGAAGGATTGCAGAAATTTGGTGACAAAATGTTAGCTTTTAGAACGGAGTTAGAATGGATAGATGAATTTACTGTAAACGCTCACTAAATGACTGTAAAAGCAAAAAAATACTTAGGACAACATTTTCTAAATGATGAAATGATCGCGAAACAAATTGCGGACACTTTAACCTTGGAAGGCTATACCGATGTTTTGGAAATCGGACCTGGAATGGGTGTTTTGACCAAGTACATTCTAGAGAAACCAATCACAACCCATGTCATTGAAATTGATCCAGAATCTGTAGAATATTTGCAAGCTAACTTCTTAAATTTAGCACCTCGAATTATTCAAAAAGATGTTTTAAAGTATGATTTTAGCGAGTCTTTTGAAAACAAGTCTTTTGCTATTATTGGAAACTTTCCTTACAATATCTCAACTCAAATTGTGTTCAAAGCCTTAGAAAACAGAGCTCAAATTCCAGAGTTTTCAGGAATGTTTCAAAAAGAAGTGGCACAACGCATTTGCGAAAAAGAAGGCAGTAAAGTGTATGGCATATTGTCTGTTTTGGTTCAAGCATTTTATGAGGCAGACTATTTGTTTACTGTTCCGCCATCAGTGTTTATTCCGCCACCAAAAGTAGAGTCTGGAGTTTTGCGTCTCACCAGAAAAGCGGATTATTCGTTGCCTTGTGATGAAAAATTATTTTTTAGAGTTGTTAAGTCTGCCTTTCAACAACGTCGAAAAACCTTGAGAAATAGCTTAAAAACTTATAATTTATCGGATAATTTAAAAGCAAATACTATCTTTGACAAACGCCCCGAACAACTGAGTGTTCAGGCGTTTATAGATTTGACATTAGCAATAGAAACAGATCAATAACTAGTTTAATTTTGGAAAAAACTAAGGAACATATCCCTTTTGAGATCACCGAGGCTTTAATCGATGCCCTTAATGGGTTCATTGATGCTAAGGATGATGAAGCTGTTTTGGAGCAATTACAAGACGTGCATTATGCGGATATTGCTGAAATTTTAGACGATTTAAATCTAGATCAAGCTACCTATATTATTAAACTTTTAGATAGCGAAACAACTGCCGATATCTTAGCAGAATTGGAAGATGACGTTCGTGAAAAAGTACTACAAAATCTTTCTGTCAAAGAAATCGCTGAGGAAGTGCAAGAGCTCGACTCTGATGATGCAGCCGATTTATTAGCCGATTTATCTCCTGAGCGTAAGCAAAAAGTAATCGCCCAAATGGACGATAAGGAGCTGGTTGCTGACATTCAAGAACTCTTGAAATATGATGAAGATACTGCTGGTGGGTTGATGGCAAAAGAACTTGTGAAAGTGTATGAAACTTGGACCGTTGCTGGTTGTTTACGGAAAATTAGAGCGCAAGCTAAAGATGTCAAGCGTGTACATTCCATCTATGTGGTCACCAAAGATGAAAAACTCATCGGACGATTGTCTTTGAAAGACCTTTTGATTGCTAATAATGAGACCAAAATAAAAGATATTTATATCCCAAAAGTGGACTCCGTTCACGTGGACGAAGCTGCAGAAGAAGTTGCCAAATTAATGGCAAAATACGATTTAGAAGCCATCCCTGTTATCAATGATGATAAAGTACTTTTAGGAAGAATTACGATTGATGATATTGTAGATGTTATTATTGAAGAAGCTGAAAAAGATTACCAATTAGCTGCCGGTATTACACAAGATGTTGATGCGGAAGACAGTATTCTCGACTTGACCCGTGCACGTCTACCTTGGTTATTTTTAGGACTTTTAGGAGGGGTTGGAGCCGCCATTATCATGGGTGGATTTGAAACCATCATTGACGATTTTCCTTTAATTTTATTGTTCACCCCATTAATTGCGGCTATGGCTGGCAATGTAGGCGTTCAATCCTCTGCGATTATCGTACAAGGTTTGGCTAATGATGAAGTGAGAGGTAGTGTCAATAACCGACTGATAAAAGAAATGTTTTTAGCAGCTCTCAATGGAATTATTTTAGCCTTGTTTTTGTTCGTCTTTGTATGGATTTGGAAACAAGATGTGCGAACCGCGTTAGCAATCTCATCATCCCTAGTTGTTGTGATCATCGTTGCTGGAATTATAGGAACCTTCATCCCGTTATTTCTACATAAAAAAGGAATTGATCCAGCCATTGCAACCGGACCTTTTATCACTACAAGCAATGATATTTTTGGAATTTTGATTTACTTTTCAATTGCAAAACTCATCCTAAATATTTAAGATGAACGTTTTACATCTTGATTCCAATCATCCCTTATTAATAGAACAGTTAGCAGCCTTAGGACATACGAATCATGAAGATTATTTCAGTTCAAAAGAAGCGATCGAATCTAAAATTCACACCTATGATGGGCTCATTATAAGAAGTCGGTTCCGTATTGATTCGGCTTTTTTAGACAAAGCTATCAATCTTAAATTTATAGGTCGGGTAGGAGCAGGATTGGAAAATATAGATACTGAATACGCTCAGTCCAAAGGGATTCAATTAATAGCTGCTCCTGAGGGCAATCAAAATGCTGTAGGGGAACACGCGCTTGGCATGTTGTTAGCATTGTTTAATAAACTTCATACCGCAGATCGAGAAGTTCGGGAAGGCCGTTGGCAACGAGAAGCCAATCGTGGACTGGAACTCGATGGAAAAACTGTTGGTATTATTGGGTATGGACATATGGGTAAAGCATTTGCAAAGAAACTACGCGGTTTTGATGTTGAAGTCCTTTGTCACGATCTCAAACCCAATGTTGGTGATGAAAATGCACAGCAAGTATCACTAGAAATACTCCAAAAAAACGCACAAATATTAAGCCTTCATGTACCCCATACCGAGTTGACTTATCAGATGATTGATACGAATTTCATCCATCAATTTAAACACCCATTTTGGCTTCTTAATACCGCTCGAGGTAGTTGCGTCATCACTTCAGACTTAGTAGCTGCACTGAAGTCTAAAACCGTTTTAGGCGCAGGATTAGATGTGTTAGAATACGAAAAATCATCATTTGAAAATTTATTTTCAAATACACCTCCTCCCGCGTTGGATTATTTGCTAAAAGCAGATAATGTGATGTTATCTCCACACGTTGCAGGATGGACTGTAGAAAGTCATCAAAAATTAGCACAAACCATCGTTGATAAAATTGTCAACTATTTTCATTAAATTTAGAGTCCTCAAACATTCTAAATTATGAATTCTAAACCAAATACACCATCAGAATACATCGCTCAATTACCAGAAGATCGAAAGGTAACGGTTCAAAAGTTAAGACAAACAATCTTGGATCACATAGACCCGAAATTTCAGGAATGCATTAACTACGGGATGCTTGGTTATGTAGTGCCATTTTCTAGCTATCCAGAGGGTTATCATTGCAACCCTAAGCTGCCATTACCTTTCATGAATTTAGCGTCTCAGAAAAATTTTATTGCTATTTATCATTTAGGGATGTACGCAAATAAAGCAATTTTAGATTGGTTTATAGCGGAATATCCAAAACACAGCACAGCAAAACTAGATATGGGAAAAAGCTGTATTCGCTTCAAAAAAATAGACATGATCCCTTATGCGCTCATCGGTCAGCTCGCAGCGAAACTCTCAATGGATGAATGGATTGCTCTTTATGAATCTCAAATAAAAAAATAAAAAAGCAGCACATCGTAGGCGTATTTCAATAGAGGTACAACTTGTGTTAATCTAATTAAACAATCTGTCATAGTTGGTTTTAGTACTGAATTCTTAACAATTTGATAACCATCTTTAAGTGAGAAGGTCTTACTATTGCATGCGATATTTTAACGTTCGAAAAACAAAATACATGAAGAATATATTAGTCCTTTGTACTGGAAACTCGTGCCGAAGTCAAATGGCACACGGCTATTTAAATCAATTTGCAGCAAACCAAGCTAACATTTATAGTGCAGGCATTGAAACACATGGCATCAACCCAGGAGCTGCAGCCATTATGAAAGAAGACGGAATTGATATTTCAGAACATACGTCTAACCATGTGGATGAGTATGCAGATGTCGATTTTGATTATATTATTACCGTTTGTGATCATGCCAATGAAAACTGTCCATTCATTCCAAGTACCAATGCGATGCGTTTACATCATAATTTCTATGACCCCTCAAAATTGATTGGTTCCGACGAAGAAAAGCACGCAGCGTTCTTAAAAGCACGTACCGAAATTAAAGAATATATGAAAGCATTTGTAGCGGAGCGTTTTTAAAATAAGGGTTCCATCTATGGTTTTTAATCGCGATACTTTATTGGGAAAAGTGTAATTAAAACGTAAGGAAAATAATTATTCTTCTTGTTTGGTTGGGCGGTACTTACGTTCCAGCTCTGCTTGAAACTCTTCCATCACGGGGCGTACAGTGCTATCAGGAATATCGGCAATACGAATGTACATCAGTCCATCCACAGCATTATTAAACAGCGGGTCCACATTGAACGCAATCAGACGAGCATTCTGTTTGATGTATTTTTTGAGGAGTACTGGCATTCGTAATGCCCCAGGTTCAATTTCGTCAATAATTTTATCGAACTTATTCAAATCATCTGCCGTGGCATCAAACACAAAATCTTTATCAGCATCTTTGAGTTTTACTTTAAACTCTTTCTTTGGGTGGATGTATTGAGCCAAATACGGATCGTAGTAATGTGATTTCATAAACTCAATCATCAAGGATTTAGAGAAATTTGAAAATTGATTACTGATACTCACTCCGCCAATTAAATACTTATATTCTGGAAAACGAAGTGTGGTATGTACAATTCCTTTCCAAAGTAAGAATAAAGGCATTGGTTTTTGTTGATAGCTTTTAATTATAAAAGCACGTCCCAATTCAATTGATTGGCTCATCATAGTGTAAAGCTCGGGTTCAAAACGAAATAAGTCTTGTAGGTAAAATCCATCTATTCCTTTAGCTTTGAAAATTTCACTCCCTAAACCCATTCGGTAGGCACCGGCCAGACATTTTGCCTCGGTATCCCATAAAAACATATGGTGGTAATAGCCATCAAAATTATCTAAATCAATGGCTTTGTTTGTGCCTTCTCCAATTTCTCTGAAGGTGATTTCCCGCAAGCGTCCAATTTCATGCAAGATGTTTGGTATTTTAGCTGCGGGGGCCAAATATACTTTGTAGTTTTTACTTGTTAAAAGACGATGATCTTCGGATTTCAATCTCTCGATTTCTGCACACATAATTTCCGTTGGTGTGGGTGTCACAATTTTTTTTGGTGACTTGGTTACCTTTAAACTCGAAGAAAGATTTGTTAATATTTTAGCCTTTTCAAAAGTGTTCGAAAGCATATAGGTTTTTCGTCTGACAAAGTCTGAAAAGGCCTCTAAAGTCTCGTGTTCTTTTTGATCTTTTACGCTAATTGGTTTTCCGATTCTTACCTTAATCACGCGTTTCTTTTGAGTTAACAATTCCGACGGGAGTTTGGCGGTTCTTAGGGAAGCACTCAGTTTTGAGAGTCTGTAAAACAACGAACTGTTTTTGGCGTGAAAATAAATAGGAACAATCGGGACTTCGGCGCGTTGCATCAGTTTCATGGCGGCAGGTTCCCAAGGTTTGTCGACTACCAGTTTCCCATCTTTATAGGTAGAAACTTCACCTGCTGGAAATATACCTAGGGGGTGACCGTTTTGTAAATGTAACAAAGAGTTCTTAAATCCTGCAATACTTGACTTGACATTTTTGTGATCTTCAAACGGATTTACGGGCATGATGTAAGGCACTAAGGGTTTGATACGGTGCAATAAAAAATTGGCTATAATTTTAAAATCACTGCGTTGTTCGAGCATTAATTTCAACAATAAAATGCCATCTATTCCACCCAAGGGATGGTTGGAAACCGTGATGTATGCCCCGTCTTTTGGGAGTCGTTTTAGGTCTTCTTCTGGAATTTCAAACCGAATTTGAAAATCAGTTAAGAGTCCGTTTAAAAAATCAACATCGGATTTATGTTTGTTTTTATTGTAGATTCTATTTATTGTAGAAATCTTCAATACTTTCATTAAAATCCAGCCAAAAAAAGTGCCAATAAATCCATAGTTATCAACTTTAATGGCTTTCGCAATTTCTTTGGAGGTTACGATACTCATAGTTTTGGGGTCTTATACAAACCTAATCATTTTTGTATTAATTGGGTGTTTACTTTGTAATAATCTGTACAATTTCAGGGGTAATTTGCTTTAAAAGAATTTCTTTTTCAGCTTCTAAATCTTGGATTGCTTGTTGGGTGTAGTGTCTAATTGTATAAAGCTTTACATCTTTGTGCGACGATACTTTATACTTTGCTTTTAAATGTAATAATAAACGTTCCAAATTATTATAGTTGTTCTCGATACATACAGAAAAGCTAATTGCAGAGTTTTGAATCATGCTAACTTTCATCTTGTAGTCGTGCAATAAACTAAAAATATGGCTAATATTGTCTTCGACAATGTATGAGAAATCAAGCGATGAAAGTGATATTAACACTTGATTGTTTTTTAAAATATAACAAGGAACCTTTGGGTTTAAAATTAAATCTTTTCCAACTTTGGTTCCTTTATTTTCGGGGTTTAAAAACGATTTAACATATAACGGAATTTCTTTACGTTGTAAGGGTTGAAGTGTTTTTGGGTGAATCACAGATGCGCCATAATAAGAAAGCTCAATGGCTTCTGTATAGGAGATTCGATGCAATAATTCAGCATTCTCAAAATAGCGAGGATCAGCATTGAGAACTCCAGAGACATCTTTCCAAATAGTCACGGAATTTGCATTCAAACAATAGGCAAATATTGCTGCTGTATAATCACTCCCTTCACGTCCAAGTGTGGTTGTGAAGTTGTTAGAATCACTTCCTAAAAACCCTTGAGTGATGTTTAATTTTGAGTTGTCCACTTGCGATGAAATCAATTCTTGTGTTTGGTTCCAATTCACTTTTGAATTTCGATAATAATCATCTGTTTTTATATAAGTTCTTACGTCCAGCCAAGTATTAGTAATGCCAATTTCATTTAGATAATGACTGATAATTGTAGTTGAAATCAACTCTCCAAAACCAATAACTTGATCGTACACAAAATTGTAGTTAGGTGATTTGTTATGGTCAAAAAAGAGGACAATCTCTTGAAATAATTTATCAACGGTCTTAAAAACGAGATGTTTTTCGTTCTCAAATAAATCTAGCAGAATGTTGTTGTGAAACTTTTTAACTTCTTGTAAAGAGCTTTGCAACTGATGTTTGGCATCAAAATAATTTGCAATCACTGTTTCCATTGCATTGGTGGTTTTTCCCATTGCCGAAACCACAATGAGCGTGTTGTTATAGCCAACTTTTGAAAGGACATGGGCTAAGTTTTTCACACCATCGGCGTCTTTTACAGAAGCGCCACCAAATTTAAATATCTGCATCAGTTAAGTTTTGAAATATAATTTTTTATGCCTTGAGCATCTAATTGGACAACATTCCAGTCCCGCATCACTCGAGCTCCTTTATTTTCGTAAAAATCAATAGCAGGCGTGTTCCAGTCAATGACTTCCCAACAAATACGTTTGACACCTTTTTTGTTTCCGTAGATAATAACTTGGTCTAAGAGTGCCGATCCAACTCCGTGTCCACGTGTGCTTTCTGAAACAATTAAATCTTCTAAGTGTAATACGGTTCCTTTCCAGGTGGAAAATCGAGTGTAAACCAAAGCAATTCCTATTACTTTTTGATCTGATTCTGCCACAAAACAATCAAATTCAGGATTTTCTCCAAACCCTTTGGCTATTAAGTCCGCTTCCGTGATTTCAACGGCATTGGGCTCTTTTTCAAAAATAGCGAGTTCTGTGATCAAGTTTAAAACTTGTTTCATATCGCTAGTCACTGCTTTTCTTACGTGGTAGTTCATTATTTGTATTTGCTGATTCAAAGATACTTGAGCCTTTTATAAATATCTAATAAAACAGCTACGAAAACGTTGTAGTTGTCTAAAAATTTAGATATTTGTAAAAAAATTGACTCACAATGTCCCAAAAACACCAAACTCTAGGTGAATTTATCATCGAACACCAATCGTCATTCAAATATACCTCAGGAGAATTATCACGGTTAATTAACTCCATTCGATTGGCTGCAAAAGTGGTCAATTATGAAGTTAATAAAGCCGGTTTAGTTGACATTCTGGGGACTGTAGGTGATACTAATATTCAAGGAGAAGATCAGCAAAAATTGGATGTATATGCCAATGAAAAATTTATTCAAACGCTTGTGAATCGTAACATTGTGTGTGGAATTGCTAGTGAAGAAGAAGATAGCTTTATAGCGATTAATAGCAACGATCAAAATCATCAAAATAAATACATCGTCTTAATAGACCCATTAGATGGGTCCTCCAATATTGATGTGAATGTGTCTGTAGGAACTATTTTTTCAATTTACCGACGTGTGACCCCTGTAGGAACACCTGTTAAAGAAGAAGATTTTTTACAGAAAGGAAGCGAGCAAGTGGCGGCTGGTTATATCATTTATGGAACTTCCACAATGTTGGTGTATACCACTGGCGATGGCGTTAATGGTTTTACATTAAATCCAGCAATTGGCACGTTTTATTTATCACATCCTCAAATGCAGTTTCCTGAGCATGGGACAATTTACTCTGTCAATGAGGGTAATTATATTCATTTCCCCCAAGGGATCAAAAATTATCTTAAATATTGTCAAATGGAAGAAGGAGATCGCCCTTATACATCGCGATATATAGGATCGTTGGTTTCTGATTTCCATCGTAATATGATTAAAGGAGGGATTTATTTATACCCCACAAGTTCCAAAAATCCCAAGGGAAAACTACGCTTACTCTACGAGTGTAATCCAATGGCCTTTCTCGCCGAGCAAGCCAAAGGTAAAGCCAGTGATGGGTTTTCAAGAATCTTAGATATTACTCCAACAGAGCTTCATCAACGCGTGCCGTTTATCTGCGGGAGCAGTGCCATGGTGAGCAAAGCCGAATCTTTTATGCGCAACACCCAAAGTTCTTAAGTATTTAATTCTTAGATAGTCTAAAAGGAAGGTTGTAACTTTGTGAAAATTTAAAAGTAAATGCACAAAGCAGGTTTTGTAAATATTATCGGAAATCCCAACGTCGGAAAATCAACGTTAATGAATGCCTTTGTAGGTGAAAAATTATCTATTATAACTTCCAAGGCGCAAACCACGCGTCACCGAATCTTAGGGATTGTAAATGGCGACGATTTTCAGGTGATTCTTTCGGATACTCCTGGTATTATTAAGCCAGCTTATGAATTACAAAGTTCTATGATGGATTTTGTAAAATCTGCTTTTGAAGATGCTGATATTTTAATCTATATGGTTGAAATTGGAGAAAAAGAACTGAAGGATGAAGCGTTTTTCAATAAAATTACAGCCTCCAAGAAACCTGTTTTATTGTTGTTAAATAAAATTGATACTTCCAACCAAGAGCAATTGGAAACTCAAGCTCAATTGTGGCAACAAAAAGTTCCAAATGCAGAATTTATTGCTATTTCTGCATTGGAAGGTTTTAATGTGAAAAATGTTTTTGATCGTATTTTAGAACTATTGCCAGAATCACCTGCCTATTACCCCAAGGATCAATTGACAGACAAACCAGAACGATTTTTTGTGAATGAAAAAATCCGTGAAAAGATTTTGATGCATTACAAAAAAGAAATTCCGTATGCCGTTGAGGTTGTTACAGAAGAATTTTTTGAAGAGGAGGACATTATCCGCATGCGTTCTGTGATTATGGTAGAACGCGAAACTCAAAAAGGAATTATTATTGGTCATAAAGGATCCGCTCTAAAAAGAGTAGGCGTAGAAGCTCGAAAAGATTTAGAGAAGTTTTTTGGCAAGCAAGTCCACTTAGAATTGTATGTCAAAGTGAATAAAAATTGGCGTTCTAGCCAAAACCAATTGAAGCGTTTTGGATATAATAATTCTTAAAGATTCAATTTTTTTGAATAGCGAAGTAGAGTATGTCGTGGAATAGATTATGGGTGTTTATTTTTTGAACACAAAAGAAATCAATCTTGGTATTTCATTTTCAACACCTTCATCAAACCATTCTTTTAATTCCACTAGCTCCATGCCGTTGGTTTTAGCATTTTCAATGTATTCCGAAATATGATGAATATAAACTTCTAATTCCTCTGTGCCATTTTCAGTCTCATATCTGGCTTTGCTTCCTGAGTATTGTTTGAATGGGTGTAATTCACTGATAAAAAATAAACCATCTTCTTTAAGTTTTAAACTAGCTTGATAGAAAATATGATTCAAGTTTTTTATATGTTCAAGGGTTAAACTACAGCTTACTAGTTCCAAAGAATCAGTGTCAACGTCCCAATTTTCATTAAGATCTGCTTTTTTGAACGTGACACGTTCATCAAATATTTTTTCTTTCGCTTTGTTTAGCATCTCTTGAGAAAAATCCAATCCAATTATGTGCGTTGCTTTTTCTAGCAACCATTTTGTATTTTTTCCTGTGCCACAACCCAATTCCAAGACAGTCTCAAATTTATATTTACTTAAGGTTTCTATAGTACTTCGTTTATCTAAATCTCTTGTCAGATTTTTATTTGTGTCATATTGATTTGCCCAAATATTATATGCTTTTTCTATGCTCATTTCGTTTTCTATATCAAAGCTATTATTCTTGCACAAAGAGTGAAGCTATATTAAAGGAACTAATTTAATAATAAAATTTCAATTGCTGGCGACACTAATTAAAGTTAGAGTTTTAGCAAGAGTGCTAGATGAAGTATTTTTTTTAATTCAAAGCCATTTCAATACCATACATCATTTTAAACATTAAGACCAGTGGGCGAGTAAATTCAGTATCTAAAGACCAGTTAGTATAAGTCCAAATTCCAAACCCCAAAAATAAACTAGCTGTCATAAAATGAAAAAACATAAAAAGCGTCCAAACCGTTGGGCTGGGTCCAAATAATCCTTTAATGGTGCAGGATGCTTGGTTTGTTTTTAAAACTTCTAAATTGAGCTGGGGTGACCAAAAATGCTGGTGCGCTATGGGAATTTTCAAAAACACATGGCTATCTAGGATATTTATTTTGATAGCGTTTTGACTATTTTTAGCATTTTCAAATAGTTCTAAAACTTTGTTTTGGTTGATGTCTAGCGCTTGAGAAAAGCGCGGTCTTAAGACAATTTCGTTACTAATTTGCATTTTAATCGATTTTAGGGGTTCCTAAAGATATTGATTTGTATTTATATATTTTTAAACTTCCATAAAAAAGAGCTTACCAAAAGGATATTTCCTATTTTTGCAGCAATTTTATAAGCATATGAGCAATATTGTAGCGATAGTAGGACGTCCAAATGTAGGAAAATCTACCTTTTTTAATCGGTTGATTCAAAGGCGAGAAGCCATTGTAGATGCTGTGAGTGGCGTAACTCGTGATCGTCACTATGGCAAGAGTGATTGGAACGGTAAAGAATTTTCGTTAATTGATACAGGAGGATATGTTCTTGGAAGTGACGATGTGTTCGAAGCCGAAATCGACAAACAAGTTGAGTTGGCGATTGAAGAAGCAGATGCCATTATATTTATGGTTGATGTAGAATCAGGCGTTACAGGAATGGATGAAGATGTTGCAAAATTGCTTAGAAAGGTTAAAAAACCAGTTTTTTTAGTCATCAATAAAGTGGACAACGCAATGCGAGAGCAAGATGCGGTTGAATTTTATGCCTTAGGATTAGGAGAATATTTTACCATTGCGAGTATCAATGGAAGCGGTACAGGCGATCTGCTAGATGCCCTAGTAGAAGCTTTACCAGATGTAGAAGAAGTAGAAGAAGTGACTTTGCCACGTTTTGCAGTCGTAGGACGTCCCAATGCTGGTAAATCCTCTTTTATAAATGCATTGATTGGAGAAGATCGTTACATAGTGACGGACATTGCAGGAACCACTCGTGATTCAATTGATACAAAATACAATCGATTTGGCTTTGAGTTTAATTTAGTGGATACTGCCGGAATTCGACGTAAAGCAAAAGTTAAAGAAGATTTAGAATTTTATTCTGTTATGCGTTCTGTTCGCGCCATCGAACATGCCGATGTTTGTTTGTTGGTATGTGATGCCCAACGTGGATTTGATGGCCAAGTTCAAAATATTTTTTGGTTGGCACAACGTAACCATAAAGGAATTGTGATTTTGGTGAATAAATGGGATTTAGTTGAGAAAGATACCAAAACTACTAAAGCCTTTGAGACACACATTCGAGAACAAATAAAGCCCTTTACAGATGTGCCAATTGTGTTTATCTCAGCACTCTCAAAACAACGTATTTACAAAGCGATGGAAACCGCTTTGGAAGTGTATAAAAACCGATCTAAGCGTCTTAAAACAAGTGTTCTAAATGATGATTTATTACCTATCATCGAAAACTACCCACCCCCAGCTTTGAAAGGTAAGTTTGTTAAAATAAAATACATCATGCAACTTCCGACACCGCAACCCCAATTTGCATTTTTCTGTAATTTACCACAGTACGTAAAGGAACCTTACAAGCGTTTTTTGGAAAATAAACTAAGAGAATTATACGATTTTAAGGGTGTACCTATCACGGTTTACATGCGTAAAAAATAGGGTTACCAACCTCCAGAAGCACCGCCGCCGCCAAAGCTACCGCCGCCGAAGCCACCACCAAACCCTCCACCAAACCCTCCACTAGAACTAGAAGAACCTCCAAAACTTCTACTTCCTAGGCTGCTCAGTAGTATAGTATCCAAAAGACTTTTAGTCCGACGTTTTCCTCCACTGTTATTGTTATTTCTTTTAGATTTTGATAAGATTATAACGACAATAAAAAAGATAAAAATTAGAAACAAAATGGTTTCAAACTTAATCCCTTTTTTATCTGTTTTTTCGTCCGCTTTAAACTCCCCTGTCAAGACTTTGAAAACTTGTAAGCTTCCAGCCTCTAAGCCACCAGAATAATCGTTCTTTTTGAAATAAGGGATAATGGATTCTTGGATAATTCGACTGCATATTTTATCAGTTAGCAAATGCTCTACGCCATACCCAGTGCTGATATTTATTTTTCGATCATTTTTCGCTAACAGAATAAAAATTCCATTATCTTTTTTTGCAGTTCCAACACCCCATTCTTGTGCCCAATTGGTAGCAAGGTAGTTAATGTATTCTCCTTCCGTAGAATTTATAATCGCTACCACAATTTGTGTCGATGTGCTATCGGAATACCGAATGAGTTTTTGCTCTAAATTAGAAGCTTCTTGCGGATTTAAAAGGTTGCTATAATCGTAAACGCTCGTTTGAACTGCAGGCTTCACCGGGATGTTGTATTGTGCATTAGCTACAACGGAAATAAATAGAAGTAGTAAGACAGCTAGCAATCTGCTATTTTGAAATCGTGTCCTCATAAAATAGACCCTTTTGAAATTGAATCTGATAATTCGTTGGTGTCGTTTGATTCCCAAGGAAAATGACTTTCAAGTGCTTTACTAGCCGTTTGAATCCCTTGTATAATCCCGTCTTTGAATTCCCCTTTTTTGAATAAGTTCCGCATCACGTCTCGGGTGTCATTCCAAAATGTTGAATTTACTTTTGTGTCAATGCCCTTATCGCCAAAAATTCCAAATTGATGATTGGAAACCGCAATATAAATAAGAACCCCATTTTGAAGTTTAGTACGATCCATTTTTAAATGATGAAACACCTCTTTGGCCCGTTCTTCAATAGGTAATGAGCTACTGTTTTCTATGTGTACACGAATTTCCCCAGACGTATTTTGTTCTGCTTGCCGAATGGCTTCAACAATTTCGTTTTCTTCTTCAGTACTCAAAAAGTTTTCAAGAACTACCATTAGTTAAAATCGAAATCAATTTCTGGAGCATTTTCAGAACCAGCATTTGCCTTGTATCGTGTCATTTCATCAAATCCAAACCAACCTGATAAAACGGAATTAGGGAATTTTTTAGTAAAAATATCATAAGTATTTACGGATTCATTAAAACGGTTCCTAGCTACATTAATTCTATTTTCCGTTCCCTCCAACTGATTTTGTAAATCCAGGAAGTTTTGATTTGCTTTTAAATCAGGATAGCGCTCGACAGTGACTAAAAGTTTAGACAACGCACTGCTAAGACCGCTTTGCGCCTGTTGAAAAGCGGCTAAATTTTCGGGTGTAATGTTAGTGGGATCTATTGTAGTTGAGGTTGCTTTTGCTCGTGCCTCTATAACTTCTGTAAGGGTGTTTCTCTCAAAATCAGCAGCACCTTCAACTGTTTTGACAAGGTTTCCAATAAGATCCACTCGTCGCTGGTACGAGCTCTCTACATTAGACCATGCCGTTTTTGCATTTGCTTCATACTCAATAGCAGTATTATTAAACCCAACCGCCCAGTTATAAATTCCAAACAGAACTAAAGCGATAATAATTAAAGGTAGGAACGATTTTTTCATAACAATTAGATTTTATAGTTGATTCTTAATTTTTATTAATTCATTTTTAACCCGTTCTAGTTTTGTGATGATTTCAAAGTTATCAAGTGACTTTTGGTCTTGTTCTTTTAAATACGTTTTGGCACCCTCAAGGGTGTAACCACGTTCTTTAACCAAGTTATATATCAACTTAAAATTTTGAACGTCCTCTGGCGTAAAACGACGGTTGCCTTTCGCGTTTTTTTTAGGGTTAAGAGCTTTAAACTCTTTATCCCAAAAGCGAATCAAAGAGGCATTAACATCAAAGGCTTTTGCGATTTCTCCAATACTGTAGTAACGTTTTGTAGGAAGTTCTAAATGCATTAATCTAAAGATTGATTTTCAAGCGATGCAATAGCTAACAACGTATTAAATTCCTCTGGACTTAGATTGCCATAATAAAAATTAACAGGGTTAATACGTTTCTTATCTTTAAAAACTTCGTAATGTAGATGCGGTGCTTGGGAGCGTCCTGTACTTCCTACATAGCCAATAAGATCCCCTCGTTTCACTTTCTGACCTCTTTTGACATTGTATTTATAAAGGTGAGCATACAAACTTACATAGCCATAACCATGATCAATTCGGATGTGACGTCCATATCCTGAGGAACGGCCATCTGCACGTTTAATCACGCCATCACCTGTCGCATAGACTGGTGTGCCGCGGGGGGCTGTAAAATCCATTCCATAATGAAATTTACGAACCTTTGTAAAAGGATCACTTCGATACCCATAGCCTGACGCCATACGAGTCAAATCCTCGTTTTTGATGGGTTGAATTGCGGGTATTTTTGCTAAAAAACTCTCTTTATCCTTAGCTAGATCTGTAATCTCATCAAGAGATTTAGACTGGACTATAATACGTTTTTGAAGAATGTCAATTCGTTTGTTTGCATCAATGATTAACTCCGAATTATTAAAGCCATCGTATTTTTGGTAGCGGTTGACACCACCCAGCCCTTGTTTACGTTGGGCTTCTGGAATAGGATTGGCCTCAAAATAAAGACGATAAATAGCATTATCCCGATCTTCAATATTTGTGAGTACAGCTTCTACTTCTTCCATTTTTTTGTTCAGAAGATTGAAGTGAAGATCTAGGTTTTGCAGCTCACGATTTAGTGCTTTTTCCCTTGGAGATTCAAAATATTGACCCCCAACCAAAACAAATAAAAATCCTACAATACTCGCCGCCAATAAGAACACCAATGTACGCTTAAAAGTGGTTCTCTTTTTGCGAATTATCTGACGATAGGTAAGCGTTTCGGGATCGTAGTAATATTTTACATTAGACATTGCCTAAAAAGTTCTATTTTTGTTGGATGATAGATTCTCTGATAAATAAAGAGGACCTTTTGAACAAATATATAAATTGTTTCGAATTAAAAACAAATTATTACACTAAGCTTAACATTTTTACATGAAATCTCAAGATATAAGATCTCAATTTTTAGCCTTTTTTGAATCCAAAAAACACCAAGTTTTACAATCCGCACCTATGGTTGTCAAGGACGATCCTTCTCTGTTGTTTGTCAATTCGGGAATGGCACCTTTCAAAGCCTTTTTTCTCGGTCAAGGCACCCCGCCAAAGAACCGAATTACCGACACTCAAAAATGTCTAAGAGTTTCAGGAAAACACAACGATTTGGAAGAAGTTGGGTATGACACCTACCACCATACGCTTTTTGAGATGTTAGGAAACTGGAGTTTTGGAGATTATTTCAAAAAAGAAGCCATTGAATGGGCGTGGGAATTATTAACGGAGGTATATAAAATAGACAAAGAAATTCTATATGTGACCGTATTTGAAGGGAGTAAAGACGATGGTACTTCTATGGATTCAGAAGCCTATGATTTATGGAAAGCCTTGATCCCTGAAGACCGGATTTTGATGGGAAATAAAAATGATAATTTTTGGGAAATGGGAGAGCAAGGACCTTGTGGACCTTGTAGCGAAATCCATGTAGACATTCGATCTAAAGAAGATAAAGATAAAGTTCCTGGTCAAGAACTGATTAATAAAGATCATCCCCAAGTCGTAGAAATTTGGAACTTGGTTTTTATGGAATTTAACCGTAAAGCAAACGGGAGTTTAGAACCATTGCCAAACAAACATATTGATACAGGTATGGGATTTGAACGCCTGTGTATGGTGCTTCAAAATGTAACCTCCAATTATGACACCGATGTTTTCACTCCGATCATTCGAGAAATTGAAACTATTTCAGGTAAGGATTATGGGGAGCAACTAAAACAAGATATTGCGATTCGTGTGATTTCCGACCATGTAAGAGCCGTTGCATTTTCAATTTCTGATGGTCAATTACCAAGCAACACAGGGGCAGGGTATGTGATTCGTAGAATCTTGCGACGTGCTGTTCGTTATGGATTTACATTTTTGGATTTAAAACAACCATTTATGTACCGTTTGGTATCTATATTGACCAAACAAATGGGAGCTGTATTCCCGGAACTTCTGGCACAAAAACAATTAATTCAAAATGTGATTAAAGAGGAGGAAGCCTCTTTTTTAAGAACCCTCGATCAAGGATTGGTGTTGTTAGACCGTATTATAGAAACAACAAAAGGTATGCATGTTTCTGGCGATAAAGCCTTTGAATTATACGATACTTATGGCTTTCCTGTAGATTTAACTGCACTGATTTTGAGTGAAAAAAACATGACTTTAGATACGGTTGGTTTTGAACAAGAACTCCAAAAACAAAAAACCCGCTCTAGAGCTGCGAGTGAAGTCTCTACGGAAGATTGGACTGTTCTCATGGAAGACGATGTGCAAGAATTTGTAGGCTATAACAGGCTAAAAACATCTGTTAAACTAGTAAGATATAGAAAAGTTACTTCAGCAAAATACGGAGAACAATATCAGCTTGTGTTTAATCTCACACCATTCTACTCAGAAAGTGGTGGTCAGGTTGGAGATAAAGGGTATTTAGAATCTGCTAATGGAGATATCGTTTATATTCTTGATACCAAAAGAGAAAACAATGTAGCTATTCATATTGCGAAGGATTTACCTAAAAACCTTACGGATACGTTTACGGCCATCGTAGACGTTAATCAACGATTCCGTACCGAATGTAACCACACAGCTACCCATCTATTACACCAAGCTTTAAGAGAAATCTTAGGAACACATGTAGAACAAAAAGGCTCTGCAGTACATTCGAAATATTTGCGTTTTGATTTTTCTCATTTTGCAAAAATCACACCAGAGCAATTAAAAGATATTGAGAGTTTTGTGAATGCGCGAATTGAGGGGAAATTAGAATTAATAGAGCAACCAGCCGTACCAATGGAACAAGCAGTTTCAGAAGGAGCGATGGCACTTTTTGGTGAAAAATATGGTGATGTAGTTCGTACCATTCGTTTTGGAAATTCGATTGAATTATGTGGAGGAACTCACGTTAAAAATACTGCAGACATCTGGCATTTTAAAATCAAGTCGGAAGGCGCTGTAGCATCAGGGATTCGTCGTATAGAAGCCATTACAAATGATGCAGCAAAAGAATTTTATGTTCAAAATAATGCACGTTTTGACCAGATAAAATTAGCTCTTAATAACTCAACTGACCCTGTCAAATCTCTGGGTGATTTAAAAGCTGAAAATTCAAAACTCAAAAAACAAATTGAAGCTCTTTTAAAAGACAAAGCAGCGTCAATGAAAGGAAATTTAAAACAAGAAATTGAAACTATTAACGGAGTTCAGTTTTTAGCTAAGTTGGTAGATTTAGATGCCACAGGTATCAAAGATTTATCTTTTGAAATAGGACAGGAGTTTGATAATTCAGTGCTCCTTTTTGGAGCTGAAGTCCAAGGGAAAGCTTTGTTGTCGTGTTACGTGTCCAAGAACTTAGTAGCTTCTAAAGGGCTAAACGCTGGAACCATTGTACGCGAACTTGGAAGTTATATTCAAGGCGGCGGCGGCGGACAACCGTTTTATGCAACTGCAGGCGGAAAGAATCCAGCAGGATTGCAAGAGGCTTTAGAAAAAGCCAAATCCTACATCTTATAATATAAGCTGGTGAAACTTCAAACGCAACTCCCTTTAGAGAAACAAACACCCGCCATTAATTACCATTCAAAATTGGTATTGTTAGGGTCCTGTTTTGCTGAAAATATAGCGGACAAATTCTCATATTATAAATTCCAAAACGAGACGAACCCCTTGGGTGTGTTGTTTCACCCTATCGCGATTTTAGATTTACTTAAAAGAGCGCACTGTAACAATCCTTACACTGAAAAGGATGTTTTTTTTAGTAACGGTTGTTGGCAAAGTTTTCAAGCACATTCGCGATTAAATTCGATATCTAAACCCGAAATTTTAGAGCGTTTGAATTCTGCTTTAAAATCAACTCAAAACCAGCTAAAAAATGCGTCACATGTCATTTTAACATTCGGAACGGCTTGGATTTATAAACATATTGAGACAAAATCCACGGTGGCAAACTGTCATAAACAACCGCAAAAAGAATTTGAGAAATCTATTTTAAGTGTCGATCAACTTAAAGACTCTTTTAAAGAAATTGTTTCAATACTAAAATCATTTAATCCTGAAGTGATTGTTATATTTTCGATTTCGCCTGTTCGACACCTTAAAGATGGTTTTGTTGAAAACAATCAAAGCAAAGCCCATATTATGGCGGCACTTCATACGGAAATAAATACAACCGAAAACACACGCTATTTTCCTTCCTATGAGTTGTTAATGGACGAGCTTAGAGATTATCGTTTTTATAATGAAGATATGGTGCATCCGAATCAGATTGCCATCGATTATATTTGGGACAAATTCAAATCTATCTGGATAGACGCTCAAGTACATTCTACAATGCAAGAAGTGAATCAACTCCAAAAAGGCTTTGCTCACAAACCTTTTAATCCATTGTCAATAGAACATACTGCATTTTTGTCGTCCTTATCTAAGAAGGCGCAAGCCTTGGAGTCTCAGTTTCCGTTTATGAAGTTTTAGGTAATAGCTAAAACCCTAAAATTCTAGTATATTAGCCTAAACAAATTCAAGCGATATGTCAAGTTCTTACGTTCACTTAAATGTCGAAAATAAAGTCGGTTATATTGAATTTTATAACTCGCCTCACAATGCTCTGCCCTCAGAAATGTTAGCAAGGCTTACGGAATTAATTGGAACTGCTGGTGCAGATCCATCTGTTGCAGTTATTGTTCTTAAAAGTGGTGGTGACCGTACGTTTTGTGCAGGGGCTAGTTTTGATGAACTGGTGGCAATTTCAAATCCACAGCAAGGAGCAGCATTTTTTGAAGGTTTCGCTAACGTCATAAACGCCCTCCGTAACTGTCCTAAAATCACCATTGGTAGCGTGCAAGGAAAAGCAGTTGGAGGAGGCGTTGGTTTGGCAGCAGCGACCGATTATTGTTTGGCAACGACTCATTCAGAAATAAAACTAAGTGAACTCACAATTGGGATAGGTCCTTTTGTAATTGAGCCTGCCGTAACTCGTAAAATTGGCTTAAGTGCGATGTCTCAATTAACTTTGGAGTCTTCTACATTTTTCTCGGCACAATGGGCGCAAGAAAAAGGATTGTTCATGAAAGTTTGTGCTTCAAAAGAAGTCTTAGATACAGAAGTAAAATTGCTCGCCGAACTCCTTTGCGAATACAACCCTGAGGCCCTTCAGAAATTAAAAAAAACCTTTTGGGAAGGCACCGAGCATTGGGATAAATTATTGCAAGAACGTGCCTCTATTAGTGGTCGTTTGGTGTTAAGTGATTTTACAAAAACACAATTACAAAAGTATACATAAGTTCATAGTTTAAGCTCATCTTAAAATACATTAAATCAATGTCAAATTCAATTTCAATCACCACAGTTAAGGAGTCCAAAGTCGATACACTCGATTTTGATAATATTGCCCTAGGGCGAACGTTTACAGACCATATGTTTGTGTGTGATTATGAAGATGGACAATGGAAAAACCCTAGAATAACGCCAATGGAGGCAATTCCAATGCATCCAGCTTGTATGGCCTTGCATTATGGACAAGCCTTATTTGAAGGAATGAAAGCAACACTCGGTGCTTCAGGGACCCCTTTATTATTTCGTCCCGAAAAAAATGCCGAACGTCTGAATTTTAGTGCCCGCCGTTTGGGAATGCCTGAGTTTTCTGAAACACTGTTTGTAGATGCATTGAAACAACTCGTGCATTTGGATCAAAAGTGGATTCCTCCTCATGAAGGAAGCGCCTTATATCTGCGTCCTTTTATGTTTGCTGATGAAGCATTTATTGGAATGCGTGCCGCAAATTCTTATAAATTTATTGTAATGGCTTCACCGTCAAAACCAATCTATACCAACCGAGTTCGTTTGTATGCAGAAACCACGTTTATTCGTGCTGCACACGGAGGTACAGGAGAAGCTAAAGCCGCAGGAAATTACGCAGCTGCAGTGCTTCCAACTGAAATTGCTAAATCCAAAGGATTCGACCAAGTACTTTGGTTAGATGCTAATGAGTTTAAATACATTCAAGAAGTTGGTACTATGAATATCTTTTTTAAAATTAATGGTGCCTTTGTTACCCCCTCCTTAGATGGCTCAATTTTAGCAGGGATTACCCGTATGAGTGTCATTGAATTTTTACGTCATAAAGGGTATGAGGTGGAAGAACGTCCGATCACTATTGATGAGGTTATAGAAGCCTCAAATAATGGGCAATTAGAAGAAGCCTTTGGAACCGGTACTGCCGTAGGTATTGCAATGATTCAAGAGATTGGATACAAAGAGTCGCTGATTCATGTGTCGGATACAAGTCCTGTGGGGCAATTGGTTTTGGATACCATCAATGGAGTTCGAATTGGAACTCTCCCTGACGAATTGAATTGGATGGTTAACGTCGAAGCCTGAATTTCCGTTTGATATTTTTCCAACGGTAAGTTCTTACAAATATTCCTTGGTCTTCTGTTATAAGAAAGGGCTCAGTTTGTCTAGATGCTTTGATATAGCCTGTCATATAATCCCAAAAAAGAGATATACGTTGTTTTTTGTAAGCTAACTTTAAGGCTGATAAAAATGCTAAAGTAATTCCATAGCGCATTTTATACAAAGCAGTTCCCTGTAAATGTTTAGCCCCCTTATTATAATTTGCACCCGTTGGTTTGAGGTGCTTTACATGCAATGAATCATCAGTTTTAAATTCCCATCCGTAGTACAGAGCTAGCAACTCGTCAATAGTATCCCATCCCATTGATGTTTTGAGACCTCCAATTTCTAAAAAACAATCTTTTCTGTAGGCTTTCAACCCCCCTCGAATGTGATCTTTGGAGGTTAGGTCTTCCAATACCCAACTTCCATGTTGTTCTATAAAACAATGCCCTGCAACCATGCCAAGATGTGGATTGTTTTGGTAATGTTTTGCGAGGGTTTCTAAATAATTCTCAGGGAATATCACATCTGCATCATATTTACAAATGATATCGTATTCTGAATCTAAAGAATTAAACCCTTTATAAAAAGCATTGATAATTTTTCCACCTGGCAAGTGTGCCTCGGAGGAGGTATTTGAAACTAACGAAATCCATGGATGTTGTTTGGATAAGTTTGTGACGATGGATGCTGTTGTGTCCGTAGAATTATCGTCTACTACTACAACTTTGCTAGGGGATAAAGATTGATTTATTAACGACTGAAGTGTGAGTTCAATGAAGACTTCTTCATTATGGGCAGGTATGACAATATAAAACTTCAAATTCTTTCGGCGTAAACAATATAATATCTTGGGGTAAACCAACGGAGTAAAGGCCGAAAGCCAATTTTTTTGGTAGGATTTGTCCACTTTTCACTAGCAATAATTTTCCACCCCGTTTTTTCTAGTAACCAATCAAACTGCCAAGATTCAAACTCGTGAAAATGCCGGTCTCTCATATCAGTTTTACTTCTGTAGGCAGATGCAAACCACAATCTTAGTGGAATACTAGCCACTAATTTTTTAGACTTGATATTTTTTAAAACTGTAAAGGGAGATAACAAATGTTCAAAAATTTCAAAGGCGGTCACCACATCAGAAGTATCAGTTTCCAGACCACTCGTATTGACATCCAAATCTTCCCCAGATGTGTTGCTCACAGAGTAGCCTTCTGTTTTTAGAAGTTCTGAAAAAGGGTTTTCAACGCCTAAATCTAAAATGGTTTCTGAAGGTGCTATGTGTCGCTTAAGAAATTCTAGCGTGTTCTTGTAACGTTTCTTAGGAAAATGAGTAGCGTACATATTAGTATTTATAGGTGATAGCATTGATGTGCATTCCTGCACCAACGCTAGCAAATATAACAATATCTCCTTTATTAATTTCGTGATCTTCCATATGCCCACTTTTGATGAGGTCAAGTAAAGTAGGTACGGTTGCTACTGAACTATTGCCTAATTCATGAATACTCATTGGCATGATGCCCTCAGGAACAGGTGTTTTGTAAAGTCTATAAAAACGCTTTACAATCGCCTCGTCCATTTTTTCATTTGCTTGATGAATCAATATTTTTTTCACATCCTTGATATCCATTCCACTATTGTCCAAACATGTTTTCATTGCAGCAGGGACATTTGATAAAGCGAATTCATAAATTTTACGTCCATACATTTTTATGTAACGTGTGTCTTCTTCAGAGGATTTGTTATTTGAACACCCAAAAAATAAATGATAGACTTCGTCAAGAGTGTAAGAAGCTGATTCATGGGATAATATTCCGCCATCATCATCTGTTGTTTCAATAATGGTGGCTCCTGCACCATCCGAGTAAATCATAGAGTCTCTGTCGTGTGGATCGACCACTCTCGAGAGTGTTTCAGCTCCAATCACTAAACATCTTTTGGCCATCCCAGCTTTGATAAAAGCTTGTGCCTGAATGACGCCTTCAACCCAACCTGGACATCCAAAAAGAATGTCATAAGCTACACACTTTGGGTTTTTTATTTTTAAACTGTTTTTGACACGTGCTGCCAAACATGGTAAAATATCACTTTGAACAGAACCCGATTTGACATCTCCAAAGTTATGTGCAAGAATGATGTAATCTAAAGTTTCAGCATCGATTCCAGCATCTGCAATCGCCTTTTCGGCGGCTAATGCTCCAAGGTCAGAAGCTGTCAGATGGTTTTCTGCATAACGGCGTTCGGAAATGCCTGTGATGGCTTTAAATTTTTCTACAATCACCTCATTAGAGGATGGGATTTCAGATCCATCAATATTTAAAAATGAATGGTCTTTAAAGGCTTCATTTTTCTGTACTATTTTTGGAATGTAACTCCCGACTCCTGTAATTTTGATATTCATAGTGTGTGTATTAAGCTTCTTCATATGCTTCAATTGGAGCACATGTACATATTAAATTTCGATCGCCATACGCGTCATCTACGCGACGAACAAACGGCCAAAATTTATCTTCTTTTATATATTCTAATGGAAATGCGGCAACGGCTCTGCTATAAGGGAATTCCCACACATCTTTGGTGAGCATCTCTTGGGTGTGCGGTGCATTTTTTAGGGGGTTATTAGGTTGGTCTTTGGTTGCTACTTCAATTTCTTTTCTAATTGCAATCATAGCATCACAAAAACGATCCATCTCTGCTTTGCCTTCACTTTCTGTAGGTTCAATCATCATGGTACCAGCAACTGGAAAGGAAACCGTAGGCGCATGAAACCCGAAGTCCATAAGTCGTTTGGCAATATCTACGACTTCAATGCCGTTGGCTTTAAAACCGCGACAGTCAATAATCATTTCGTGGGCAGCACGTCCTTGTTCTCCAGAGTATAGTGTGTTATAATGACCTTGAAGACGTTCTTTAATATAATTGGCATTTAGGATCGCAATTTTTGTAGAATCGGTCAATCCGTCGGCTCCTAGCATTTTGATATAGCCATAGGAAATCAAACAGGCTAAGGACGAGCCAAAGGGCGCTCCAGATATGGAATTAATAGCGGCTGTTCCGCCGGTTTCAATCAACGGATTTCCAGGTAAAAAGGGCGTTAATTGTTTGGCAACGCATATAGGACCAACTCCAGGGCCACCACCACCATGAGGAATTGCAAATGTTTTATGTAGATTTAAGTGGCAGACGTCTGCACCAATATTCCCGGGATTTGTTAGACCAACTTGTGCATTCATATTTGCGCCATCCATATAAACCTGTCCACCATTATCGTGAATGATTTGAGTAATTTCTTTAATCGCAGATTCATACACTCCATGGGTAGAAGGGTATGTTACCATTAAGGCTGCTAAATTGTCTTTATGGAGGGTCGCTTTTTCTCTTAAATCTTCAACATCAATATTTCCATTTTCAGATGATTTTGTCACGACAACTTTCATGCCTGCCATTACAGCACTTGCAGGATTGGTTCCGTGTGCAGACGATGGGATGATGCATATTTTTCGGTGTGTATCTCCTCTAGATTCATGATAGGCTCTTATAACCATCAGGCCTGCAAATTCTCCTTGAGCACCTGAGTTTGGTTGAAGAGACGTCCCTGAAAATCCAGTGATTTCGGTGAGCTGTTCTTCGAGTTTAGTGAGTACAGTTCTGTAGCCCTCTACTTGATCCACGGGTGCAAACGGATGAATATTACCCCAATTTGGCCAGCTTAAAGGCAGCATTTCTACGGCAGCATTGAGTTTCATTGTGCAAGAACCCAATGAAATCATAGAGAAATTTAAGGATAAATCTTTACGTTCCAAACGTTTTATGTAACGCATCAATTCCGTTTCTGAATGGTGACTGTTGAAAATTACATTGGTCATAAATTCAGAACCACGTTGTGCAGTTTCTGGGATTCTTGTGTTTGAGCTCAGTGATTGAAGTTGGATTGCTTCTTTGTTATAAACCTCTGCAAAAATGGATACAATCAAGTTAAGGTCTGAGAGTGTTGAAGTTTCATTTATGGAGATAGAAACGGTTGTTGCATCTGAATAATAAAAATTAACTTCGTTTTGTTCTGCTTTGACTCTGAGATCAGAATTCTCAGGAACGCTAACTTGGATGGTGTCAAAAAAGGATTTATGTACCAATTCGAACCCTAAACCTTCCAAAGCATTCGCTAAGGTGACAGTAGTAGAATGAACTTTATTGGCAATATATTTTAAGCCTTTTGGGCCATGATATACAGCATACATTCCTGCCATGACTGCAAGCAATACTTGTGCGGTACAAATGTTGGATGTTGCCCGATCTCTTTTGATGTGCTGTTCACGTGTCTGTAGCGCCATTCGCAAAGCGCGGTTGCCATCCATGTCTTTGGTGACCCCAATAATTCTTCCAGGAATAAATCGTTTGTATGCTTCTTTTGTTGCAAAATAGGCTGCATGTGGTCCGCCATAACCCATAGGGATTCCGAAACGTTGGGTGGTACCAACCACCACATCAGCGCCCAATTTTCCAGGTGCTTCTAAAGAAACCAAGCTAAGGATATCAGCTGCAACAGCTACTTTTATTTCGTTTTGATTTGCTTTAGAAATAAAGCATTCTAAATCTATAATAACGCCTGATTTTCCTGGGTATTGAAGCAGTGCGCCAAAAAACTCGGTTGAAAAATCAAAATCGTCAACAGCTCCTAACACCAATTCAATTCCAATCGGAGTTGCGCGTGTTTTCAGGACGGAGAGTGTTTGTGGTAGAACTTCATTCGAAACAAAAAACTTTACGGTGCCTGCTTTTGCTTGCGTTTTTGGACGTACTGCAAATAGTAGTGCCATCGCTTCAGCAGCAGCAGTACTTTCATCTAATAATGAGGCATTGGCAAGTTCCATACCTGTCAAGTCCGTTATCATGGTTTGATAATTGAGCAATGCTTCCAAACGGCCTTGAGCAATTTCAGCTTGGTAGGGTGTGTAAGCTGTGTACCAACCTGGGTTTTCTAAAATATTTCGTTGAATAACTGCTGGGAGATTGGAAGGATGGTAGCCCATTCCAATAAAAGATTTATAAACCTTATTTTTTGAGGCGAGCTGATGAATGTGTTCAAGATATTCTTGTTCACTTAAAGGCGCATCTAAGTTTAGGGGCGACTGGAGTCGAATGTTATCAGGGACGGTTTCACTGATTAATTCTTCAATAGAATTTGACCCAACAAGCTGTAGCATTTCATTGCAGTGTGCTTCTCTTGGTCCAATATGCCTTAGGGCAAATACATCTGTTTTCATCGTGTAGGATTCATAAATAAAGAACAAAATTAAGGAATTTAATAATGTTTTAATTCATAGTGGTTTAAAGTTATTAAACAATTAAAAGGGTTATTAACAGTTTCCTTATTTTTGTCCCATGACTCGGTTTAAGCGCTTCCTAGATTTTTATATAAATAGCAGTATTCATGTCGCATTTGCTGTGGTTTCTTTTTGTGCTTTAACAGCCTATGAGTTTGACTTAAATACTTCTGCGATTTTTTACAGTGCGACCTTTTGTGCTTCTGTTACAGGCTATAATTTTGTCAAGTATTTTGGCTTTACGAAGTTTTATTACCGTTCTCTTACAACTAAATTAAAATACATTCAATTGGTGTCTGTTATGAGTTTGATAGGATTTGCATCTGTTTTTTTTAAACTTCAACAAAGCAGTCAAATTCTATTCGTGTTTTTAGCGTTGATTACCTTTTTTTATGCGATTCCAATGGGAGTCAAAACTCCTAAAAACCTAAGGTCTATCGGCGGGGTTAAAATTTATATTATTGCAATTGTTTGGGCGATGACAACAGTGGTATTGCCTGTGTTAGAATCTCAACAAACACTCGTCGCTGACCATTGGATTTTAGTGCTACAACGCACTTTTATAGTCATTGTCTTAATGCTCCCTTTCGAGATTCGTGATTTAGATGTAGATCAAGTTCACCTTTCAACCATTCCACAAAAAATAGGAATTCGAAATACTAAGATTATAGGCTATGCTTTGTTAGGAGATTCTATTTTGTTAGAATTTTTCAAATATCAGTTCAGTCAAAATAAGTTTCTAATACTTATTTTTTCAACTGTTCTATTAGCTGTGTTTTTGGCTAAAAGCAAGAAAAAACAGGATCGGTATTACGCTGCTTTTTGGGTGGAAGCTGTTCCAGTTTTTGCTCTTATTTTGGTGGTTATTTTGTCTTTAGTTCAAAAGACCGGATCGTTTTAGTAAGGCTTCCACTTTTGGTTTTTGTCCTCGAAATTTAACATACAATTCCAAAGGATCTTCCGTGCCGCCTTTGCTTAATACATGAGTTTTGAAAGCTGCTGCGATTTTTGGATCAAAAAGATCATTTTCTTTAAAATATTCAAAGGCATCTGCATCTAAAACTTCGGCCCATTTATAGCTGTAGTACCCTGAAGAATAGCCTCCTTGAAATATGTGTGCAAAAGCAGTTGACATGCAATTTTCTGCCACGTCTGGAAACAACTGTGTCTCTAAGAATGCAGCGCTTTCGTGCTGCTTTACATTTGTTATTTCGGTTGGATCAATTCCATGCCAGCTCATGTCTAGCAAGCCAAAACTCAACTGTCTAAGAGTTTGCATTCCTTGTTGAAATGTAGAGGCTGCTTTTATTTTGTCAAAAAGCTCCATTGGAATGCTGTCCCCAGTTTCATAATGCTTAGCGAAGAGAGCCAGCGCTTCTTTTTCATAGCACCAATTTTCCATGATTTGACTTGGTAATTCTACAAAGTCCCAGGCCACACTAGTACCCGATAAACTAGGATATACGGTGTCTGCTAACATCCCATGAAGTGCGTGTCCAAATTCATGAAAAAGTGTGGTAACTTCGTTAAATGTCAATAAAGACGGTTTTGTTGCTGTCGGTTTTGTAAAATTACAAACGATGGACACGTGTGGTCTTTCGTTTACAGAATCTTTTACATACTGAGATTTAAAAGAGGTCATCCAAGCGCCATTGCGTTTGCCTGCTCTTGGAAAAAAATCAGCATAAAAAATGGCTACTAAATTTTGTTTAGAATCCTCTACTTTGTAAGTCATCACCTCTTTGTGATAGGTTTCAACAACATCTGTTTGGATAAACTGCAATCCAAATAATTTTTGTGCGACTTCAAAAGCCCCTTCAATTACGTTTTCTAATTTGAAGTAAGGTTTCAATTGTTCATCATCAAAATTGAAGCGTTTTTGTTTCAATTTTTCAGAGTAATAGGCACTGTCCCATTTTTCCAGACGATCAATGCCGTCTAGTTCTTTAGCGAAACTCTCCAGTTCTTCAAACTCCTTTTTGGCTGCTGGCTGTGCTTTTTCTAAAAGATCTTCTAAGAAATAACCCACGGTTTCAGGTGTTTTAGCCATTCGTTCTTCTAACACAAAATGTGCATGTGTTAGATACCCCAGAAGCTGTGCTCTCTGGTAGCGTAATTGCGCTATTTTCAAAACGATTTCTTGGTTATCTAAGTTGTCATTTTTAAAACCTTTTTGTCCAAATGCGAGTGCCAATTCTTTTCGTAACACTCTGTTTTTTGCATAGGTCATAAAAGGGATGTAGCTCGGATTGTCAAGTGTGATTAACCATCCTTTTTTGTCTTTTTCTTCCGCTAATTGTTTGGCTGCTTCAATGGCACCTTCTGGAAGTCCGTCTAAATCTGACAGCTCTGAAATCAGAAGTTCGTAGCGGTTGGTCTCTGCTAAAATATTTTCTCCAAAGGTAAGTTTAAGTTGACTTTGCTCTTTATCAATGCTGCGTAACACTTCTTTTTGATCGTTACTAAGGTTGGCACCATTTCTCGAAAATCCTTTGTATTTCTTATCTAAAAGTGTTTTTTGCTCTTCGGTTAATGACAGCGATTCTTTTGTGTTGTAAACGGATTTAACTCGTTCAAAGAGAGCTGTATTTAAAGCTACATCATTTGAAAATTCAGTTAATAATGGAGATACTTCTTGGGCTGTTTTTTGAATTTCTTCGTTCGTTTCAGCTGCATTCAAATTAAAAAATATACTCGAAATTCGATCGAGTTGCTCTCCTGTGTAATCTAAGGCTTCAATTGTGTTTTCAAATGAAGGTATTGCTTTATTTTCAACAATCTGATTAATTTCATTTTTGGCACTTTCAATCGCTTTTCTAAATGCAGGTAAAAAAGCATCTGTTTTTATTTTTGAAAATGGAGCGGTATTGAAAGGCGTTTCAAAACGCGTATCGAGTATATTCATTTGGACTGTTTAGGGAAACTTAGGAGTTAATGTTCTTTGATGCTTCAAGGACTTTAGCTTTCAAGCCTTCCTTGTAAATTAATATTTTATCTAAAACACAGCTGTCAGATGCTCCAATGATTTGTGCAGCTAAAATGCCAGCGTTTTTAGCACCATTTAAAGCAACAGTTGCTACAGGAACTCCTCCTGGCATTTGTAATATGGATAAGATAGAGTCCCATCCATCAATTGAGTTGCTAGATTTTACAGGAACACCAATCACGGGTAAAGGACTTAAAGAGGCGATCATTCCAGGTAAATGTGCAGCGCCTCCAGCGCCGGCAATGATGACCTTCAAACCACGCTGATGCGCTTTTGATCCATAGTCAAATAACTTTTCAGGGGTTCGGTGTGCAGATACGATGTCCACTTCAAATTGGATATCAAATCCTTCTAGAATTGCTATTGCTTCTTTCATGACAGGCATGTCGCTGTCGCTTCCCATAATGATTCCTACTTGTGCCATATTATTTACTTATTACTTTGATTGACTGTTTCACTTTTTGTGCTATTGTTCGTGCAGTATCAATATTCGAATGAACGATAGTTACATGTCCCATTTTTCGAAAGGGACGTGTTTCTTTTTTGCCATAGATGTGTGGTGTCACGCCATCCATTTCCATTAATTTCTCTATGTTTTGGTAAACAACTTCTCCTGTATAATCTTCAGAACCGACTAAATTGACCATCACACCGCTTAGTTTGTTTTCAGTGCTGCCCATTGGCAATCCTAAAATCGCTCTAATATGTTGCTCGAATTGGGAGGTGTAGCTAGCTTCTATCGTTTGATGTCCAGAATTATGTGGTCTAGGGGCCACTTCATTGATCAGAATTTCATCGTCCTGAGTTAGAAATAATTCAACCGCCAGAAGTCCCACATGCTCAAATGCTGCGGATGTTTTTAGGGCAATTAATTCAGCTTTGGTTGCAATTTCTTTAGAAATTCTAGCGGGGCATAATACATATTCTACTTGGTTCGCTTCTGGATGAAATTCCATTTCGACAACGGGATAGATTTTCACGTCTCCTTTTTCATTCCTAGAGACAATCACCGCTAGTTCGCTTTTAAAAGGAACTAGATCTTCAGTAATACACTCTACATTTGGTAAATTTTTCAAATCAGCAACGGAGCGCACAATTTTTACGCCAGTTCCGTCATAACCAAACTGAGCACTTTTCCATACAAAAGGAAATTCAATACTGCTGTGTTCAATAGCGGTATATATTTCATCGGTGTAAGCAAACCTTTTAAAAGGGGCTGTTGGTAAATTATGATCGATATAAAACAATTTTTGTTTTGCTTTATTCTGAATGGTTTCTAATGTTTTTGAAGAAGGAAATACATTTACTCCTTCTTTTTCAAGTGCTTTGAGGGCATCCACATTGACATTTTCAATCTCGATGGTGAGGGTATTTACTTTTTTACCGAAATTATAAACAGTGTCATAATCCATCAAATCTCCTTGAAAGAATTCATTACAGGCAAGTTTGCTTGGGGCTTCTGGACTGGGGTCTAAAACACAGGTATGAATGTCAAATTTTCGAGTTGTGTAAAGTAACATTTTCCCGAGCTGACCGCCACCTAAAATACCAAGTTTGAAGTTTGATGAGAAATACTCCATTTTAAGATTTTCTTGAACGATTTTATAAATACACTACAAAAATACACTTAAAAATGAAATCGAACACTAAAATCGGCTACCAAAACGAATCAAAACCTTTACAATTGATTATATTTGCAGCTTGATTTTAGTTGCTAAGATTGACTTTATTTAGAAGTCAGTATTTTAAAGTTTGAATAAAAATGAAAAATTTAGTGTTATTTGGCCCTCCGGGCGCTGGTAAAGGAACGCAAGCTGCTTTTTTAAAAGAGACTTATAGTTTGATCCATATTTCTACTGGAGATGTGTTTCGTTTTAATATTAAAAATGAGACCGAATTAGGGACGTTAGCTAAGTCTTTTATGGATAAAGGTGAGTTGGTTCCAGATCAAGTTACGATTGATATGCTAAGTGCAGAAGTCGCTAAAAATCTAGATTCAAAAGGATTTATTTTTGATGGATTTCCTAGAAATGTGTTACAGGCTGAAGCTTTAGATGCGCTTTTAAATTCTTACAATACTGAAATTAGTGCAATGATAGCATTGGAAGTGGATGACGAGGTTTTGGTGGAACGTCTTCTTAAAAGAGGTGAAACTAGCGGCAGACCAGACGATGCCAATGATACGGTTGTTAGAAATAGAATAAAAATATATTACGGCGAAACAGCAATTCTAAAGTCGTATTATGCGGCGAAGGATAAGTATTTTGGCGTGGATGGTGTAGGATCTGTTGAAGATATTACGGTCCGATTGAATACAGTAATTAATACACTGTAATATAAAACTCATTAGATGACTGAAGGTAATTTTGTTGATTATGTAAAAATGTTTGCTTGCTCTGGAAACGGAGGAAAGGGATCAGTGCACCTACATAGAGAAAAATTTATCACAAAAGGCGGTCCTGATGGGGGTGATGGGGGTCGTGGAGGTCATGTAATTGTTCGTGGAAATGAACATTTGTGGACATTACACCACTTGAAATTCAAACGTCACTTTAGAGCCGGTCACGGAGGAAGCGGAAGTAAAAGCCGTAGTACAGGAGCCGATGGAGAAGACGTGTATGTAGATGTGCCTTTAGGAACTGTGCTTCGAGATACAGACACAAACGAAGTTCTTTTTGAAATTACTGAAAACCATGAAGAAGTTATCCTTTGTGAAGGAGGTAAAGGCGGTTTAGGAAATTGGCATTTTAGATCCTCAACCAACCAAACTCCACGGTATGCACAGCCTGGACTTCCAATGGTGGAAAAATATGTGACGATTGAGCTCAAAATTCTAGCTGATGTAGGATTGGTTGGATTTCCAAATGCTGGAAAATCAACATTATTATCTGTAATTACATCCGCAAAACCAAAAATAGCTGATTATGAGTTTACAACTCTAAAACCAAATTTAGGGATTGTAGAATACAGAGATTACCAATCGTTTGTGGTGGCTGACATCCCTGGTATTATTGAAGGTGCTGCAGAAGGAAAAGGTCTTGGACATTATTTTTTACGACATATAGAAAGAAACTCTATCCTTTTGTTTTTAATTCCTGCCGATGCGGATGATATCAAAAAGCAGTATGATATTTTATTAGATGAGTTGCGTCGCTATAACCCAGAAATGCTAGACAAAGATCGTTTGATTGCAATCTCTAAAAGTGATATGCTTGACGAAGAGTTGAAAGCGGAACTAACTGAAGAGTTAGATGCAGAATTACCCATCGATTATTTGTTTATTTCCTCGGTAGCCCAATCAGGAATTATTCAACTCAAAGACAGTTTGTGGGCGATGTTAAACCGTTAAAAAAATGAAGGCATGCAAAAATTCTTACTGATTTTGTTATGTCCATACTTATTAATAGGTCAAAACTATACCAAAGAATTTGAGCCCTTATTTGAAACTAAAAACTACACCCAAGCTGTTCAGAAGCTAGAAGTTTATTTGTCTAAAACGCCGCAAGATTTAGTCTTGTTAGAGTTAATGGGGGATGCTTATGGTTTTCAAAGTAACTGGGACAAAGCTGCAACGTACTACAAACAATTTCGTGATTTAGATCCTTATAACGCGACTTCCCATTATAAGTATGGGGGTGTTTTAGGGAAACTAGCCAAAGAGGGGTCAAAACTTAAAGCTCTAGGGTTAATTTCTAAAGTAAAAACATCGTTTCTTAAAGCAGCAGAATTAGACCCTACTGATAAAGAAGTTCGTTGGGCGATGGTAGAGTTATACACTCAACTTCCTGGTTTTTTGGGTGGGAGTTATGACAAAGCAATGATCTATGCGAGTGAGTTAGAAGTGCTTTCCAATCCGCAAGGGTATTTTGCCAAAGCCTATGTTTATGAAAATTCTAATAGAGAGGTATTGGCAAAGGCATGTTATAAAAAAGGTTTAGACAGCCTGAACGAATTAGCTTACTCTCAGTCAAAATTATCAAAGCCCTCCCATTTTAAATTCCATAACAACTCTATACATTTCCTTGTTGCTTCTGCTTGTGTTGTACTTAACACACAGCTTTCTACTGGTCAGTATTATATCCAAGTTTATATTGAAGATTTTTCATCCAAAGACCGCGAACCTTTAGAAGTTGCCTATTTACTTCAAGCACAGATATTTAAACTTCAAAATAAAGTCCAGGAGGCACTTGATTCCCTTGAAAAAGCTCTCTTAGTACAGCCAGATTTCAAACCTGCGATGAAAGAAAAGCAATTAATTTTATTGTTAAAGCCTTAAAGAAATCTAAGCTCATTCCGTATATTTACCTCTCATAAACTCATACAATGAATGTACATTTTATTGCAATAGGAGGTGCTGCGATGCACAATTTAGCATTAGCGCTTCACCATAAAGGAATGCAAGTTACTGGTAGCGATGACACTATATTTGAGCCCTCTAAATCGCGATTAAACGCTGCTGGACTGTTGCCAGCTAGTTTTGGGTGGTACTCAGATAAAATCACTAAGAACCTAGATGCGGTGGTGCTTGGAATGCACGCCAAACAGGACAATCCTGAACTCTTAAAGGCACAGGAATTAGGACTTAAAATATATTCATATCCAGAGTTTTTATATGAGCAATCTAAACATAAAACACGTGTAGTGATAGGAGGAAGTCATGGGAAAACAACCATCACAGCCATGATCTTACATGTTTTAAATTACCACGATATTGAAGTCGATTATATGGTAGGTGCGCAGTTGGAAGGTTTTGATGTGATGGTGAAACTTACAGATGATGCCGATTTTATGGTACTTGAAGGGGATGAATATTTAAGCTCTCCAATTGACCGCCGTCCAAAATTTCATTTATACCAACCTAATATTGCCCTTTTAAGTGGTATTGCATGGGATCATATCAACGTATTTCCAACCTTTGAAAATTATTTAGAGCAGTTTAAAATATTTGTAGATAGTATTACTGTAGGGGGAAGTATTTCTTACAATTCCGAGGATCTTAATGTAAAATCAATCGTTGAAGACAGCGATAATCAAATTCGTAAATTTCCGTATCAAACTCCTGAGCATACGATTGATGGGGGTGTTACCTATTTAGACACAGAAGAAGGGCCACTTCCACTTGAAGTTTTTGGAGCCCATAACTTGAATAACCTTGCAGGATCAAAGTGGATTTGCCAACAAATGGGGGTTGATCAAGATGATTTTTACGAAGCAATTTCTAGTTTTTCGGGTGCAAGTAAGCGCTTAGAACTCGTAGCTAAAAATGCCAATTGTGTCGTTTATAAAGATTTTGCACACTCTCCAAGTAAGGTGAAAGCGACTACGGAAGCCGTAAAGTCACAGTATCCAAAGCGACCCTTAGTTGCATGTTTAGAATTGCATACTTACAGTAGTTTAAATGCTGAGTTTTTAGAACACTATAAAGGGACTTTAGATGCAGCTGATACAGCAGTGGTGTTTTATTCGCCAGAGGCTGTTGAAATAAAAAGATTAAATTCAGTAAGTGAAATCCAAATAGAAACTGCTTTTGAGCGTAAGGACTTAATTGTTTTTACAGACCCCACGCTTTTTAAAAACTATATAACTTCCTTAGAATTTACTCAAAAAACAGTTCTGCTCATGAGCTCTGGAAGTTATGGAGGTTTGGACTTTGCAGCTCTTAAAAATAAGGTATCCGACCCAAGTTGATTTTTAATCCATAATAATAACCTCAAATATTTATGACAATGTCCCCCAAATCATTCTCCATAAAAAATTGGTCTCAAGATGACCGCCCCCGTGAAAAATTAAGAGATAAAGGAGCCCGTTCGTTAAGCAACGCAGAATTGATGGCAATTTTAATAGGCTCTGGAACAGTACAAGAAACAGCGGTTGATTTATCCAAACGAATCTTGGCAAGTGTGGGTCATGATTTACAAAGTGTAGGAAAATTATCAATCACTCAATTAATGAGGTTCAAAGGAATAGGAGAAGCTAAAGCCATTAAAATTGCAGCTGCCATGGAAATTAGTTGCCGCCGGCGCGAAACCGACCAAAAAAAATTGGACAAAATCAATACGAGTAGGTCGGTGTTTGAAATTATGAATCCTCTTTTAGGACACCTTTCCCATGAAGAGTTCTGGGTTTTATTTCTCAATAATTCCAATAAAATTTTAGCAAAAACACACTTGAGTAAAGGAGGGATGACAAGTACTATTGTGGATGTTCGCATTGTAATGAAGCAAGCATTGGAGCATTCTGCCACAGCGATTGTTTTGGTGCACAACCACCCATCTGGCGTACCTAATCCAAGTGAATCCGATACTTTATTAACAGAAAAATTTAAATCAGCTGCTGAAAGTTTAGATATTAGAGTCTTAGACCATATAATTGTCACAGAAAAGAACTATTTTAGTTTTGCCGATGAAAGTTTATTATAATGCTATTAGTTTATACATCCAAGATAACGCCGAGACTCAAATTTGTTTTTAAACAAATATGTACACGAATTCTTAATCTTCCAGTTTCTTTTACAAATGTAATTGAAGAATTTATTGCACATGACAGTCTTAAAATGTCTTACGGGCCTCAACCTTTAGGAAGTGAGTTTTTTGTGAGGAGTAATGGACTTTTATTAGAACAGGGTTTGTCCGACCTAGAACTCAATGTTCAAACCTGGGAGGATACGAAGTGCTTTTTTAGTAGTGGTGAAAAAAGCCACCTTCCATTTGATATTTTTTCGGCGGCATTTTATTTGTTAAGTCGATATGAAGAATACTTGCCACATGTAAAAGATAATTATGGTCGGTTTACCAAAGAAGAGAGTTTAGCCTTTCAATCTGGATTTTTACACCAGCCAGTGATTGATATCTGGGCCTATAAATTTAAGGCTGCTTTACAAGTTCAGTATCCAAACCACAAATTTGATTCTCGCCAGTTTTCAATTAATCCTGTCATTGATGTTCCTGTCGCTTATTATTTTAAAAACAAAGGGTTTTTAAGAACTATAGGAGGGATTGGATCTGATTTATTTCGGTTTCGTTTTAAATTTTTGTACGATCGCTTTCCAGTACTGTTTGGGTTCAAAAAAGATCCTTTTGACAATTTTAAATGGATTATTAACCGTCAAAAAACAACCAAAACAAAGTTTAACGTATTTTTCTTAATAGGAAATTTAACCACTTACGATAAAAACAATAGTATCAACAAAAAGGAATTTGTCTCCTTGATTAAATCGGTGGCTGATTATTGTAAAGTAGGGATCAAAGCATCTTATATGGCGTTGGACTCTGTTGCTATCTTAAAATCTGAAAAACGACAAATGGATTCGATTGTAAACTCCGTGACAACCTCCGCACGTTCATCGTTTTCTAAAGTAAATTTACCGTCTACTTATCGAAATTATATTGATCTCGAAATTAATGCAGACTATACGATGGGGTATCCAGAATCGATTGGATTTAGAGCGGGCACTTGTACGCCGTTTTTATTTTATGATTTAGATTTTGAAATACAGACACCCCTTATGATTCATCCCTTTCAATTAATGGACTCTGTACTTCTTAAACACGCCTCTTTTTTAGACAAAAAAGAAACGTTATTAAAAGCGATTTCGGAAGTCAAAATGGTAAATGGTAGGTTTACATTTATTTTTCATAACTATGCATTTAGCCCTATCAAGCGTTGGACCGATTTCAAATCATTATTTAATATTATACTAGATTCTACAAATGACATTTCATCATAAAAAACATATTTTTTTCGATCTCGACCACACACTGTGGGATTTTGATAAAAACTCCGCTTTGACCTTTGAAAAAATATTTAAATTAAACAATTTAGATCTTGATTTGAATGTCTTTTTGGAGGTTTATGTCCCCATTAATCTTCAGTACTGGAAGCTCTATCGAGAAGAGAAGATTGACAAAAAGAACTTAAAATTTGCGCGACTTAATGATGCTTTTAAAGCGTTAGAGGTGGAAGTATCTACAAGAATCATCCATAAATTATCGGATGATTATATCACATATCTTTCGACCTTTAATCACTTATTTCCAGGGACGATTGAGCTTTTAGAATATTTACAGCCTAATTATAAACTCCATATCATCACCAATGGGTTTAAAGAAGTTCAGCATGGCAAACTAAATCAATCTAATATTGATCATTTTTTCCAAACCGTAACCAATTCTGAAATGGTAGGTGTCAAAAAACCAAACCCTAGAATTTTTAACCATGCGCTTCAAATGGCTAAAGCAACTACAGAAGAAAGTTTGATGATAGGAGATAACCTTGAAGCCGATATTATGGGGGCACTTAACTTTGGAATGGAGGCTATTTGTTTTAATTATCACAAAGAAATTCTAAAGACAAATATCATTGGAGTGGATCATTTATTAGAATTAAAAAATTATATTTAGAACATAAAATTGTAATTTGTTCGTTTACCATAATAGTTTAAGCCCAGTTTTATTATGAGAAAACAATCTTTTTTTAAAAAAATTCTAGCCATCATTATTCTTCTTGGAGTCTGTTTTTCCTGTATTAAGGATACAGATTTTGAGCAATCTGATACTTTAGTTATAACTCCTATTATGGAGGTTAATTTAGTGAAAGCTCAGGAAACCCCCGACTCTTTTTTGGATGCTTCGGGTAGTGAAGTGCCATTCATTTCTGATCTAGTTGTTTTAGAGGTCTTCACCTCAGATTTTATTGTTGAGAATCTTATCAAAGCCGAATTGGTTTTTGAAATAACGAACAGTATTAATAAGGCTTTTCAGATTAAAATGGATTTTTATGACACTGCAGATACGCTTCAGCACTCGTTTTCGATTGATATTGATAATTCTCCAACAAACTCACCTTTGATTACTGAATATGTTGAGGTTTTTGAAAACATGAGTTTATTAGCACTTAAATCTACCAACAAATTAGACATTACAATTTCCTTGGCATCAAGTCCTACAGGATCCGTTTTAACCCCTGATTCAGAAGGTAGTATTCGTTTGACATCCAAGGGAGTTTTCTATTTAAAAATATCTTCATGAGGTGGTTATTGTTTTTTGGATTTTTTGTATCCCTAAATGCACAAAATAAGCAGCTTCTTTATGGATTTAAAGAAGTCCCGCAACAGATTCTTTTAAACCCTGGGGCTCAAGTCGATTATCGAGGCTATATAGGTGTGCCTTTACTTTCTCATATTCATTTTAGTGCGGGCATCACTGGATTTTCTGCATTTGATGTTTTTGCGGATGATGGGAAGGATTTTAATCAAAAAATTCGAGACGTTGTTTATGATATGGATGCCAAGGATTTTTTTGGATTTAATCAACAATTAGATATTTTTTCAGCGGGACTTACTCTGAGAACTTCTTTAGAAGACATGGTATTCATCTCTTTTGGGTTGTATCAAGAGTCTGATGTATTTTCATACTTCCCCAAAGATTTAGCGGTTCTAGCTTATGAAGGGAATTTTAATAATTTAAACAGGCGTTTCGATTTTGGTCAGTTGAATGTGAGTGCAGAGGTCTTATCTGTTTTTCACATCGGTGTGAATAAAAAAATCAATTCTAAATGGACATTAGGACTGAGGGGTAAAGTATATTCTAGCATTGCTCAGGCATCTTCGACAGAAAATAAAGGCTCTTTTATAACGTATCCAAATGCTAATAATAATCTGAATCATATTTTTGATCTCGATATGAAATTACAAACTTCTGGCCTGTCATTTTTGGACGAACCTAACGCTAGTGCGGGAACAGCGATTTTAAAGAAACGTTTATTATTTGGTGGGAATCTAGGCGTGGGAGTTGACCTAGGGTTTACCTATCAACACGCTCCCGAATGGACAATTGATGCTAGTCTTCAAGATATTGGTTTTATCAATTATTCTAAGGACGTTAAAAATTATATTTTAGATGGATATTTAGAATATGATGGTATTCAGTCGGTGTTTCCACAGGTAGTTTCAGGACAAACAGCTCAAGATTATTGGGATGAGGTTAAGAATGATTTTGATGAGTTATTTGAAATAGATAGTACTACAACTTCATACACAAAATGGCGGCCATTAAAACTCAATAGTTCGGTAAGTTATAATTTTGGAAGAAAAACAGACAAAGAATGTAATTGTCTTGATAAATCGGATACATCGTTTCAAAATAGAGTAGGGGCACACCTTTTTGCTATGAAACGTCCCAATCATTTTCAGTGGGCACTTTCGGCATTTTACTATAGGAAGTTTTATAAAGGTCTACAGCTAAAAGCATCCTATACCGTAGATGCATTTTCATTTAATAATGTTGGACTGGGCATGTCTGCGGCTTTAGGATCTGTACAGTTTTACATTATGGCTGATAATTTATTGGAATATCAAAACTTAGCTAAATCTCAAAGCGTATCTTTACAACTAGGCTTTAACTATATATTTAAAAATTATGAAAACTAAAATTTATATTTTTCTTCTAATATTGAGTGCCACTATAAGTTCATGGGCTCAATCGAGTATTAATGATTATAAATACGTTTCAGTTGCTGAGAAATTTGATTTTTTAAAATCAAATGACCAGTATCAACTAAACTCGTTAACAACGTTTTTACTCAAAAAAAATGGATTTACAGTGTTGAATAAATCGGATAATTATCCAATGGATTTAGCAAAAAATAATTGTTTATTGCTAAACGCAAATGTGGTTAAGATTAAAGGGTTGTTATCCTCAAAACTACAACTGGTACTTACCAATTGTAAAAATACAGTTGTTTTTTCTTCCGAAATTGGTAAATCGAAACTCAAGGAATATCAAAAAGCATATCACGAAGCACTCCGTGAAGCTTTTGCTTTAAGTGAGTTTAATTATGTTTATACGGATTCAAATAGTACGAATGTACTACCAATTCCAACCCCTCCAACACTGCCAGTCAAAATAATTGTTGAACCGGCCCCTGTAGTTGTTACTGAACCTATGAAAGAAAAAGTGGAAGAAGTTCAAGAACTTGTCGAACTGGTTCCAGCCGCTGAGGTGGCTACAGAGTTAATTGTCAAACAAACCAATTCGGGCTATGATTTTATAGATTCAGTTTCTGAATTCGTTAAATATTCAACGCATGCCACCCTGTTTGAGAATGTTTATATCATTGATGGAAGAGATGGAATTATTTATAAACGTGGACAAAGCTGGGTTCGTGAATATATTGAAAATGGCAACACTACGATTGAAGCCTTAAACATTCAACGCTAGGACTTATACTTGTCTTTCCAACGTTGTTTCAAAAATTCTTGTTGCGCATTTTCACGGGTATTGTTTCCAGGTTTGTAAAACTGTGTATTTTCTATTCCTTCAGGTAAAAATTCCTGTGACACAAAATTTAAGTCGTAATTATGAGCATATTTATAGGATTCGCCATAGCCTAAATCTTTCATTAATTTAGTGGGCGCGTTCCGAATATCAAGGGGCACTGCAAGATTTCCTGTATTTTTCACAACATCAATGGCATGATTGATTGCCGCATAAGCTGCATTACTCTTTGGAGAGCAGGCCAAGTAGGTTGCACATTGACTCAAGATAATCCGACTTTCGGGCATGCCAATCGCTGCAACAGATTGAAAAGTACTATTAGCTAATACCAAAGCAGTTGGGTTGGCGTTTCCAATATCTTCACTTGCAAGAATAAGCATGCGTCGTGCAATAAATTTTACATCCTCTCCACCTTCTAGCATCCGTGCCAACCAATAGACCGCACCATTTGGGTCGCTACCACGAATAGATTTAATAAAGGCCGAAATAATATCGTAATGCTGATCGCCTGTTTTATCATACAAAACGGTACTGTTTTGAACCTTATCTAAGACCAATTGATTTGTAATGGTCACTTTGGTAGCGGTTTCCGAATTGACAATCAGTTCAAAAATATTTAACAATTTCCGAGCATCACCCCCTGAAAGCCGTAGCAATGCTTCGGTTTCTAAGAGTTTAATTTTCTTTTTTGAGAGTTCTTCATCTGTTTCAATCGCACGTTTTAGTAGCGCCTCTAAATCCTTGGTGTCAAAAGGTTTTAAGGTATAAACCTGACAACGGGAGAGTAGCGCAGAGATAACCTCAAAACTTGGGTTTTCTGTCGTGGCTCCAATGAGTGTTACCCAGCCTTTTTCTACAGCTTGTAAGAGAGAATCTTGTTGTGATTTGCTAAAGCGATGAATCTCATCTATAAATAAAATGGGATTTTTGGTGGTAAATAAACCGCCACTTTGTTTTGCTTTTTCAATGACTTCTCTTACATCTTTAACACCCGAACTGATGGCGCTTAAGGTATAGAAAGGGCGTTCGGACTCGGTAGCAATGATGGTGGCAAGGGTAGTTTTCCCTATGCCAGGAGGGCCCCAAAAAATCATGGAGGGAATCAATCCTTGTTTTAAGGCTTGCGTTAATGCTCCGTTTGGTCCAATAAGGTGTGCTTGACTGATGTAATCGGTCAGTTTTTTTGGACGTAAGCGTTCTGCTAAGGGTGCATTCATGTTACAAAACTAAAGTTTTTTTTTATATAAATCTGACATTCTAACATATTGCCATTTTTTGGCGGGTTATTTGCTAGTGTTTAGTAAATTTATAACCATGAATCCACAACAACCATTTCGATTTTCTACAGGCGTCATTGGGTATCCAATAGCGTTTGTATTGTTGATTTGGATTGTGTTTTGGGCTGAAGTTCGGTTTGGATTCCGTTTGAATTACTTGGGCGTATTTCCAAGGACGCTTTCAGGGCTGAGGGGTGTTATTTTTAGTCCTTTTATCCATGGAAGTTTAGAACATTTGTATCATAATTCTACGCCGTTATTGGTGTTGTCAACGGCCTTGTTTTATTTTTACCGTCCGATTGCGTGGAAGGTTATTTTATATGGAATTCTATTCTCAGGACTTTTTACCTGGGGTATAGGAAGTACTGGCTACCACATTGGTGCTAGTGGTCTTATCTATGTGTTGATGAGTTTTATGCTTTTTAAAGGAATTTTCTCTAAGCATTACCGCTTAATAGCTCTCTCGTTTTTAGTCATCTTTCTTTATGGTAGTATGTTGTGGTATGTGTTTCCGATTAAAGAAAATATGTCGTGGGAAGGACATTTGTCAGGACTATTGGTGGGGTTAATTTTTGCCTTAATTTTCAAGACTGCCATTGCCAAACCTCCAAAATATATTTGGGAACATGAACACTATGATGAATCCCAAGATCCATTTTTACAACAGTTTGACGAAGCTGGAAATTTTATTGAAAAGTCAGAGGAAGAAATCCACACGGCAGATCCTTCTTTAGAAATACGTTATAACTTTAAAGAAAAGGATGTTTAGAGGCGTTGTCTGACGGCTTCATAAAGAAAAGCACCACATGCTACAGAAACATTTAAAGAGGCGATACTGCCGTACATAGGGAGTTTTGCTTTGTCATCTACCAATTTCAAAATAGAAGGGTTAATTCCTCTGTCTTCAGAACCCATAATGATGGCACATCCGTGTTTAAAATCGATATCGTAAATTGTATTGTCTGTTTTTTCGGTGGCTGCAATGACTTTTATGTCGGAAGCCTGTAAATAAAACATGGCATCTTTGATGTGGTCCACTTTACAGATGGGAATATTAAATACCGCACCTGCACTTGTTTTAACTGTGTCTCCATTTATGGGAGCTCCGCCACTTTTTTGAATGATAATTCCATCCACGCCAGTACATTCAGCAGTTCTGATGATGGCTCCAAAATTACGGACATCACTAAGTTGATCGAGGAGGAGAAACAATGGGTTTTCTTTGGTTTCTTTGACAGCGTTGATCAGTTCTTCCAAATCGTAAAATGCGATTGGTGACATATTGGCTACTGCGCCTTGATGGTTATGAGGCGTTAAACGGTTTAGTTTTTCAACAGGCACATACGAAAAGTTGATATTTTGCTTCCGCAACAGTTTTTCCAACTCTGTATATAATTCGCCACTGAGTCCTTTTTGTAAAAAAACCTTGTCTATGGTATTTTCTGCTTCCACGGCTTCAATGATGGCGCGAAGGCCGTATATTTTGGTTTCTTTCTCCATGCCGCAAAAGTACACATTACACATCAATTTTAAAGTATTTAACCAAAAAAGCGGATTCTTTTCAAAACCCGCTTTTAAATGAACTTTAAAAAAGTGATTGTTTATTGAATGATCACTTTTTTGAAGGTTTTTTTAGAACCTTGTTTTAAGGTTAAAAAATAAACTCCTTCTGTGTAATTGGTGGTATTCAGCTGTCCTTTAATTAAAGCAGTTCTTCCCAATATGTTTTCTGTATAGACGGTTCTGCCTTGAAGATCTATAAGTTGTACCAAACAAGTTGCATCTGATGTAGATGCAAATTTGAAGTTAAGTGTTTGTTTTGCAGGGTTTGGCCAAACATTTAATACATTTTCTGTTTTTGAATTTGTGCTTAACACAAAGTCACCACTGGTGATTATCAAAGAATAATCTTGAGAACCTTCTGAAACAAGCCCTCGCATACTAACTGTAAGGGTGTATGTTCCTTCGCTTGGAGAGTCAATATCAATATTTTCAACCGTATCTACATTATTTACATCATTTCTTAGAGCACTCCCAGTAGGGTTCACTGGGTTCAATCTCCAAGGATAGTATATTGTCCCATCCGGAGCTGTAATTTCTACATCTAAATTATTTACGACTACAGGTATTGTACTGTTTGCATTCTGCTGAATAGCTCCCGCAGGATCTGTCCAACATAGTGTTGCACTGATAGGGTTAGAGTTTCCTGCATCAAAAGTTGTTGTAAAGGTGTCTCCAAAAAACAAAGTATTTTCATAAATCGCAGCACTTCCATTGTTAGCATCTAACAGGGTTTCAGCGGCTACTTTAGTATTTAACAGTCCCCATCCATATACGGGGTCTGGCCCAATTCTAACAAAATCATCATCGGCTGTATGACATACCAATCCTTTTAAAGTAGCAGATTTCATAAATGTACCATTGTTTAATTCTGAGTAGTATTGTTGTAATAACACTATTGATCCAGCTACATTTGGTGCTGCCATTGAGGTTCCTGTATAATTCCCATAAGTATCTGTTGATGAACTTGTAGGGGATATTAGTCCAGTTCCATTTCCAGTGATGTCTGGCTTAATTCTTCCATCATCTGAGGGTCCTTGACTGCTAGAGGAGTTGATGTTGAGTGCAGTTAATTCACCTTCTGAATTGATTGTTGGGTCTTGAGCATTGGCTACAACTAAATTATTTTTTGAATTTTTTTCACCTGTAAGCTTGTCGTATCCATCGGTACTTGCGTTACTGTTTGGGCTATTTCCATTATTTCCTGCGGAGACTACTTGGAGGTAGTAAGGATTATTGTAGAGAATTTCATCCCAAGCATTTGCTTCTCCTGTATAGCCACCTATATAATAATCGGGTAGGTATTCTTCTCCATCAGCATCCACTGCGGGAACGCCGTAAGAATGATTGGAAATTAACAGTCCATTGGTGCTTGCTTCATTTAATGCTTCAGCTTTGTCATTGCCCCAAGTGTAAGAAATAATTGTAGATTTTGGTGCCATTCCCTTTGCTTCGGACCTAATGCCTTTAGCTGCAATGGTTCCTGCAACATGTGTTCCGTGGTTGCCATAGGTTTGTTCTATATCAAAATCTGGTGTAGTGACTCTTGAAATATTTGTATTTGGAAATGTTCCTACAAACTCTACATGGTTTTCTAATACATTATCTTGATCCCAGACTCCTACAGTCATTCCTAGACCTTCAATCTCAAGTCCTAATTCACCATTAGTGAGCATGTAATTGGCTCTGGTTGCGATGGCTGCATTTGCATTATGAACTGTGATTTTTATAGGGGTTCCATCAATAACATCAATAATTGTATATTTTTTATCTTCGATATAAGAGTCGCGTTGTGTACCCGGATTTTGACTTAGGTATAAGGCTATCCGACTTTCTTTTTCATTGTTGCTTTCGTTTATCTTATCGAGTAGTGCGATATTTCTCTCTTTTAAACTTGCGCTAACAATTGTTTCAATTTGTGTATCGGTTTGTGTGTGTACCATGTTTAAACCAGCGATTAGTACAGAGACAATTAAAACACACTTTTTCATTGGTTATAGGAGTTAAAAAAAGCCTGTGAATTTCACAGGCTTTTTTGTTATCTAATTTGTAAAAATAAATTAATAGATTTACTGCTTTATAAGCGTTGTTTGGTAAGGTCCAAAATTATTTGGATATCCAAAATCTCCACTACAAACTATGATACCTGTCGCATAGTCATATGACGTAGTATCAACAAAGTGGTAGCTAAAACCTGCAAGATAAGGGATGTTGAAATTAAATCCATCATCCACGTCTAAAGTTCCGTCTAGTTTAAATGTTATAACAGTTCCTGCTGGATAATACGCATCAAATCCATCTGAATTTGTAACTAACATAGTAGAAGCAGTTGAATCGCCTTCTACCATTGTTAATTCAACTTGATAGCTTTCACCAAATGCAGTAGCTAAAACTAAACCTGCATTACTACCTCCAGTGAATATTTCATCAACCGTAAAAGCACCAGCAAATGCGCTGATAGATGGATTGATTACTATCCTTTGAGTTACAGGGAAAGTTTCACCTTCTAAGCCTGCTGTTATACTAGATGAACTTGTACCTGTAAGAACCAAATCAAATATCATTGGCTCTGTTAGTGTTGTTCCATCCAAATCTGCAAGATCTAAAGAGATCATTGCTAAGTATGTGTATTCAAATCCAGTATCGTTGTCAGGTCCAGCATAACTTGTTTTTCCAGCAGGTGCTACTACAGCCCCTGAGTTAGAAAAAATAGTACTTGGATCTGCACCAGAAACACTTTGTAAAGCATAGTTGATAGTTAAATCAGAACTTGTTGTTGGTACTTGAATATTCACATCTAGGTCAATTGTTCCTGTAGCTCCTTGGAATACTCCAATTTGAGCAGGGTTGGTAGTTAAAAACTGAACCCACCCTCTTTCTTCTTGAGCTGCATAGCCTAAATCTTCACTACTATCTTTATCACAAGACACTGTTAGTGTTAGGACTAATAGTAAGCTAATTGATTTTATTATATTTTTCATATTTTATTATTTAATTTATTAGTTTATGGGTTAACACAAAATTCTGTACTATCTGATGCACCCCAGTTTCCTTCGCCACTGGCAACATTAATAATGGAACAGTCCAAAGAATAGTTTCCAGTAGTTGCTCCATCAAATTGACCATCTCCGTATGAGTCATAAATTGTGAATGTATAACATCCATCCGCTAAGGTCATCGTTTCAACAATTTGTTGACCTCCTGACACATACTCATATCCATCCCCAGATTCTACAACGTCACCCGCTGCATCTGTAACATCCCAACTACGTTCATCTGAATAAGAATCTTCATTCATTACCAATACAAAATCGTTACAAATTAAGTATTTGTTGTAGTTAATAGTCGTTGTTTTAGAACCTACAACAGCAATTCCTGCTGGTAACTCTAAATCCAATACTAACGTGTAAGGTACACCTTCTACAAGGTTTGTATCTACAAAACTTACCGATAGTGTTCCGTCGTAAGAATCTGCTGGTATTGTAACAGTTCCGATGGTGTAATCACCGATTGTTCCTGTTGATGTTGCGTTTACAACGACATCATAACTTCTAGCTGATCCTGATGTAGTTGTTGCTTGTACCCCTACGGTAGCTGAAGCACCTTCAGGTCGCACTGCAACTGAAGTGGAAGATGTTGTAAATCCAACTCCGGTTTGCCCATTGTTGTCATACACATTGTCTATGATTGCTTCGTTTTGTTCACAAGCCATAAAGCTTCCAAAAACAAAAAGAGCAGTTAATATTCTAAATTTTTTCATAATTATATAGTTTTTTAATTAATAGCCATTGTTTTGTACAGCTCCACTGTTAGCAGTTGTTTCGCTTAAAGGAATAGGTAGTGTAAATCTATAGTCAGAGTTTTGTAATGAACATCCTGCTAAGTTTTCACACTCTTTAGAATCTCTATCAATTGCTCTGTCTCCTCTGTTTCCTAAACGCTTCAAGTCTACCCATCTGTGACCTTCAAATAAAAGTTCTAAACGTCTTTCGTCAAGAATAGCTCCAAATGCATCTTCTTGAGTATTAAATGACTGTAGAGCTTGAGGAGCACCATATCGTGCATCTCTTAATTCTTTAAGAAATGTTGCAGCGCCTGTAAGATCTCCAGCATCAGCAGAAGCTTCAGCTCTAATGAATAACATTTCAGAAGCTCTAAATACTTTTAGATCATTTAAAAGAGGTTGTGTTCCACCAGGATACTTAAATACTAATAATACATCATCATTAATAGAGTTATCGTTTGTTTGGTATGTAGGATCTATACTAGATTCTGCAACGTTTAAGTTTCTTGTCAAACGTACATCAGCTGTTCCATCTAAAATGTTGAAAACAGAACGACTCATTTCCATAAATGGACCTCCACTAGAACTAGCATCGATAAAAGCAAATAAGCTTCCTGCCCATCCACCACCAGCAGTTCCTTGACCATCGTAAGAATCTCCAATAGATCTTTCGAGGCTAAAAATTACTTCAGTGAAATCACTGTCTTCAAACATTGCTGAGTATTCAGTTTGGTCTGCAATAGAGTAAGTGGATAACAAAGATGCAGCATATGTATCTGCCATTGCGTAGTCTCCTCTATAAGCAGCCATTCTCGCTCTTAGTGCTGTTACAAAATCATCTCCCATAAAAGTAACACCTTCAGAAGAATTGATTAAATCTGCTGCCATATCTAAATCAGCACCGATTGCCGTGTAGAATTCACCATTAGTACTTCTTGGTCTTGCTTCGAAGATATCTTCTGCAGGACTTGTTACTAGCAATCCAGCTAGTGCGGAATCATCTGTATAGTCAGCTGAGAAGTATGTAAGTATTTGGAAATGTGCAAATGCTCTAATAGCATGTGCTTGTCCTAATATGTTGTCATATTCTGCTTGATCTTCTGAAGAATCAATTGAAGCCGCAGCTTGGATGACTCTGTTAGCCATTCCTATTGCACCATAATTAGATCCCCATATGCCAGATACATATCCGTTAGAACTGTTTACATTAAAGTTCTGTTCGTCATTATTCTGACCTCCATTGTCTTTCCCTTTGTGAGTTTCATCTGTCATTGCTGCAGTGAGTCCAATTTCGTTAGTAGTATCTAAGAAATTGTAAGCACCTAATAAACCAGCTCTTAAGTCTGAAACATCTTGAAAGGCATTTTCTGCGCCCAATCGACCCGGTTGTTCGATTTCGATGGCATCATTACAGCTTACGATTGATAAGATCAAACAAGCATAAATGAATTTAAATATATTTTTCATGTTTTTATGTTTTTAAGGTTTAGTATTAAAATCCAAATTCAAGTCCTACAGAAAATGTCTTTGGTGTTGGATATCCATTTCCAGCTGCTCCAGTACCTTCAGCATCAAATCCTCTCCATTTAGAAAACGTTACTAAGTTTTCACCTCCAACAAATGCACGGATGTATGAGAATCCTGTTTTGTCTAAAATTACTTTAGGAATGTTGTATCCGAACTGGATAAAACGTAATCTTAAGTAATCAGCTTCTCTTAAATCTCTGTCTGAGAATCCTTGATCTGCGTAGTTAGATGCATTAAGTGACGGTACATTTGTAATGTCACCTGGTTGTTGCCAAGCATTTAAAAGATCTCTAGAGTGTCTGAACTGTCCAATAGAATTAGGATCCATGAAGTTGTTGTAATCAAAATCATAACGATCTACTCCAATAGCATAGTTAAACTGCGTTGTTAAGAAGAAATTTTTAAAGTCTGCGTCAAAACCAAAACTACCTTGGTAATCTGGATAAATATTTAGTCCTGTTGCTCTTTGATCAGATTCTACTAAGTTCTCAGTAATATCTCCATTAATGTCTTCGAATAACATATTACCGTTTGCAGGATTCACACCCACATATGGTGCAGCATAGATTTCGCTAAGTACGCCTCCAACTCTAAGTCCGAAAGGAATATCTCCACCAGAACCTAGACTGATTACTTCTTGTTTGTTGTAATTTCCAACAAGATTCAATGTTACATTAAGTCCTCCTTGCTTTGCAGCTTTTAAGACATCATAGTGTAATTCTAAATCGAAACCACTGTTTTGTATTTCTCCTACGTTAGCACTAATTGATGTTTGAGCTCCGTTAAGTGCTGGAGAGATAGGAGTTGGGAAGAATAAATCTTCAGTATTTTTTTTGTATACATCAAAACTACCACGTACTCTGTTGAATAAAGAAAAATCAACACCTAAGTTCGCTTGTACAACAGTTTCCCATTTAAGTAAATTGTTTCCAATTTGTCCAAATGAAAGTCCGTTGACACCACCATATTGACCACCAGTTACGAATAGATCTCTAGTTAAATCAGCCGCTCCAAAAGGTGCAAATGACCCACCAGAATCAACAATACGTTGGTTACCAGCAGTACCGTAAGAAGCTCTAAGTTTCAGGCTGTTTACAAAACTTAAGTTTTGCATGAAGCTTTCGTTAGAAACATTCCATCGTCCAGAAACAGACCAGAAAGTACCCCATTTATTAGAGTCAGCAAAACGGTAAGAAGCATCACGTCTAATAGTAGCAGAAACTCCGTAAGTTTTGTCATAATCATAATCAGCATATGCAAAGTAAGAGAATAAACCTGCATTTTGAATATTTGCAGAAGCTGTATCCACAAAGTTATCATTGGCAGCATTGTCATCTACGAAAGCAGCACCGTCACCAGGATAAAATGTAGCTGGATCAAAACCTTCTTGACTTACACCAAAGCTTCTCCAGTGTGCTTTAAAGTATTCTGTAAATAGAGATACTTCTAAACTGTGTTTTTCAGCAAATGTATTTGTATAGCTTAATGAGTTGTTAAAGTTTAGGAAGATAGATCTGTTTGAGTTTTGAACTGAAAACCCAGGAGTTTCGTTTCCTGCTTGAGCAAATAATTGAGCATTAAAAGAGGTTGGAGCCTCTACTCTTAATAATTGTTCGTCTGTGAAATCCGCTCCAAATCTACTGTTAAAAGTAAGGTTGTCAGTAATATCATAACTAGCTTTAAGACTTGCAATTACTTTAATTTCATCTTCACGTCTTGTGTAAGTTTCCAAACGGTCTAATAACATTAGAGGTGTGTTTGCAAAATTCACAGGAATGTTACTTCCCTCTCCAGAAATATAAGAGCTAGGAGAAATGTATGGTACACTCATGTTAGCACCAAGTGCAAAGTTTCTGTTAATAGCTCCTGAGCCAATACTGTTAGCTTCATTGTTTTCAGAGTAGTTCAAAGATAAGTTAGTGCTATATCTGAATTTTCCACTATTAGATTTCCCGTTGATATTGTTTCTAAAGTTGAAACGCTTTAACGTACTCGCTCTTTTTAAAATACCTTCTTGATCTTGAAATCCTAAAGATGTAAATGAGTTAAGGTTTTTACCTCCTGAAGATAAACTTAGGTTATGACTCTGAGTAAGTCCAGTTCCAAAGAATACATCTAACCAGTCTGTGTTCACTTGAGTTGCACGCTCTTCTAATTCAACATCAGAAAGTGTTGCTCCAAATCCAGCACCGAAATCTTTTTCTAATTGCAGTTGCTCTCTAGAATTCATTAGGTTGTAATCATTCCCTTGTAAGTTAGAGAAACTTGTTAAGCCACTGTAAGTCACTTTTAAACCTGTTTCATAAGACCCAACTTTAGTTTCAATGATAATTACACCATTTGCACCTCTGTTTCCGTAAATGGCAGTTGCACCCGCATCTTTAAGAACTGATAAAGAAGCAATGTCATTTGGATTTAAACTTCTAAAGTTATCTTCATCTACTGGTACACCATCAATAATAAATAATGGCTCTGTGTTACCAGAAATAGAAGAGACCCCTCTTAAGTTAATTAGACTGTTTCCACCAGGTTGTCCATTACCAGTTGTAATGTTTAGACCTGCTACTTGTCCTTGTAATGTTTGAACAAAAGAAGCATTTGGTCTGGACTCAATGGTTTGAGCAGTTACCGTAGTCGAAGCAATGTTAGAAGTTGCTTTAGAAGTTGTTCTAAAAGCTTGTACTACTACTTCATCTAAGTTAGTATCTGTAGCTAAAACTACATTAATTGTGTTACTTGCTCCAACAGTTTGTGATTGGTTAGCATATCCTATGTAACTAAAAGCTAGTACGTCACCAACTTTAGCGTTAATAGAATAATTACCATCAAAATCAGTTGAAACTCCAGATGTAGTTCCATCTATAACAACAGTTGCACCAGGTAATGGTAGTCCGTTATTATCAGAAACATTTCCTGAAACTTTCTTTTCTTGTGCAAATGAAATTTGCACAACTAACGCTAACATTAGCATTAGCATTCCACTAAACTTTGTTTTCATTTTTGTTATTTATTTAAATTAGTCATCGCAAAAGTGACGATTATAACTCAAATATCCAACATTTTGTTTATAAATATTCAATATTAATTAAACATTATAAGGTATATGTGGTCATATTAGTGGATTATGTTTAGTTATACTATTGTTATTATAAACTAAACTTCAATTTTATTTGTTCAAAATTTCTCTAGATTTATCTTTTAATCATAAAAGCCACCTGTTTGGGTGGTTAAGAAAGGGTTCTCTTTTTTATGTATTTAGTGGGGTTGGGGCTAGGTCTGAGAGTTTTATAGACTAAAGCTTTAAGCATAAAATTGCTCTTGACCTTAACATTTGGTTGTTTCTATGGGTTTTTTTCTACTTAAGTTGTAAAAAAAAACCACCCTGTTGGGTGGTTTTAGAATTAAAAATAATTTTATTTTACAAAGGCGTAATGGTGTAATTATACCCTCCTACAACATCTAATGTTGCAATTGCTTGAAGTCCACCGCTACTGTCTGTGGTATAGCCATCATGAACGATTGTTGTTCCAGTATCTGGGAAATGCTCTTGGTTCAAAGTAAGTGTGATTGGCATAGGTTGTCCAGTGTTTAAAGTTGAGAAAGGGTTGTCATAAAGGTCCACTACAAGGAAGTAGCTACCATCCGAAAGACCACTTAACTGATCTTCTTCTGGACAACTAGCAGTACCAAGAATATACTGTACGTAACTACCTGCTGCCGTATAAAGTATAAGGTCAAAATCTGCTGAACAATAGTTTACAGTCACTTCTAGGGCTCCACCAGCTACATTATAGCTATACGATCCTGCCCAATCCATTGTATAAATTCTAGACCAGAGTCCAAAGCAGGTCCCCAACTTTCATCAACTCCTCCATGACCGGTAACTCCGTCCACAAACTCAAAATATGTTGAACTAGACCCTTGACCGTATGAATTTTGATAATCAGGAAGAATATAGACGTTTTCAAAGCTCACGCTTGACGCAATATTGATGCCTAACTTAGTAGATTGCTGCCCTGATTTGGTAGTGACAACAAGTACACCATTGGATCCTCGCATTCCATAGAGTGCTGATGCAGCACCCCCTTTTAAAACATTAATAGATTCAATATCGTCTTGGTTCAAATCGGCGATTCCATTAGGAGTACTATTTCCTCCGCCAGAATTTGAGTCTCCGTATGAAATGTTATCCATTACAACACCATCAACCACAATTAAAGGTTGAGTGCCACCAGATATAGTGGAAATTCCTCTAATTACAATTCTACTATCGGATCCTACTGCTCCAGAAGAATTAGTAATACTAACTCCAGCAATTTTACCACTTAAAGCATTCACGATGTTGCCATCTCTAACAGTGGTAAGACTTTCAGATGTTAAGTTTTGAGTAGCGTATCCAAGAGCTTTCTCTTCTCGTTTAATACCCAAGGCTGTCACAACTACCTCATCCAAAGTGTTGTCGAGTTCGAGTGCTAGGTTAATCGTATTAGATACCCCTACGGTAGCCACTTTGCTTTTGTAGCCTACATAACTAAAGTTTAACACATCGCCTGTGTTGACATTAATTTTGTAGTTGCCATCAAAATCGGTAGTGGTTCCAGATGATGTTCCTGAGATGACAACGGTGGCGCCAATGAGTGGTAAGCCGTTTTCATCTGAAACCGTTCCTGTAACTGTTTTCTGCTGTGCAAAGGTTAATTGCACAATTAACGCCATAAAAAGCGTTAAGATCATTGTAAATTTGGTTTTCATTCTTTCATTGTTTATAATTAGTCTTCCCCAAAAGTCTTAATAATAAGTTAATAAAAAAAACGTACTCCTAATATTTTAACATTCCTTTAACATTTGATTTTTGAGCTCAAGAGGGTTAAGGCTAAAATTAATCTTAATGATACTGAGAGTGGAAGGTGTTTTAAGGTCAGAAAACTTGAAGAATTATGTTTTCTAATTGTATAGATGTTTAGGGCGGTATTCTAATAAAAAAAAGAAGTCACCCGAATTAAATTCAGATGACTTCTTAATTAGACTAATAAAATGGTAGGTTATTAATTAACGTCCCAGAATATTTTAGTTGTTTTTGTGTCACCTCCAATAGCTGAAGCTGCACTGTCATACTGAGAACCATTTAAGGTTGCTTCAGAAGTAGGGTAAAGGAATCTTGTAGGGATATCTAATGTTATTCCGTCAACTACAGGGCCATTTAAACCTAAGTCTAATAACCTCCATGCAGTCCATCCTTCATAACCATTGTTAAACATTGCAATCCATTTCTGAGATCCAATTTTTTGTTTCCAGTCTCCAGCAGCTGTTGCGTATGCAACTTCTGTTAAAGCTAAATAAGCAGCAGTATCCGAAGAACTTACTCCCCATTCATCCATAGAAACTTCAATAGCTGAGTTGTAGTATGCTTCTTCAGTTCCTCCTACAGAGTAACCTCTAGCAGCAGCTTCTGATAATAAAAAGTGTACTTCAGCTGCTGTAATCAAATCTCCTTTTAAATCTGGTGACTTCATTAAGTCAGATATATTTGAATTGCTTCCTGCTCCATTTGCATTCCCATAATCTCCACCTACATATGCACCTTCGTACATTCTAAAGAACGATCCAAGTCTAGGATCATTTGTAGGATTCATTGCGTCTACTAACGTATTTGCAGCAACGAAATCGTTACGTCCACTCTGAACAAGAGAAACCCATAAAGGATTTGTGTTTGGAGCAGATGCTAAATAGTTAATTCCAAAATTATCAGCATTAGCAACGATAGGTCCTGCTAAAAATGCAGCTTCTGCCATTGTTTGTGAAGCTGATGGATTAGAATCCGCTAATCGCATTGCCATTCTTAATTTTAAAGAAACAGCAGCTTGTCTCCATTGCGAAACGTTTCCTCCGTAAGCGATGTCTTGACTTGCGTCAAATCCAGCTCCACTACTTAAGTCTGCAATAGCCTCATCTAAATGAGATGCTAATGAAGTATAAATAGTTTCAGCATCATCATACATAGGAGATGGGTTTAATGGATCTAAAGCTTCTGTAAAAGGAACGTCACCAAAAGTGTCAACCAATATAGAGAAAGCATATACTTCCATAAACTTGATGATTGCTAATTGAGCTTGACTTGGAGCTTCTCCATTTTCTACTAGCTCTTTAGCACCTTTCAAATCTTTAAGGACATCCCGGTACATTGTTGTCCATAGGTTTCCACCAATATTTCTTGTAACTTGATTGTATTGGCTTTCATCTGGATACGTTGTTTGCGCCCAGTATTGTGCATATAGTCTAAAGACATTTTCATTAACACTACAGGAGTTCATTCGATCTCCCAGGTTTTTCAAAGCATTTGTGAATAGACCCCCAGCTGGTACTTCGCTTGGGTTTTTCTGGTCCACATTTAAACTCTCATCAACTCCACATGAAGTAAGGACGAAAGTAACACACAATAAGCTTAATAAGTAATTTTTCATTTTTCTCATCTTTTATATTGTTAAAATTCTAAGTTTAAATTAAGTCCTACTGTTCTTAGAGTAGGGAAAGATCCTGAAAGGTATCCTTGAGCGTTTCCAGCTCCTAAACCAGATTCTGGATCTGCAAAAGGAACATTTTTATCAATAATCCAAAGGTTTCTTCCGATTAGCGTTAAGCTACCACCAGAAATTGAGCCTTTCGTCCACTTACTAACTGGAAGGTCATAACTTAGCGTTAATTCTCTCAATTTGATGTAAGATGCGTCGTATACAGTCAGTTCAGCTGGATTTCTTGATGAGTTACCCCAGTACCAAATTCCAGCATAATAATCTGTTCTTGCTCTAGTTGTGTTTGGAGCTCCATCAGCAGTTACACCAGGAAGAATAACCCCACCACCATTTGCGAGTGTGTTTCTAATTGGGTTTCCAAGGTCATTAGTTCCTGTCGTGAAGTCAGGCAATCCAGTTCCTTGTCCGTAATGCATATCTAAAGAATATACATCACCACCTTTTTGAATGTCAATTAAGAAAGATAATTTGAAATCCTTATACTTGAACGTATTTGTAATACCTCCATTCCATTCTGGATTTACATCCCCAATGATTTGATCGGCAACTGCTTCATAATAACCACTAGAATTTACTATTCTTTGACCATTTTCATGCATGTTAAACCCTGTTCCTCTAATAGTTCCGTAAGGTTGACCAACGGTCGCATTTATAGAAATTCCACCTTGAAAACTATTTAATTGTAAGTTTTCTTGGTCTCCATATAAATCAACTACTAAACTTTCATTTTTAGCCCAGTTTACACTTAAGTCCCAGCTAAAGTTTTCGTTTTTAAATGGTGTTGCATAAATACCTAATTCAACTCCTTTATTTTGGATCTCACCAGCATTTACCCATCTGTTTGAAAACCCAGTAGAAGTTGTTACTGCTGCAGGCATCAATTGATCTTCAGTGTTTTTCTTGTACCAAGAAAAGTCAAATCCAACCGCATTGTTAAACATTTTAGCTTCTAAACCAACTTCAATTTCTTTTGTTCTTTCTGGCTTTAAACTTGCGTTGTTTTTTGTAGATCCGTAAGAGAATAAACTAGCATTCCCAAAGTTATTCAAAGTAGAATAAGTGTCAAATACGTTTCCAGCTGGTAAATCATTACCTACTTCTGCATATCCAGCTCTTAACTTACCAAAGTTTAACCATTCAAAATCCACTAATTTAGAGAATATTAAACTTGAACTTGCTGCATAATAGTTATAGCTATTGTTTTCAGAAGGTAGTGCTGAAGACACATCGATACGGTCCGTAAGGTCTAAATACAAGATGTTTTTATATCCTAAAGATGCTTGTGCATAGTATCCGTTCACTTGCTTCTCTCTTAAACTTTCAATCGGTTTAGGATTTGAACTTAAAGAGTTAGAAAGTGCAAAAATGTTAGGAATTGCTAAACCACCAGCTGTAGAATTTCTTAAGTAGCTATAGCTTTCTTTTCTTACATTAATTCCAAATACTCCGTCTAAACTAATGTCGGCAGTTAATTGCTTGTTCACGTTGAACATTAAATCATAATTATATTCAGAGAAAAGGATGTCTACTCTATCGTATCCAGATCCTTCATCGTCTCCTAAAATACCAAATTGAGTTGCCACAGAACCAATAGCTCTACGTTCTTCTCTTAATTCATTATAGGTATCAACAGCTCCTTTAGCAGTTACGCTTAACCAGTCGTTAATTTCAAGTGTTGCAAAAACATTTCCAAAGAAACGATTTCTTTCATCTGATTGGAAGTTTTTGTAACGTGTCCAGTATGGGTTATCCCAGTAGTGTCCAATAAGTTCTCCACCAGAACCAGGTCCAGTAAGCGCTCCTTCGTTGTTCCAAGAATAGTTTTTACCAGTCTTGTTAAAGATGTCTTCTTGATCTTTAAGATCAACATTTACTTGCCACCATTGTCTGAATTGTGCCATTAAGTTATCACCATATCCTGTAGAATTTCTTCCGACAGTTTGCTGAACTAAATAGTTAGCAGAAGAACCAACAGTGATTTTATCATTCACTTTTAATGTTCCGCTAAAGTTTAAACTGTTTTTGTTTAATTTAGAGTTTGGCATATACCCATTAATTTCAGTATTGGTATATCCTAATCTATAACTTGTTTTGTCGTCTCCACCAGAAATACTAACTGAATTGTTAAATTGAGTTGCTGTTTCGAAAAAATCTACCGGAGTCGTTTGTCCAGCAACGTAAGGAGTTGCAACTCCAAAGTTTCTGTGTTCAGGAACAAAAGAATCCCATTGGTAAACTAACTGACCGTCTAATGGCGCCCCAAAAGAAGCATCATCATAAGTTGGTACAACTAAGTTGTCATTTCCGTCACCAGTCATGTCCCAATCTTCGAAATAGCCTGTTGAACCATAATAAGTACCATATCCTGCTCCATACTGATCTTGATACTTAATAAAAGTACTCTTATCAATAGAACCAATCTGTGCACTAGAAGTTACAGTAACTTTAGTTTTTCCTTGTCCACCTTTTTTAGTTGTAACAATTACAACTCCATTGGCACCACGTGAACCGTAAATTGCAGATGCAGCTGCACCTTTAAGGATGTTAATAGACTCTACGTCATCTGGATTGATATCCATCGCAGCATTTCCATAATCATACCCTTTACGACCGCCTTGTTGTTGTGACGAATTGTTGATGTTGTTAGAAACTGGAATTCCATCTACAACAAACAATGGCTGATTGTTTCCTGTTAAGGAACTAACCCCTCTAATTAGAAAGTTCGCAGACCCTCCAAAGTTATTGTTTGTTTTGATTTGTACTCCACTTACTTTTCCAGAAAGTGAGCTAGCAATGTTGTCTACTTTTACTGTAGATACTGCGTCTCCACTAACTTGTTGTGAGGCATAACCAATCGATTTTTTGTCTCTTGAAATACCAAGAGCCGTGACAACAACCTCATCTAGTTGAGAGTCGTCCTCTAGCATGACAACAGTCATACTGCTTGTAGCATCAACTGTTACAACTTGGTCGGCATAACCTAGATAGCTGAATGTTAAAGTGTCACCAACTGAAGAGCTGATACTAAATTTACCATCAAAATCTGTTGTTGTTCCTGAGGAAGTCCCTGTGATAACGACCGTAGCACCTATTAAAGGCATTCCGTCACTATCAGTAACTGTTCCTGAAACATCCTTTTGCTGTGCAAAAGAAATTTGAATTACAAACGCCAATAGTAGCGAGAGCATCACATTACATTTTGTTTTCATTTTGTTTGTGTTTATTTTCATATCACAAAATTGATGATTAAAGTGTTAAAATCCTAAATTTTGTTTAACAAAATTTTAATTATCTAAAACGAAACTAGATTTAAATTTTTATTTTCTCAAAAACAACCTGTTTTTTAGCTCTTAATTTGAGTATAATTTATTTTTAAGGTTTAAAAATAAATTATTAATAATTGCAAAATACCATTAATTTAAGTTGTTTTTTATTACTATTTTAACAAAATTAATTAATCACCTTTTTAGAAAGTAGTTCTCAAGCTTAAGTGGATTTTAGAATCTGAGAATCTGAAGTTCTGATTCTCTGTTTGTCCATTTGCTAAATTGAATTTTAAGAGGCCTGCATCTGTTAGAAGCCCAAATCCAAATCCAAATCCATATAGTTTTTGGTTCGATTGAGAGGGGGTGTCAAAATATCCCGCATCAATAATAGAGTGCACATAAAGAGTAGGACCTAGTTGGTAGCGGTATTCCGTAACTAAAACCCCTAGTCCTGTGGTATTTATGCTGTTTTCTTCAAACCCTCTTATGGAATTAATCCCTCCAAATCGGATGAGTTCATTTTCTAAGTAGGTGTCTGAATCAATTCCCTGCACCTGCAGTAGTATGTGAAAACTATTCTTCCGATTCAGGTTAAATATTTTAGACGCTTTTAGGAAATATAGTGTTTGATTCGTTTTTGTGCTCATAGTTTTTCGATTGGATTTAGACAATCGAAGCTCTAATTCACTTGTAATAGGAAATAGTGAATTTTGAGTCGTTAGCTGTTGGTAGGTGTATTTGAGCTCATAAGCACTCGTTTTATAGTTGCGTACATCGCTGATCGTTTCTGATTGTAAAGCATTTGATTGCGTCGATCGAATTCCTAAAAAAACTTTTTGCTTTGGATTAATCTGATAAAACACTCTAGCGGCTTGCTCGGCGGTTGTGAATGTGCTATCTTTTTTGAAAATATTTAGTTCGAGTTCACTTCCAATTGGAGTTTTAAATAAGTAAGGAAGTGTGAGTTGCGTCTCAAATGTTTTTAGATCATTTTCATCACTCCTATAGTTAAGTCGAAACGCTTCTCCGAAATTTAAATTATTAATCAAATTTAGGTTGAGGTAGCCATTTATATCTAGTGCTCCAGTGCTTTCATCCGAACCAAACCCAATAAACCCATCAAAACGATTGCTTTTTATTTTTTCTAAATACAAATAAACTCGTGTTGTATCTTGAGTAAACAACACTTCTGCAGGACGAAGCTGTCTGGCAAACCTAAGTTGATCCATCGCTTTCGTTTTAGTTTGAATTGCCTTGAGGTCAAATGGCGTGTTTTTTTTTATACCCAAATAATGCTTTATAAACGATCGCGGGAATTTCTCATAACCTTTAATTTCCACAGATTGTAGTTGTCGTGCTTTCTTAGTTTCTACGACCAAGTTTGCTTTGAGTGTTGACTTGTCAATAGGTGTGATCTTTTTTAATGCAATGGAAGCAAAGGGGTAGCTTTTTGCGGTTAAAAATTCAGTGAGTGAATTTAGGAGGGTTTCTAGTGCTGCGATTTCTATTATATAATAAGGACTGCTTTTGAGATTTTTAACGCCTTCTAATTCTAAAAACTCAAAAATGGTTTTATCGGCATAGAGTCTTATGGAATCATATTTATTGCCAAGTGAAAGTTGAGCAACTATTAAAGGAGGGGTTTGTGAAATATTAAGAATTTGAGTTTCAATATAACCACGTTGATACAGCTGTTTCTTAAAAAGAGCGACTTCAGTTTGCAAGGCGTCGAAGTTTTCAAAGGTTTTAGAGTAGCCTATGGATTTAATCAGATCTGTTTCAATGGAATCTGAACTGATAATTTTTAATTGAAGTTCTTGTGCAGTACTAAAACTAAAAACACCAAATACGCATAAAACTCTAAAAAATAATTTCAATTGATCCGGTACATTTATAAATTCCATGTAAATTTAACGAAAAAAGTTTCTAAATATTTAAACACCTAAAAAAAACGTAAATATTTTAAAATTATAGGGTTATGGTTTGAATAATTCATTTTAATGTGTACCTTTGCAGCCCTCTAAGAAGAGGATTTTAAAAAAAACTGTATATAGAATATGCCAACAATTTCACAATTAGTAAGAAAAGGAAGAGCCAAAATAACTAAGAAGAGTAAATCGGCTGCTTTAGATTCTTGTCCTCAGCGACGTGGTGTGTGTACGCGTGTTTACACGACGACTC
>Ga0209533_1000078_pt1 | contig 81370 bp, 81 predicted proteins | sample COG_04_FD_184748 | JGI IMG/M metagenome (GOLD analysis project Ga0209533, IMG submission 184748) | Pelagic Microbial community sample from North Sea - COGITO 998_met_04 (SPAdes) (version 2) | ecosystem: Environmental > Aquatic > Marine > Neritic zone/Coastal water | place: Helgoland, sampling...
ATTATTTTTGGGATCTCATATCTAACCTTTAGATTATAAAACAACTGCTGATAAAAGCCCCAATACAAGGGTCTTTAATAAAATAAAGCCCCTCCATTACTGGAGAGGCTTTAGTACCCGAGGCCGGAATCGAACCGGCACATCAAAGATACACGAGTTTGAGTCGTGCGCGTCTACCAGTTCCGCCACTCGGGCATTTAATGCTTTTCCACTCTGGTAGTTAGTTTTGAACTTTCAAAAGATGCTTTTTCAAAACAAGCGGATGCAAATTTAAAGATACTTTTAACTTTAGCAACAAATTTCTAGTAAAAAAACAAGGCTATCCCAATAAAATCCTTAATTTTGCAGTCAAAATAAGGGAAGTTATGTCTAACACAATTTTATTTTCGGGGAGTGCCCATAGAGAGTTTGCAGAAAAAGTTGCAGCTCACAGAGGGATAGAGTTAGGTAACGTAAAGTTACAGAAGTTTAGTGATGGAGAAATTCAAGCGTCCTACGAGGAAACAGTTAGAGGTAAGAATGTATACATTATTCAGCCAACCATCAGTTCTGATAGTATGATGGAAACAATGATAATGATAGATGCTGCAAAAAGAGCTTCGGCTGAAAAAGTTGTAGCAGTACTTCCTTATTACGGATATGCAAGACAGGATAGAAAAGATAGGCCTAGAGTTGCAATTGGAGCTAAATTAGTAGCTAAAATGCTAGCTGCAGCTGGAGCAAAAAGAATCATAACCATGGATTTACATGCAGATCAGATTCAAGGATTTTTCTCTTTTCCTATTGATCATATGTTTGCTAGTTCGGTTTTCCTTCCTTATTTAGAGGAACAAAAAGTACCTAAATTAACTATTGTAGCTCCAGATACTGGCGCAACAAAAAGAGCGAATAACTACGCAAAATATTTGAATGCGGATTTAGCAATTTGTTACAAACAAAGAAAAGTGGCTAATGAAGTGTCTGAAATGACATTGATAGGTGAAGTAAAAGGAAGAAATGTTATCATTATGGATGACATGATTGATACAGCAGGTACTATGTGTAAAGCTGCTGAAATGATTCACGAAAGAGGAGCGTTATCTGTAAGTGCAATGTGTTCGCATGGTGTATTGTCAGGACCAGCTTACGAAAGAATAGCTGATTCAGTTCTTAAAGAATTAATTATTACTGATTCTATTCCATTGAAAGAAGGGAAAGATACTAGTAAAATAAAAGTATTGAGCGTAGCAAAATTATTTGCTGACGTAATAACAAGAGTAGAAAAACATGAGTCTATTAGTACTCATTTCGTACAATAAAAAATATAAATAAAACAACAAACAAATGAAAACAGTATCATTGAGCGGTTCTCTAAGAGAGAACGTAGGGAGTAAAGATGCCAAACACCTTAGATTAGAAGCTAGAGTTCCTGGTGTAATTTATGGAAACGGACAAAACATCCATTTTCATGTTAAAGAAACCGAACTAAATAAACTAGTATTTACACCAGATGTAAATTTCGTAGGTATTGATTTAGACGGAAAAGAATACAAAGCTATTTTTAAAGAAATCCAATTTCACCCAGTAACTGATAGAATCACACACTTTGATTTATTAGCAATTACTGAAGATAAGATTATTGATATTGCATTACCAGTAAGATTGACTGGAAATTCTCCAGGTGTATTGAACGGTGGAAAATTAAGACAAAACTATAGAAAACTTAAAGTTAAAGCTTTAGCTAAAGATCTTCCAGAATTTATTGAATTAGACATTGCTGAGTTAAAAATTGGAATGTCTATTAGATTAGGAGAAATTGAAATTCCTAACGTAACATTAGTTGGTGACATGAGAGATGTTGCTGTATCGGTTAAAACTTCTAGAAATGCTGTTGCAGATGAATTAGAAGCTGCTGATGCTGCTGGTGCTGAAGGTGCTACTGAAGGTGCTGAAGGTGCTGCCGAAGAAGCTTCTGCTGAATAATATTATATCATGAAGTACCTAATTGTAGGACTGGGAAATATTGGTGATGAATATACTAATACCCGTCACAACATAGGATTTAAAGTACTGGACGCTCTTATAGAGTCGTCCAGTTCTTGTTTTGAGACAGCTCGATATGGAGATGTTACAAAAATAAAATACAAAGGAAGAACACTAATTCTTCTTAAACCTTCTACGTACATGAATTTGAGCGGAAACGCAGTAAATTACTGGATGCAAGAAGAAAAAATTACTCTTTCCAACACATTAATTATTACTGATGATTTAGCTCTTCCTTATGGTAAGCTAAGGCTTAAAGGAAAAGGGAGTGATGGAGGACACAATGGACTTAAACATCTTATTCAAATTTTAAAAACTAGCAAATACTCTAGGCTTAGGTTTGGTATAGGAAATGAATTTTCTAAAGGAAAACAAATTGATTACGTTCTTGGAAAATGGTCTAAAGAGGAAGAAAAAGAACTTCCTGAATTATTAGATCTATCAATAAAATATATCCAATCATTTGTTACAATTGGTCTTAATAGAACAATGAATGATTTAAACAAAAACAAAAAAGAAGAATAGTAAAGTCTTTTTTAATTCCCTTAACGAATTTACACCATACAATTTCCGTTAAAAACCTTATAATTCCTATATTTGAAAACCTTACTAAGGAAATTGGGTTATGCCTATAAAAATTCTTCAAATTACAAATAAACCAGCTTATCCATCTATTGATGGTGGGTGTTTGGGGATGGCTAAAATGAGTGATTTTTATTCCTCAAATCCAGATTTTGATTTAGATATATTAACTCTTGAAACGTTTAAGCATTCTTTTAACGAGCAGGTATTTAAAAATTCAATTCCTGGGAAGGCAAAAGTATATTACGTAAAAATTGATACTAAACCAAATGCATTTGGTGCAATTAAAGCACTAATTAGTAATAAATCATACAACCTTACTCGATTCAAAAGTATAGCCTTTGAAAACAAACTAAAAGATCTATTAAAGGAGAATAACTACGACATTATTCAACTAGAAAATATATTTGTAGCCCAATATATCGCGCTTATTCGAAAACATTCGACAGCAAAAATAATTTTAAATTCCGCCAATATTGAATATGAAATATGGCAAAGAATGTCTGGGAAGTATAGTTATGTTAAAAATAAATATTTTGGAAAATTAGCAACTCAACTTAAGGTAGAAGAGGAAATACTTTGGAAACAAACTGACGGAATTATTTGTGCAACAGACAAAGATAAAGCCATGATTTCTGAAGTTGTAAGTTCTGAAAAATTAATTACCCTTCCTTTTTATTTAAATATTTCAAAATATAAAGTTGTTCAAAAAATTGGGAATCCACCCTCTTTTTTTCACATAGGCGCTATGGATTGGCTGCCAAATGTTGAGGGAATTGATTGGTTTTTAAATTCGATTTGGTCAAAACTAAAAGTAGATTCAGTATTTAACATTGCTGGAAAAGGCATGCCTGCTAGGTTTAAAAAATTATCCAGTACCAATCTTGTTGTATCAGGTTTTGTTGATGACGCTCTGGAATTTATGGAAAATCATGATGTAATGATTGTTCCTTTACTCTCTGGTAGTGGGATTAGAGTTAAAATTATTGAAGCAATGGCTATAGGTAAATGCATTATATCAACTAGCATTGGTGCAGAGGGAATAAATTGTATCGACAAAAAAAATATTTTGATTGCTGATACTGAAGATGAATTTATTACAGTAATTCATTCTTTAATTTCTAATCCAAAAACCATTATGGAGATTGGAGTAGAAGCACGTTTACTTATCGAAAATGAACATGATATTTCTCTAATGGGAAGTGAACTTTCTGAATTTATCAATCAAACTCTTAATATTGGATGAAAAAACTAGTTGTCATAACTTCTAGGTTTCCTTTTCCTTTGGATAAGGGCGATAAACTCCGTGCATACCATCAAATAAAGGAATTGGCAAAAAGCATGGAAGTGCATTTGATATCTGTAACAAACAGCTCAGTACCCGAAAGTGATAAAAAAGTGCTCGAAAATTTATGTGCTAGCGTTACCATTCATAAACTAAACAAGATAGGTTTGGTATGGAGTCTTTTTAAATCTTTATTTAATAAAAAGCCTTTTCAGGTTGCTCTGTTTTATAACAAAGTAATTCATAATAAAATCTCAAAACAGATAAAAGAATTAAATCCTAATCATATTTATTGCCAGCTTATTAGGTGTGCTGAGTATGTTAAAGACGAATACGACATTCGAAAAACAATTGATTTCATGGATGTGCTATCCAAAGGGATAGAAAGGCGAATTACTTCATCATCATTTTATTTAAAAAAACTACTTAAAATTGAGGCTGAAAGACTTAAGGTATACGAACATATAATGTTCGAATATTTTGATAATCACTCTATTATTTCATTGCAAGATCAAGAATTAATTTATCACACTAAAAGAGAAAATATTACAATAATTCCAAATGGAATTGACAGTGATTTTTTTAAACCTGATGCAAATCTAGTTAAAAAATATACGTTACTTTTTAATGGAAACATGCAATACCAGCCTAATGTAAAAAGTGCTCAATACATTGTAGAGCATGTTCTTCCGATTGTTATCGCAAAATATCCAGAAGCAAATTTACTTATTTCCGGAACTAGCCCTACAAAAGAAGTACTGGCTCTTGCAAGCGAATCTGTAACCATTTCTGGGTGGATTGATGACATTAGAGATGCCTATAACTCGGCACACATTTTTATTGCTCCTATGCAAATTGGAACTGGATTACAAAACAAGCTGCTTGAAGCTATGGCAATGAAAATGCCTTGCGTCACCTCAAAGCTAGCTAACAATGCGCTTAATGCAACTCCCGGCAATGAGATTCTTATAGGAAACAGTAAAGAAGAATACGCTCAACTTATTATTAACCTTATCGAAAATAATAACATGAGCTCAGAAATAGGTAAGGCTGGTCAAGATTATGTTTGTCAAAATTTTAACTGGGCATCTTCGGTTAGGAAACTGAAAGAAACCATGAATTTGTAATATTACTTGATGTAAAAAAAGAGGGTATTCATGAATTCTTAATTAAGCTTTAACAACAAATTTGTATCTTAACTTTTATGAAGAGAATTTTCTTATTTAATCTGTTTTTGGCTTTCTTGTTTTTGGGAATGTCTTCAGGATACTCGCAATCCGAAGAGAAGAAAGAATCAGAAATTGTAAAGCTGATCATCTCTTTTGAGCAAAAGCGATTTTCTAAACCAGATGAGGCAAAAAAAGAAATTGAACAAGCCATTGCAATTGCAGAAACAGCCATTAAAAAAAACAATTTAGTATCTACTAAAATACTGATTGGCGAATATTATTACGACAACAATAATTTTAATAAAGCACTTTCTGTTTTAACTGAGGCAGAGGTTTTAGCTAAAGAAATTAATGACATTTCTGGTCTTGCTAAATGTCAATATAACTTAGGATTTCTTTATTACAATCAAGGGAAAACTGAGAATGCCTTGATACACTTTAAAGAAGCAATAGAGTATGCTCAGCAAACTAAAGACAAGTTTTTGCTGGCCAAGGCTTACAATGCAATTTCGTTAACTTACATAGCGCTTAATCAGCTAGATAAAGCCAATACTAACTCGGTAAGTGGTTTAATTCTGTTTAGAGAATTAAAACAAACAAACAGAATGGCTCAAAGCTATTTAATCCTTTCTAGAATTAATAATAAAAAGGATGAGTTTGCAGAGGCAATTGAATACCTAGATAGTGCTATTGTTATTTTTGATGAGACCAGAAATATGCCTGAAATGAATAATGCTAAACTGGCAAAAGTTGAGATATTTTTCAGAAAAAAGGATTATAAAAAAGCAATAATAGAAGCCAAAAAGGTAGAGGAAAGTCCTGATGTAATGCTTGAGCAAAAGTTATACGCACTTAACTTATTATATCAGATTAATAAATCCATGAATAAGACTTCTGCTTCTTTAGATTATTTAGAGGAATCTAAAGGGATTCAAGATAGTTTATTTCAATTGGAGCGGGATAAAATGAGTCAAAGTGTATTCTCGGAAGTGGAAGCTAAAAACAGGTTAGAAACTCTAGAGAAAGAATCGGAAATTAGCCGATTACAACTTGAGCAAAGCAAGTATCTTACCTGGGCATTAATAGGATTGTCGGTTCTACTATTGTTGGTTACTTTAATCTCTTTCATGTTCTATAGACAGAATAAAATGAAATCCGAAAGAGAAAAAATTAAGCTTGAACAGGAAAGTATTCAGTTGGAACAGAAACTACTGAGAACACAAATGAATCCACATTTTATTGCAAATTCTTTAGCTGCAATACAAGGAAACATCTACAAACAAGACAAAGAAAAATCAGTTACCTATTTATCTAAATTCGCTAAATTGATGCGCTTTATTCTGGAGAGCTCTAGAGAAAAAGAAGTGATGCTAGAAAAAGAAATCATCAGTTTAACTAACTATCTAGACTTACAAAAGTTATTGCTTGAGGAAAAATTAACCTACCAGATAAATATTCCCAAGGATTTAAATGTTGATGAATACAAAATCCCTCCAATGCTTATTCAGCCTTTTGTTGAGAATGCAATTGTACACGGAATTGAGCTTAAAATTAAACCTGGTAACGTGCTTTTGGAGTTTAAAAAAGAAAAAGAAAATCTGAAGGTAATCATACAAGATGATGGACTTGGAAGAAAAAAAGTGAATGAGATTTACGAAAAGAGAAAATCAAGTCATCTCTCTTTTTCTACCAATATAACAAACGAACGTATAGAGAAAATGAACACTGAAAGTAAAGAAAACATCTATTCAACTACTAAAGATCTGATGGAGAACGGAGAAGTTTGCGGTACAATAGTTGAGTTGATTTTACCTTTAAAAAGTGTATACTAAATTTATAGAATTATGAAAACAGTAATAGTAGACGACAGAAACAGTATTAGAGAATTTATAACTCAATTACTAGATAATGTTGATGGAATAGACATTGTAGGTGAGGCAGAGAATGTAGAAAAAGCGATTTCAGTAATCAATGAAAAAAAACCTGAGCTCATTTTACTTGATATCCAAATGCCAGATGGTAATGGATTTGAAGTGCTAGAAGGCGTGAATTACTCAGATTACAAAGTAATATTTATTACATCTCATGAGGAATTTGCCATTAAGGCTTTTAAGTATAGTGCTCTTGATTATGTTGTTAAACCTATTGATCCAGAAGTGTTTTATAAATCGATTGAAAAAGCAAAAAATTACTATTCCTCTTCGGATGAACAACTAAAAATTAAGAGTTTAATAGAAAACCTAACTGGTAACAAAAAGAGTAAAAAAATAGTCTTAAATACCCAAGAAACTGTTCATGTTGTTAGCAGTGAGGACGTGACAAGATGTGAATCTGACGGGAGTTATACCATGGTACATTTAAAAGACCGAAAGTTAATGATGTCCAAAAAATTGAAAGATTTTGAAGAATTGCTGAGTGGACTTTCTTTTTATAGAACCCACCGTTCGCACCTAATAAACTTGAATTTTGTTGACCGTTACGAAAAACGTGATGGCGGTTATATTATCATGAAAGATGATAGTTCTATTCCACTTTCAGCAGCAAAAAAAGATGAATTCTTTGAGTTGTTGGTAGCTATAAATTCCTAGTTACCTTACAACCTTATACTTACTTTTAGCAGTGTTTCGTGAACAACTATTCCAGTGCCACCATTCTGTTTGAATATTGAAAAAACCAGCTTTTTTCATCACTTTTCGTAATAAAACGCGATTTTCTATCTGTTTTTGTGTCAATTTCCCTTCTTTTAGTAATCTTTTTTCTTCACGAGGATGAGCCAATTTACCAATAAAATCAAATGGTGTTCCCATATCCAATTCTTCTCCATCTTTTGTGGTAAGCGAAATATCTACTGCAGCTCCATAATTGTGAATAGAATGGTTCCTAGGATTAGATAAAAATTTCGTTTTCTCTCTAATTGGCATTTTTAAAGTATCCCACATTTTTTGCTGAACAAAAACTGGACGAACGGCATCAAAAACTAATAGAGTAAGGGTAGAGTCTTCTTCTTGAAGATACTGATAAGCTTTCTTTAATTTCTCTGCAACATCTGGTTGGCAGAAGGCTTTTGTTAAATCGCCATACATATCAATTCCTACAAAATTATCTGTTGTAGAGTATTTTAAATCTACACGAATACTTGGTTCTACTTCTTGGATGTTAACCAAACCAAAATTCTTTAAATAGACTTCTAATCCTAATGAATCTAGCTTTACATTGGAGGTTTTAACTGGCTTTGGAACTTTTATCTTTTCAGGAATCTTGGATGTTTCAATAATTGAATCTTTAGCGACAGGAACAATAGTATCCTGTTCTATAATATTAGACACAGGAGTTTCCTCATTATTTTCTATATTTGTTTCACAGCCAAAAACTGTAAACAATATAACTATTAATACTACCTGAGAATATACCTTCATATCTCAAAGTTAATAAAATAAACCTCTATGGAAGACCAACATTTTTTAGATAACGACAACTTAAAAGTAGAAAACGAAAGACCTACATTTTTGACTGTGTTATGTATCATTACATTTGTGATAAGTGGATTGTTTTTTCTTTCGGGAGTATATGGAGCAATGACATATCAAAAAGAAGCCCAAATTGAGGCAAATGAAATAGCGTTAGAACAAATGATAGAGATAGCTGCTACAGATGAAACTGGTGCTGTGGATGGAGTTATTAGTTCAATGGAAGTATTTAATACTGAGAATATAGAAAATGCTAGTACTATAATGACAATCAATATAATTGCTTCTCTACTAAGTCTTTTAGGTGCTTTTTTTATGTATAGTCTAAAAAAAATAGGATTTCATACCTATATCGTTTCTAAATTGGTAAGTGCAATACCTCTGTTATTGTATACTCTTTCTATGCCTGTAGTATTAGGGTATGGGGTGTTTTTATTATTTACTCTTGCATTTATCATCATGTATTCTAGGAACCTAAAACACATGAAATAAAGATTAATCTTTATTAGCCAGCTGTCCACAAGCTGCATCAATGTCTTTACCTCTACTTCTACGCACATTTGCTGGTACTCCATTTTTTTCTAAATGAGCTGCAAATTTATCTGTAGATTTTGAATCTGATTTATCAAATTCTCCATCATCAATAGGATTATATTCTATTAAATTTACTTTAGATGGAACGTGCTGACAAAACTGAACTAACTCGTGAGCTTCTTTCAATGAGTCGTTTACCCCATCAAGTAAGCAATATTCGTAAGTCACCATATTACCCGTTTTATCGTAGTAATATTTCAATGCTTCTGCCAAAGAACCGAGTGAGTTCTGTTGGTTAATCTCCATTATTTTATCCCTAGCTTCATCATTAGTAGCGTGAAGTGAAAGAGCCAAGTTAAATTTTACATTATCGTCTCCAAGCTTAATAATCATTTTAGCAATACCTGCTGTAGAAACTGTAATCCTTCTGGAAGCCATTCCTAACCCTTCGTCCGAAGTAATTTTTTTAATCGATTCCAAAGTGTTCTTGTAATTAAGCAAAGGTTCGCCCATTCCCATGTACACAATGTTTGTAAGGGGCTTTTGGTAGTTTTCTTTAGCCAAGTTGTTTATTTCAACTACTTGATCGTAAATCTCGTCATAAGTAAGATTACGCATTCGCTTAAGCCTTCCGGTTGCACAAAATGAACAAGCTAAACTACATCCAACTTGAGAGGATATACAAGCTGTCATTCTTTTTTTTGTAGGGATTAAAACTCCTTCTACAATACTACCATCATATAGTTTGAATCCACACTTAATGGTTCCATCAGTACTAATTTGCTTGGTATCAATAGTTAATTTATTGAAATAGAAATGTTCTTCAAGCAACTCTCTTGTTGGTTTTGAGATGTTACTCATATTCTCGAAAGAGGTGAAAGATTTTTTCCAAACCCAGTCAAACACTTGGTTTGCTCGGAATTTCTTTTCTCCATGATCTTCAAAAAAAGCAATAAGTTCTTCTTGCGAAAGTGCCCTTATATTTCTCTTTTTGATTTCGGTATTTTCCATGAAATATCTAGAATTAATCCAATTTTGGCAATTCTATTTCATCCGCTATGATAATAGTATTAGGAAATACATCACTTATTTGTTGCTGAAATCTTTGTGCATCTAATTTGGTTCTAAAATTACCAACTAGAAGTTTAAAATTAGGTGCTTTGTAATCCGTGTAAGAACTCTCACGAGTATTGTGGCTCATAAATCTACCTCTTTCACTATCCACAGTTGCTTTGGTAGAAGAAGAAATTATTTGAATTCTGTATCCTTTTACTATTGGTCTTTGGGATGCTCCACCAGCTAAGTCCTTAGAAACTCTATCAATTCTTTCGTCTTTATTAATTGATACTTTTCCAGGCACAGCTGCTCTGTCCAAAGTTTTAACGGTATCCTTTGCCATAAGGCTATCTGCCTTAGAAGGGAATAATTTCCATTCAATATCGCTTTCTTGAGCAAAACTTGCTAATGCTATAACAAGTGAAAAGGTAATTAAAAGTATTTTTTTCATGATTCTGGTATTAATTCTCCCTTTCCTCCTTCAAGGATTGAGCCAAATTATTTACAAAAATAACTATTTTAACGAGTAGTCTCGTTTTTTAGTTATTAATTATGTCGTACAGCTTATCCAATTTAGGAGTCAAAATCACTTCAATTCTTCTGTTTCCAGCCTTATCTTCTCCAATAGGATTGTATTGACTTCTTCCTGCTGCAGATAATATTTTAGGATTAATACTACTGTTACCTGTCATTATCTCAACAACCGAAGTAGCTCTCAGCACACTTAATTCCCAGTTGTTTTTTGGGTGATTAGATGATTTTAAAGCATCTGAATCTGTATGTCCTTCCACCACTATTTCTAGTTCTTCTTCAGTCTCTAATGCTATTGCTAACTGGATTACGGCCACTTTCCCTTCTGTACTTACTTTTGTACTTCCTGATGCAAAAAGTAATTTGGCTTCTAAGCTCACGTATACTTTCCCGTTTCTTTGCACTACGGTTAATCCTTTATTTTCAAATGCCAATAAAGCTTTAGATACTTTGTCTTTTAATGCATTAACTGTCGCATCTTTTTGAGCTATTAGCTCTTCCAATTCCTTTACTCTTTGCTCTCTTAATTCTAGAGCATTTTGTTTCTTTTCAAGAGCATCTTTTAATTCATTCAAGTTTTTTTCCAGTAACTTAAGTTCATCTTCTTTTTGTTGTAACTCATTTTGAGTTTTATCCAACTTAGAAGTCAAAGTTTTGTTTTCGCTAGATGAGTTAGCTAATAACCTATCGTACCTCAACAAAATATCATCATGAAGTGAAGATAGCTTACTGTACTGCTGTTCTTTCTCCAAAAATTTTCTTTTCTCAGCAGATAATTCTTCTTGAAATTTTATTAATTCTTCTTTTTTGCTCGCCAAAAACTGAGTCAATTCCTTGTTCTCAGATTGATACTTCTCATTTTCAGCCTGAGCTTTTGCTAATGCCTCTTGGCATTGCTCACTCTTAGCTTTTAAATCTTGATATTTTTTTGCTGGAACACATCCAAACAATAACAGAGATGCTAAAGAGAAAGTTAATAGTACTTTTTTCATGTTGATTCTAAATTTTGTGGGTAAAGGAAAACCAGGGCTTTTACTAACAAAAAAGCTCAAGATTAACCCTTTTAACTCTAAATACAAACAAATATAACCAATACAGCCATGGGCTTGACCATAATATTAGGAAGTAAGTAATAGTGGATTGTTAATTTCTTTGATGAAAATTAAGCCTTTTTTAGCAAGCTTCTTCTTTTCATTTCTTTAGAGATTAGGGATAACTCTCGGCTAGTTTGCCCAGCAACCGAAGTGTTTTCTTCAGCTCTTCTTATCAAATATGGAATTACCTCTTTCACAGGCCCATAAGGTACATATTTGGCAACATTAAATCCATTTTGAGATAAATTGAAACTAATGTGATCGCTCATTCCTAGTAATTGAGCGAAATAAAAATCGGAGTTCGTTTTATCCAACTGCTTTTTTTCTATTAACTGAGTAAGAAGCTTAGAACTCTCTTCATTATGTGTTCCTGCACACAATGCTATGTTATGATCTACGCAGTATGCAACAGCCAAATCATAATCTTTATCTGTAGCATTTTTATCTGGCTGAATAGGATCTTTGTATCCTTTTTCACGAGCTCTTTCTCGTTCTTTTTCCATGTAAGCTCCTCTCACCAACTTCACTCCTACTTTGTAGTTTGCAGTTTTAGATTTCGCATCCAATCCTTTCAAATAATCAAGTCTATCCCAACGGTAAAGCTGAACAGTGTTATACACTATTGCTTTCTCTTTGTTGTATTTCTCCATCATTTCTTCCGCAATTCTATCAATCGTGTTTTGAATCCATGATTCCTCTGCATCAATAAAAATTGGGGTATTTGCCTCAAATGCTGCTTTACATAATCGCTCTACTCTTTCGTAAGATTTTTGATACTCATCAATGTTTGAGAATTCTTTGTTGTTACATTCTTCTAAAATAGAAAGTGTTGCCACTCCTGATATTTTAAAAACAACAAAAGGGATTTTAGTATTGTTTGTTGCTAAGTTTATTCCTCTCTCCAGTTCTTGGCAAGTGTTTTCTAGCTCTTTTTTATCTGATTTTGCTTCTACTGAATAATCCAAAATAGTACCAATTCCATACTCCGATAATTTGGTGATAGTAGTTTTACATTCTTCTACATCTTCTCCTCCACAAAACTGCTTGAAAATGGTTTTTTTAATTATTCCTGTAATTGGTAATCGTATCGCCAAAGCTATGTTGGTAGCAACTTTACCAAATTTAATTAGCGTGTTGTTCCCTATAAGCTTAAACAACCTATGAGCCCATTTTAGCTCCGAATTAGACTTGCCCGAAAAGGCAACTTCCGTGTTATCAAATGAAAGCATTCTTTAAAAATTATGGATTGTACAACTGCACAAAACGATTACGCTCAAAGTTAACCCATTTATTTATTATTATTCTCCCTCTCTTTTAGATTTATTTAAAAAAATGGCACAAAAAAAATCACTTTGAATTTCTTCAAAGCGATTTAATAAAATTAATTTATTTGTAACTCTTATTGAGCTGGTCCTGCTGGTGGTAACTGAACTGCATCAGGATTTACTGCTGGAGTAAACGAAGTATCTAATTTAGATTCTGTTGTTACTTGCTCTACTCCTGTTTTTTTAGAAATTAATAACGAAGAAGAAAGTGCTAGAACGACAATAAATATAGCTAAATACCAAGTTGCTTTTTCTACTACATCATTAGTTTTTTTTACACTTCCAAGCTGGTTTGCTGCACCAAAAGATGAATCAATTCCTCCACCCTTTGGGTTTTGGATTAATATGACTAGCATCAATAATACTGCTGCTACGATAGATAATATAAATACTAATGTTCCCATTTTAAATTATTTTTTAACTGTTTTTTTGTTTCAATTTCTCAATCAGAGTGGCAAAGTAACTGCTTTTTTCTGGATTTTTCAAACTTAATTTCTCGTAAACCACTATTGCTTTTTCATTTAAGCCTTGTCCTTCGTATATTCTTGCTAAAGTTTCGGTTACAAAATCATCTTTATCCATCAAGCTATTTTTGGCAACTTCAAGTGGCGAATAGAATTTTTTAGCCTCATCAGTTCCTTTGTTAAGCCTAATGTGTTCGTTATTCTTCTTACGTTCTTCAATAAATTTATCCACCATATCTTCTACAGATGGCTTTACCGATTCGGGCTCTTTAACAGATTCCTTAACCTCATTTGGAGCCAACCAATCGTAAAAAGTTTGTGGAGATTTCACCTCCTTTTTTTCTTCTTTTATTATTTCCTTCTCAGGCTTTTTCACCTCAATTTCTTCATCTAGCAACACAACCGAGCTCATTGCTCCAGAAATAATCAAATTATCTAACTCTTTACTTTGTTTGTCTTGCGTACCTTTTTCTCTTTCCTCTTGCTTTTGTTTTACAAAACTCTCTAGCTTTTCTTTTTTAGAAATTTCTGCTTTTTCTACTACCTCAATTGGCTGTGAAATATTTAGTTCAATAACTTTTCCCTCTTCTACAACCTCAACTTCTTTTATTACTTCTGGCTCTTTTTCTACTACAATAGTTTTAGCAACCTCACCTTTTACAGCTTGTTCTGAGTGAATTAACTCGTACAGTACATTTCTGTTTGGAACAGAAATAGCCGTGTTCTTAAGTTGTTTTTCAAATGAAATACTTTCATTATTATGGTAACTCTTAGCTAATAACAAAGAAATAGACTGACAATAAGGATAGTCGTTCTGCAAATTTTCCAATGCCTTTTCTTGTTCTTCCGAAACAGAAAAAGGATTGTTGATGAGCGATATTAAGGTGCTTTTAGTTACCAATCTCCCAAAGTTTTATCGTAAATATCTTGAGTCAATTGGTCGAAAATTTCTTCAATTAATGCATCCTGAACACTTGCAATATCTTGTGTACTCAAGTAATCGGCAAATCGAGTGAAGTTTTGGTCAAAGTTTTTTGTGATATCAGTCTGATTAACAAAACTTACTTTTATCGAAATAGTCAATCTGTTTTGTGCAGCAGTTTGATCACCCGAAAGAGAAATAGGTCTAATTGTATAACTCACAATAGTTCCCTCGTAGCTTAAGTCTCCATTAAGTGGAACTAACTCCAATTTGGTTTGAGCCTGAAACAACTCTCTAAGCGACTCAGTAAAAGTAAAGCCAATTGTAGATGGACCAAGTGAAGCTTGATTAGTAAACTGATCGATTGAAAAAGTTTTGATGTTCTCAGGCATTGGAGCTCCAGTAGTGGAATACCTAATTTTACACGATACAATCGTGAGAATTATTAAACCTAAAAATGCTACTTTCTTCATCTTTTGTGTTTGAGTGAGCAAAAATAACGAAAAAAGGTTGGTTTTGGTGTGTTAGGTCTAGTTAATACTCTTTAAAAAAATCATCCAGTCTTTCTCTAAGACCTTTGTTAAAAAGGTAACCAATAGTAAATCTTGTAAATTGGTCATGAATTGGTTGCGTAGGCCAATACGTTTCACCAAAGTTTGCTGCACCAATTTTATACTCTAATTTTATCAAAACTTCTTTTTGCCCTATGGAAAGTATAGCTCCTATTCCTGCATTTCCGCTTAGATTAAAACCTGGGGTTTTCTTTGCGAATTGACCTACTGATATTTCAGGAGAGAGAAAGTATGAAGTAGTGTAAGTATAGGATTTTTTATACACAGGAATAATATCAAAACTACCTCCAACCTCAAAAAAAATATTCTCATCATTCCCAAACTTATATCTCCATGTAACTGGTATTGAAATGGTATGAAAAGTATATGTGATGTCCGAATGGTAACCTGCCCTTGAACTTTGATACCCATCTAAATATTGACTCGAATAATTATAATGAATACCCATCACAAACCCAATACTACTTTGATCTCTGTATCTTCTGTTGATTCCTGCACCAAACCCTAAATAACCTAATTGCCCTTCAGCATAATTAGGAGTTTTGTTTATAGATAATATTACTTCATTAAAAGGGAATTTCATTTTGTCTTGTTGCGAAAACAAACAAAAAGGCATAAATCCAAAAACCAAAATATAAAATTTCACAATCTTCATATAATCAATATACTAAAAAAAATTGGAGCCTTAATTTTAGATGAAGAAATTTAGGATTCATTTCTACAAGTCCAAAACCTGATAAAAGTCAGGTTTTTTGGGAAAAGAAAATATCCTCCTTAATTTTAGATATAACCGAAACAAATTATATTATGAAAAAAAATATGGGGTCTATGGATAAAACAGTGAGAACAATAGTTGCCGCAATTATTGCTGTACTTTATTTTACTGGAGTAGTTACAGGAACATTTGCATTTATTTTGCTAATTGTTGCTATTGTATTTGCATTAACTAGCTTAATTAATTTTTGCCCTTTATACACGCTAATAGGCGTTAATACTTGTAAGGTCAAAAAATAAGGTTGTAGGTGAAATAACCAAGACATTCTTTTTTACCCTATCTTTGCACCATGGAAGAAAGATTACCCATAGAATCATGGTTGCCAATTACCAAGAAAGAGGTGGAGAAAAGAGGTTGGGAAGAGTTAGATGTAATTCTAATTTCTGGTGATGCTTATGTGGATCATCCAGCATTTGGAACCGCAGTAGTTGGGCGATTAATCGAGAGAGAAGGATTTAGAATTGCTATTGTTCCTCAACCAAACTGGAAAGATGATTTAAGAGATTTCAAGAAATTGGGGAAACCTAAATATTTCTTTGGAATTACTTCTGGGTGTATGGATACTATGGTAAATCACTACACGGCAAATCTTCGTTTACGATCAACTGATGCTTATACCCCTGGAGGGAAAGCGGGGTTTAGACCAGATTATGCAGCAGTAACTTACAGTAAAATAATAAAAGATATCTATCCTGATGTTCCTTTATTAATAGGTGGAATTGAAGCCTCGTTAAGAAGAGTTACACACTACGATTATTGGAGTAATAAACTAATGCCTACTATTTTAGAAGATTCTGGAGCCGATTTGTTGGTGTACGGAATGGGAGAAAAGGCATTGAAAGAAATTTTGAGTATGTTGAAAAAGGGAGTTCCTTTTCATCAACTTACTATGGTTCCACAAACTGCCTATTTAAGGCCGAAAGAAGATGGAATTCCTAAAAATAAAAACTGGAAAGATTTAACTCTTCACTCACACGAAGATTGCTTGAAAGACAAAAGAAAATACGCAGGAAACTTTAAACACGTAGAGCAAGAATCGAATAAACTAATTGCAGATAGAATTCTGCAAGAGGTAAACGGTAAAACCTTGATAATTAATCCGCCATACGATACCATGACGGAGACTGAAATTGATGCAAGTTTCGATTTGCCTTATACAAGATTGCCACACCCAAAGTATAATAAGAGAGGAGCAATACCAGCTTACGAAATGATTAAGTTTTCGGTAAATACTCACAGAGGTTGTTTTGGTGGTTGTAGTTTTTGTACTATTTCTGCTCACCAAGGAAAGTTTATTGCCAGCAGAAGTGAAGAGTCTATTTTGAAAGAAGTAGATAAGGTAACTTCCATGCCCGATTTTAAAGGGTATTTATCCGATTTGGCTGGTCCTTCTGCCAATATGTACAAAATGAAAGGGAAGGTGCAATCCATTTGTGATAAATGTGTGAGTCCATCTTGTATTCATCCAGTTGTTTGTAGTAATTTGGATACTAGTCATAAACCAATGACTGATTTATATAAGAAGGTAGATGCCAATCCTAAGATTAAAAAAGCATTTATTGGTTCAGGAATTCGTTATGATTTATTGACTGAATCTTACAATAAAAAAGGAGATTCTAAAGACATGGAAGAGTACATGGAACAACTCCAAACTCGACATGTTTCTGGGAGATTGAAAGTAGCACCAGAGCACACAGCTCCTGATACTTTGAAATTAATGCGTAAACCAGATTTTAAGCATTTTCATTCTTTTAAAGAAAAATACGACAAGATTGACAAGAAATTTAACTTAAAACAAAAGTTGATTCCTTATTTTATTTCTTCGCACCCAGGGTGTAAAGAAGAAGATATGGCAAACCTTGCTGCCGAAACTAAAGACATGGGATTCCAGTTGGAACAGGTACAGGATTTTACTCCAACTCCTATGACAGTTGCTACAGTAATTTATTATGCAGGGATTCATCCTTACACCATGCAACCATATTTTACTCCAAAAACTAAGCAGGAAAAACAAAACCAACACAAGTTTTTCTTTTGGTATAAAAAGGAAAATCAACAGTGGATTAAAAACCAATTGACTAAAGCAAAACGTTTTGATTTATTGGAACAACTACTTGGAAAACCAAGAGGGAGCAATGGGAATCAGGAGAAAAAAGAATTTTCTAACTCAAGAAAACAAGAGTCTGACACTGGAAATAAACCAAAATGGTTAGCTGAAAAACACAAGCAAACTTCTGCAGGAAGAAAGAAAAAGAAAAGGAGGTAAATAATTACTGTATAATCTGTTCAGAACTCTGGACAAAACGCTTAGATTTTTCATTAAAAATCCGTAGTTTTGTAGCTTAAAATTTCATACGAAAACTATGTCAAAAGCTTCCACTAGAATTGCTACGCTTGAACAATCAGTTGAATTAGGATTACTTCCTGAAGAGTTCGATAAAATCAAAGAGATTTTGGGTAGAACTCCAAACTTTACAGAAATGAGTATTTACTCGGTAATGTGGAGTGAACACTGTTCGTACAAAAACTCAATAAAATACCTGAAAACTTTACCAAAAGAAGGAGACCACATGTTGGTTGAAGCTGGTGAAGAAAATGCAGGATTAGTTGATATTGGAAATGGATTGGCTTGTGCTTTTAAAATTGAATCACACAATCATCCATCTGCTCTTGAGCCTTACCAAGGGGCTGCAACAGGAGTTGGAGGAATTAATAGAGATATTTTTACAATGGGTGCTAGGCCAATAGCACAATTGAACTCATTGAGATTTGGAAACATTGAAGAAGCCAGAACCAAATGGTTGGTGAAAGGAGTTTCTAAAGGAATTGGAGATTATGGAAATGCTTTTGGAATTCCTATCGTAGGAGGAGAAGTGTTTTTTGATGAATCATACAACACAAACCCATTGGTAAATGCATTTTCTGCAGGTATCATGAAAGTAGGAGGAACTATATCTGCTACTTCATATGGAGTTGGTAACCCAGTATTCATTGTTGGTTCATCTACAGGAAAAGATGGGATACACGGAGCAGCATTTGCTTCTAAAGATATTACTAAGGACTCAGTAAATGATTTGCCAGCTGTACAAGTTGGAGATCCTTTTCAAGAAAAATTATTATTGGAAGCAACTCTAGAATTAGCTGAAACTGATGCTATTGTTGGAATGCAAGATATGGGAGCTGCCGGAATTACTTGTTCTACCTCAGAAATGAGTGGAAAAGAAGGATTTGGAATGGATATTTGGTTGGAGAAAGTACCAACAAGACAAGAAAACATGCAACCTTACGAAATTCTATTATCAGAATCTCAGGAGAGAATGTTGGTAGTAGTTCATAAAGGAAAAGAAAAGGTAGTTCAAGATATATTTGATAAATGGGATTTGAACTGTGTACAAATTGGAGAAGTAACAAAAGGAGGAACTCTTAATTACTTCGAAAATGGAGAATTGATTGCAACTACTCCTGCTGAGCCATTAATACTTGGTGGTGGAGCTCCGGTTTACGACAGAGAGTTCAAAGAACCTTCTTATTTTGAAGAGTACAAGAAGTTTGACATTAACTCTGTGCCAGAGCCAAAAGATTTGAAAGCAACAGCAATGAAATTAATTTCTATGCCAAATATTGCTTCTAAAAGATGGATTTATGAGCAGTATGACTCAATGGTTGGAACTAAAAACATGAGTACAAACGCACCCTCTGATGCTGCAATTGTAAATGTGAAAGGAACTAATACTGCCCTTGCAATGACTGTTGATTGTAACTCTAGATATGTAAATGCTAATCCAGTAAAAGGAACTGAAATAGCAGTATCTGAAGCAGCAAGAAACATTGTAGTTTCTGGAGGAATTCCTTCTGCAATTACTAATTGCCTAAACTTTGGTAATCCTTACAACCCAGAATCATACTGGCAGTTTGTAGGAGCTATTGAAGGAATGAGTAATGCTTGTAGAAAATTTGAAACTCCAGTAACTGGAGGAAACGTAAGTTTTTACAATCAAACAAAAATTGACGGAGTAGAAACTCCAGTATTCCCAACTCCAACAATTGGAATGATCGGAATTGTGCCAGACAAGAACAATGTAATGACATTGAATTTTAAGAATGAAGGTGATTCTATCTTCTTACTTGGAAAATCAGTAAACGACATTAACTCGTCTGAATACTTAGCTAACATTGTTGGAATAAAAGAATCTACTTCTCCTTATTTTGAATTAGAAGAAGAATTTGAATTACAAAACTCAACTAAGGGGTTAATTGAAAACAAATTGATTAATGCAGCTCACGATTGTGCTGATGGAGGACTATTTGTGACACTTGCCGAAATGGGGTTTGTGAACAATATGGGATTTGATGTTACAACTGATAGCGAACTACGAAAAGATGCTTTCCTTTTTGGTGAAGTACAAAGTAGAGTTGTAGTTACTGTAGCTGAAGATAATAAAGAAGCATTTATAGAGTTTATGGCAGAAACAGAAACTCCATATAGTTTATTGGGAGAGACTTCTGGGAAAAATGTAACAGTAGACGGAGAAGATTGGGGAAGTTTAGAAGGAATGAAAACAACATATAACGACTCATTAGGAAAACACTTAAATTAAGAACTATGAAAATTAAAAATCTATTAGCAATATCGGGGATTGTAATTATCTCATCTTGTGTAGTAAGTAAAAAGAAATATGAAGCTGTGGAAGCTGAAAAAGCTGCTTTGATAGAAGCTAGCAAGCCTACTACTGATTTAACTAACGAAGAAACTAAAGTAGGTTACAGCCTTGGACTTAACATTGCTAAAAGTTTAAAAGGAGAAGGATTAGAATCAATTGATACTGCTGCTTTCGCACAAGCCCTTGGAGATGTGTTTTCTGGAAGAACAGCATTAGTAACTGAAAAAGAAGCTCAGGATTTTTTACAGGCTTATTTCCAAAAATTACAAAATGAAGCAGTTGCAAAACAAACTGAAGCTGGAGGAAAATTCCTAGCAATGAATTCTTTAAAAGCAGATGTAGTTTCTTTACCAAGTGGATTACAATACAAAGTAATAAAAGAGGGTAATGGAGCCATTCCTAAAGCAACTGATAAAGTTAAAACACATTATAAAGGAACATTAATTGACGGAACTAAATTTGATAGTTCTTACGATAGAGGAAAACCTGCCGTATTTGGTGTAACTCGAGTAATACCAGGATGGGTAGAAGCATTACAAATAATGCCAGTTGGTAGTAAGTGGGAATTATACATTCCTCATTACTTAGCATATGGAGAAAGAGGGCAAGGAACAATACCACCTTACGCTACTTTAGTATTTGAATTAGAATTATTAGCAATAGAACAATAAAAAACAATAAATAAAGAATGGATTTAAATAACGAAATCACTAAGATTAGCTACAGTTTAGGAGTAAACATTGGGCAAAGCTTAGCAGAACAAGGATTAAAAGAAGTAAACGGAGAAGCTTTTGCAAAAGCAATTAGCGACTTTTTTGAAGGAAATGATCTTGAAATTAAAAGTGATGAAGCTCAACAAAACTTACAAGAGTTTTTTGGTAAATTACAAGCTGAATCAGCTGGTATACAAGCAAAAGCTGGTCTAGAATTTTTAGAAGCGAACGCTAACAAAGATGGAATCATAAGCTTACCAAGTGGACTTCAATACGAAGTAATGACTTCGGGTGATGGTGAAAAACCATCTGCAGAAGACAAAGTGAATACTCACTACCATGGAACTTTAATTGATGGAACAGTATTCGATAGTTCTGTTGAAAGAGGTGAACCAATCTCATTTCCATTAAATGGAGTTATTGCAGGATGGACTGAAGCTTTACAATTAATGCCTGTTGGAAGTAAATGGAGATTATTTGTACCTTCGCATTTAGCATACGGAGAAAGAGGACAAGGAGCAATCCAACCTCACTCAACATTAATATTTGAAGTAGAATTATTAGCAATAGAAAAATAAACACAAACAAACATGAAAAAATTAATAGGATTTGGAGCTATAGCAGCACTAATGTTATCAACCTCTTGTGGAGGAGATAAAGATGTAACTGCTGTAACAGGGTTTAATGGATTGGATAGCTTTAACGATAGTTTAAGTTACTGTATTGGAGCTAACATTGCTGGAAACTTCCAACAAAATAGCTTAGATAAATCATTCTCTACAAAAGCTTTTGACAAAGGGATGAAAGATGGTTTAGAAGAAGGAACAGAATTGTTACTTGCTATGGAATCAATGGATGCTGTGATGAGACAACAAGTAATGATGTTAAGAATGGATACTACTCCAGTAAAATATACTCCAGAAGCTATTGGAGGTTTTACTTCATTAGGTTCTCTTAAAGATTCTATGAGTTACTTTTTAGGAGTAAACGTATCTGGAAGTATGAAAAGTGGAGGGATAATTGATTATTATTCTGAGCCTTCTTTCTACAAAGGAATGGAAGATGTGTTAATGGGGAAAGATGCTAAATTATCTGACTCTTTAGGAAAGATTTTATTTGAAAAAATTAGCGCAATAGAAACTGCTAAAATTCAGGTAGAAGGAGAGGAATTTCTTAACGCTAAATCTGCTGAAGCTGATGTAGTAACTTTACCAAGTGGATTAAGATACAAAATCTTAAAAGAAGGAAAAGGAGCTAAACCAACTGCAGTTGATACTGTATTGGCACATTACCATGGTACTTTTATTGATGGAACTGTATTTGATAGTTCAGTTGAAAGAGGTGAACCAAGTAAATTTGGTGTAACTCAAGTAATTCCAGGATGGATTGAAGCTTTACAATTAATGCCATTAGGAAGTAAGTGGGAATTATTTATTCCTTTCGATTTAGCTTATGGTGCTGGAGGAAGACCAGGAATACCTCCTTATTCTCCTTTAGTATTTGAAGTAGAATTAATCGAAATTATGAAAGCAAAATAATTCAGTTAAAAAACTGTATTTTTAAAGCATCAATTCAAATTTTGGATTGATGCTTTTTTATTTTAACACCTTTATGATGAAATATATATCCATAATAATACTGAGTTGTTTAATCTTCTTTTCATGTTCATCAAAGAAGAAAACTGTAAACTCCAAAACTCCTACTGAACTAAGTAAAGCAGACACTGGACCAAAAATTGGTGAAATCGTAGCATTGAAAAGTGGATTAAAATACAAAATCATTAAAAGAGGAACTGGAAAATCTCCAAAAATGAACAGTAAAGTGAGAGCTCATTATCATGGAACTCTTGAAGACGGAAAAGTATTCGATAGCTCTATTGACAAGGGAAAGCCATTAGTTTTTACATTGAACCAAGTAATAAAAGGATGGCAAGAAGGATTGCAATTAATGAAAGAAGGTGGAGTTTGGGAATTATATATTCCAACAAACTTAGGTTATGGTGCTTCAGGAAGACCAGGAATACCTCCCTTTTCAAATCTTACATTTAGAGTTGAGCTTTTAGAAGTTCTTTAAAAGTAAAATAAGTATCCTATATATAGATAAAGGAACAACCCAATAACATCATTAGATGTGGTAATAAATGGCCCTGTAGCAAGTGCAGGATCAATATTTCGTTTGTGTAGTAAAAGTGGAACAAGAGTTCCAAAAATACCAGCAAAAATAATTACTGCTAATAAAGAAAGCCCAACAGTAAGTCCTAATTTTAAATCGGAGTCTACCAAAAAGATAAATAGGAATATTAGAATAGCACATACAATGCCATTAAGTAATGCTACTCTAAATTCTTTAAATAGCTTTCCAACTATTCCGCTTAAATCAATGTTGTTACTCGCAATACCTTGTACTACGATAGCTGAGGATTGAACTCCTACATTTCCTGCCATTGCAGCAATTAATGGGATGAATAAAGCCATTTCAGGAAACTGACCTAGCTGCACTTCAAACAAACCTATTACTTTAGCACCTAAAACTCCTCCTACTAATCCAACAATTAGCCAAGGTAATCTTGCTCTTGTAAGTGCAAAAACACTATCACTAGATTCTACATTTTCGGATATACCACTTGCCATTTGGTAATCTTTTTCAGCCTCTTCTTGAATAATATCTACTACATCATCAATTGTAATTCTTCCTATTAATATCCTATCAGGATTAAGAACTGGAAGAGCTACAAAATCATATTTTTGCATCATAGATGCTACCTCTTCAGTACTCTCATCCGAATTTACCGAACGAACATTCTCGATATAAATGTCTTTTACCAATGTTCCTCTTTTGGCAAATAACAAACTTTTTAAAGACAACATTCCTGTTAGTCTTTTATCATTATCTACCACATAAACCGTGTAGATGTATTGAACATCTTCTGCTTGTATACGCATTTCTTCAATACATTGATCCGTAGTCCAATTCTCATTTACACAAATAAGCTCGGTACCCATTATGGCACCAGCTGTATTTTCTTCGTATTGCATTAACGAAGCAATATCTATTGCTTGTTGTGGATCTTCAATCTGTTGTATTACTGCTTCCTGCTTTTCTTCGGGCATTTCTGCCATAATATCTGCAGCATCATCAGAGTCCATGTTATCCATTTGCTCTGCAATTTCCTTAGCAGATAAAGCCTTCAGAAATTTAAGACGGATGTCCTCTTCTAATTCAACTAGTACATCAGAAGCTCTTTCATCTTCCAGTAACCGGAAAATGTATTTAGCTTCCTCCATAGAAACCACATCCAATATCTCAGCAATATCAGCTTCATGGAGCTTGTTCAATGAATTAACCACAGCTTCTCTATTATCAGAAGCTATTAGCTCCTGAATTTCTTCAATAAAGTCTTTGGTTAATTTAAATTGCAAATCCATCTTATGGTGTTTTGGAAAAGTAAATATATTGTTTTTGAGCTATAATAGCTAATAAAATAGGCTGTTTAAGACTATTGTTCTCTTTCCAATAAGTTCTTTGCAAACAACTTAATTGGTGATAAATCTACTCCTTCGATACTGGACAGACTTTGGTCAGAGAGTTCAAAATATTCCGAAATCATTGCTTCGGTTTTTTCTTTCACTTCAATATCTTCAAAAATAACAGTTAGTTTCTCCACTCTGTTTTCATCTTGCGAGTTAATCAAAGTTTCTATTTGAGATTTTTGCGACTCGTTAGCCTCATTTAATGCTATTAAATAAGGAATTGCCTTTTTCCTGTTTAGTAAATCTCCTCCAACAGTTTTACCCATTTTTATGCTTTTAGGATATAAATCCAAATAGTCGTCTTGTAACTGAAAAGCTAAACCAAGGTTAATTCCAAATCGGTATATTTTTTCTTGAATCTCACTAGAAGCTTTTCCAAAAATAGCTCCAGCTTCAAAACAAAACCCAATAAGTACAGAGGTTTTATTCTTTATCATTTCCATGTATTCTGGAATAGAAACTTGGTCTCTTTCCTCAAAATCCATGTCATCTTGCTGACCTTCGCATAACCACAAAGCCATTTTGTTAAACGCTCTATAAATTGCTGGCTGAAACTCAACAGGAATTTTTTCGATAAGCTGGTAGGCCTGAATCATCATGGCATCTCCAGATAAAATGGCATTGTTCACATTCCATTTTTCATGAACAGTTTGGTTTCCTCTTCTTAGCGAAGAATTATCCATAATATCATCATGCATTAAAGTGAAATTATGAAAAACCTCAACTGCCAATGCAAGTGGCAAAGCTTCTTGCTTATTTCCTCCAAAGATAGAAACCGCATCCAACAAAACTATTGGGCGAATTCTCTTTCCTCCAATATTCAGCAAATATTTAACCGGCTCATATAAAGCATGGTGTTCAAATTGAGTTAAATACTGTTCTAACTCAGATTCAATTAATTCTTTTCCCTTCATTAAATTTCTTCTTCTTGAATCAATGTCATTAAATAATCTCCATATCCACTTTTAAGTAATGGAGTAGCTATGGTTCTTAATTGTTCTTTATTAATAAATCCTCTAGAGTAAGCTACAGCTTCAATACAACCTATTTTAAGCCCTTGTCTTTCTTCTACAACCTGAACAAACTGACTTGCTTGAATAAGCGAATGAAATGTTCCTGTATCTAACCAGGCTGTTCCTCTATCAAGAATAGAAACACTTAGTCTACCTTGCTTCAGGTATTCGTTATTCACATCAGTAATTTCGTATTCTCCTCTTGGACTTGGTTTGATGTTTTTAGCAATTTCTACAACCGAGTTATCATAAAAATACAATCCTGGAACTGCATAATTTGATTTGGGCTTTGTAGGTTTTTCTTCAATAGAAATAGCGTTCATTTCTGAATCAAATTCCACAACCCCATATCTTTCTGGATCCGAAACGTGATAAGCAAATACTACTCCTCCATCAGGATTTACTTGTTCCTGAAGGTTTTTAGATAAGTCACCTCCATAAAAAATATTATCTCCCAAAATAAGTGCTACGCTATCGTTTCCTATAAACTCTTCTCCTAGTACAAAAGCCTGAGCCAATCCATTAGGGATTTCTTGAACTTTGTATGTGAATTCGCATCCTATTTGACTACCGTCTCCCAATAGTTTTTCAAAATTTGGTAAATCCTGTGGAGTAGAAATAATAAGAATTTCTCTTATTCCCGAACTCATGAGAGTTGCCAATGGATAATAAATCATTGGTTTGTTGTAAACTGGCATTAATTGCTTGCTTACTGCTAAAGTAAGCGGGTGAAGTCTTGTGCCAGAACCTCCAGCTAAAATTATTCCTTTCATATTATGGGAATTAAATAAATTATTGGTTATAAATCGGCACTAAAATAAGGTTTCTTTCAAGGATTTACAAACTAAAAGCATTTTCCCTATCTTAGAAAACAATTTTATAACATGGCAAAAAAATACCAAGTAGATTACTATTCGTTTTTAGGATTTATTCTGTTTTCAATAATCATTGTTTTTATCTGGAGAACCTACTATGGATATTACATTCTGTACCCTTTTACCATAATGGGAACTTGGTTTCACGAAATGGGACACGGAATTATGTCCATTATTGTTGGTGGTAAATTTCAGTATCTCGAAATATTCGAAAATGGTTCTGGATTGGCTCATAGTAGTTATTACGATTCAGATTTTTATTTCAATAAAAATCTAGCGTTAGCAATGGTTACTACTGCAGGTTTATTTGGCCCACCAGTGGTTGGTTCTATTCTTATTTTGATGAGCAAGAATTTTAAGAAATCAAAAATCATACTTTACATTCTTTCTGTTTCTATGCTTATTTCGGTAGCCATTTGGGTGCGAACTACAGTAGGAGTTGTAGTAATACTTTCGTTAGGTGCGCTTTTACTTTTTATTTCCGTAAAAGCAAAGCCAATGATACATCAGTTTGTAGTACAAATAATTGGAGTAATAGCCGTAGTAAATACTTTTAGACAAATTGGTTATTTGTACATAGAAAAAGTAACTGTTGGCGGACTAGAAGAAAGTTTTTCTGATACAGGTTCTATTGCAAATAGGTTGGGAATGACTTATTACTTTTGGGGAACTCTTATTTTAATATTGAGTTTTGTGATGTTGGTTTACAGTTTGTATTTAAGGAATAAAACCAGAGTTTAATCCTCAACATCAACAAATTTATACCCAACACCTTTCACTGTTTTGATATAATCGTCTCCTATTTTTTCTCTTAACTTTCTTATGTGAACGTCAATTGTTCTGTCACCAACAACAATGTCGTCTCCCCAAACAGAAGCGAAAATTTTCTCACGAGTAAACACATTGTCTGGTTTTGACATTAACAAAGCCAACAATTCAAATTCTTTTTTAGGTAAGGATATCTCAGTATCTCTTTGGACGACAATATACTTTTCCCTATCAATTCTCATTGTAGCAGTTTCCTCTATAAGTTGATCCTCAACAGTTCCCCTCCTAAGCAATCCTTTAATCTTACTAAAAAGAACTTTTGGTTTAATAGGCTTAGTAATGTAGTCGTCTGCACCAGCATCAAATCCTGCAATTTGCGAATAATCTTCACTTCTGGCAGTTAAAAAAGCAATGATTGTATTGGCAAGTAATTTATTTTTTCTGATTTCACCACATGCTTCAATTCCATCCATTTCTGGCATCATAACATCCATAATAATAAGTTCGGGCAAAAACTCATTGGCTACTTCAATAGCTTTTTCCCCATTGAGAGCAGTTTTTACTTCATACCCTTCTTTAGTAAGGTTATATTCTAGTAAATCTAGAATATCCTCATCATCATCTACTAATAAAATCTTGCTTGACTTCATATTAATTTAATAATTGTTTAACAAATAAAAGGCTTTTTTTTGTTCTCTACTCACTTAAAATTAAAAGCTACATAAACATAATGGTGGCTTAACATTGAGTTAATATTAAACCAATTCCTTTGTTACAAATAAAAAAAGAAAATGAAAAAATTTATATTCTTAGCATTATTACTAGTTTCCTCTTATGGGAATGGACAGTTTAAAATTAACGGAACCGTAACAGGTAACACAGATGATTTAATTGAGCCAGTAGCCTTTGCAAATATATTAATAAAAGGAACTTCTATTGGTGCTTCTACTGATTTTGACGGAAAATTCACATTAAATATAGACAAAGGAACATATGTGTTAGTAATCTCTTCAATAGGGCTTGATAAGCAAGAAATAACAGTACAAATAGTAGATTCTAACGTTACTGTAGCAGTAGAACTTACTTCCTCATCCACTTATATTGGAGTAGTAAATATAGTAGGTAGAGAAGTTGGAGGAACTAAAACTATGGATATCTCCGAAGTAAAAAACTCTGATGGTGTTGATGCTGTAATAGGTGAAGAAAAAATGAAAGAAACAGGAGTTTCTGATGCTGGTGGAGCTGCAAAAAAGGTAGTAGGTTTATCAGTAGTAGGTTCAGGAAATGTATATGTAAGAGGTTTAGGAGACCGATACAATTCGGCATATTTAAATGGGCTACCAATTGCATCTCCAGACCCAGACAAAAAAGTAATTCCATTGGATTTATTCCCTACAAATGTCATAAAATCTATGACAGTGAAAAAGGCTTACATGCCAAATTTAGAAGGAGATTTTTCTGGAGGGGCAATGGATATTTCTACCAAAGTATACCCGGACGAAAAAGTGCTTAAAATTTCATTGGGAACAGGGTTAAACTCTCAATCTATTGGAAGACAAAGAATGACTTATGAAGGAGGAGGATTAGATTACCTAGGTTTTGATGATGGAATAAGAGCTATTCCAGATGCAATTACTAATGAAGATGCTTATCGTTCTACCGAAGGGAGTAAATCCTTATTTGCTAATAATTTAAATCCAGTACATAAGTCTACTTTACCAAATACAAGTTTTGGTTTATTTGCGGGTAATGTATTTGAATTAGATAACGATAAAAACTCTAAAGTTGGTTTTTTGGTTTCATTAAACCACTCTAACAGCAATGAATATGCATTTGGAAAATATAGAGTAATCAATACACAAGAAGATATACAAATTGATTATGACTTTGAAGATTACACTACTTCTACTTCTACTTCTGCATTAGCAAACATTGGTTTTGATATTGATGAAAACAACCTTATTTCTTATAATTTTTTGTATGTAAATACCTCTAGCGATCAAGTAAAAGAAGTATACGGATCACACTGGGATTATGCTAGAAACGTATACGCTAGAAGATTCACTTTTAAGCAAAACAACTTAATGAATAACCAAATTACTGGTTCTCATTTCTTAATGGATAAAAACAAATTAAGAATAAACTGGTCGGCAGCACTTAACAATGCAAACAGTACTGAACCAGACAGAAGACAATTAGTCTATTTCTTTGATGATAAAGAAGATCCCGAAAACTATACGATAAATGCTACCGATAGAATTGAAAACCACCGTTTTTTCTCTTTCTTATCTGAAAGACAATTCACTGCCAAAGCTGAAGCAACATACGTATTCAAATACAATACAGATAATGTAGAGGATGGAGCAAAATTAGCTTTTACAACAGGAGGTATGATTAAGAGAAAAACAAGAGATTTTGATTTTACTCAATTTGTATATGACATGAATTTGTCAGATAATTCATTAGATTTTCTTAATCCAGACTCATACATTAATCCTACAACTCACGAAGCAGGAGAGTTTAGTATACAAGAGGCCCTGAACCCTGCAAGTGCATATTTGGCAACACAAAGCATTAATTCTGTATACGGAATGTTAGATTATAACATTACTCCTAAAATAGAAATGATTGCAGGAGCAAGAGTAGAAATGAGTGACCAAAAAATAACTTGTTTGGATCAAACTCAACCAGATTTTAAACGAATTAATCGAATTGTATCTACAGACATTTTACCGTCTTTAATATTAAAGTACCAACCTAATGACACTAATATTGTAAGATTTTCGGCAAGTAAAACAATTACAAGACCTGGATTTAAAGAAGTAGCGCCATTTCAATATACCGAAGTATTTGCAGGTGCAACTACAGTAGGAAATCCAGAATTAATAAATGGAGAAAACTACAACTTTGATGTTAGGTACGAAAGATACCCAAGATTTGGTGAGTTTATGGCGGTAGGAGTATTCTACAAAAAACTAGTAAATCCTATTGAAAAAACAATGGAAGTTGCTACCAACCAATTACAATCTTTCCGTAATGCTGGAAATGCAACTGTAGCAGGAATAGAATTTGAATACACTAGTTCACTTTCTTTCTTAACTAAATCAGATTCTTCGTTTCTTAGGTTTGTTTCTTTAGGAGTTAACGGAACCTATTTATACTCTAAAGTAACTTTTGACCCAGAAGCTAACTTAGCTCAAACAAATAGCGAAAGAGCTTTACAAGGAGCTTCTCCATACTTAATTAATCTTGATTTAGCTTACTCTAGAACATTGAAAGAAAACTTAAAAGTAAACTTTAGTATCTCTTATAATGTATTTGGAAGAAGGATTTATAACGTAGGAATTTATGGCCTTGGTGATGTTTACGAATTACCTGTAAACTCACTTAATTTAGTTGCTGGTGTAGAACTAGAACACTTTAATTTTGGATTTAGAGTAAACAACTTACTAAATCAAGACATCCGATTTGAGCAAGAAACTCCAAATGAGCCAATCATCATTAACTCTGCAAGAAGAGGGGTATTTACATCATTAAGTGTTGGATACAAATTTTAATTAAAACTTAAACCATTTATATAAAGGCATTCTTACTTTGGTAAGGATGCCTTTTTTAATTTAATGTTAACTCCTAAGGTCATATTCTTAAAATATCCTTAACGCAGTAAATATATTCAAGTAAGATTCATTGTTGATTTTTGTATCAAATAAAAAAACAAAAAAAATGAACACAACAATCAAAAATTTTGGAATGCTGATTTTAACAGCAGGTCTGCTAACAACAACTGCCTGTAAAAAAGAAACTGGCTGTACTGATCCTAATGCAAGAAACTATAACCCTGATGCGGTTGAAGATGATAACAGTTGTGAAACTGTTCCTTACACAGTTACTACAACTGATATTAATGGAGTTTCTTACGAAAGAGTTTCTGGAACATTTGATGAAAACTATACATTTACTAGCAGTAAAAAATGGTTATTGAGTGGAGGTATTTTTGTTGATGCAAACGCTACATTAACAATACAAGCTGGAACAGAAATATATGCAGCTGATGATCAAACTACTCCGTTTTTATCCATATTAAGAGGAGGAAAAATTAATGCAGTAGGAACAGCAACTAGCCCTATTGTAATGACTACAATTAAATCTGTTACTGGAACACCAGCTGCAGGTGATTGGGGAGGAATTATAATCAATGGGAATGCACAAATAAATAACGGAACTGAAGCTGAAGGAGAAGGAGGAACTGGAAAATATGGTGGTTCTAATGATAACGATAACTCAGGTACTATAAAATATGTGAGAGTTGAATACGCAGGAAAGTTATTAGGAACAGACAATGAGCTAAACGGATTTTCTTTTAATGGAGTAGGAAGCGGAACAACTGTCGAATATATTCAGGCATACAGAGGTGCAGATGACGGAATCGAATTTTTTGGAGGAACAGTATCGGTAAAATATGCAGTGTCTACAGGAAATAAAGATGACTCATTTGATTGGACATACGGATGGAGAGGAAACGGACAGTTTTGGGTTGTAAACCAAGAAGTTGGAGGTGGAGACAGAGGAATTGAAGCAGATAACAATGGAAACGATAATACGTTATCTCCTTATTCTAACCCTACTATTACTAACGTAACTTTAATAGGAATTGACGATGGAGATGCTTCAAACACTGGAATGAGATTAAGAGAAGGAACAAAAGGAACAATCCATAATGCAATTGTTACAGGTTTTCCAAGTTCAGGAGTAAGAGTTTCTGATGCACAAACTACGACTAACATGACAAACGGTGAGTTGGCACTAAAAAACTCAAATGTGTTCACAAACGGAACTAACTTTAGAGATTGTGCAACTTTCTCTGGAGATATGACTAATTCAACTACAATTTTAACCTTAACGGGGTATGTTGGAACATCAACTACAAATGCAGCTGACCCAACTACTTTAGGTTCTTGGTTTTCTCCTGGAACATTTGTTGGGGCGGTAGAATCAACTAATGATTGGACTGCAGGATGGACTAAATAAACCCAACCTAATTAAACCTAAAAAGGGTAGCGAAAATTAATTTCGCTACCCTTTTTTAATTGTTAAAAATCCGTTTAGAAATGCAAATCTACTTGCATTCTATAAAATAATTTATCGTCTTTATTAAGTACATCTCTATAGCTTAAGTCAGCTTGAAATTTAAGCTTATGTCCTACCACATATTTAGATAATCCAATAGTATACTCGTTTTCTTTGTTAGATGAAGTTGGCGACATGTAAGTAAATCGTGCAGAAGGTTCCCAGTTATTTTTTAGTAAATAACCAGCCTGTAAATTTACTGCTTGGCCTGTATAGTAAGCGCCAACCTGATTGTTATTTACATCAAAAACTCTGTTGTTTCCACCTCCTACTTCTCTAAGTGCATACTCGCCCATTAATGAGAAACTTCTGTATTTAAACATGAAGTCAGCAAAAAAGGTGTTTAATGTTTTAAGTTGAGTTGGAGCCACTTCAAGGAAATTTCCTAACTGCCCTCTATCTCTACCTGCTCTGTCGTTTATATCGTAAGCAAATCCAAATCCAAGTTTTGGTTTCTTCTCTCTTTTTAAGTCTCCTCCTTTGTAATCTCCTCCAGATTTAAACTTACCAAACGGCAACATTTCTAATCTAAAAGTATAGTCGTATCCACCAATGTTTCCACTAGTAATGTTTCTTCCTTCTCCTTGCGAAAAAGAAAAGATCTGCTCCATATAAAATTGTTTTCCAAACTTAGATTTATGTCTTAATTGGATTCCCATATCACGGTCAATGTTAAACCTGCTATTCAATCTGCTTCGGTCTACCATTTGCATATTTGCAGACGAAACTACACGCTCTCTATTACCAGGAAGTTTAGTCTGTCCAGCCCACAACCAAAAATTTTTGGAGAAATTCCATTTAACTACAGCATCCAACATCAATCGAGATGCATTGCTATATTGTGGTAAATCACCACCACTCATATCTCTATTTGTGAGAGCTAGCTCTATTTTATATTGAACTTTAGGATTAAAAGCATATCCTTTAAATTTTAAACGAGATCTTCTCAATAAAAAATTAGAAGTGTGGTTGGATACATTTCCAAAGTCATCTCCTACAACATCCCAGTTGTTGGTATATAAAGCTTGGAATCTCATTCCTACATTCATAGTAAATGAAGAATCTTTTGCAATAAAATCAATTCCTTTTCCAAAACTATTAGTTTTAATCTGTGCTTGAGTCGGGTTAAATGCTGTGCATAAATAACATATAACTATAATCCCTGTCGTTTTCTTAAAATTCATATTAATAAATGGTTAATAAAAGTGTCCAAAACTAATTAAAATTAACATAGATTTTACGTTCCTTTGAGAAATGACACTTTGTTAATCTACATTTAACATTAATTTAATATTGAACTCCTGAAGGTTCGAAACATTACAATTACTTTTGAAAAAAAGTATAATAAACTACTTATGAAAAATCTAACTTTATTATTTTCATTCCTATTCACATTTGGTTTCTCGCTATTAGCGCAATCATCTGACAGTATTTTTAATGATTCTTTAGTGCAAGAGTCTGCCGAAGAGTTTGTTCCGGCTGCTGATATTTTACATAATATTTTTGCTAAGGAAAAAGAAGGTTCTGCTGATATTAGCTGGCTTATTGATTATGATGCAATGCCTAAATTAGAAAGTGCAGGGTACACAATCATCATTAAGTACAACACCAAAATTGGTGCAAAAAGAGATAAGGCAGGATTCAAAAATTCTGAATGGACAAAGGTTCATGACATTCCTCTTTCTTCTACTCATTTTAAATTGAAAAACTTAGCTGGTGGAGAAAAGTATGTATATAAAGTTGGAATTGAAAAGGGGGAAGAGCAGGTTTTTTCAGGTAAAATGAAATTTGAAACTGAGCGTCCTTGGGGATTGTTTAGAGTTTTAGTTCTTATTGGTGCTTTAGGAATGTTTATCTATGGAATGAAAGTGATGAGTGAAGGTTTGCAACAAGCTGCTGGATCTAGATTAAGAAAAATGCTTTCTTCTATTACTTCTAACAGAGTGAAAGGAGTATTAACTGGATTTGGTATCACTTCAATTGTACAGTCTTCTTCTGTAACTACTGTAATGACTGTAAGTTTTGTAAATGCAGGATTATTAACTCTTATGCAATCAGCAGGAGTAATGATGGGAGCAAACATTGGAACAACAATTACTGCTTGGTTAATTAACTTATTTGGATTTAAGGTAAGTATGGCAAATTATGCCTTAGTTATTATCGCAATTGGAGCACCATTCTTGTTTTTTGGAAAGTCAAAGTTAAAAGCTTGGGCTGCAGCAATCATTGGATTTGCCTTATTATTTATGGGGTTAGGTGAATTAAAAGGTGCAGTACCTGGACTAGATGCTGATTCTCCTTTAGTTCAGTTCTTTGCCGAATACAACACTGGAAGTTTCTTAAGTATATTAATGTTTGTAGGATTAGGAACAATTGTAACTGTGGTGATTCAATCATCATCAGCAGCAATGGCGTTAACAATGACACTAGTAGCAGCAGGAGTTATTCCTTTTGAGGTTGCAGCAGCAATGGTATTAGGTGAAAACATAGGAACAACTATAACAGCAGAGTTAGCTTCTTTAATTGGAAACGTACACGCGAAACGTTCTGCAAGAATTCACTCCATGTTTAATTTAATTGGAGTGTTCTGGGCAATTTTATTAATGCCTTTTTTAATTGATGGTATTGTTTGGTTCATGGAATATATTGGCGCAGGAAACCCTATTCCAGAATATGCAGCAGATGGAAGTATCATAAAGAAAGATTCTTACAATACAGGAATTGCTATCTTCCACACAACATTTAACTTAGTGAACGTATTATTATTAATTGGTTTTGTACCTCAATTGGTAAGATTAGCTGAAAGAACAGTAAAATCTAAAGGAGAAGAAGACGAAGAATTCCACTTAGAGTTTATTAGTGCAGGAATGATGTCTACTCCAGATTTATCTATTTCTGAAGCGAAAAAAGAAATGTTGAAATTTGGTAACATAGCTCAAAAAATGAACGGATACGTTTCAAGTTTGTTAGTTGAAAAAGACAATAAAAAAATCGCTAAACTTCTTAAAAAAGTAAAAAAATATGAGGAGATAACTGATAGAATAGAATTAGAAATTGCAGATTATTTAGCAAAAGTTTCTCAAGGAGAAATGAGTAATGAGACTTCGGTTAGAATTAGAGGAATGCTAAGTATGATTGGTGATTTAGAAAGAATTGGTGACATCTATTACCAAATTTCTAAAACTATCGAATCTAAACACGAAAAGAAAGTTTGGTTCAATCCTCAGTTTAGAGATTTATTAGTTGAAATGGTAAATACCGTAGACGAAGCAATGGTAATTATGAACGAAAACTTAGCTGCAAACTACAGTACAGTAAAAATTGATGCTGCATTGTCTAAAGAAAAAGACATTAATGATTTAAGAGATAAAATTAGAAAGAAGCACTTAACTGAAATAGGTTCTTCTGAGTACGATACGGTAACGGCAACTTTCTACAGCAACATTTTCCACTCTTTCGAAAAAGTAGGAGATCATATAATAAATGTAACTGAAGGTCTTGTTGGAAACATGGACTAACGAATAAAAAAACTAAAATCAAAACCTCTTTTCTTAATTGAAGGGAGGTTTTTTTATTTTATCCTTTTTGGATTCTTGGCTGCAAAAGCTTTCCAACCAGTATAGCTTTCACCTTTCTCTCCTAAATCACCCTGAAAATAATGGCAAACTGCTGCTGCAAGTCCATCAGTTGCATCTAATCTTTTTGGTAAAGTTTTAATTTTAAGTAAAGTTTGTAGCATAGCTGCCACTTGTTCTTTACTTGCGTTTCCACTTCCTGTAACAGCTTGTTTTATCTTTTTGGGTAAATACTCCGTAATAGGAATATCACGATACAAACCTGCTGCCATTGCAACTCCTTGTGCTCGACCAAGTTTAAGCATTGATTGTACATTTTTCCCAAAAAATGGAGCTTCAATCGCCAACTCATCTGGATGGTATTCATCAATGATACCGAGAGTTCGCTCAAAAATCTTTTTAAGCTTCATTGCGTGAGTTTCGTATTTGGTTAATACAATTTCACCAAAAGAAAGTAGAGTCATCTTATTCCCTTCTATTTTGATAATCCCATAACCCATTATGGTTGTTCCTGGGTCAATTCCTAATATGATTCTTTCTTTAGCCAAAAAATGATTCTTGTTTGTTCAAAGATAAGATAAAATCAGTTTGTTGAATTATTCTTTTATTCCCCTTTATTGTGGAATCCTCCCCAAAAACTGCTAATTTTACTCTTCAATTAAAAAAACAAACCCACATGTCTGACGATTTACTGAAAAAAGTAATTTCTCACGCCAAGGAATATGGCTTTATCTTCCCTTCTTCTGAAATTTATGATGGCCTAAGTGCTACCTACGATTACGGTCAAAATGGTTCGGAACTTAAAAACAATATCAAAAAATATTGGTGGAAATCAATGGTGCAAATGCACGAAAACATTGTGGGAATTGATGCTTCTATTTTTATGCATCCAACCACTTGGAAAGCTTCGGGTCACGTAGATGCATTTAACGACCCTTTGATTGATAATAAAGATTCGAAGAAAAGGTATCGTGCAGATGTATTAATTGAAGAGCACGTAGAAAAAATTAGAGGTAAAATAAATAAAGAAGTTGCCAAGGGATTTAAGAGATTTGGTGATGATTTTGACGAAACAGAATTTCGCAAAACAAACCCAAATGTGTTAAGAAATGTTGCAAAAATTGAAGAAATTGAGCAAAAATTCAAAGATTCTTTAGGAAAAGACGATTTACCGGCTGTAAAAGAATTGATAGAAGAGTTAGGAATTGCTTGTCCTGTATCTGGTTCAAAAAACTGGACAGATGTAAGGCAATTTAACTTGATGTTTAGTACCGAAATGGGTTCTGTGGCCGAAGGAGCAAACACTATTTATTTACGTCCAGAAACTGCTCAAGGTATTTTTGTAAACTTCCTTAATGTTCAGAAAACTGGACGAATGAAAATTCCTTTTGGAATTGCCCAAATAGGAAAAGCTTTCCGTAACGAGATTATTGCTCGTCAGTTTATCTTTCGTATGAGAGAATTTGAGCAAATGGAAATGCAATTTTTCATCAAACCAGGAACACAAAAAGAATGGTTTGAGTATTGGAAAAAAACGAGAATTAACTGGCATAATGCTTTGGGATTAGGAGAAGAAAACTATCGTTTTCACGATCACTTAAAACTAGCTCATTACGCAGATGCTGCCACTGATATCGAATTTAATTTCCCAATGGGATTCAAGGAATTGGAAGGAGTTCATTCTCGTACCGATTTTGATTTAAAAGCACACGAAGAGCATTCAGGAAAAAAACTACAATATTTTGATCCTCAAGATAATAAAAGCTATGTTCCTTATGTAATTGAAACATCTATTGGATTGGACAGAATGTTCCTTGCAATACTTTCTAATTCATTGAAAGAGGAAACTCTGGAAGATGGAAGTTCAAGAACTGTTCTTACTTTACCAGCTGCACTTGCTCCAACAAAAGCAGTGATAATGCCATTGACTAAGAAAGATGGCTTGCCAGAAAAAGCAATGGAAGTAATGAACGAATTGAAATACGATTTCAATTGCCAGTATGACGAAAAAGATTCTCCAGGGAAGCGTTATAGAAGACAAGATGCACTTGGAACTCCTTATTGCATAATGATTGATCACCAAACTTTGGAAGACAATACGGTAACAATCCGTGATCGTGATACCATGAAGCAGGATAGAGTTTCAATTACTGAATTGAATGCAATTATTGCTGAAAAAGTGAGTTTTAAAACTTTGTTGAAGTAAGATTTTCGATACTTATTAAAAGCTGTCATTCTGAACTTGATTCAGAATCTGAGGTTTTACGTTTGCTAATTTTAAATACTAGATCCCAAGTCGAGCTTGGGATGACAAATGAGAAGAAAATCAATACTTTATTATAAATAGAAAACTAATGAAAATAGCCTTAATCACAGGAGCAACATCAGGAATAGGAATGGCCACTGCCAAGCTATTTGCTGCCAAAGGATACAAACTAATCCTCTGCGGAAGAAGAACCGAAAGATTGAACGAATTGAAAAATGAACTCAATACCGAAGTTCATACTTTAACGTTTGATGTACGAAACAGAGAAGATGTTTTTAAGGCATTGGAGTCTATTCCTACTGAATTCAAAGACATTGATATCTTATTAAATAATGCTGGAAACGCCCATGGATTAAGCTCTATCCAAAACGGAAACTTAGACGATTGGGATGCCATGATGGATGGAAACGTAAAAGGATTGTTGTACGTTACCAAAGCAATCTTACCTAATATGATAGCCCGTAACTCTGGGTTTATTGTAAATATTGGCTCTGTAGCTGCCAAAGAAGTGTATCCTAATGGAAATGTATATTGTGCATCTAAACATGCTGTGGATGCTTTAAGCAAATCTATGCGAGTAGATTTAGCGGGACACAACATTAGAGTTGCAGCCATTCACCCAGGAGCTGTAGAAACAGAGTTTAGTGAAGTAAGATTTAAAGGAGATACAGAAAAAGCTGCTGGAGTGTATCAAGGCTTTGATGCACTGCAAGCTCAAGACATTGCCGAAATTATTGAATTTATTACTTCGCGTCCAGGCCATGTAAATATTGAAGACTTGGTTGTTTATCCAACTGCTCAAGCAAATACAACTACCTTAACCAGAAAATAGATAATTATGGCTAAAAAGGATTTAGGCTTAGGAGATGATTTTCAAGAAAACGAAAAACGCCTTTTTAATAAGGATGGTTCTTTTAATGTTCGCAAAATTGGATTGCTAACTGGTGTAAGAGATATTTACGTTTACCTTACAGAAATTTCTTGGTCGCGATTTATCCCCATTCTCTTTTTAAGTTACTTTGCCTTGAATCTAATTTTTGCTTTAATTTATTACTTTGTTGGTGTAGAAAATTTAAGCGGAGCACGAACAGGAAGCGAACTTCAAAACTTTATGAGTTGTCTCTATTTTAGCTCACAAACCTTTACGACTGTAGGTTACGGAACTATTTCGCCAACAGGTGTTCCTGTCAATTTAATTGCATCTATCGAAGCTATGGTAGGACTTTTAAGTTTTTCTTTAGCAACTGGTTTATTATTCGGACGATTTGCAAGACCCAATCTAAAAATGAAATTCAGTGAAAACATTTTGATTTCTCCTTATGGAAAATCAACCGAAAAAGGATTGATGTTTAGAATTACAAATAGAAGAGATACTACTTTATTAGAAACATCTGCTCAGCTTATAGCAACTACTTCTTACCAAGATAAAAATGGGAAGATGAAACGTGATTTTGCCAGATTGAACCTAGAAATAAGTGAGATCAAAATGTTCCCATCACTTTGGACTGTAGTTCATCCAATTGATGAAGAAAGTATATTTGCTAAGCATTCGTTAGAAGAGCTAATCAAACGAAATATTGAAGTTTTGGTAATGATAAAATCTCATGACGAAAGCTACGGAAGAGCAGTTTATGCGCGTACTTCTTACAAAGGAAATGAAATTATAGGGGATGCTAAATTCAAGACTTCTAGCCTGTTAAATGCTGAAGGTGAACTGACTTTAGATATTGATACAATTGGAGAGTATTTAGAGCTTTAAGAAGGCTTATTCAAACTTAATTACGAACTTTTCTCTTTGTAATTCTTTAGAAAGTTTAGTCTTCTTATTTTGTTCTTCACAAGCAAACACAAAGTAAATATCTCTGTCTATTTCAGAAATGTTTGATTCTCTATCATCTCGATTCTCAACTAGTCTATCCCAAGTGTTTTCTACCGTAAATGCGGCTTTTATCCAGCCATTTTCTACAACAACTCCTTTGTCAAATCTGTATCTAGGATCTTCTTTATCATAGTACCAGTATTGTTGAGCTTCTCTATCACCAACAATTATAGATTTATCTGAATTGTATAAATCAGTTGCCATTGTCATCCCATCTACAAATCCGCAACCATCCTCATACTTATTGTTTACGCAATAAAAGATATTTTTGTTCGAAGGAAAATTAAACATAAAATCATCCCAAGTAGCTGTCATAAAAACTCCCTCAGTTTTCTCTTTTATTAAACTTTAAACTTAAATGGTTTCTTTTTTAATGTTACAACATTATTTTTTGGAGAAACAATTGCTCCATCTTGCTTAACAGTAATAATAAAATAAGGTTCTTTTTCAGAAGTTGCCTTTTTGGATGTAGTACATCCAAACATCAATAAAGTAGCTAAACAAGCTACTAATAGTGCCTTTGTTTTGATCATAAAACTTAGTTTTTCATTGGAATACTCTTCAATACCTCTTTGGTAAATTTCCAATATTTTTGAGCAGAAGAAATACTTGCTCTTTCATCAGGTGAGTGAGCTCCTTTAATTGTTGGCCCAAAAGAAATCATATCCATTTCTGGGTAGTTAGTTCCTAAAATACCACACTCTAATCCTGCATGGCAAGCCATTACGTGTGGCTTTTCATTAAATAATTCTTCATATTTATTTTCCAATACAACCAATATTTCCGAATCTCTATTTGGTTTCCAACCTGGGTACGAACCTCCTGTTGAAACAGAAAATCCTGCCATCTCAAAAGTAGCTGTTAACGTATTTGCCATGTCCCATTTTCCTGATTCTACAGAAGAACGAGTTAAACACAACACTTCCATTTTCCCATCTTTAGCTTCTACTCTCGCTACGTTATTAGATGTTTCTACCAAGTTTTCAATATCTGGCGACATTCTAAACACTCCATTATGAGCAGAATAAACTGCGTTAATTAGTGCTTTTTGATCAGAGGTAGACATTACACTTTCTGCATCATCAGTTGCTTGTAATAAAATTACTAAGTCTGGCTCTATTGTTTTGAACTCAGCAATAATTTCATTTTTAGCTGTTTCAAAAGCTGTATTAAAGTTCTCGATATCTTCCGTTACAATAACCGAATTACTTTCTCTTGGAATAGCATTTCTTAATCCTCCACCCATCACAGTTGCAATTTGCATGTAGTTTTGAGTAGCATAAAAAATTCTATTCATCAATTTGTTTGCGTTTCCAAGTCCTTCGTGAATTTGCATTCCCGAGTGTCCTCCTTGCAATCCTTTTACCGTTATTTTTAGAGCAGTTCCGTTTGCTTCCTCTTTTGTGTAAGCTCTAGAAACTGTTAAATCTACTCCTCCAGCACAACCAATGCTAAACTCGTCATCATCTTCTGTATCTAAGTTCAATAATATTTCTCCTGTTAAATAACCAGCTTGTAATCCAAGTGCTCCAGTCATTCCAGTTTCTTCATCAATAGTAAATAAAGCTTCAATTGTTGGGTGAGGAATATCTGTAGATTCCAAAATTGCCATAATTGTTGCAACTCCCAATCCGTTATCAGCTCCCAAAGTAGTTCCTTCAGCTTTTACCCAGTCTCCTTCAATTTTCATTTTAATTCCTTCCGAATCAAAATCAAAAACAGTCTCGTTATTTTTTTGATGAACCATGTCCAAGTGCGATTGCATTACAATGGTCTTTCTATTTTCCATTCCAGCAGTAGCCGGTTTAGTTATAATCACGTTCTGAACAGGATCAATTACCACATCCAATCCTAAGTTTTTCCCAAAGTCAACCATAAACTGGATAACCCTTTCTTCTTTTTTAGAAGGCCTTGGTACAGCATTTAAATCTGCAAACTTGTTCCACAATTGTTTTGGCTCTAAATTTCTTACTTCTTGACTCATTTTTGGTGTTTTATTTTTGAAGTATAAAGCTAAAGTTAATTAGCCGATATGCCAATTATTGAATCCTGCATTTGTACTCTATAGTTATGCTGACTATTATATAAAAAATGAAGCTGTCATTTCGAGTGGTATTTATTGGAGCGTTAGCGGAAAATAAAAATTGTATCGAGAAGTGACTTTAAATAACAATTTCAACAAATTACCTTAACTTTGTACCATGAAAAAGAGAACAACTAATAATCCTAGAGGCAGAAACAAAAATGTGGACGAGGATAGATCGAAGAAGAGTGGGTTTAAAACAGCAGGAAGTTTTCACAAAGGAAGTGGTAAACCAGGAGCTAAAAGAGGAGAAAGCAAACCTTTTGGTGATAAACCAAAAAGAAGTGGAAAATCAGCTCCAAAACGTTCTATGGATGGGAAAATTAGATTGAATAGATTTTTGGCTCAAGCCGGAATTTGCTCAAGAAGAGAAGCTGATGTTCTTATTGAAACTGGTGTTGTTGAAGTAAACAAAAAGATTGTAACTGAATTAGGTATTCGTATCGATCCACAAGTTGATGTTGTTCATTATGGTGGTGAAAAAATAAAAGTAGAGGGATATCAATACGTGCTATTGAATAAGCCTAAAGATTTTATTACAACTTCCAAAGATCCTCAAAACCGTAAAACGGTTATGGAATTGATAAGTAATGCTTGTATTGAGCGTATTTATCCTGTAGGAAGATTAGATAGAAACACACTTGGGTTGTTATTATTTACAAATGATGGAATGTTGGCCGAAAAACTAACTCACCCTAGAAATGAAATAAACAAAACTTACCAAATTGAAGTAGACCAAACGATACAAGGTGGTCACATGAAGTTGATGCAAGAAGGTGTAGAATTAGATGATGGTTTTGCCAAAGTAGATTCTATTGATTATGCCGATAACGGAACAAACAAAAGTGGTGCAGTAATTACTTTGCACTCTGGTAGAAACAGAATTGTACGTAGAATTTTCGAACACTTTGATTACAAAGTAAAAAAACTTGATAGAATTCAGTTTGCTTCATTGACAAAAAAAGGATTACAAAGAGGAACTTGGAGGCACTTAACTGCTGAGGAAGTTGCGTTTTTGAAATCAATGTAATCATGGAAAAAGAAATCATAAATAAAGTAGCTAATAGTGGTTTAATCAATCTGGATTTAGCAGATTATTACCCAAAAGGCGAACGTGTTGTTTATGACATAAAGCAAAATTTGTGGCAGGAATTTGTGCTGAAAGAAAAAGACTTTAGACTTTTTGTAAAAGAAAATGATTGGTCGGTTTATCAAGATAAATATGTGGCGTTAATTAATTCTGCTGATGCTATTGTACCTTCTTGGGCGTTTATGATTTTGACAGATGCTCTGGAGCCATTTGCCAAAGAAGTAGTAAATGGAGATTTAGAAACTATGGAAACAGTTATCTTTTTAAACTCCATGGAAAAGAACCTAAACCCAAGTGACTACAAAGACCAAAGAGTAATTATTAAAGGATGCGGAGAAATTCCAATCCCAGATTCTGCATACGTAAAAGCCGTAAATTTACTTAAGCCAGTTGTTAAAAGCTTAATGTACGGAGAGGCTTGTTCGGCTGTGCCAGTTTTTAAGAAGAGGAAGTGAGTTAGGAGTTATAACTGATAATTATTAGTATCTTTGATAATGTATAAAGCACTAATAATTATATTGTTATTTCCTTTTTTTTCTTTTTCACAAGATTTTAAATTTGGAATAGAATTAGGCCCAAGTGTTAATTTTCTTAGAGGTAGTTATCAGCCATATTACACTTATAAACCTGAGCCAACAATAAAATACTTTGCAGGTTTAAATTTCGAGTATCAATTTACTGAAAATTTTTCTCTTAAAACAAGACTCATATTTGAAAATAAAGGTGGACTAATAAGTTATAAAAGCATTGATGGTTTCGATTCAAGTCAAGGAAATGTGACAAGAAACTTTACCTATGAATATATATCAATACCAATTCTAATAAAATACAAATTAGGAAAACAAAAACGATTCTACTTAACCTCCGGATTTAGTTTAGGGTATCTTCTACAAAGAAGATTAAGAATTAATTATTTCGACCAATATCAGTCTGAATTAATTTACTCAACTAGTAACACAAAAAAAATAGACTTTGGGTTTTTGATGGGCTTTGGATGGGATATTCAAATAAGTGAAAAAATAAATTTCACTTTGGAATTGAATAATAACCTTGGTCTTATTGACACTAGTAATCTAGAGACATACGGAGAAGGAGACATAAAGTCTAATTCGTCACAATTACTTTTTGGCTTCTCTTACCAATTTGGTAAATCAAAATAATAACGTCAAATATTCTCTGTAATACTTCGACTCTACTCAATCTGATAACATAGTTAAAATCGTCCTTTTAAAATTGACTTTTTTTGCGTCAAGGCAAAAAGAAGAAAAGATTGTCTGATGAAAAACAAATCACTATTTTTACTCATGATTACAATCGAAAACTACATAAACGGAGAATTAGTGGCTCCTGTTGAAGGAAAATATTTGGATAATTACAATCCATCAAAAGGAGAAGTGTACAGCCAAATACCTAATTCGCAAGCAAATGATGTAGAGAAAGCGGTAAAAGCTGCCTCTGAAGCATTTCCTGAATGGAGTAAAAAACCAAAAAATGAACGCTCCAAAATTTTAGTTCGTTTAGCTAATTTGATTGATGAAAATCTGGAAGAATTAGCCAAAGCAGAAGCTATGGATAATGGGAAACCTTATTCGCTAGCTACAAGAGTAGATATCCCAAGAGCAAGTGCCAACATTCGATTTTTTGCTACAGCAATTTTACACAATGCTTCGGAATCGCACCACATGGAAGAAGGGTTTACAAATTTTACATTAAACCATCCTCTTGGAGTTGTAGGTTGTATTTCGCCATGGAATTTGCCTTTGTATTTATTCACCTGGAAAATTGCTCCAGCAATTGCTTCGGGTTGTACCGTAGTTGCAAAACCGTCAGAAGTTACTCCAATGACTGCCTATTTGTTTTCTAAATTATGTATTGAAGCAGGAATCCCAAAAGGAGTTCTAAATATAGTTCACGGACTTGGTGCTCATGCAGGTGATGCTATCGTTTCGCATCCAAAAGTAAAAGCAATATCCTTTACTGGAGGAACTGCCACAGGAAAAATCATTGGAAGAAAAGCAGCAGATTCATTCAAAAAAACATCACTTGAACTAGGAGGTAAAAACCCAAATATCATCTTTGCAGATTGTGATTTTGATAAAATGCTGAGTACTACTTTGCATTCATCTTTTGCCAATCAAGGGCAGATTTGTTTGTGTGGATCCCGAATATTTATCGAAAAACCTATTTACGAAAAATTTAAAAACGCTTTAGTTGAAAAACTAAAAACACACACTGTAGGCGATCCATTTAACAAAGAGACTAGAATGGGAGCTTTGGTATCCGAAGATCATTTAAATAAGGTTTTAGGATACGTAAGTCTTGCCGAAGAAGAAGGCGGAACTGTATTGTTTGGCGGAAATAGATTAACGATTGCTGGTAGCGAAAACGGGTATTACATGGAACCAACAGTAATCGAAGGATTGGATTATAATTGTAGAACAAACCAAGAAGAAATTTTTGGCCCTGTGGTAACTCTTACTCCTTTCGAAACGGAAGAAGAAGTGCTTGAATATGCAAACTCCACTCAATATGGATTGGCTGCAACAGTTTGGACAGAAAACTTATCGAGAGCACACAGGGTTTCTCAAGAATTAGAATCGGGAATTGTGTGGGTAAACTGCTGGTTAGTGCGTGATTTACGAACTCCATTTGGTGGTGTGAAAAACTCAGGTCTTGGCCGTGAAGGTGGTTTTAGAGCTTTGGAATTTTTTACGGAACCTAAAAATGTTTGTATAAAGTATTAACTTTTAGAAACCACATACTCAAGAGCCTCTTTAGCAAACTCTTCCCACTTTTCTTTATATTCATAAGGAACTTGAACCCATTCTTTCATAGCTCTTCCTTTTTTGGAAGGATCAAATAATTGTGAGCCATCTAGACTTAATGCATCTGAATGAGATTCTCCTGAAAGTTTAAAAACCATTTCATTTTCAAAAAAACAAACAAATGCTTTTTTGTTAATCTTGAAGCAGGGTTTTCCAAACATCTGGCTTTCTTCGGCATCTGAAATTACATTGCTAATAAAAAGATAATATTTGTTTTCTTCAGTCAAAACTATACTCCAAATTGTGTTAAATGATGATCAGCATGTTTGTAAAACATATTGTTCCATTCCGTTTTATTTAATGGGCCAAAAGAATGAGATTCTTTTCCGTCAAAAGCAGATTCTCCTTCTTGTTGAACATATTCATGAACTCAATTAAACGTGCTTTTTCATCAGCAAATACTTTCTCTTCAGTAATAATAAACTCGGGAGCTGTTCTACCGTTTTTAGGATAAGACTTTTCATCACACACCATGTTTTTTGCAAATAATTTAATCATAAATTTCTTAAAGCCAGTGGCTTTAGTTGCTTTATGTTTATCGGTATATACAAATTCATAGGCAACACTCAAATGTGCAAACATTTGTGCAACTCCCATTTTACCCCATTGAGGTTGAGTTTCTGGACTTAGTTTTTCAATTCGTGCGATTACTTCGTCTGTAACCGATTTTTCAAAAATATTTTTCATGGCTTTTTATTTTATAACGATTCTAAAAATTGAAAAAGGGACACAAATTCATCTTTATTTATAGGTTGAAACTACTCAATAATTCTGAAATATTTACTTCCTTCGATTCATTAATATCAAATTTCTTTCCTAAAACACCCCATACTTTTGCTTGAGCTTGCCCTTTAATTCTGAAAGTAATTGTTTTTTTGAACAAGGCTCTTTTAATCAAAGGAACGAGTTTGTCTTTTAATGCGTTTTCTTCCAATAACAATCCTAAAGTATACACTTTTTCTGTTTTCTTGTCTATTTTCAAATCATCAACCATTGTAGCTAAACCAAGTTCATCTTCACCCAAAAAAACTTTAAAATCAGATTTTTTTAACTTGATAGAATAGAAATTTGGATTGTTTATTTTGAATTCAATATTCGCTAAAATACTAGAATCACTTTTTTCAAAACTATAGTTTTCTACTCCAAGCATTTCTACTTCTTCGTATAACGAACAAGATGAAACAGTTAGCATCAATATCAATGCAGGAAATAAATAAAGTTTCTTTAACATACTATATAGTGGATTTAAACTGGTTCAAAAATCGAACGTCATTCTCAAAAAACATTCTTAAGTCATTTATCTGGTACTTCAACATGGCTATTCGCTCTACTCCCATTCCAAATGCAAATCCTGTGTAAACTTTAGAATCTATACCACAGTTTTCTAGTACATTAGGATCAACCATCCCACATCCTAATATTTCAAGGAATCCAGTATGTTTACATACGTTACATCCTTTTCCTGAGCAAATAATACAACTTACATCTACCTCAGCACTTGGTTCAGTAAATGGGAAATATGAAGGTCTTAATCTAATTTCTGTTTTGTCTCCAAACATCTCTTTGGCAAAATAAAGTAGTGTTTGTTTTAAATCGGCAAACGATACATTTTTATCAATATACAATCCTTCTACTTGATGAAAGATACAATGCGCACGAGCAGAAATCGCTTCATTTCTAAATACTCTCCCTGGTGAAATCGTTCTTATTGGTGGAGTAGAGTTTTCCATTACTCTAACCTGAACACTTGATGTATGAGTTCTTAAAGCATTTTCTTTATCAATAAAAAAAGTGTCTTGCATGTCTCTTGCAGGATGTTCTTTCGGGAAATTTAAAGCAGAAAAATTATGCCAATCGTCCTCAATTTCTGGTCCTTCTGATATAGAATATCCTATTCGAGAAAATATTTCTATAATCTCATTTTTTACAATAGATAATGGGTGTCTAGATCCTAGGTTATCATCTGAAATTGGTAAGGATAAATCTAAAAAACTATCTCCTTCATCTTCTTTCTGAGCAAAGCTAGATGATAATTCAATTATCTTTTCTTCCGTTTTATTACGGAGTTTGTTTAGCAATAATCCTACTTCTTTCTTCTGGTCGTTAGCTACAGTTTTAAAAGAATTAAACAACTCCTTTAACTCTCCTTTTTTACCTAAAATCTTAATCCTAAGTTGCTCTACTTCATCAAGCTTAGAAGCTTTAAAAGCACTAACTTCTTCCAGTAATTGTTCTATTCTATCTTTCATTAGTTCTCCTCTTTATTCAGTAATTCTTCTTTTTCTTTAGTAGATAAATACAGTAATTCCATACTCATCATAACATCCGCAACTGGCCTGTTTCCATTTTGTCTGTTTACTTTTACCTTGGCAATTTCATCAATAACATCTATCCCTTTTATTACTTGACCAAATACTGTGTAACCTGCATCCAGAGAAGGAATCCCTCCAGTGGTTGTATAGGTATCAATTTGTTCTTGGGTAAATTTGAATCCAGGAATGGCAGCCGTTTTTGACCTAGCATTATACTTTTGTTTACTTGCTTCAATTTGTTTTAATTGAGCTAAAGTATAAACTCTCCCTTGGGCTAAATAAAATTGCGAACCGGATGATTCCATTTTTGGATTTTGTCCATCTCCTAATCTGGCTGTTGCCAAAGCACCTTTTCTATGAAATAATGTTGAATCAAATTCAGCTGGAATAGTGTATCCAGGACCTCCATTTCCTAGTCCTGCACTTGACTTTGCATTTTTAGAATCTGGATCACCTCCTTGTATCATAAAGCTATTAATCACTCTATGAAATAGTAAACTATCGTAAAAACCTTCTTTCACCAATTTGATGAAATTAGCTTTATGCTTAGGAGTTTTATTCGATAATTCCACATACATATCGCCCATTGAGGTGGTTATTTTAACGATAGGATCAATGTTCTTTTTCGAGTTTTTTCGCAACCCTGAGCATGCAACTAACGTACTAAGAGCACAAAACAGAGCTATATATCTAACAATTGTCATTTTTATTCTTATTTTTGAGAGTATAAAACTACTAAAATTAGATGTTATTCTTAAGATAGCAGTAAAAAACACATAAAATGAGAAATCTATTAATTGCCTCTTTTTTAATCCTATTAACAATTTCTGTTCCTGGATGTAGAAAAGAAAAAGAAACTACAGCAACTATTATAGTTGTAAATGCAGCTGGCGAAGCAGTTCCTAATGTATTTGTAAGAGTATATTGTCCTGATGCTACTTGTGGTACTGGAACATTAGAAGAGTCAATGGATAGGAATGATGAAACTGGATCTAACGGAAAAGCTAAGTTTAATTATACTGAAGCTTATAAACTAGGTCAAGCAGGTTTTGCTGTACTAGATGTAGAAGTGTTTTTGACAGAGGCAGCTTTAGATGCAAGGATTTTAAATCCTTCAGGAGCTACACCAGAAGCAAGTGGAGTTGTAAAAATTGAAGAAGAAGTTGAAAACGAACAAACAATTGTTTGTCAAACTTGTCCTTAAAATTAATTGAAAATTTAGTTAAATCCTGAGTCGCTTGATTCGGGATTTTTTTTGCTCTTATTTTTCCTTTTCAAAATACTCTAGAATCGCTTTTTTCATAAACGTTTCTTGTTCTGTTGGCTTAAGAACTGGTAGTTCTTTTACCAATTTAAAATGTGGCCAAGCATCATCATCATGCCCTGTGTATTCATAAAATCCATAAGGTTCCATTAGCGTGCAAATCGCAATATGCATCACGTCAAGCTTTTGATCTTTAGATAATTTTACAAATCCTTGGTTCAATTCCTGAACTCCAATCATAAAAAGAAGTGATTGCATGTCCAAAGGTTCATCCATATTTTTGGAAACCTCTACGAGTAAATCACGCCATTTTTTTTCAAATTCAAAATCCATGTGGCAAAAGTAAGTTTTTCTTTATTAAAAAGAGACTTCTAATTATGGATTTCGCAATTTTCTCTATTCTTAAAAAACTTACTCCTGTTCTTTGCTAGAAAATCGTAGAACCAATTTCTTATTGGCCTTGGGATTAACCATAAAATTAAAGTTAAGTTCCACAAGCCCCCTAGAGTTCTTGCGATTTTAAATCCAGCCCCTGTTTTAGAAAAAACTTTATCATTCGCTATTACAATAATAGAATCTATTGAGCTGTCAACTTTATAACTCTTAAGTAATTCCTTTCCCTCTGGTGAATTTAAAGGATAATAATTAAACTTATGCTGTGCCTTTTGCTTTTGAATTAACCCCACCCAAAAATTACAGAACTTACATTCTCCGTCAAATAATAATGTTGGCTTTTCGGTTTTCATTTTAAGTTTTCTAAAGCAGAATTAAAAGTTGGGAATTGAAATTTATATCCAAAGCTATCTAATTTTTTCGAAACAACCCATCTGCTTTTAAGTATCAGTTCTGTTTCAGTTCCAATCATTTTTGCTCCAGTTTTCAATAACCAAGCTGGAGTTGGAATAGCAATTGGTTGCTTTATTAAAGTCCTTAGTTGTTTCATAAAACTCATATTAGAAACTGGTTCTGGACCAGCACAATTTATTACTCCATTTACCCATTGATTGTGAATTGCCAAATCTATAATTTTAATTAAATCGGCAATATGAATCCAGCTTATCATCTGGTTTCCTTTTCCTTGTTTGCCGCCTAAGCCAAACTTAGCCATTCGCCTTAATACAGGAAAAGCTCCTCCAGAACTACCTAAAACAATAGCCATCCTCAAAGTAACCTTCTTAGTAATGAGCTCTACTTTTTCGAAAGTATCTTCCCATTTTGTGGCAACTTGCACTGAGAAGCCCTCCCCAACTATACCGTTTTCTTCATCATTAGGCGATTCATATTCATCTCTATAAATAGTTGCTGTTGAGGCTTGAATCCATGACTTTGGAGTTTCGTTTATTTCGTTAAACGCCTTCTCCAACACTTCAATAGAATTAGTTCTTGAATCAAAAATTTCTTTTTTATTTTTTTCTGTATATCTACAATCTACAGATTTACCTGTGAGATTAATTAATACATCTGTCCCTTTCAATTCATATTTCCATTCACCTAAGGTCTTCCCATCCCATTGATGATAGTTGGGTTTGTCAATTTTGGTTCTTCCCAAAACTAGTACTTCATGATTTAGTTTTTCGAAATGAGGAACTAGTTCATTTCCTATAAAACCAGTACCTCCAGCTATTACAATTTTCATAATGAGTGTTTTTTAATTCCTAATAATCCAAAAATTCCAATTGGCAAAAGTAAAATCCATTGTGGAGCAAAAGTCATTGTATAAATGCTTACAATAATAAATATTAATCCAAACGCTAAGTATAAATTACTCAACAGACAAATAGTTATTGATGTTGGAAAATTCTTAATCCCGAAGAAAATAAAGACTACAGAAGTTGCTAGCAATAGTAGAGAAATCATATGCCAAACGGCCAATAGCTCCGTTTTAACTTGGGTAGTTAATCCGCTTTCTATAAGCGGATTAATTAAATCAATTTGTCCAATAATAAGATGAACAAAAAATGTAATTACTGAAATCCCTCCTGCAATTATCCAATATGTGTTTTTGTTTTTCATAATTCAAGTTGTTAAATCACGTAAGTATCTTGAGTCTCTTTTCTTCTCATTTCTTTGTCTCTTGTTATTCTTCCAATTAAATAAAGAATGTACATGTTAAAGAAATGCATTGCTCCAAAAATCAATACAATTGTTCCAATTTTAACCGCTAAGGCTTCAATTAATTGAGCATTGCTTTGTAAATTATAGTTATACCTAATAGAAATAAGTGCGTAGCCAATATTAACTAGATAAAATCCCATCTTGAGAAGGTTATTGATTGAGTTTGCCACACTTTCATTCCCCTTAAAAGCTGACAGAAGGAAAGATTTTCCATTCTTGAACAAATAATTTGCAACATAAATAATTAGTAGTGTTGTTAGTACAATTTAGATTGAGTAAAAAATTGTTAAGTAGTCCATGTTATTTTGTTTTTAATTTATATTAGTTTTTATATTTTCAATAATTTGTGAAACTTAAAAAGCAAAAAAATATTATTTAACCAGTTTGCTTAAAATTTTCAAGAACCAATTCTTATCCGATTTAGAAGCCATTTCAATCAATCCATCAAATTTGCTAATGATAGAATCAATGTCTTTTGTTACTTTTTTAAATTCTTTACCTTCAGCAGAGTCACCCACCTGAGCTGTTGAAACTTCAGCTAAAACATCTCTTATTGGTATAATTTCTCTCTTTCTTCTTTCTTTTGCAATTTGCTTCATTACTGTCCACAAATCTTTTTCGGCATAAAAATATTCTTTTCTTTCACCAGGTTTAAATTCTTTAAATACCAATCCCCAATCAATTAATGCTCTCATATTCATGTTTGCATTCCCTCTAGAGATCTTAAGTTCCTCCATTACTTCGTCAGTTGTTTTACTATCTGGCGAAAGTAATAAACATGCATGAATTTGAGCCATAGCACGGTTTATTCCCCATGAGCTTCCTAGGACTCCCCATTCTTGAATAAACTTATATTTTGCTTCGTCTAAATCCAATTTGTCTTAATTTCTATACTAAAGTAATTCTATTTTTTATATTTTCAAAACTTTTTGAAAATAAAATAACTGTAACATTTTGCCAACCTCAATCATTATAATGATAAAGAAAGTTAAAATCAAGTGGTATTTTGTTCAAAACCCTTAATTATATTATAAATAGTTGTATTTTTACTCTTGAAATTTTCTTCAACATGAAAAAAATAATTTTAATCATATTAACTCTTACATCCATAATGGGATGTGGGAATATTACAGATTCTGAAAATGTAATGGCCAATACCTCTACATCCATGAAAATTAGTGGGATGACTTGTGAAGAAATGTGTGCTGGTAGAATTGAAGATAAAATTAGTCGAATGAGTGGTGTTAAATCTTGTGAAGTTGATTTTGAAAATGAAATAGCTACTGTTTTTTATGATAAAAAGAAAGTAGACATTGATGAAGTGATATTAAAAGTAGGTGATATGAATGATGGCCAATATGGTGTGTCTGAAGTAAAAACTGAAAACATAGAGAATACAAATTCTGATATAAACTCCGGTGGGGGAAGCGAAACAGGACAGATAATAACTGCTCCAAGTTTTGAACTTCCTAATTTGGCAGACTATTTCAGAAACATATTATAGTTCATACAAGCTTAGAAATAAGCTAAACTTATAAAGAAAGGTGGAGGGAAAAGGCCCTTTGAAACCTTAGCAACCGTTCCAATTTATTGGAGAAAGGTGCTAAATCCTTCTCTAGAAATAGGGAAATATAAGTTGCATAAAAGGAATTTAAACCCCCTTTCTGCAACATGCAGAAAGGGGGTTTTTTGATTTAAAAAAGTAAAGCGTGAGTAAGTTAAAAGAAGAATTAAAGAAAAGAATACTAGTGCTTGATGGAGCCATGGGAACCATGATTCAGCAATATAAGTTAGGTGAAGAAGATTTTAGAAAAGGATGGTTTGAAGGTCACGATTTCCCATTAAAAGGAAATAATGATTTGCTATCTCTAACTCGCCCTGACATTATAAAAGCAATACACGCTAAGTATTTTGAAGCGGGAGCAGATATAGTTGAAACCAATACGTTTAGTGGAACAACCATAGCTCAAGAAGATTATAACGCACAAGACAAGGTTTACGAAATCAATTATCATTCTGCTAAAATAGCAAAAGAAGTAGCTGATGAATTCACAGCAAAAGAGCCTAATAAACCTAGGTTTGTTGCTGGCTCAATAGGGCCAACAAATAAAACTGCTTCTATTTCCCCAGTGATAAATGATCCTGGATTCAGAGCAATATCATTTGATGAATTAGTAGTCGCATTTTCTCAACAAGTGGAAGCGCTTATTGATGGCGGGGTTGATATGCTATTAGTAGAAACAATTATTGATACTTTAAATGCAAAAGCAGCTTTATTCGCAATCGAACAAGTATTCGAAAAGAAAGGAGTTGAAATTCCTATTATGGTTTCGGGAACTATTACCGACCAAAGTGGAAGAACACTTTCCGGTCAAACAACCGAAGCATTTCTTATTTCTACAGAGCATGCGCCAATTACTAGTATTGGATTAAACTGTGCTTTGGGAGCAAAAGAATTGAAACCTTATTTACAGGTTATGTCTAAAAAATCTCCTTTTTTAGTTAGTGCACACCCTAATGCAGGATTACCTAACGAATTTGGAGAATATGACGAAACACCAGAAATGATGGCGGATCAAATAAAAGTATTCCTTGAAGAAGGACTATTAAATATTGTAGGTGGATGTTGCGGAACATCACCAGCTCACATAAAAGCTATAGCTGATTTAGCGAAAAACTACGAACCAAGAAAAATTAACCAGAACTAAAAAACCATAAAATGGCTGCACCTAAATTATACAAAGAAATAGACAAAACTATTTTGGAAGCGATTCCAAATCCTTCGAAAGAAGCGTATGAGGTTAAAATTAAAATTCCTGAATTCACATTTTTGGGAGTTAAAGAACAACCAGATTTTGCTACAATATTTTTAACAATGTATCCTAACAAAAAAATTATTGAGCTTAAATCATTGAAGCATTACTCTTTTCACTTGCGTGATATTGTAGTTTCTTACGAAAGACTAATCAACATTTTTTACGATCACTTGATGGAAGTTTATGAGCCAGACAGAATGAGAATTGAAATGATTTGTAACCCTAGAGGAGGAATATCAGCAAAATTAGCTATCGATTCTGATTGGGCAGCAAGAGGCGGAAAAGAAAAATACAAAGATTGGATGAGTAATCCAGGAACTGATAACTGGAGCGTAGTGATGTAAAACTCTCTTTTGTGAGATATGATATTAGATAAATGAAAAAAGATTATACCCTAAAATTAAGTGGTCTTGAACCGTTACTTGTAACGCCAGAAACCAACTTTGTAAATATTGGTGAAAGAACTAACGTTACTGGTTCTCGAAAATTTCTTCGATTAATAAAAGAAGAAAGATTTGATGAAGCTCTAGATGTTGCTCGTGACCAAGTTGAAGGTGGCGCGCAAATTCTGGATGTCAATATGGACGAAGGAATGTTAGATGGAAAAGAAGCTATGGTTAAGTTTTTGAACTTAATTGCATCTGAACCAGACATTGCAAGAATTCCTGTGATGATTGATTCTAGTAAATGGGAAATCATTGAAGCTGGACTTAAATGTATTCAAGGAAAAGGAGTTGTAAACTCTATTAGTCTTAAAGAAGGAGAAGAAAAGTTTATTGAGCAAGCCAAAAAAGTTAAAATGTATGGTGCCGCAACTATAGTTATGGCTTTTGATGAAGATGGACAAGCCGATAACTACGAACGAAGAATTGAGATTTGTAAACGATCTTATGATATCTTGGTGGATAAGGTGAAATTTCCTCCTCAAGACATTATTTTTGATCCAAATATTTTTCCTGTAGCAACAGGAATTCCTGAGCACAATAATTATGCGGTAGATTTTTTTAAAGCTACAAAATGGATAAAAGATAACCTTCCTGGAGCAAGAATTAGTGGAGGTGTGAGTAATGTTTCTTTTTCTTTTAGAGGAAACAATAAAGTGAGAGAAGCTATGCATTCTGCTTTTTTATATCACGCAATAAAAAACGGAATGGACATGGGAATTGTAAATCCAACTATGTTGGAGATTTACGATCAAATCCCTAAAGAATTATTAGATAAAGTAGAGGATGTTCTATTAAATAGAAATGATAATGCAACTGAAGAATTATTAGATTATGCAGAAAGTGTAAAGGGAGATGGGAAGAAGAAGGTAAGAGATTTATCTTGGAGAGAAACGGATGTAAAATCTAGAATGACTTACGCTTTAGTAAAAGGACTTACAGAATTTATAGAAGAGGATACCGAAGAATGTAGACTGTTATTTCCGGAACCAATTCAAGTAATTGAAGGTCCTTTGATGGATGGAATGAACGTAGTTGGAGATTTATTTGGATCTGGAAAGATGTTTTTACCTCAGGTAGTAAAGTCTGCTAGAGTTATGAAACAAGCAGTTGCGTACTTAAATCCATTTATTGAAGAAGCAAAAAACGGAGAAGTACAACCAAATGGAAAAGTATTGATGGCAACCGTAAAAGGTGATGTCCATGATATTGGAAAAAACATTGTTGGGGTAGTTTTGGGATGTAATAACTATGATATTGTAGATATGGGGGTAATGGTTCCTACACAAGATATTATTAAAAAAGCGATTGAAGAAAACGTAGATGTAATTGGATTAAGTGGTTTAATCACTCCTTCTTTGGATGAAATGGTAGGTGTTGCTGAAGAAATGGAGAAAGCAGGGTTAACAATTCCTCTTTTAATTGGTGGAGCAACAACTTCTCGAGTTCACACTGCTGTAAAGATTGAAGAAAATTATACCAAAGGACAAACTATTCACGTGTTGGATGCTTCACGTTCTGTAACTGTAGTAGAAAAATTATTAGGAACAACTTCCAAGGAATTTGTGGCAGATATTAAAACAGAATACGAAAAAGTAAGAGTAAATCATGCGAATAAAAAATCTCAAAAGAGATTACTTCCTTATGATGTTGCACTTGAAAACAGATTTAAAATTGAGTGGAAAGCAGAAGACATTTATACGCCTAATTTTATAGGAAATAAGACTTATGAAAACTTTCCATTGGCAGAGTTAATTCCATTTATTGATTGGACTCCATTTTTTCAAACATGGCAATTGGCAGGACGTTACCCAAGAATATTAACGGATGAGGTTGTAGGAGAACAAGCAACTGATTTATTTGCTGATGCACAAGAAATGCTTGCTAAGATTGAAAAAGAAAACTGGTTAACTGCAAAAGCAGTAATCGGAATTTGGCCAGCAAACTCCAATGGAAAAGATGATGTATTTACTTATTCGGATGAAAACCGAACAGAAGTTGTCGATACTTTATATTCATTAAGACAGCAAACACAAAAAGCTAAGCAATTACCAAATTTCTCTTTGGCAGATTTTATTGCTCCAAAAGAAACTGGGTTACAAGATTACATTGGTGGTTTTGTAGTTACCTCTGGACTTGGAATAGAAAAATATGTGAAGCAATTCCTAGATGATCTAGATGATTACAGTTCTATTTTATTAAAAGCCTTAGCTGATAGATTGGCCGAAGCCTTTGCAGAATTAATGCACAAGAAGGTAAGAGAAGAATTATGGGGTTATGCTCCAAATGAAACTTTGGAAAACGAAGAGTTGATAAACGAAAAATATCAGGGAATTCGACCTGCACCAGGATACCCAGCTTGTCCAGATCACACTGAGAAAACTACTTTGTTCGCAAAACTTAACGCTACAGAAGAAATTGGTGTACAATTAACTGAGTCAATGGCAATGTACCCTGCAGCATCAGTAAGTGGGTTTTATTATGCTCATCCACAATCCAAGTATTTTGGATTAGGGAAGATAGAAATGGACCAAGTAAAGAGTATTGCTGAAAGAAAAGGAATGGAAATCGATAAAATGAAAAAGTGGTTGAATCCAGTGATTAACTAAATTTTTATGCTAAAACGATTGGTATTAATAAAATTTACTTATTTTTGCAGTCCAAATTAATAACCAGGGGTTTCGACCCTCTAAAATTTAAACCAGATGCCAGTTAAAATTAGATTAAGAAGATTAGGAAGAAAAGGAAGACCTTTTTACCACATTGTTGCTGCTGATAGCAGAGCGCCAAGAGATGGAAAATTTCTTGAAAAAATCGGAACTTACAACCCAATTACTAACCCAGCTTCAATTGACTTAGATGTTGATTTAGCAATGAAATGGTTAGAAAACGGAGCTCAACCAACTGATACTGCAAAGAACATTCTTTCACAAACAGGAGTTATGTACAAAAAACACTTAATGAGAGGTGTTAAAAAAGGTGCAATGACTATAGAAGAAGCTGAAGCTAAATTTACTGCTTGGGTAGAAGAAAAGAATGCTAAGGTTGCTAAAGTTGCTGACGGAATTAACGCCAAAGCAAGTAAAATAGCTGCTGAAAAAATGAAAGCTGAAACTGCTGCTAAAGAAGCACAAGCTGCTGCAATTGCTGCTGCTAACACTCCTGAGCCAGTGGCTGAAGAAGTTGTTGCTGAAGAAGCGCCAGTAGAGGAAGCTGCAACTGAAGAAGTTGTTGCAGAAGCACCAGCTGAGGAGGTTGTTGCTGAAACTGAAGCTCCTGCTGAAGAAGCTCCAAAAACTGAAGAGAACTAAACAATTTCTATAATGAAATTTGATGAATATTTTAACCTTGGAGTGATCTCCAAGGTTTTTTCATTTAAGGGCGAAATTGTAGCCCGCCTAGATGTAGAAGTACCAAATTTATTTGACAACTTACCTGCAATTTTTTTAGAAGAGAAAGGAAATCTCGTTCCTTACTTTGTAGAAAAGCTAGATCCACAAATAAATGGTTTTGTTCGTATTAAATTCCGAGGAATTGATACCCAAGAACAAGCTAAAAAAATACTGAAATGCCTTCTTTACTTACCCGATAACTTATTACCTAAGTTAAAGGAAGATGAATTCTATTTTCATGAGATTGTTGGGTTTACAGCTTTTGATGAAGACGACAAAGAAGTAGGAGAAATAGTAGAGGTTTATGATTTACCAAATAATCCTGTAGCCGAGATATTAATTAATGGAAAGGAAGTACTTGTTCCTCTTAACTTAATGATTGAGCTCGACAAAAAAAATCAAAAAATTTATATCGAAATTCCTGAAGGACTAGTAGATTTATAAATGTCTGTATTCCGTTTCAAAAAATTCTCTGTACAAAACGAAAAAAGTGCAATGAAAGTAAATACCGATTCGGTATTGCTTGGAGCTTGGGCACCTATTAATTCTAATGCAAAAACTGGATTAGATATTGGTTCAGGAACAGGAATTTTAACTTTGATGTTGGTTCAAAGAAATCCTAATTTAACCATTACAGGAATTGAAATTGAACCCAATGCTTTTGAAGAATCAAAAACTAACTTCGAAAATTCTGAATGGAAACAAAGACTTGTAGTCGTAAATTTACCTTTGCAAAAACATATTCCTGAGTGTAAATTGGATTGTATCATCTCAAATCCTCCATACTTTATTGATGATTTAAAAAATCAAGATGCTACTAAATCACAAGCAAGGCATACAGATACTTTATCGTTTAAAGAGCTTATCAATTTTGCTGAAATTCATTTATCTGAAATGGGAACTTTTAGTTTAATCCTCCCTAAAACGGAGAGTGAAATATTTAGAAATATAGCTTCTGAAAGTGAACTTCATCTTCAACAAATAGCATTTATTCAACCGAATAAAAACAAATCCATAAATAGAGTTATGATGTGTTTTGGGAAAGAAGAAAAGGAATTAAACGAAGAAACATTTTGTGTATATCAATCGCACCAAGTATATTCAGAAAGGCATCACGAATTGACACGAAATTTTTATTTAGATAAATAAATCTTAGGATTGATTGGTAGATAATTTCCTTACTTTTACTTTGTAATTCTATGACAGAATGACACGATAAATGAATATTTTTAAGGAACAATTTGTTGTTTTTTGTCATTAAAACGGTTGGCACAAAAAGTGCATAAGTCTTATCAGTATTTTTAATTAAGTATTAACTAAAAAAATTAAAACATTATGTCAGTAAATATCAAACCTCTTACAGATAGAGTTGTAATAGAACCTACTCCGGTTCAAGAAAAAACGGCTTCTGGAATTATTATACCAGATGCATCAAAAGAAAAACCTCTTAAAGGAAAAGTAGTTGCTGCTGGACCTGGTAAAATAGACGAACCAATGACTGTGAAAGCAGGAGATAATGTTCTTTACGGACAGTATTCTGGTACGGAAGTAAAATTAGATGGAACTACTTACCTTATAATGAGAGAAGCAGACATCTTTGGAATATTAAGTTAAACATTCAAAAAAAATTATAAAAAATGGCAAAGCAAATCACCTTTGATTTAGAAGCTAGAGACAGCCTTAAAAGAGGTATCGATAAACTAGCAAATGCAGTAAAAGTAACTCTAGGACCTAGAGGAAGAAACGTAGTAATTGACAAAAAATTTGGAGCTCCACATATCACTAAAGATGGTGTAACTGTTGCTAAGGAAGTAGAACTTTTGGACCCAGTAGAAAACATGGGTGCACAAATGGTAAAGGAAGTAGCTTCTAGAACTGCAGAACTTGCAGGAGATGGAACTACAACTGCTACAGTTTTGGCTCAATCAATTATCAATACTGGACTTAAAAGTTTAGTTGCTGGAGCAAATCCAATGGATTTGAAAAAAGGAATTGATAATGGGGTTGCAGCAATAGTTGCTGAAATGGCTAGCTTTTCTCAAGAAGTAGGAGCCGACAACAAGAAAATTGAGCAAGTTGCTACAGTTTCTGCAAATAACGACAAGGAAATTGGTGCTTTAATTGCGGAAGCAATGAAAAAAGTAACCAAAGAAGGAGTTATCACTGTAGAAGAAGCAAAAGGAACTGAAACTTATGTAGATGTTGTAGAAGGAATGCAATTTGACAGAGGATATTTGTCTCCGTATTTTGTAACTGATGCTGAGAAGATGATTACTGAGTATGAAAATCCTTACATCTTAATTTACGATAAGAAGATTTCTAACATTCAAGATATCGTTCCAATTTTGGAAGCAGTTGTTGCAACTGGAAGACCTTTAATTGTTATTTCTGAAGATATTGAATCTCAAGCTTTAGGTTTATTAGTAGTAAACAGATTAAGAGGACAAATGAAAGTGGCTGCTGTAAAAGCACCAGGTTTTGGAGACAGAAGGAAAGCAATGTTGGATGATATCGCTATCTTGACTGGAGGAACAGTTATTTCTGAAGAAACAGGATTAACATTAGCTAACACTACGTTAGAGATGTTAGGTTCTTCGGATAAAATTGAAATTGATAAGGACAACACAACTATCATCAATGGTGCTGGTAAAAAGGACAATATTTCTGCTAGAGTTGGACAAATAAAAGCGCAAATCGAAAGTACTACTTCCGATTACGACAAAGAAAAACTACAAGAAAGACTAGCTAAATTAGCTGGTGGAGTTGCTGTACTTTACGTAGGTGCAACTACCGAAGTAGAAATGAAGGAAAAGAAAGATAGAGTAGATGATGCACTTCATGCAACTAGAGCTGCAGTAGAAGAAGGAATTGTACCTGGAGGTGGAGTTGCTTATATCAGAGCTAGTTCGGCATTGGATTCTGTTGTAGCAGATAATGATGATGAAGCTACAGGAATTGCAATAATCAGAAGAGCTATTGAAGAACCATTGAGACAAATTGTTTCAAATGCAGGAGGAGAAGGATCTGTAGTGGTTCAAAAAGTAAAAGAAGGAAAGAAAGACTTCGGTTACAATGCAAGAACAGATAAGTATGAAAATTTACTTAAAACTGGAGTTATTGATCCAGCAAAAGTTAGTAGAGTTGCACTTGAAAATGCTGCTTCTATCGCTAGTATGTTATTAACTACCGAGTGTGTAATTACTGATTTACCATCAAAAGAAGAAGATCACCATCACCCAGCTCCACCAATGGGAGGAATGCCAGGAATGATGTAATCGTTTTATATAAAATTACAAACCCGAATTTCAGAAATGAGATTCGGGTTTTTTTATGGGTAGAATTTTACTAAATTTAGTTGAAATTATATCCCAACCAAATGAGCCACTACAACCTAACTTCAAAAGAACAATACTTAAATGCTTACCAAGATTCTATGGAACACCCAGAGAAATTTTGGGAAGAAATAGCTGAAGAGAATTTTGTTTGGAGAAAAAAATGGGAAAATATTGTGGATTGGGATTTTACCAAACCAGAAATAAAATGGTTTGAAGGAGCTAAACTAAACATTACAGAAAACTGTATTGACAGACATTTGGAAACAAGAGGAGATAAAACGGCTATTTTATTTGAACCCAATAATCCTGAAGATGAAGCTGAACACATAACCTACAACCAATTATCAGAAAGGGTAAATAAGTTTGCAAATGTGCTTAAAGATCACGGAATAAAAAAAGGAGATAGAGTATGTATTTATGTTCCTATGATTCCTGAATTGGCAGTGTCTATTTTGGCTTGTGCAAGAATTGGAGCGGTTCATTCGGTAGTTTTTGCTGGGTTTTCGGCAACAGCTTTGGCTACCAGAATAAATGATTGCGATTGTAAAATGGTAATTACAGCAGATGGTTCTTACCGAGGAGCAAAAACAATTGACCTAAAAGGAATTGTAGACGAAGCACTAAAATCTTGTCCCGTTACAACTGATGTATTAGTTGTGAAACGAATAAACTCTGAAGTTGAGATGAAGGAAGGGAGAGATAAATGGGTACAACCTTTATTAGATTCTGCCTCACCAATCTGCCCTATTGAAATTATGGATGCAGAAGATCCTTTGTTTATTTTATACACTTCGGGGTCTACTGGTTCTCCAAAAGGAATGGTGCACACCACAGCAGGATATATGGTCTATTCGTCTTACACTTTTAAAAATATATTTCAATACCAAGAGGATGATGTGTATTGGTGTACTGCCGATATTGGTTGGATTACAGGCCACAGTTATATCGTTTACGGTCCACTTGCAAATGGTGCAACTTCGGTTATGTTCGAAGGCGTTCCTAGCTATCCAGATTGTGGAAGATTTTGGGAAATTGTAGCGAAGCATAAAGTGAATCAGTTTTATACTGCTCCTACAGCAATTCGTGCTTTAGCAAAAGAAAGTGATGAGTTTGTAAATAAACATGATTTGTCCTCCTTAAAAATGTTGGGTACAGTAGGAGAACCAATTAACGTAGAGGCTTGGAATTGGTACAATGAAAAAGTCGGAAGAGGAAATTGCCCAATTGCCGATACTTGGTTTCAAACAGAAACAGGTGGAATATTAATTTCGTCCATTCCAGGAGTAACAGAGAGTATTCCAACTTTTGCTACTTTGCCTTTCCCAGGAATTCAATTGGCCTTGATGAACGAAAACGGGAAAGAAATTGATGAGAATAATACGGATGGTAGGTTAGTAATTAAATTTCCTTGGCCATCTATTGCTCGCTCAATTTGGGGTGATCATAAACGATACAAAGAAACTTATTTTACTGCTTTCGCAAACAATTATTTTACTGGAGATGGTGCTTTCCGTGATGAGAATGGAAACTATAGAATTACTGGTCGTGTAGATGATGTGATTATCGTTTCGGGTCATAATTTAGGAACTGCTCCTATCGAAGATGCCATTAACGAACATCCTTTGGTTGCCGAATCTGCCATAGTTGGTTTTCCTCACGACATTAAAGGAAACGCTCTTTACGGATACATTACTTTAAAAGAAGGAAACTATGAAGCAGATAAGCTAAGAATAGAAATTAACGCCCTTATTGCGGAGAAAATTGGATCTATTGCTAAGCTGAACAAAATTCAGTTTACAAATGGTTTACCAAAAACTCGTTCGGGTAAAATTATGCGAAGAATCCTAAGAAAAATTGCCTGTAACGAATCAGATCAGTTAGGAGATATTTCTACTTTACTTAACCCAGAATGTGTAGATGAAGTTATTGAAGGGGTTTTGTAAAAATAAATAAACTAAAATGGATTACTTTAATATAATTATAGACTTCCTAAAGGCTAATCTAACTCCAACAACTATAATTGCAGCTTTTATTATGAGTGTAATTATAAAAGGAATAAATAAATTATTCTTTTACTTAGCCAAAGTTTCAGCTAATAGATTTAATTATAATAATAAAACAAATGTTAGATACTTAATTTCATTTTATGAAAATAAATTAATAGAATTAGAAGAGTTAAAAAACATGAAAACAGAAAGAGTTTTAAAAATAGCAGATAATATTATGGAAAGTTCTTTGTCATTAATACTTTTAATATCCATCTTATTCATAATTAAAGAATTTTCTGGTAACATGACATTTTTTGCGTTTTTTGGAGCCGCTTTTACTAAAATAACTTCTGATATATTCAATATAATCTCCGACTATAAATTAATTCGAAACGCTAAAAAATATAAGGAATCTAAAGTGAAATTAGAAGAAAAGATAACAAAGGTTAGTCTTCTGCTAGACAGTGTCAGAAAGAAAAACTAACCTACTTCACCATGTCAGGGAAATCCTTTTTAAACCTATTTAATCTAGGAACAGAAACTGCTCTGATGTAAGATTGGTTTGGGTGCAATCTTTCGTAATCTTGGTGGTAGTCTTCTGCAATCCAAAATTTATCAAATTTAGTAACTTCAGCAGCTGGTTTTAATCCAGAAGCTACAAGCTCAGAAACTTTAGCTTCGATTATAGCTTTTTCAGAAGCATCCGAGTAAAATATAATGCTACGATATTGGCTTCCTCTATCGTTTCCTTGCCCATTAGCTTGTTCAATATTTTGAGTTCCGTAATAAATATTAACTAACTCCTTAAAACTAATCACACTAGAATCGTAAATAACCTCAACTGCCTCGGCATGTCCTGTTTTACCTGTGTTAGATGATTCGTAAGTTGGGTTTTTAGTTGTTCCACCTGAATAACCAGAAATTACTTCTTGAACTCCTTTTGTGTGCTCATAAATTGCCTCCACACACCAAAAACATCCACTTGCAAAATAAGCTTTCACTAAATTATCTGGATCTACATAAACAACTTCTTTAGGAGCTTCTTCTAACACTACAGCTACTTCGTTTTCGACTAAAGAGGTTGTTTCTTCAGCATCAGAAACAGAAGTGTCTGATTGTACTTTGCTAGAATTGCATGATATAAATAATGATATTGATAAGAGTATGGCAAATAAATTTTTCATAATAAGTTTTGTTATTCTTAAGACGAATTTAAACTTAAAATCTTACTATATCCATTTTAACAGACTTGTATTTAGAAAAAATCAGTCTATTAGTTGCATATACAACTAATTTAGTTTTACCTTTGTTTCGTGAACGAAAAACTACATATAGAATTCAAAAATTCTCTTGGCCCTTGGATAGGTAGAACAATGAAGTTGATTGATCATAAGATTGAAGACATTCTTTCTGAGAATAATATAAGTCTGAGTAAAATGCAGTTTTTAACTCTTAAAACTGTGGTAGAAAATGATGGAATTAGTCAAAATGAATTGGCATTCTTCGCCAATAGAGATAAATCATCTCTTACCAGAATGATTAACACCTTAATTACTAAAGGATATATTACCAAGTGTTCGTCTAAAGAAGATAAGAGAAAAAACCACATTCACATTACAAAAGAAGGAACCAATATCCTTGAAAAAGCTATTCCACATTTTAGAAAAATGGCAGGTAAAATTGAACAAAACTTGACTATTAAAGAGATAAAAGTAGCAAAAAAGATTTTAAAAAAAATTCAGGAAAACGTAACTAATGAAGAAGGTAAACCCTTTTTCTAATAAACTAATTATGAAAAAAAAACTTCAACTTCCTATTGCAATAGGAATTATAGCCTTAGCTCTTGGTGTTAAAAAAATGATGGAGAGTAGTAAAAAAGCACCCGACAAAAAGACAACCAAAACCATTAAATCCATAACTACAACTCTGGTTTCCAACTCCTCATTACCAATACAAATTCAAAGTACTGGTTCTATTATGGCAAAAGATAGAGCAGTTTTATACTCTGAGGTTCAGGGAATATTTCAGCAGACATCTAAGCCATTTAAAGCTGGGGTAAGATATAGTAATGGTCAAGCGCTTATCAGAATTAATAACTCAGAGTATGCAGCTTCAGTAAAGTCACAAAGAATAAATTTTAAGAGTTTAATCATAGGGACTTTGGCTGATATTCAATTTGATTATCCTGCTGAATTAACAGCTTGGAAAAACTATGCAAATAGTATTTCATCCGATAATTCTCTTCCATCAATGCCTAAAGTTACTAATGAAAATTTCTCTAATTACCTTTCGGGTAAGTCAATTTTTGGAAACTATTATACCATTAAAAATCTAGAAACTAGATTGGCAAAGTACACAATCACAGCTCCTTTCTCTGGGGTTTTAGTAGAAGCTAACATCACTCCAGGAACTTTAATCTCTCCAGGACAAAAATTAGGAGAATTCATCCGAACAGGTATTTATGAATTGGAATTAAATGTAAATGCAAGTTTGACTGATTTCTTGAAATTAGGAAAAAAAGTAACGCTATTTAATACTGATAAAACAAGCACTTACGAAGGAACCGTATCTCGAATAAATTCTCAAATTGATAGAGCTTCACAAACGGTTAAGCTATTTGTTGAAGTCCGTTCCAATGAGCTGAGTGAAGGAGAATATTTAGAGGCAGATATTAATGCTCAAAACATTGATAATGTTTTAGAAATAAATAGAAACCTAATTGTAGACGAAAGTTATGTTTTCCTTGTAAAGGATAGTTTATTGATAAAGCAACCGATTTCAATTGTGCATTCGTCACAAAACTCAATCATTGTAAAAGGATTAACAGATTCATCTGAGCTAGTTGCAACTCCTGTTCCTGGTGGATACGAAGGAATGAAAGTTATTGTAAAAAACTAATCTGACAACTCTAGAACAGAATGAAAAATTTATTAGCATACTTCATAAAATATCCAATTGCTGGATGGATAATCGTCCTCGGTTTTATCCTATTTGGTTATTTCGGATTCACTAACCTTACCTCCTCTTTTTTCCCACTTTCGGAGTCCAGAGTAATCACAATTAAACTTGCTTACCCGGGAGCTTCTCCCGAAGAGATGGAAGAAGGTGTAGTGCTTAAGATCGAGGATAACCTAAAAGGAATTGTAGGAATTGACAGAGTTACCTCCAAATCTTATGAAAACTCAGCAGCAATTACTGTAGAGACTTTCAAAGGGCTTGATACGGATGTAATATTAGCCGAAGTGAAAAATGCAGTGGATAAAGTTCCTAGTTTTCCTAGCGGGATGGAACCTCCTGTTATTGCAAAAAAAGAAGCGACAAGGCAAACTATTGCTTTCTCGGTAAGTGGAGAAGGAGTTCCATTGGCTGTGCTAAAGCAAAAAGCTCAGTTAATAGAAAAAGAACTACTAAGAAAAGATGGGATTTCACAAGTTACTATTTCTGGTTTTCCTGACGAAGAAATAGAAATTGCAGTTACAGAAGCTGGCTTAAGAGCTTACAATTTAAGCTTCCAACAAGTGGCAAATGCTGTTGCTAAAAATAGCTTAATAACTACAGGTGGATCTATAAAAACTGATGCAGAAGAATATTTAATTCGTGCTAGTAGCAGAGCCTACTATGCGAATGAACTGGAGAATATTGTTGTTAAATCGAGTGAAAACGGAAACGTAGTTTTACTAAAAGAAGTAGCTACTTTACGCGATAAATTTAACGAAAACCCAAACGGAATATACTTTAATGGAAACACAGCAGTAAACATTACGGTACAAAACACCAATAGCGAAGACTTAATTTCTACAGCTTATTATGTAAAAAAATACATTGGCGAATACAACCTTACTTCCAGTGATGTAGAGCTAAATGTAACTTCGGATTCTTCTATAACTTTAACCCAAAGAACAGATCTTTTATTGAATAATGCATTGGTCGGAATGTTTTTAGTTTTAATAATCTTATCTATATTTCTTAAACCAAGAATTGCCATGTGGGTAGCATTTGGACTGCCAATTTCCTTCTTAGGAATGTTTGCTATTGCAGGGTTTTTTGATGTAACGATTAATGTACTTTCTCTGTTCGCAATGATAATTGTAATAGGAATTTTAGTAGATGATGGGATTGTAATTGCCGAGAATATATTTTCTCATCACGAAAGAGGTAAATCTCCAGTACGTGCAGCAATAGATGGGACTCTAGAAGTAATTCCCCCTATTATTTCTGCTATATTAACCACTATGTTGGCTTTCTCTACTTTCTTATTTTTAGATGGAAGAATAGGAGAGTTTTTTGGAGAAGTCTCCGTCATTGTGTTGATTACACTATCTGTTTCTTTAATAGAAGCTCTTATCATTTTGCCATCTCACATTGCTCACTCCAAAACGTTACAAAAGGAAACTAAGCCTTTCAAATTTAACCTTAAAGCGGAGCAGTTTATGAATTATCTACGTGATAATTTATACCAACCTATTCTAAACTTTTTCTTAAGAAATAAAATAGTAGGATTTGCTATTATGCTGGGGTTATTCCTAATAACAATTGGAGGAATGAAAGGAGGAATAATTCGAATGACTTTCTTTCCGCAAATTGCAAGTGATAGAGTTCAAATTACTTTGAACATGCCACAAGGAACGAATGAAAACGTAACGGATTCATTAATCACAAACCTAGAAAATAGTGTGTGGAGCGTAAATGAAAAATATCTTGGGACTCAATCTGGAGGAGATTCTGTTGTACTCAATATTGTAAAAACAATTGGCCCTGGTTCTTCTGTTGCTTCGCTTACAGTGAATTTACTTCAAGGAGAATTTAGAGAAATTTCTTCACCCGAAATTACGAATGCCATTCAAGATACCGCAGATGAAATAATAGGAGCCGAGAGTTTAGTTTTTGGTTCGGGAGCTGTGTTTGGTGGTTCTCCTATTGCGGTTTCCTTATTGGGAAACAAAATTGATGAACTTAAAGCTGCAAAAAAAGAGCTAAAAGAGGCCCTTGGTGATATTGAAGGAATAAAAGACATTACTGACAACGATCCACAGGGAATTAAAGAAATAACAGTAAATCTTAAGCCAAATGCTTACCTTCTTGGTTTTACATTAAATGATGTAATGAGCCAAGTGCGAAGTGCATTTTTTGGGGCTCAAGCACAAAGATTCCAAAGAGGAGAAGACGAGATAAAAGTTTGGGTTCGTTATGATGAAAAAGAAAGAAAATCGATTAATAACTTAACTAACATGAAGCTTGTAGCTCCATCTGGTGCAAGAGTTCCCTTTGCAGAAATTGCCGATTACTCTATTGCTCGTGGAGAGATCTCCATTAATCATCTTGAGGGACAAAGAGAAATACAAGTAAAAGCTGATTTGGTAGACCCGAAAGCAAGTGCTACAGATTTTATGGCTAATGTTAAGGATTCGCTAGTGCCCAATATTTTAGCCAAATACTCTTCTGTTACACCACTTTACGAAGGGCAGAATCGTGAAGCAGTAAAAACTCAAAAATCGTTAAGCCCAACAGGACCAATAATTCTGATATTTATCTACATAGTAATTGCCTTTACTTTTAGGAGTTACAGCCAGCCTTTTGTACTTATCGCTTTGGTTCCTTTTAGCTTAATAGGAATAGGATGGGGCCATTGGATTCATGGGTTTTCCATCAATATACTTTCAGGATTAGGAATTATTGCTTTAATAGGAATTATGGTAAATGATGGATTGGTTTTGATCTCTAAATTTAATTCCAACCTAAAACAAGGGATGACATTTGATGAGGCTTTAGCAGAAGCTTGTAAATCAAGATTTAGAGCTATTTTTCTTACTACAATCACAACAGTTGCAGGTCTTACCCCTCTTATTTTTGAAAAAAGTTTACAAGCTCAATTTCTTATACCAATGGCAATTTCAATTGTATATGGAATTATTATAGCAACAGTTCTAACGCTTCTTTTACTTCCAATTTTCTTGTCATTTGTAAATGGAGTTAAAGTGTATGCCCTTTGGTTTTGGAATTCCGATGAATGGGCTTTTTGGAATACCGACAAGCCAACTAAAGAATCGGTTGAAAGAGCAGTTAAAGAGTTGTCAAGCGATTATGAATATGACAACTCAAAAGAAATTATACCATCTAAAACGCAATTAGAATTAGAATAAAAATTTAGAATCAATGAAATACTTATTACTATTATTATCCTTGTCGATATTCCCAATTCTTGGAATATCTCAACAAACACTAACTCTTGAAGATGCAATTTCTATAGCTCTCAAAAATAATTACGACATTCTGCTTGCAGAAAACTCAGTGATGCAAGCAGATAATAACCAGAGTATTTACAACTCAGGATATCTGCCAACTTTAACTGGAACTGGTAATGCAACTTATGCCAATAACAATGCTAAACTAACAAATCAGGCTGGAGCACAAACTGAAATTTCAGGGATAGAGGCGACACAATTAAATGGCTCTGTAGCTTTAAACTATGTGTTATTCAATGGTGGAAGTAGAAAATATAATTTCGATAGATTAAAGAATCAATACGAATTATCATCTGCTACAAAGAAAATACAAATAGAAAACACGCTAATTGATGTGTACACTACTTTCTTTAATGTAGCCAGAAATCAAGAACAAAAGAACACCTTGATAGAAGCTTATGACATCTCTAAAGAAAGATTGGATAGAGTAATAGCTCAGCAAAAATACGGACAGAAGACAAGTCTTGATGTGTTAAATGCAAAAGTTGATGCTAATGCAGATAGTATTACTTTATTGAGTTTAACTGTTCAATTAGAAAACAATATTAGAAATCTAAATTTCCTTTTGGGAAGAGATATATCTACGCTTTTTGAAGTAAGTAACGAAGTAGTATTAGAAGAAAACTTAACCTATGAGGGTTTACTAGAGCAACTGAAATCTGACAATAATCAACTTAAACAAATAGCAATAAATCAAGCTATTTCTGAGCAAACACTCAAAATAAATCAGGCTGGATGGTTGCCTAGTGTAACAAGTTCAGTTGGTTACGGAATAAACTATAGCGACAATGGTCCTGCTGGTTTTTTTGCTATTCAACAGAGTAATGGTTTTAATGCTGGGCTTAGCCTAAGCTGGAATATTTTTGATGGTGGGGCAACTAAAGTAAATGTTCAAAATGCACAAATAGCCATTCAAAATCAAGAGTTGAATGCAAAGAAATTGAGCTTAAATCTAGAGAATCAATTAGCCAGTTTTTGGGCTGAATACAATACACAAAAAGTAATAATCCAAAACGAAGAAACTAACGTTAAAATAAGCAATCAAAATTTCTTGAAATCTAAGGAGCTATTCAATTTAGGAAAAATAACATCTTTAGAATATCGCCAAGCTCAATTGAATTTAATAAACAATAAGTTGAACTTATTAAATGCAACTTATAATGCCAAACTAGCTGAATTACAATTAAAAAGATTTGCAGGACTCTTGTTAAACTAAACGGTAAAAATTTAACAAGCAATTGATTTTTTGTGTAAATTACAAGAACAAAAAAAATCAATCTTATGAAAAAAATATACTTTTTAATGTTCTTGCTTAGCATAGGACAGCTTTACGGACAAGTAGTTAACCAAAATATTCCCGCTACCCTTGGTGCTAGTTCTACTTTAAGAGCTCCAAATGGAAATACATCCCATACTACCATAAGGGCTCATTATATGATTTACCCAGCTGACTTAACTGCTTTACCTCTAGGTGCTCAAATAACGTCAGTAGGATTTGTATATATTAATGGAGTGAATACAACTGCATCTGGAAATTTAAAATTTTATTTGGAAAACTCTACTGCGACTAGTAATACTAAATCTACTACTTGGGCTACTGCAATTACTGGGATGGATACTCTTTATGATGGTGTCTATTCAATTCCTATTTCAACAACCGCTACAACAAGTTCTTTTGTTCTAACTGACACATTTACTTATGCTGGTAGTGGAATTCAAGTAGCTTACGATTATTTAGGAACCACATTTGCTACTACTGCTGCAACATACGACTGTAACAATACTGTTGCAGGTGATTTAAAAATGATCGCAACAACAACTAATACACCTGGTGTAATTCTTAATGCTTCATCTAGCTGGAGACCTGGATTATATATTAGTTATGTTAATCCATTTACCAATGATATGGCTGTTGAATTTATAGTTTTAGACGCAGGTCATCTTAACAAAATTTACGACACCACTCAAACAATAGTAGGAACAATCAAAAATAACTCTATTGGTACACTTACCTCTGTTCCTGTAACGTTAGAGATTACTGGTGCTAATGCATCAACTACAACTCAAACTATTGCTACAATTGCTTCTGGAGCTTCGCAAGTTGTAACTTTCCCTGGTTTATCTGCTGCTAGTGGTGGAATTCAAACCATCAAGTTATCAGTTCCTAACGATCAATTTACATCTAATGATTCTGTTGTTTTAAAACAATCTATTAATTGTGACACTTTAAGTTATGCTGATAACTCAGCACCATATACCTCAATTGGTTTTAATACTGGTGCAGGAATATTAGGTGTGAAGCATACGGGTAGTTCTTCAGTAAATTCTTCAGTAAAGGTAGTATATGCTGATTTAGATGTGAGTACAAACATTACAGGAAACCAACTTCAAGCGGTATTACTTGACACAGGTGGAGTAATTATTGACTCTTCTGCGGTAGTTACTGTTGCAGCAACACAATTAGGGACAAGAGTTTCTATGTCGCTTACTGGAAACAATGTTATTACAACTGCCAACCCAGATTATTTTATTGGAATTAGGCAATATGCTAATGCTACTACTGGATATTTTCCTGTTTCATCAAATAATCCTAGTACAGCACCAGGAGATAGATATTATGCGTTTAATTTTGCAGGAGGAGGACAGTCTGCAGCTTTAACTACACTTGGTACTTTAGCAATTGGAGCACTTATAGAAGTTGAAAGAATTACTTTAGCGAGTTCAGATGCAAACGATTCAATCTGTGTTGGAGAGTCTGTTACATTTACTGCAAGCGGTACTTCATCAGCTACTTATGATTTTCAATCTGGAGGAACAAGCGTTCAAAACTCAGCTGTAACTACTTACACTAATTCACCATCAGCAACATCTATAGTGACTGTTGAAGGGGCTTATAATACATGTCCTATCCTATCTAATTCTATTAATTTGGTAATTGTAACTGTAGATAGCTCAGCATCTAAAACGAATGATTCTACTGGAGCTGCGACAATGACGCTAGCTGGAACAAGCTATCAGTGGATAGATTGTAGTACTGGTTTAGCTGTTTCTGGAGCAACTTTCCAAGTTTTTACTGCATCTGCATCTGGTAACTATAAAGTAGCGGTTACACTTAACGGCTGTAGCGACACTTCTTCTTGTTATGCTTTTACACTTCCAACAGCAAGTATCTCTAGTAACGGTATTAAATCTTTATCGGTTTATCCATCACCTGCAAACAGCTATTTAGTTGTAGAGACTGAAAACATTATAATTATAAATCTTAGTATTGTTGACGTAAATGGAAAATTAATCTCTACAAATACACCTCAAAATAGTTCAGTAAAACTAGATGTATCTCAACTTAAAACTGGAGTATATTTATTAAAGATTGAAACTGCAAATGGAAGCGAAGTAAGAAGATTCATTAAGCAATAAATAGTAACATATCCTATTACAAAACTCTTCCATTAAATTGGAAGAGTTTTTTTTATGCCTTGTTATTCATAAACCATTGTGAATAGAAGTTATGTTTAGAGTAAAAAGTGATGAGCTAATTCCTTAATTTTAAAAGAACAAAAAATCACTGAATGATATTTCTTGCTATTTTTATTGGAGGAGGGTTAGGAAGTATCGCAAGATATGGAATCTCTCAATTTTCTACTCCCAATTTTCCTTATGGAACTCTAATTGCAAATGTGCTTAGTTGTGTAATTATGAGCTTAGCTATTTATAGCTTTTCAACTAAAATAGAAGCGTCAAGTTTTCTTAAATACTTAATTGTAATAGGATTTTGCGGAGGATTTAGCACATTTTCTACTTTTAGTTTCGAGACTTTTGAACTTGTGCGCAATGGAAATATCATTATTGCAGGAATAAATATATTAGTAAATATCTCATTCTGCTTACTGGTCTTTTACATTTTTAGAAACTCCTTTTTCTCTGCTTAATGAAACAATCTAAAAACATATACTTTATCGCTATTGGAGGAAGTGCCATGCACAACTTGGCGATAGCTCTACATCTTTCTGGAAACAGTGTTTCTGGGTCGGATGATGAGATATTTAACCCATCCAAAGGAAGGCTAGAAAAATACGGGTTACTTCCAGATAAAATGGGATGGGATGAATCTAGAATTAGTAATGAAATAGACATTGTAATTCTTGGAATGCATGCGAGGGAAAACAATCCAGAGCTTATAAAAGCACAAGAATTAGGTTTGCCTATTTTCTCTTACCCAGAATATATTTACGAAGCAACTAAAGAAAAAACAAGAGTTGTAATTGGTGGAAGTCATGGTAAAACAACAATTACCTCCATGGTATTACATGTCTTAAATTTTCATAAAAAGGAAAATGATTACATGGTTGGTGCTCAACTTGAGGGGTTTGAGGTAATGGTTAAACTAACCGATTCGGCAGAAATAGCCGTTTTGGAAGGAGATGAATATTTGTCCTCACCTATTGATCGCAGACCTAAGTTTCATTTGTACAATCCAAATGTGGCATTACTGACAGGAATAGCTTGGGATCACATTAATGTATTTCCTACATTTGAAAACTACTGCGAACAGTTTGAAATTTTTATCAATAAAATTGAAGAAGGTGGAAGTCTTGTTTACTTCTCTGGTGATAAAGAAATTGAAAAGTTAGTTTCTAATTCTAAAAGAAATATTGACTTTATCCCGTACTCAACTCCAGAATACACAATCGATAATGGAGTAACAACTTTAATCTCCAATGAAGGAAGTTACCCTCTTGAGATTTTTGGCGAACACAACCTTCAAAACCTAAATGGAGCACGATTGGTTTGTGAGCAAATTGGAATTTCTTCCAAAGAGTTTTATTCTGTAATCCAAAAATTTACTGGTGCTTCTAAAAGATTGGAGACTATTACAAAAAACGATAAAACGCATATTCTTAAAGATTTTGCTCATTCGCCTTCTAAACTGCAAGCAACAACCAAAGCAGTAAAAAACCAATATCCCGATAGAGAACTTATTGCTTGTATCGAGTTACACACTTTTAGTAGTTTAAATCAGGAGTTTTTGAGTGAGTATAAAAACACTATGTTAGATGCTGACAAGGCTTTTGTGTATTTTAGTCCAAAAGCTATAGAACACAAAAAACTAGCAATGTTGAGCGAAAATGATGTGAAAAATGCATTTTTTAGCGAAAATGTAACTGTTTTTACTAATTCTGATGAATTAATGAAAACCGTAAAAAGCATTAATTTTGAGAATAAGAATTTACTATTGATGAGCTCAGGAAACTTTGATGGAGTAGATTTTGAGGAGTTGGGAAATGAATTGATAAATCGATAAACAATGAAAAAAACACTTCTTTTAATAGTAATAACCTTCTTAGCTAGTTTCTCTTTTTCACAAAAAGAACTTGCCAAAAAACTTATTGATACTCTTGCCTCTGATGCATTTTATGGAAGAGGTTATGTAAACAATGGCGATAAAATTGCTGCAGATTATATTGCTAAAAAATTCAAAGAATTCGGAGCATTACCTGTAAATGGAGATTCTTACTTCCAGGAGTATTCTTATCCTGTAAATACATTTCCAACAAAAGTCGAGGTTTCTTTTGACAACAAAACTCTAACAACTGGGTTAGATTTCATAGTTGCTCCTAACTCTGGTTCGGCAAAAGGTATTTTTAATCTAAAAGAAATTACCCTCGAAAACTATATAGAAGTAGTTTCAAAAGAAGAGTTTCAGAGCGATAAAAACTTGACGGCTTTTGTGATTAAATTACCTAAAGCAAATGGAAGAGATGAGTATTTTAAACAACTAAAACTTAAAAACTCTGTAGCTGATGTTGCTCCACTTTTTGTAATTAATGATGAAAAATTTACTTGGTCGGTAGCTCAAGAAGCACTTAATTATCCTGTTATTGAAATCAAAAGTGAGTTTCTGAAAGACAAAAAATCAGTCACATTAAACATTGTAAACAAACTAATTGCCGATTATCAAACTCAAAATGTTTTAGGATACATTCCGGCAAAACGAAAGTGTAAAAGAAAAAAATTCTTTGTGTTTACCGCTCATTACGATCACTTAGGAATGATGGGAGAAACTGCAACTTTCAATGGTGCTAATGACAATGCAAGTGGAATTGCCATGATGCTAACTTTAATGAAATATTTCTCTGAAAACAACCCAGAATATTCGGTTTTGTTTATTGCATTTGGAGGTGAAGAAGCGGGATTATTAGGCTCTAAATATTACGTAGAAAATCCTATCGTTCCCCTTAATAAAATGAAATTTTTGTACAATGTGGATATGATGGGGACTGGCTCAGAAGGAATTCAGGTGGTAAACTCAACCGAACACCCAAAAGAGTTTGAAAGACTAAAAGCGATTAATAAAAAGTATGACTTAGTTAAAGTAATTAAACCTAGAGGGAAAGCTGCAAATAGCGATCATTATTGGTTTGAGGAAGCTGGAGTTCCTTCGTTTTTCTCTTATACTTTAGGTGGAGTAACTTACTATCACGATATTCAAGACAGGCCAGAAACTTTGCCTTTAACAGAGTTTGATGATTTACATAAACTCATTGTAGAGTTTGTGAATTCGTTTTAGGAATAATAAATTCACTTAGGAAACTTCATAAAAAACGAAGTCCCAATATTTACTTTACTCTCAAAGTAAATAGATCCCCCATGATTTTTAAGGATATTTTTTACAATAGCTAATCCCAATCCACTTCCTGATGATTTAGTTGTGAAATTAGGTGTAAAGATGTTTTCATATTGTGAAGGGTCGATTCCTTTTCCATTGTCTTTTACCTCCACAAAATAATGGCTTTCATCTTCAGTCAGTATCACTTGAATCACTCCTACTCTTCCTTCTGGGATAGATTGCGCAGAGTTTTTTAATAAATTATTAAACACTCTTATCAATTGACTATCGTCTCCTTTAATTATAGCTGTTTCAATTCCATTCAGCTCCTTAGCTACTTTTATTTCTTTGTCAAATGTTCCTACAGCATCTCTCAATATTATTCTTAAATCTACTGGAGCCAAAGAGGTTGTGGGCATTTTAGCAAAACTTGCAAACTCATTTGCAATTTCACTTAAAGCATCAATTTGCGTAATCATTTTTTGCGAAAAACGAGTCATTTTATGTTTAAACTCTGGGTCCTCTGGCTTTAGTGATTGCTCTAAATATTGCACATTCAACTTCATAGGTGTTAAAGGATTCTTAATCTCATGAGCAACTTGTTTTGCCATTTCTCTCCAAGCAATTTCTCTTTCTGATTCTGCTAATAAATTGGCACTTTGCTCCAATTCATCTACCATAGTATTGTACCTATGTACTAGAACTCCTATTTCATCATTGTTTTTCCAAGAAATTTTTTCATTCTTTTTATTAAATGAAACATTCTTCATTTTATCACCAATTAAACTCAATGAACGAGTAATGTTTTTAGACAAAAAGAATGCGAAAATTCCTGCTCCAATTAATAGGGCTATATATAGCTCTATAAGAGTTTTATAAAATTTATTAGTCTCAATGCTGTTGGTAGAAAAATCATAATCTGGTACATTCAATATCCCAATATTCTCTCCTTTCCTATTTTTTAAAAAAGAATAAGTCGATAACTTATTTTGATCTTTTTTAAGAATATAAAAGGAATCTAGAGACGCGTATATCTCATTAAAAATATAGCTCGGTATACTGTCATCAGGATTTAATTCTTGATCTAGGCTAAGTAAAATTTCTCCATCAGTATTATAAATCTTCAGCTCCATTTCATTTTCCTTGGAGAGTTCTTCAATTTTTTCGTAAAACTCTCTAGGTACTGAGTTTAAGTCTTTCTCTATTTCATATTTATCAGTAAAAAACTTGATAGAGTTTGCCACCCTTTTTTCTTTTCTTTCTAATCTAGAAAGATGGTATTTTTCGTTTTGATTTTTGAAAAAATTTGCTGTAACTAATGCAATCACCAAGGAAGAAATTACAACCAATGCAAGCATAGCGATATAAATTCGCTTTGATAATCCTATATTAAAAGAGGGTCTTTTCATGGGTTTGTTACCTACAAATATTATTCCTTAAATTTTTGTGAAATAAATATAGCTATTTGAGTTTCATTCCAAGGGAATAACCTAAAAATGTTTTAAATTTGAGTCGCTATACCTAAAAGCCTTAATACATTTTATGAAAGAAAAGATTCAACATTTAAAAGACAAACAAGCTGAAGCTAAGCTTGGAGGAGGAAAAGAACGTATTGAAAAACAACATGCAAAAGGGAAGTTAACTGCCCGTGAGCGTATTCATTTCTTAATGGACGAAGGTTCATTTGAAGAAATAGGGATGTTGGTTACCCACCGTTCTACGAATTTTGGATTGGATAAAACTAAGTTTTTAGGTGATGGAGTTGTTACTGGTTACGGAACAATTAACGGAAGATTGGTCTACGTGTTTTCTCAGGATTTTACAGTTTTAGGAGGTTCACTTGCCGAAGCTCACGCTCAAAAAATTTGTAGAATAATGGATTTGGCAATAGAAAACGGAGCTCCAGTTATTGGGCTTAACGATTCGGGTGGTGCAAGAATTCAAGAAGGAGTTGTTTCTCTTGGAGGATATGCGGATATTTTTTATAAAAACACAATGGCAAGTGGAGTAGTTCCTCAGCTTTCGGCAATAATGGGGCCTTGTGCTGGTGGAGCGGTATACTCGCCTGCGCTTACAGATTTTATATTCATGGTCGAGAATTCTTCGTACATGTTTGTTACAGGACCTAACGTAGTAAAAACTGTAACTCACGAAGAAGTAACTTCGGAAGAATTAGGTGGCGCAAGTACACACTCTACAAAATCTGGTGTGACACATTTTACTAGCGAAAATGAATTAGCTTGTATCCAAGGATTGAAAGATTTGATGAAATACATTCCTCAAAACTGCGAAGAAGAATCGCCTCAATACGAATATGAAGCAACAGACGAAACTCGTCCTGCTTTGAATGACATTATACCTGCAAGCCCAAATCAACCTTACGATATTAAAGAAGTCATCTCTTCGGTAATTGATAAAGATACTTTCTTTGAAGTGCATAAAGATTATGCAGAAAACATAGTAGTAGGTTTTGGATTATTAGGTGGAAAAAGTATTGGGATTGTAGCTAACCAACCGGCATTTTTGGCTGGAGTTTTGGACAATAAGGCATCAGAAAAAGCTGCACGTTTTGTAAGATATTGCGATTGCTTTAATATTCCATTATTAGTATTTGAAGATGTTCCAGGGTTTTTACCAGGAACTGACCAGGAGTGGAACGGAATTATAAAAAATGGGGCTAAACTATTGTATGCTTTCTGTGAAGCTACTGTCCCAAGAATTACTGTAATTACTCGTAAAGCATACGGTGGGGCATATGATGTAATGAACTCTAAGCACATTGGTGCAGATATGAATTACGCATGGCCAAGTGCCGAAATTGCTGTGATGGGAGCAAAAGGAGCTTCGGAAATTATTTTTAAAAGAGAAATAAAAGGAGCCGATAATCCTGAAGATAAATGGATAGAAAAAGAGGCAGAATATGCTGAGCTTTTTGCGAACCCATACAATGCTGCTGCCAGAGGATATGTGGATGAAGTAATAGAACCTCAGTTTACCAGAGAAAAGCTGATTAAAGCCTTTGGAATGCTTAAAAACAAAGTTGTAAGCTTACCTAAAAAGAAACATGGAAACATTCCTCTATAAACCATGTGGGAGTTTGAAACTAAAATAGAAGATTTTGGTAAGTCCAACAATTTGTGGGGCGGGCATATTGTGGTAGATGATGATATAGTTCAAGAGGCTAAATCAAAAAACATAAAACGATTCCTTTGTACCATAAATAACCAAGAAACCTTGCATTGCGCTTTACTTTCAATGGGGAATGGAACCTATTTTGTAATGGTAAATGCTGAGATAAGAAAGAAACTACATTTAACTTTTGGCTCTGTTTTAAAAATAAAGTTAGAAGAAGACAAAAGCAAATATGGAATTCCAATGCCCGAAGAAATGGAGGAAATAATGGCTCAAGATCCTGAGGTTGATAAAGTTTTTCATTCCTTAACTCCTGGTAAACAAAGAAGCTTACTCTATCTAATTGGAAAGCCAAAAACCACAGAATCACGCATTAAAAAAGCCGTACTAATTACAAGGTATTTAGCAGAGGTAAATGGTGAAATTGATTTTAGAGAAATGAACGAATACATAAAAACAAACAATAAATTATTTTAATCTATGACGTTAATATTTAGAATTGTAGCCTTTTTAGAAGGAATATCTTACCTGCTTTTATTGGGAGTGGGAGTGCCATTAAAGCATTTTGCCGATAACGATTCTTGGGTAAAAGGATTAGGAATGCCTCACGGATTACTTTTTGTAGCGTATCTGATATTGGCTTTTTTAATTAAAGACACTCAAAAATGGAGTAACAAAGATTTTGGGATAGTATGCCTAGCATCAATAATTCCTTTTGGGACATTTTGGGTTGAAAGGAAATATGTTTCTAGGGAGTCTTAAACTCTTTTTGTCCAAAGGTTGTTACCCAATTATCATCAGAGACTGACATTAAAGTAAAAGTATAGGTTGAATTTGAATCCAAAGAAGGAACTGGATTCACATCTCTAATGTTAAGAGTAACATTGGATAAATCGTAAAAATTCCAATTTGTATCCGCAGTATAAGTCCCGCTTATTAAATTTTTGTTGGAATCAGAAACCACATTGAAATGAATAACATTTTCAAATATTGGATATGGTTGCCATTTAAACTCTGGAGTTAACCCGATCTCAGTAATAGTTATTCTGTTTGGTGACCATACAGTTTGTTGAAAATCTACTTTTATGTGAACAGGGTCGCAAATTCTTGTTTTACCATTTACTTCGTAAGTAACAATTCCCCATCTATTGTTGGCTTTTTTTAAAGGAAATCTTCTGAGGTAGCCATTGAAAACCGGAACAGAAGTTACTATTACCTCTTGATATTGAGCATAATCCCATTCGTTAATGTTATTGCCAGCCGACTCGAAATAACGAAAATTAGTTGCTCCTTCTACTGGGTAAAAAAACATGGAAACTGGATGGGCTACATCCTAATGATTATGATGTTTTTAGTTATGACTTAATAGAGGTGGTTCAAGAATCTGGTAGTTGGGTATTAAAAATTCGTGTAAATTATAGGAGGAATAGTTGTTTGGAAAAAGTAACTGCAGTAAAAAACTTTTAATTTAAAAGCATCAGTTAACCCTGATGCTTTTTTTGTTTTATCCTGCCCAATTCT
>Ga0209533_1000079_pt1 | contig 80839 bp, 71 predicted proteins | sample COG_04_FD_184748 | JGI IMG/M metagenome (GOLD analysis project Ga0209533, IMG submission 184748) | Pelagic Microbial community sample from North Sea - COGITO 998_met_04 (SPAdes) (version 2) | ecosystem: Environmental > Aquatic > Marine > Neritic zone/Coastal water | place: Helgoland, sampling...
TTCATGCCTACACCGACTACGGATAATTTACCTATACCTTGCTCACTTTCTAGTTGAGCTTCGTCGCTAATAGCGCTTAATACTGGCTCCAGCGCTTGCTTAGCTTGTAGGTACTGAGATTGAGGAATGGTGAGTGAATGACGGGTGAGTCCTTCATGCGTATTATTAGACACAATCATGTCAACATTGACCTCAGCTCCACTTAAAGCAGTGAATACCTTGGCAGATGTTCCTGGGACATCAGGGAGTCCTGTAATAGTAATACGGGCTTGGGCTCTCTCAATAGAGACGCCTCTAATAACAACGGCTTCCATGGCGGGGGTTTCTTCGATAACTAGGGTTCCTGAGTTTTGATTTAGACTTGATCTGACTTCAAATACTACATTGTGTTTTTTAGCAAATTCGACAGAGCGAGCTTGCATGACTTTCGACCCACTTGAGGCCATTTCAAACATTTCATCATAGGAAATTTCTTGGATTTTCTGAGCTTTAGGTACGACTCGCGGGTCACAGGTGTACACTCCATCTACATCTGTGAGGATTTCACACTTATCAGCACCTATAGCATGAGCTATTGCAATAGCACTTAAATCAGAGCCACCACGTCCGAGTGTATGGATATCGCCCTGCTCATTAATTCCTTGAAATCCTGCGACGATAACGACCTTACCTTGCTTGACATTATTGAGAACAGACTCTGCGTTAATTGAGTGTACCTTGCCTGCAGTATGCGTCCCAGTAGTTAATACTCCAGCTTGCCTTCCTGTACAAGAAACCGCATCAATACCGATTTCGTGTAGAGCCATAGTGAGTAAGGCAATGGATTGCTGTTCACCTGTAGCTAGAAGCACATCGAGCTCACGTTGACTAGGTTGACTACTGATTTGATTAGCTAAATCAAGCAACGAGTCCGTAACTCCACCCATAGCCGAGATCACAGCGACTACTTGGTCGCCTTGCTCTTGCTTGGCTTTGATGCGGTTAGCTACATTTTGTATGCGCTCAACTGAGCCTACTGATGAACCGCCATATTTTTGAACGATGAGTGACACTGGGTGTGTGAAAAGTTAAAATTTAAAATCCTAAAATAAAAAAACCTGCTAGCTAGATGCTTGCAGGTTCTTTTCTTGAAATCTTGAGTGGTCGGGGAGACAGGATTCGAACCTGCGACATCTGCGTCCCAAACGCAGCGCTCTACCAAGCTGAGCTACTCCCCGATAAGTACAAGACCTATACTGCGTAGCTACTACTTGCTAGAAGTGTGAGGGACAGTCTTAACTTGGAGTGCGCTTTTACCTACACGCTCTCTTAGGTAGTTGAGCTTAGCTCTTCTAACCTTGCCTTGACTGATAACTTCAACTCTAGCTATACGTGGAGAATATGTAGGAAATACACGCTCTACGCCTTCGCCGTAAGAAATTTTTCTAACAGTGAACGCACTGTTTACACTGTTACCCTTTTTGGCGATAACAAGTCCTTGGAAAATTTGGATACGTTCTTTGTCGCCTTCAACAACACGACTATGAACTTTAACTGTATCTCCTACATTGAAGTCTTCAATAACAGCTTTTGAGTTCTCAACTTGTTCTTGTTGAATTTTATTAATAATGTTCATAACTTAGGTAAAAAGGTGGAGGAGTTAATTAAGATAAAAAGCGCTTACTGTCAAACTATTTATTTCTATAAAACAACAAATAATTAAGTCTCATATATTATAGCTTGTTTTTTAGTTTAAATTTATCCATAACCGTTGAGATATGAAGATTGTAGTTGTTGGTAAAGGAGGTCGTGAACACGCGTTAATTAAAGCTCTATTAGAGAGTTCATCTAAAGACCTCAAAGCAAATGATAAAACCCCTGAAATATACGCTTTTCCTGGGAGCGATGCTATTTTTCAATTAGCCAAGCCTGTACCTGCGAACTCTCTACAAGAGCTTATCTCTTGGATGAGTCAGCAACAGATTGACCTATGTGTCGCAGGCGAAGAAAGCTACCTAGTCAAAGACGAAGGTTTAGCTAACCTATGCGCTGAGGCTAACATACCTTGTTGGGGGCCTAAGAAACAACCCGCTCAACTCGAAGCCAGCAAAGCATTTGCCAAAGAATTCATGTTTAGACATGACATACCTACAGGCTCTTCAGTATTAACAGGTTCTAAGCAAGAAGCTCTCGACGCTATTAACAACCAATATCCTACTGTTCTCAAATTTGACGGTTTAGCCGCAGGCAAAGGCGTCATGGTTTGCTTTACCAAAGAAGAAGCCGAAGAATTCCTTAATGAAATTTTTGAAGAAGTTCGTTTTGGCTCAGGCAAAGTACTCGTCGAAGAATTTCTCAAAGGCCCAGAAGTCTCCATCTTTGCCGCAGTGAGTGATGACACTTACCATATCTTGACTCCTGCTAGAGATTATAAGCGCCTCGAAGACGGTGACAAAGGCCCTAACACCGGAGGTATGGGCGCTGTAGCTAGCCCTAATCTCATCTCTGCGGAATTACTTGCTGAAATCGAAAAGAATATCGTAGCCCCTACCGTAGATGGACTAGTCAAAGACGGCTTGCTCTACAGAGGCTTCCTCTATTTTGGACTTATGCTTACCCCTAATGGAGCTAAAATTATTGAATACAATTGCCGCTTTGGCGATCCTGAGTGCCAAGCAGTGATGCCTCTGATTCAAGGTGATTGGGTTGAGTTTTGTCATCAAGGAGCTCAAGGCGATCTCAAGCCTGAATTACTCGTCAAACAAGATGCGTGGAGTGTCTGTCTTGTATCGGCCTCTCATAGCTACCCTCGATCATCACGTAACGGTGATGTCATCACAGGTTTCGAAGCGGCTCAAGCAGCTGGAGCAGAAGTCTACCATGCCGGAACTAAGCTTAATCAAAATAACGAATGGGAAACCGCAGGTGGTCGTGTGTTAGCCGTAGTCGCACAAGGCACTAGTCGACAAGAAGCCGTGGCACAAGCTTACAAAGCCGCAGAACACATTAATTTTGATGGTCGACAATACCGCACAGATATAGGAACCTTTAATTTTTAATCACACTACACGACAAAAAAATTAATGATACCATAAGGTATTTTGCTCTTAGGCAAGGTGTGACCGCCAACTGGTATATACATACCAGTTAAGGGAACAACACAGCATAAGTGCAAAAGAGCTATGGCTTCTTTTTTTATTAAGGCAATGTAGTTGCCCTAATTTTACTAAAACTTTCATTTTCTTATTTATCATCATTCTTTTAATTAACTTCAATTCACCAATGCCCCCTGAAATCTTCTTTCTATCGTTGATTTTTTGTCGTGTAATGTGATTTTTAATAAAAAATATAACCCTCTTTAAGCTTTCAAAGCCACTTAGTTCACACTAAGTGGCTTATTTTATATTATTGTTTCACGCAAATAATAAATTATAACCTGTTACATCTTGCCTTATAGGGCTAAGTTACCTATAAATATGGCATGAAAAGTGTTGCCATCATGACTTCAGGAGGAGATGCAGCAGGCATGAATCCTGCTATTAAGTGTGCTGTTGAATACAGCATTCAAAAAGGTCTTCGACCTTACCTTGTTTATGACGGACTCAAAGGGCTTATTGATGGCAATATACATGCAGCTAGCGTCATTGATACTGCTGACATTATACATAGAGGGGGCACTATATTGCGCTCATCTAGATCAAAACGCTTCTTCGATTACGAGTACCGCAAGCAAGCTTACGAACATCTACAACGCTTAGGTGTAGAAAGCCTCATCGTCATTGGTGGTGACGGTTCATTTGCAGCTCTTCAGCAATTTTATAAGGATTTCAAAGTACCATTTGCCGGTATTCCAGCTACTATTGATAATGATATTCCCTGCACTGACTACTGCCTAGGTGTTGATACCGCACTCAACGTGATTCGTCAGTCTGTAGATTCTATTCGAGATACGGGACAATCATTTAGTCGAGCTTTTGTTATTGAGGTAATGGGTAGAGATTGCGGTTATTTAGCCATGGCGAGTGCTCTTGCCTGCAGTGCAGATATTTGTATTGCGCCTGAGCTGCCTTATGATTTAGATGCCATAGGTGAACGCCTACGCAAAAGACGTGTTGCAGGTGAGCGCTACTTCTCAGCTGTAGTAGCCGAAGGCACAGGCATGGGAGAATACCTAACTAGATGGATGAGCGATACACTTAATATGGATGCTCGTCTCACCACACTTGGACACGTCCAACGCGGTGGTTCTCCAACGGTGCGTGACAGAGTCATGGCTAACGAGTTTGCAGTTGCAGCAGTCGACTCTCTACTTGCAGGACATAAAGATCATATTTGTGTCTACAACTATGGTAACTGGGGATATAAAACCATCGATGAAGTCAAAAGCTCCAAAGCCAAACTCGGAGCCAACCTCCTAAGCCTCTGCCAAGGTTTGAGTAAATAGAGGTCTAAAATTTTAGAGCCCCATACCCATAGTTAGAGTTTTTGTCAGCTACAAAAAAATGGCTAGCTACCCTTCGCAGGATAACTAGCCATTTTATAGTTGTGTGATGGTTGTATGTTTTTGCTTAGAATAAACCTGCTTTAATCACTTAAAATAGGTTTAAAATGCTTAATCTGAATTAGAACAAGAGTTGTACACGGGCTCTGAGTCCTGAGATATCATTAGAATCTCCTGTGCTATTCTTTGCTTCTGCTATACTGTAACCCAACATGTATTTAACTGATTTGTTTACATGGTAGTTAATGCCAAAATACCATTCTGAAATTTCGGCTTCATTGCCTTGTCCTGCGGAGATACTTGATCCTGCTCTGGCTGAACGACGAACAAGTTCATCTGAATCAACTCCAAAGGCTGCTGAGTTAGTCTCTAGATAAGCATAACGAACGACTGGCTCCCATTTACCCATCATGGTTGAAGCGATGATATGGTAAGCATCACTTTGAGAAGTGTATCCATTTTCTTCAATTTCGCCATTGAAATATTCAGCTTGTAATACGATGTCACCTACTTTGGTTTTACCATAAATGGTGTAAGCATCCATACCATCTGCGGCGGCTGATGGTGCTAAATCACTTACATGACCGTAATCAACACCTACTACTGTATTTTTAGCATCGAACTTGTACTGTGCACTACCCCAATAACCTAAAGAGTTAGAAGCTTCTGCAGAACCTCCTAGACGGCTACCCTCAGCTTGAGCTGCGTTACCTATGTGTAAGCTGTATACAAAACCTGTAGCTTTTTTATCAATAGTAGTAAGATTCACTCCTGAGTGACGCACACCAAAATCGGTGTCATCTGAGAAGAATCGTGTGGCTACTGAACGCTCAATAGCAGGTATAGCTGTGGATGATTGCATCTCTTCTAATCCAAAAGGAACTTTGTCTATACCGAATCTAAGTTTAGCTTTTTGACCAAAAATTTTAGTCTTTTTTACTATAATTGCTTTATCAACACTACCTCCATCTCCCTCATCTGAACCAAATTCATAGACGGTTTCTGCTGACCAATCTTGATTAAGATTTGCTTTGGCTCCTAAACGCAAACGACGGTAATAAAAGTGGTTTGTACGTGTCTCCTCACCTGCTTCATCCTCTGAGTAGAGGTTGTCATATTGAAAGTGTAAACGACCGTTGATACGGATTTCCTTGGTTTCTTTGCCTTTTGCGGTAAATACCACACCATGATCATGATGTTCATGTTTATCAGCAGCAAGTGCAAGACTTGATGCAAGACCTGTTGCCAAAAGAGCAACACCTGTAGTTGTTTTAGTTGTCATAGTTATAATGAGTTAAATAATTGGATTCATAAGCAAGTGACTGTTACCAGTCTTCTTAATCATCACGAGGTCAACCTAGCACTTATTTAGGAAGGTTCAACCTATGGTTAGTTACAATGATGTAACACAGCTTGAAACTGTTGATTTATTTAGCTTTTTTTACACGTTTGGCAATTCCTTTGAGTAATCTTCCAAAAATATCGGCACCCGTAATAATACGTTTTTGATCTGTTGTCCAATAAAGAATAACATCACGGTCGACAACTAGGTCATTTTTATTCTCTGCTTCTACCACAAATTCACCAAGTACTGAGTCAAGATGAGTTTTGCTACTAGTTACAATAATAGGGCGATGACAAAACTGATAAATATCTACTTTGTTTCCCTCAATAAATAGTGAGGTAAGAAAACGGTTCGTGTCTAATACCAATACTGGCTCTTCTTCTAAGTCTTGAATAACTGCCCATGCTGAAGGATGGGTTTTAAGTTGTGTGATAAATGATTCCCCTTGAGGACTATCTAAATCAGGAAGAATAACTAAATCTAATTTTTTAGGAAATTTGTAGATCGTTTCTTCTCTAATTGAGTTGCCTTCTGCTGAAATTTCTCTGTCATCTAGATCTAAAAAATTAAGTGCTCCCTGCCCCTCGTTAGCGCTAATTTCAGAAGAAGTTTCGTGTATGTGTTTCTCTAATATAATTTCAATATCTCGCTCATGGAAAAAAGTCAGTCCCTCGCGACCCATCCAGGCATCAAGAATCAATGAGCATCCCTTAGCAACAGGAAATAGTAATATTTGATAAAATCTCATTATGGGAGCTAGCAACGCTCCTACTCGCATGGCATGGCGTGAAAAATACGCTTGTGGAATAATCTCTCCAAAAAATGTAATTCCTATAGTTGAAAACAAAAAGCCTCCAACACCTGCAAATATGCTCTCACTTAAGAGTGATAACAATACATTAGAGCTAACGTTACCCCACAAAATGGTGCAGAGTAATAAATTAGAATCATTGCGTAATCGCAGAATTTTTACTGCGGCTTGGTTGCCTTTTTCTACCTCTGCTTCAAGGCGCATACGCCCAAGTGAAAAGAAAGCTAAATTTGCACCAGAAAACATAGCTGAATGCAAAATACACAGTAAAATCCCAAGCCAAATAAATATATCCATGAATTAATATGATGTAGGGTTATTTTAAGTCGTTACCCATTACTCCTATGATTAAGGCAAATAATATAAAACGTCTATATAATTTATAAAAAATAATGAAATATTATGTCAGAGGATTTAATCAAGGTGATTTTGTATTTTCAAAATTATACCAACAATCTAGAGCTTGTTTTTGTAATATGTAATTGACAACATCAGCAGCTAATTTAGGTGCGTATAACGTGCCTTTTGAACCTAATCCATTAATCGCTATGAGCTGATTATTGACTTGCTTGAAGACGGGTTGACTCCTCCTGACAATAGGTCGAATACCTACATGATGATCTATTACTTGGTAATCGAAACTCGTTTTTTCTTGTAGTCGAGCCTCTAATTCATCACGTCCTTGCTGACTAGTTTTTAACGATTTTAATGGTTGCTCAATATCGCTACTAGCTAAACCCTCTCTCCAATCCCATTGATAAGTAGCTCCAAATCGATACAGCTGTTTATCTGGGTTTATAGGTAGTAACCATGGGCCCCAATTCAGTATGGTATTCACATCACTATTTTCAATTCTTAAGGTGAGTATTTCTCCAAGAGCTGAGCGATGTTCTCCGAATACTGAGTCATTTGCCTGTAAGCCATCTACTCCTTGGGTTAGGATAATCTTATCGGTACTATTTGCTTTAATACCCTGATGGTTTTCGCCTCTTTGCCAAGCTTGAATATCTGTAGCGTTGACCACCATTTCTTTGTAAAAACCCTGCTCTTTGAAATAATTGCGACTCTTTTGAATAAGGGTCACCATATCCACCCATCCACCTGTACAGCTTACGATGCCTAGTAATGGCTCTTTAAAATATGTTTGAAGGTCAGCTAGTCTATGATCTAACTGGAGTTCGCTCTCCTGGCTTAACCATGGCTGGTAACGCTGGGGGTAATTAGTTATGCGGTTGTGCCAACGTTTAATTTGCTTAGTATGAGTAAGGCAGCGTACGAGCCCACAATCTGTATAGAAACTCTCTGCAATCTTAGATTTAGACTTAGATTTAGGATTAGAAATACCCTGCTTCAATAGATGACTGATGCGCTCATAGGTCTCTACTGCTACTGGATAGAACTCATCTAACCTGTCGCTAGTATTCATAGCTTGTCCAGAAATACTATTAATAATTCCTGCGCCTACTTGCCATGCTCCTTGAGGTTCTGGCTTGTCTATAATAATTAGCTGGTCAGACGTGTAGCCAAGCTGGATAAATTCCCATACTAATAGCGTACCTAATAAACCCTGCCCTACAATAATTATCATAATAATTGTAAATTGATGATTAAGACGGCTTTATTTTGACTGCGCCTTAGCTAGATATAACTCTTGTTAATTACTCTTCCTCTTCTGGAGTATTTAGAGTTTGAATAAGTTCAGCGTTAGGGTCTGCAAAATCAGCATCATAGCCTTTTGCATAAGTGAATAAATGTTTCCAGCCGTATTCAAAATAAGTTTCTCTTTGCTCTTCATTAAGGCGTTTCCAGATAACAATATTTAGAGCTTGGGTCATTTTCATCATCATACGTAGAGTGAGAACTCGACCTTCTACTGCTCGCTTGACTTGTTTGTAAGTGATTTGAGGAATCTCTTCTACGGTAACAATGTCTTTTGTTGTTACTTTCCATTGCTCCATTAAGCCAGCTAGAGGCTGTCTACCTTTGTCTAAATCACTCATATAAAAAAAGTAATGAACTATCTCTAATGTAAGAGCAAGTCTAAAGCGTGCCTTTACAAGGATTGTTGCCAGCCTTTTAAACTTGTGGTAGCTGCTTTAAGTAATCAAAACTGTAAAGCCCTGTACTATGGTTATCTTGCCATGTGATTTTAAGCACGTAAGAACCAACTAGCTCATAAGCTTTTATTTCATAGGCTGTGTTGGGCAGCTCTTTTAAACGTGGCTTTTCCACCTTGCCTAACACATCAGGTTCTCCTTGGCAATGAGCACATGGACAAGACTTACGTAGAGCTTTGAGCTCATAATAGCTCTCTTGATTATCTGACCACTTGAGAGCAAGAGTGTCGCCTAACACGGTCATATCTGTAATTGTGATATTCATAGAAATTTATCTCAACCCTGTGAGACGTTTGCCAAATATAGCACTTCCTACTCGGATATCTGTGGCGCCCTCTTCGATTGCCATTTCAAAATCATGACTCATGCCCATACTTAGTTTGAGGCTTGGTATCCCTGCAGCTGCACTAAGCTCTTCTGCAAGCTCTCTAAGCTTGATAAACCAAGCTCGTGTCGCTTCGGGGTCTTCCTCGATTGGTGGAATTAACATTAGACCTTGAATCTCTAATCTATCCAAGTCCAGTAGCTGATCCCAATATTCTCTAATCTCTATCACACTAAATCCTTGCTTAACGGCTTCGTTAGCTAGATTAATCTGTAGGTAAACTTTAGGATATTTTCCCATATCTGAGGCAACCTGATTCATATATTCAGCTAACTCTAAAGAATGCACACTATGAATAGTGGTAAACTGCCCTAAGATCTTGCGTACTTTATTTTTTTGAATCCCTCCAATAAAATGCCATTCTAAGTTAGCTGGCAGAGCTGAAACCTTGACGCTTCCTTCTTGTTGCTTACTTTCAGCAAAGAAAGCATGGCCCAAATCTTTAAGTGCTCGTATTTTTTCTAAGGGTTGTCTTTTTGAAACGGCAATTAGCTTAATATCTGATGCATCTCTACCTGCTTTTTGAGCAGCTTTAATAACACGCTCGCAAATACTATCGTACGCTTTTTCTATTTCCTCCATAATCACGTTTATTGAGCCACGGCTAGTTGATTCTGTTTATATGTGACTAAGTCCATGAGTATGTTAAGTGCTTCTCGCTTTTCAGGTAACCAACCGTGTGGTAATTCAAGAGGAGCCTTATTCTCGCTATTATCTTTCTGTAGCTTTATATAATCATCTTTGATCTCTTTGTTCGCTAGAGGTAAATTTGGGTTGTCGATGTTTTCTATACTTAAGCTATAGATATCAAAAAGTTCTAAATCTTGCTCACTTTGCTTAGCGTAACGCTGTTTACGCAATTCTTTACGCTCTTCTGCCTTTTCCTTGCGTTGAGCTTGTTCTTGTTGACGCTCAGCAAGGTTTAAAGAAACTACTGTTTTTTTCTCTCTTTGCATAGCTTCTTGACGGAGTGTGATGTACTCCTCAAAATCTGCTGAGGCTTTGATACGTTTCTGGCTCTGTTCTCTCAAGTAATCAACAGCGCTTAATGTCTCTAGCTTATGACTAATTCCACGAACTGGAGGAATTATATCATGAGGCAAGCTGTATTCTTGAGTGGCTTCTCCATACTCATCTAATAGAAAACGTGTTGGTAAAATTAAATCTGAAAGCACTCCCTTATTTTGTACTGAAGAACCGCTAACTCTATAATATTTTTGAATAGTTACTTTCATATATCCAGCCTTAGCTTTTGGAGCAAAAAACGGCATATCACCAGCTAAGCTTTTAACTTCTTGCACTGTTCCTTTTCCGTAAGTTGAGTCATCTCCAATGATAACTGCCCTACCGTAATCTTGCAATGCTGCAGCTAAAATCTCACTTGCAGAAGCACTAAACTTATTGGTAAGTACCGCTAATGGACCTTGGTAAATAGCTTTGGCAAACGGAGTGGACAGAACTTCTGTACTCCCTTTAGAATCTTTAATTTGCAGCATGGGATTGTAGCCAGTAAAGTAGCCTACCATTTTTCTCACTTCTTCTAGGTAACCTCCCCCATTATTGCGTAAATCTAATAAAACTCCCTGAACTTTCTCATCTCTTAAACGCTCTAAGACTTGTTTAAGATGGTTTGAAACTCTCAGATTAGAGTCTTTAAAATCATAATAAAACGAAGGGATGCTGATGATAGCTAATTTATTATCATCCTTAGTTTTAATAATTTCTGCCTTAACAAATTCATTCTTAATCTCAATACGATCACGAGTAATCTCAACCCATTTTACAGTGGTTACTGAATCATCGGCTGATTTAACTTTTAATCTTACTTTTGTACCTTTTTTTCCTCTAATTAAGTCAACAATAGCGTCTAGACGCATAAAGGTAATATCTACTGTTTCACCATTGGCTAGGCTATCTACAGCCATAATTTTATCTCCTAAAGCTAAGTCACCTTGTTGGTCAGCAGGACTGCCAACCACAATGCCTGATACTTTGCAGTACCCACTATCCTCTGCACTTAGTAGCGCTCCTATACCTACTAATGAATTCGCCATGCTCGATTCAAAACGCTTCCATTCATTGGTGTCAAAATAACTAGTATGAGGGTCGTAGGCTATGGCTAACGATTTTAAAAAACTATTGATTTTAGTTTCTTGAGTTTCTTTTTCAAGTATTAGTTCTATACGTTTGTAACGTTTTTTTAGGAGATCAGTAATACTCGTAGTTAATTCATTGTAGGCAGCTTCATCTGTCTTTTTAAGATTTTCTCTAATTAAATATTCTTCTAAATAATTAGATTTAATAAGTTTACGCAGATAGTTTTGGCTCTCAATTTGACCTGCATGCCATTGATCGTCAGCTTTTATTTCTAAACTTTCATTTTTTGTGAAATCAAAATTATCAGCATCTAACAGGCTTTCTATGTATTGACTCGCTGCTTTGACTCGTTTTTCGTAGATATCATGTATCTCCAAAATTACAGATGACAGCTCTTGATTTTCAATTAGTTGAGCAAGATTACTCCAGTATTTGCTCTTAAAAACATCAATATCCCCTTGAAAAAAATAAAGTTTCGCGGAATCTAAACTTTCAAGATAAACATCAAAAGCACGCTCACTAAGTTGATTAATAGGCTTTTTGGAAAAATGGTATCTCTGCAAAGATTCAGCTAAATATTTACTAATTATGTCTAATTCTTTATTAGATGACTGTTCAGCAACTCCCCATGAAAATCCCAAAATAAGACTTAGCCCTATATATTTAAAAAATGGATTCATAATTGGTCTTTTATACTAAAAATTTCAAAACAACAACTCTCATTTGGAGTATTGATTAAGCGCCAACGCACATCCCAATCTATTATTTTCATATGATATTCACGTTCTTGCCAATCATCGCCTTTGCTTTTAGCTAACGTTTTGTGCATAGGAGGTCGAGGATCTAATTCTAAAGTACGAATAATTAATTGTTGGTTTTGAGAATTTAACTTACTAAACTCTGTGTTGCATGATTGAGATATGCTGACTTTATACTTGCTAGGTTGTTGCTTAGCCCAGCAATAGGATTCATTAATTTTATCAGCATAACTTACATAAGGCTTAATATCAAAAATAGGAGTTCCATCGACTAAATCAACACCACTAACTCGAATAGTCATTGATTGTTCATTAACAGCTTCTAATTTAACTACCGACAAGCCTAGTGGATTTGGTCTAAAAGGACTTCTCGTAGCCCACAACCCTATTTTCTCTTTACCTCCTAATCGAGGTGGCCTCACTAGTGAGCTCCAGTTTTGATTAGGGTTTTGATTAAATAAAAAAATAAGCCAAAGGTGACTTACTTGATCTAAGCCTCTTAAAGCATCTCTATTAGCATATTTTTTTTCAAACACAATTTCACCCCACGCTTGATTAACTAAACCTGGTTGACGAGGGGTTCCAAATTTTTGCTTGTAGGGCGTTTTAATATGAGCGACCGCCTCTATTTCATACTTCATTTAATTAGCTTCTGTTTTCAGCGATTACCTTTGCCTCTTTGTTTTTCTGATATTTTTGGAGAAAAACTTGGATCTAATATTTTTAATAATCTCTCAAGCCATTTTTCATAATCTGGATGTTCAGGGTATTGCTGTAAAATAGCAAAACTATCTCTAACAGATTTTTCTTGATAGCCTACATCATAAACATTCATAGCTTTTTCCATTAATAGTTTTGGCTTAGTTTCATTAAGAAATTTTTCGAGTGCAGTCTCTTCTAAATCTCTAGTTTCAGCTGCATCTAACTCTGCTTTAATAGTTAATTGCTCCATGGTGATGTATTCGTCCCAATATCTTTCTAAATCATCCAAATTTTGTTCCTCAATCGCTGGCTTAATACGATGCGTTTTATACCAAGCACCATGATTAGTAATTTTTCTAGGAAAATTGAAATCTTTATTGCTTCTAATCTCATAAATCTCCCAAACTAACGCCCTTAAATTTCCATCGTTCACACCTGAATAATTTCCTTTGAAAACTTTCAAGTTATTCACATAATTTTTCATGAATGCTTCCACTTCAGCTTTAAAATCGCTAGTATCTGAATCTTTATCAAAACCTGTAGAGCGCAATTCTAGAATTAACCAGCGCATATTCCACTGCAAACCAGTCTTAAACTCTGCTGTGTTATATCTCTCATGATTCTTTTCTTTCCAATCTTTAAACTCGCTACGATCTTTACCTACATCTGTGTATTTAACTTTTTCATAGCAGTCATAAAAAAAATTAAGGGCAGACATGCCGCTAGAGCTATTGGATTGGAGTACACTAATTGCCTTAGCCAATTTGGATTCTCGGGAAGCTACTTTCTCATTATAAATATTATATAAATTAGTTAACAATACTTCTTTTTTATCTTCGGTTAATTTCTCAAAGACTTTGCGCTCTTTTTTAGCTTCTTCAACAATAGGAACTTGAGCGTAACTATAAAATGCTAAGCTAGTAACTATTAATAATTGTAATTTTTTCATCATTATTTAAGTCTAGCCTAGATAGCTTGAATTGGTCGAGTTTTTTATCGATTTTCCAATAATTGAGCTGCACCAATGAGCCCCGCATCGTTACCAAACTTGGCAACTACTATATTTAGCTCTAGACTCTCAGCCCATGTTAGTTTTTCAAAATGAGCTTTTAGCTCATCTAAAAAAACATCAGCTGCCGCCGCAACACCACCACCTATCACAATCATACTTGGATTAAGTAAAGCATTCGCATTGGCTAGACCTAAAGCTAAGTTTCGAGCCATTGTTTGCCAAACTTGTAATGCGATTTGATCTCCCTCACGCGCTTTTTTTGCTAAATAAGGCAACGTAGATTTAGAGTCTAAATCATCATGAATTCCTTGTGCTTGATAGAGAGATATTGCTTGTTTAGAAATGGCTGAATGCCCACAAATTTTATCTAAAATTTGATAATCAATATCTTGCGTTTTACTATTTAAACTAGGTACTTGGAGTCTTCCAATCTCACCTGCATAACCATGCGCACCATGCCAAATATTACCATGGGAAATAATACCTGAGCCCACACCTGTGCCAAGAGTTACCATGAGCATCAGTTCTTGATTTTGACCAGCGCCAAATCTAGCTTCTGCTAACGCTGCGCAATTAGCATCATTGTCAACTTTGCAAGGAACTCCTAGTTCCTGACTGACTTCTTCTGCTAGCGCTATATTTGACCAACCCTCGACGTTACCTAAATTGACAACAAGCCCTTGCGGTTGCTTAACTAAACCTGGCACACCTATGCCTACACCTTTGACTGTTGAATCTTTGATTTCTCGCAACCTCTTCATTAATTCAGCTTTTAACTCAGCTGCAGAATGATAGTTGGCAGTATGAATTGGATCGTACTTTTCAATTATTTTAGAACCTACTACTTTAGCTAGTTTTACACTAGTGCCTCCAAAATCTACAGCTATGATAGTACCTTTGTTCATGGCTTATTGGCAAAAGATTTAAAGTCCAAACCTGTCGGCTCTTGGAAAATTTGTAAATCAAACTCTTTCAACACCGCCAAAGCGTGATCAAAAATGTCAGACTGAACGTCCTCATAGTCGGCCCAGGCATATTGCTTAGAAAAAGCGTAAATTTCTAAAGGTAAGCCTTGAGAACCAGGTTGTAATTGGCGCACAATTAAGGTTGCTTCTTGAGAAATTAATGGATGATTTTTTAAATAAAATTTTAAATATTTTCTAAAAGTTCCCAAATTTGTTAACTGTCTTTTTACAATTGGATCATCAGCGATATTACTCTTACTATTCCATTCATTAAGCTCTGTTTTTTTAGCTGTAAAATACTCTTGCAAAATAGGTAATTTTTCCAACCTCTCCAACTGAGTCTGATTCAAAAATTTTACACTCGTCATATCAATATATAAACTACGTTTGATACGCCTCATTTTGGACTCACTCATTCCCTTCCAATTCTTAACTCCATTAGAAATAAGTGAATATGTAGGTAGAGAGGTGATAGTTTTATCCCAATTCCTCACCTTAACCGTAGTTAGGGCTACGTCCATAACCTCTCCGTCAACTCCAAGGCTCGGAACTTCAATCCAATCACCTTCTTTCACTAAATTATTGGCAGCCAGCTGTATACCCGCGACAAAACCTAAAATAGCATCTTTAAAAATAAGCAGAATCACAGCAGTCAAAGCTCCCATACCTACGAGAACTCCCTTAGGTGACTCATTACTTAATTCAGCAAATAATAAAATTGCAGCTATAATAGCTACAATAATTTTAATTACCTGTATACAGGCTTTTAATGGAATTATTTTTTCTAAATGTCTGCGAATCTGCCCTTGGTTTAAAGCTTCTAAAAAAGCAAATATGATACCAACAATAAGTAATATAAAATAAATATTCAGTCCTACCTCAACAAAGCTGAATCCATCTTCTTTAACTAATGCAGAAAAAGCTAATTTAACGATAAAAAATGCAGGCAGATGAGCGAGGCGGTGCAATACTTTTTTTTCCGCTAAAAAATCGTCAAACTTATTTTTACTCTTATTTACTAATTTAGTTCCCTGCTTAACCAAAATAAAATCACATAAACGGTATGCCATCCACCAAATAAACAATAATAAAAATACAAATAATCCAGAGCCTAACCAACTAGGCAGACCATTTATTAGAGAGATGCTGTATTCAAACCAATTCATAAAAACTAATAAAAACTAATTTAAGTTAAATACAAACAAAAAAAAGCAACACCAGAGGTGTTGCTTTTTAAATGCAATTTTAAAGATAGTTTAAACTCTCAAATGAAAAGGAGTTAGCGACTTTTCCCTTTTTTGATATTACTCACAAGTGCTTCAAACATTTCCTGAGCCTTCTCTGGCATCTCTGAAGTAAGGTTTTTGGTCTCTGATGGATCATCCTTAAGATTGTACAATTCTACGATCTTGGGATACCGCTTTGAGCTGGTGTCTACAAGTTGCTCCGGCTCGATGGTGCGATCTTTGATTTTGTAAACCCAATAAGGCAAAATAAGCTTATAGTCACCTTTTCGTAAAGCTATTGTGTATACGCCATAGTGAGCGTTCACTAAGTCTTGGCGTATCAAGCCTTGAGGTTTTTCATCTAGTAAATAAGGCAACATGCTAAAGCTATCTTCACCTGCATCACTTGGGAGATTAGTTCCTACCATCTCCGCAAATGTTGCCATCATATCCGTAAAACAGACCAGTTTATCAGAAGTAGATCCAGCCTTTATTTTCTCTGGCCAACGCGCAAGAAAAGGCATGCGATGACCTCCTTCGTAAAGCGACCCTTTCCCCCCTTTATAATGTAAGTTAGCACGATGATCAAAGCGTTCTAGGTCTTCTTTAAGCCAATATGCTCCGTTATCGCTAGAAAATATCACTAGCGTATTATCTTTAGTTCCTGTTGCTTCTAGAGCATCAAGGACTTTGCCAATACACCAATCTAAAGTCATTACATAGTCTCCGTACTGCCCTGCCCCACTTTTACCCTTAAACTGCTCTGTGGGAAACCAAGGCGCATGCGGAGCTGGGTAAGAAAGATACATAAAGTAAGGCTTTTCTGATTTTGCATTTTCTTTGATGTAGTCTACAGATTTCTGATTGATAGTTGGCAAGCACGCATTAAAATCCCAGTCTGGAGAGGCTTTACCTGCATACCAGTGTGCTCCTTGTGCTTTGGGGTTAATTACGTCCACTCCTAATTGCTCTTCTATTCTGTCAGTAGGCGGAACCACAAAACGATTGTTTTCTATAAATGCATACGGTGGTATTTCTGGAGCGTCTATACCAAAGTAGTAATCAAACCCATGATCAGTTGGGCCATAATCTAAAACACCATTTTCGTCAGGAACATGACTTATTCCTAAGTGCCACTTACCAAAGCAAGATGTTTTATAACCATTAGATTTTAGCAAGCTTGCAATTGTGGTCTTGCCTTTATGCGCTCTTAAATTAGTCGAACTATAGTTGACCCACTCTACTCCGTTTCTCGTACGTATCCTTTCATTTTTACTTGACCATTCGCGAAATGGGTATCTTCCAGTGAGTAGTCCATATCGACTAGGAACACAGATTGAGGCTGGCGCATGAGCATCAGTAAACATCATTCCTTCATTCGCCAACCTATCAATATTTGGAGTAGGAATTTTGGAGTCGGGGTTATAGCATGTTGTGTCACCTATTCCTAGATCATCCGCAAGAATAATAATAATATTGGGAGCTTTGTTTTCCTGTTTCGCAAGAACTAGGTTAAAGTTACTAACTACTATGGCTAAAGCAGCTACGAATAGTGATGTTATATTTTTTCGTTTTTTCATTTTATTAAGTTTTATCAAAACTGAAATTTAAATATCAGTTTTGACGATTTATTACGCATAACAAATATACATAATATGTCAAGATATGTTTATTATGAAGTGCTGTATTCAAACCAATTCATAAAAACTAATAAAAACTAATAAAAACTAATAAAAACTAATAAAAACTAATAAAAACTAATAAAAACTAATAAAAACTAATAAAAACTAATAAAAACTAATAAAAACTAATAAAAACTAATAAAAACTAATAAAAACTAATAAAAACTAATAAAAACTAATAAAAACTAATTTAAGTTAAATACAAACAAAAAAAGCAACACCAGAGGTGTTGCTTTTTAAATGCAATTTAAAATTGTTATAATACTATTAAAACAGCCTCGTATTTAATGAGAGCCATCACATAACGGTGCATTATTTGTCTCTTTACAACCGCAGAAAAATACTTTCTTAGATTCAGTAGCTGTGTATTTTAATGGGGTAAAATTAGAACCTTTATGCGCCCCATCACAAAATGGTTGAGTAGCACTCTTACCGCAAGTACACCAAAAATAAGTTTTACCTTCTTCTACCTCTACACCTAGAGGACCATCTGTTGCTCTTACTGGCTTTTCACTCATACTTATAAATAAAGGCTTCAAACTTAAAAATCAAGTCAAACTAACCTATTAAACAGATTATTTTTATGATGTTTATAAATTAATTTCTCTTATTACCTTTGCTCGCTTGCCTTTAAACTCTACCCTTACTCATTCAACCGCTACTTAACGAGTCCAATTATAGGACTGCATACCGATGCCATAACCCTAGTTGCTGAAGTGATTGAATCCAAGGTTAAGCCCTCACAACCATGGGGAACTCTAGCTCAAAATGCCTTTGGTGAAATACCTGCTATCAATAGCTGCAAATCCCAAGGGTATATCTACCAATCCATTCTAGCCATTGGTAGGCAAGATATTGATTTTCAAGGGTTAACTCCACCAGCAGGGATTACCATACTCAGCTCTAGCAGCGACCATCTCATCATCCAGTCAGACGACCTCATTTCAATCGGCACTCAACTACTATTCCAAGTCGACTACAGCTCCCTTACCCGTGCCATGACTTCGCCTTATATCACCAAAGAGTTTATCAATAGTAATGATTTAAGACATCCACAAGCTACTCACAGCTAATCCTTGCTCTTCTAGCTCTTTGCGAGGTCCTTTGCCTGCAAAGCATCCTATATCTATCACTACAGCAAGCTGAGTGACTGCTGCATTTTGCTTCTCAATTAGTTTTTTTGCGGCTTTAGCTGTACCTCCTGTGGCTAACACATCGTCAACGAGTAGTATTTTATCATCCTTATTGAGTAAACCTTGTGAGAGCTCTATAGTCGCCTCACCGTATTCTAAACTGTACGAAACCGTGTCAATAGGTGGTGGTAATTTCCCCGCTTTACGAATAGGGATAAATCCAACTCCTAAGCGTTGTGCAAGTGCTGTTCCAAATATAAAGCCTCTAGCTTCTATACCAGCTATTTTGGTAATAGCTCCTTTGCCTACAATTTGCTTTTCAAGCTCATCAATAAGTAAGCTAAATAATTCAGCATCAGCGAGCACTGGAGTTAAATCCTCAAATAATATGCCCTCTACAGGAAAATTAGGAACTCGATGAACGGCTTGCTGTAACTTGCCAATAGTACTTACGTTGGATGCTGCGCTCATGGGCAAAACTTAACCTAATTTCTCACATAAAAAAAGCTCGTATTAACAAATACGAGCTTAAATTTATACTTAGTTTCTTACATTAATCTAAGTAAGAACAAATATACTGGCAGTTATCCGCTCCAACAGTGATGGTAAATCCTGAGTTTTCTGGCACATCAAATGATTCTCCTGCTTTGTGCTGACTAGCTTTATCTGCACCATCGAGTAGAACGGTACATGAGCCATCAATAATGGTCATAATTTCAGCTTTTTCTGTACCAAAATGGTACTCACCTTGAAAAATCACACCAAAAGTTTTGCTAGATCCATCTTCTAGGGTGATTCCATGAGAAACCACTTTGCCATCAAAATAAATATTAGCCTTAGGGTTGGCTGTCACATTTTTAAATTCCATGATGAGCTTATAGCATAGCTCTTTTAGCTGGTAAAGGGCTATGCATGAGTAAGTTCAATTTGGCAGTTATTATTAAACACTATTTTGTCATAGGCTGCTTCATGTAAGCTGTGATATCAGCTACATCTTGAGCGCTGAGCCCTAATTGCTCAGCAGATAACATAAGAGAGCGAGGGAAAGCTGTGACTTTTTGAACTTTAGCCGCAGGAATGAGTTGCTTTGCTCCCCCCGTAGTTAAAATAACATAGGGGTCTCCTTTGCTTAATAAGACACCATGTATTTCAGACTTATCTTTCATTAGGAGCAACGAACCTTCGTAGCCGTGAGCTATATCTGTAGAAGGATTAACTATTGAATTAATAACTACTTCTTTTGATTGATTTAAGCCCCATCCATCAAGTGCAGGGCCATAACTGGGGCCGACACCATTAACATGATGGCAAATTGTACAGAGCATGATGGTGTTTTTTCCTTTAGTTGCATCCCCTTTTAGGGCTAATACATCTGCTACATCGTAAACTTTTGGACTAGTTGGTTCTGGTACAGTCGATAGCACAATTGGGGAATCGGGATTATAAATACCTAGCGCTATGAGTGCCTCTTTAACACCAAAACTCACCCAATCTCCTGTCATGCGCTTAACTAACCATTCTTCAGCTTTTCCTTTAATTGGCGACTCTTCAGCTATCAAATCTAGCATTGCGTCAGCTGCTTTTTGGTCAGAAATAAACGCAATTGATTCAACTGCAAACTCTCTTTGCTGATTAGTTAGAGTATGACTGTTAGCTCTTAGTTTTAAATCATTGATAGCTTCTGTAGACCACAACCTCCATGTAAGCCTAGTGAACTCATCAGACCAACTTGTTGGGGAACCTGTAACCATTGCAGCTTTTAATGCTAACCAGATGGCATCTTCCTTATTAGCTGAGCCTAAACCTATAGCTTCTATATAGTTTTTATCATATTCATGATCACTGCTTTCTTTATAGCTCTGCGCTATTTTCACTAAAATTGGTGCTGCTTGCTCAGCTGTATAATGGCGCATCGAAAGTGCTATATCCTTACGAATAGCAGCACTAGGGTCATCAGCTAACTGTTTAGCATAAGGTAACATATTTGCATTAGCATTAAATCTACGCAAAGCTCTATAAGCAGTTAACCTAGTCATCACCTCCTTACTCTTGAGTAATGATTCGCATTTTTCTAAGCCTTGCTTACCTAAATAGGGTAATAACCAAATAGCTCTAGCTGCTATATATTGATTGGTATGGTTTAGTAATTCAACTACAGACGAGTAAGATTTTTCCTTGCCCTTTTTTAATTCTTTAAACCCAAGGTAACGCACATTAATTGCTGGGCTTTTTAGAGCTGTGATTTGCCCCTCTATCGTTTTTATATCAAATTTTGGAATGCTTGGCTTAAAACCTTTTGGTGCAATTCTATAAATAGCTCCAGCAGATGATTTATCTAAAGTTTGATGCCCACCTACCCTATCGTCTAGCCAATCAGCAATATAAATAGCTCCATCTACACCTACAGTTATATCAGCAGGCCTAAAAGCTACAGGATTTTGCTCTCCTATAAAGCTTTTTATTTTTTCACTCTTATCCTCTAAACGTTGGTCATTTTTAGCCCATTTAAGGAAATCAGCGCCGTAATAGTTTTTATTTGGATTGCTAGTTACAAACTCTCCACGCTCTAGCTTGTAACCTGCACCATGGATTTCTGGTTGATAATCAAATATAACATTTTTACCAGCTTCACAAGATAGGTAAGTACCATTCCACTTTTCATCTAGAGCTCCGTTTTCATAAAAGACCACACCCGTTGGTGAGCCTCCACCATAAATATCACCTACATCGAAGGTACCTGGATCATCTTGGCGCCAATGAGCTCGTTGATGCTCTTGACCTAAACGCTTCTCTTCCTTGTAAAAACGCTTACTGTCACGAGTAAAATACCCTGCAGATCCGTACTCTAACACATAAGAATTTCGACAAGCAGGAGGGTCGTCATTATCATTTTGAAACATTTCACCAAAAGAATTAAGTGTTTGCTCATAGCTATTTCTGTAGCCATGACCCACAATCTCAACATCGGTGCCATCAGGGTTCATTCTTACTGTAAAACCTGGAGACCATACATAACCGTCATCGCTAGCTTTTCCTAGTTCTGCATCTTTATCAGAATACCATTTGCCGTTTTTATAAGGTCCAGTAAGGTTGAATTTTTTACCTGAATTATCGGTAAAGATAGCTCCACAATTACCTTGATTAAAATACCATTTTCCATCGGGACCTGCTGTTAAAGAATGTAATGAATGATCATGGTCTAGGCCATTAAAACCAGTTAATAATTCTTCTTTCTTATCAATTGCAGGATCAAACTTAAGGTTTCTGTCTATATCTGTATATTTAATTAGACTAGGCGGTTGAGATACCACTACAACATTATCAAATACCGCAATCCCCAATGGAGACCTTAATTCAGGGTCTTGAACAAATACTTGAGTTTTATCAGCTACCCCATCTTGATTGGTATCAGTTAATATAACGACTCTGTCACCTGCTTTTCTTGGGGCATGCCTACGGTAGTTAACTCCTTCAGTCACCCAAATACGACCAGCATGATCAATATCCATATTAGTAGGATTATAAAATAAAGGCGAGGCCGCCCATAGAGTCATCTCTAATCCTTCTGGCACAACAAAGTTCCTAATATCTACAATATTAGGAGCTTCTTTTGGTGGCCATTGATTTTCTGCTTTTTCAGCAAAAATTATTGGCTGAAATCCTAATATTAAGAGCGATAACTGAGAAAGAAATCTTAAATTTTTCATATTTATTTATTTATTTTATTTATAAATTCTTGAGGCATCACATATTCGAGCATAGCTTTAGTAGGTAATCTTATAGGGTTTGGTGTAGTCTCGTCCAAATTTTCATTAAGCTCTTCTAATGTAACAGGCTCAAATTTAACCCCATCTTTGGGCACCTCTAAACGAGCAATCCAAACAATGGCATTGAGCACCATTTTAGAAATGCCCTCAATAGCCCAGTTATGATGGAAATGCCCTCCAGAAAAACCGACTCCTCGACCTTGGTGTTGTACGTCTCTACACCACATAATGGCTTGCTTTGTGTTGAAAGCATCTGCGGCAGCTTGAGTTTGAAATTGTTTGCTCCCTAACTTAGTAATTTTCTCAATAGTTGGGGTATCTGTCACTAACGCGTAGCAATCTGAGCAAGATTTATCGTCATGAGAGCTTGCCATTTTAATATTAAAATAAAATTCATCCAATGCTTTGACTGGCTCATCAATACCATACGATACAGGATGACCTTCTTTAGGTGTTAAATCTGCAACCCAATGAGAATTAATTGATTGACTATTATTAAAGTAACCTCCTATCCAATCCATAAAGTATTGCTCGCCTATAGCCTCTGCAGGATGTACTCCGTAATGAATAAACATAATACCCATTCCTTGTTTTACTTTTTGATCTAAAAAGGCATAGTTTTTCTCGGTAAAACCTTGGTAACCTTTCTTTTTATTACTACGAGCTCCACCTTGATCTGCATAAACTACACACACATCTACATCTTCAAATATACTCTCATCCTTAGGCCAGCCATACCAATGAACTTTAGCTTCTATATCTAAGCCACTTTTGTTGAGTGCTTTAGCTAATAGTATGGAACCTGCGCGGTATTCGTGCTCACCTTTTTTATGGCTAGGAACACCCGCTAAAAACAATACTTTTTTGGTCTTAGATTCAGCAAAACACAACGATACTGCAAAACAAAAACATAATATGATAACAGCTGTTTTCTTTATATTCATCATATTTATATAAAATAAATATGAATTCATTAAAAGCTTAAACTTCTAAAATTAGTTGACCATAAGCTTCTATTTTTAAACTTATAAATGCACGCTTTATTTCTTATATCTCACTAATATTTTATAAATAAACGCTATTATAAAAAAGATGATTTGCACCAAAACAATAGAGGCTCCAGCTGGCAAATCAACCCAATAAGACATCAGTAAACCTAGGCTAGCACCTATAGCTCCTAATATTCCACTCCAGCAAAATAGCGCTGTTACTGAATGAGTGAGCTGCCTTACTGTAGCGCCCGGCATAACAATAAGCCCTATTGCAAGAATACAACCTACAGCTTGAAAAGTAGTCATCAACACCATGATAAGTAAGGCAAACACACCATAACGTATAACATTAACAGGGACTCCTAAAGTTTTAGCCACCTCAGACTCAAAGAGTACCATCAAAATAGAGCGCCTAAATAAAGAAAAAACGACCACAGCTAAAACACCTACAGAAAAACTTAACCATAAATCAGCATTAGAAAGGCTTAATATATTCCCAAATAGCCAGCCTTCTAGCTCTTGCTGCAATTGAAGTCGATTCAGCATCGCAAGCCCACCTGCAAAACAGCCAGTGTAAAGTACTGCCAAAACCGTATCTTGATCTAGTGGTGTTTTTTTGGCTAACCAGACTGAACTTAAGCCCATAAGAAGAGCTACAGAAACAGCACCAACAAAAGCACTCCAAGCGGTTAAACCCACCAACCATACAGCAAGCACAATCCCTGGCAGTAGACTATGCGAAAGTGCACTGAGCTTAAGGGGGCTACGGTTCATTACGACATAAGCGCTGACAAAACCATTACTAAATCCAATAAGTAAAGCCCCAACTAAGGCTCGCTGATATAACTGACTATCTAAAAAATCTACCATAATTTATCATTAGTCTATTATGCCTAAGCATTGTTTAACCTCCTCTTGCTTCATAACTTCTGCCACATCGCCAAACGCGACCTGCTCCTTATTCAACACTAAAGCTTTATCAAAAGTTTCATGCACCGTGCGTAAATCATGATGTGAGGAAATCACTAGATGACCTCGATAACTTAAAGTGTGCATGAGCTCAATGAGCTGACGGCGTGACTCTACATCTAAACCATTAAGAGGCTCATCTAAAATCAGAACGTGAGCTTTTTGAGCAATAGCACGCGCAATAAAGGCTCTTTGAACCTGCCCTCCAGACAACTCATCAATCTGACGTTTTGCTAAATTCTGTAAATTCATCAATTCTAAAGCTTGATCAATCTCGTCTTTATCATGCTGACTGTAATTGCGAGTGTTGCCTACATAAGGGTAACGTCCCATAGCTACGACCTCTCTTACGCTAAAAGGCACGGCAGTCTGATGCTTATCTAATTGTGGGAGATAGGCAATTTCTTGTGTGGATTTAGTCAGAGGTTCTCCACGCCACAAGACTTCGCCTTGATTTAAACCTTTATTCACGGGGATTAATCCTACCAAAGCTTTGATTAAACTACTCTTGCCAGCACCGTTAGCTCCTAACAAAGCAAGGCGATGCCCACAAGTTATGGAAAAGTTTAAATTACTAATAGCTTTAACTTGAGCTGAATAGCTCACACTGAGATTTTTCACTACGAGTTCATGCTCTCCACTATGATTATGATTACAGCATTCCATGATTAAAATTCTATAATTTGTTCGATACTAGACTCATCATCACTCCAAAAAAACCATGACTTTTCTTCTGCTTGCCCTAGGTTTAACTTAAGCTCAAATGCTTGCTCTGCTTTAGGCTCTAACCAGTCTATTTTTAATAAATACGTAGTGGAACCTTCTGGTAAATGCAAATCCAACCAATCTTCACCTGACATCTCTAGTGGTTTGAGATTAAATACGGGTAACTCTCCTTGGCTGGTTAAAGCCACTAAGTTTAATTGCTCAATAGGCATGGTAGCGCGCCAACTGAGCAAGCCTGCCACCTCTTGCGTGAGTAAAGTATGAGAAGCATCTAATTTTTTATGCGATAACTGCTCATGTTCATTTAATGCGAAAGGACGAATAACCCATGACAAAGGAATCAATGCTAACAATAATAAGACTAACCATAGAGCCGTTTCTAAAATAGGTCGAGAAAGCATACTAAATAACAACTAAAAACATTTAAAACTTAATATCATACTATACCAGCCATTAAAACAACTATCAAAAAATCAATTCTAATTAAAATTTGCTATAGCTGTACTAATTATTGGCTAAACCTTTGACAATAGCTGATATATTGTGTCGCATCATCGCTATATAAGAATGAATATGTTTAGTCATATGACCATCAGCAATCAGCTCCTCTCCCAATTTAGCTCCTGTTTCTTGTGCAATTTGTTTGAGCATTTTAGGGTTGCTTAGCTCTTCGCTAAACAAGGTTTTAATTTGATATTTCTTAATAATCTTCATGTGTTGCATCAGATGCTTAGAAGCAATACTATTCTCGGCAGTCATACCTTTGAGGAATAGAGGTTTAAATCCATACTGATCACATAAATAACCAAAAGCAGCGTGGTCCGTAGCTAAATAACGTTGTTTTTTAGGTATCGTGGCTACTTGGGTTTTAACCCAATAATTTAAATCATTAAGCTGTTTAATATAGTTTTTTTCTCTTTCTTTGTAATAGCCAGCATTGACAGAGTCCATTTTTTGCAGACGCTTACTTAATACTTTAATAGCTCGTTCAACATAATCTACTCGATGCCACCAATGAGGATCTACAGCTATATCAGTATGTGCATCACAGCAAGCATAGCGAGCCTCTTGCTCACTAAGCTTGCGTGATGGTACAAAACGCCCTAGATCTAAGACTTGCTGATGAGGTTTAAGTTGTTCTTGTAAATCTGCAGCATAAGTTTCAAATCCCTTACCAGAAAAAACCCATAAATCTGCTTTTTCAAGAGCCAATATATGTTTAGCTCCAGGCTCAAATTGATGTAAGTTTTGTGAACCTTGAGCAATATCTATGACTTGAACCTTATCGGCACCTATTTCTCTTGCCCAATCAGCCACTAATGGGTGAAAAGCAGCTATTTTTAACCCAGCTTGAAGCTGAGCTAAAAATATAAACAGCAAACTTATAAGTAATTTAATAATCATTTAAGGTTTTGATTGAAGCGTTAGTTATAAGTTATGCTGTATTGAGAGTATAGCTCTAGTTAGCCCAACTCCAGCCAAATTGCAACCATACGCTCTGCTCTTGTTCACCTGAAGCTAGTTCATCAACATCGCCCTGCAGTCTAATTAATCCAGCTTGATCATTAGAAAAATTAAGATAACGAGTTAAAGCAAGACTGTAACGTGTACGCTCATCAATCTCAACACCAAATTCATCTTCTGCGGCTACATAGCCTTCAGACAAACCTTCTATATAATCGACACGAGCACTTGCCTTCCACGCTGGGTTCCAGCTGTAATTTATACCAGCTCCTAAACCTATATGTCCACTAGAACCAAATGGATCATCATCTTCCTCGTGAGCCCACTCTACTTCTCTGTAATACCATGACCCGAGCAACTCAATTTTTTTACCTCCATCTTCATAACCATTACTATCGTAGCTATATTTAATATCAGAGGCTAGCAACCAAGAATCTCTATCATCACGATAACCATTTTCACCAAAAGCTCCACTCACTAACCACTGGTATTGATGAGCATCACTATAAGCATAATCCCAAGCTAGTTGAGCGCTAAATACTCCAGAGTTAGCATTAAAATTAGCGTTTTCTGCGCCATGCCCATGATCATCTCCTTCTTCTTCGTGGCCGTGATCATGTTCAACTACCGAGCCATAAGCCAAGCTTAAACCAAAGCTTGACCCACCTAGTTGAGTTTTTGTTGATAATTGTGCCCCATCTAAGAGTAAGCCTTCCTCACCTAAAAACTGTGTATTGATTAAAGTTTGATTTACAAAATCCCAACCATGTACGTGCACGTGATTTATATTACCTAATAAAGGCAAAAAACGTCCGGCCTTTAATTCTGCCCCTAATGGCAAACCTACCCACTCTATAAAAGCTTCTTCAACCTCACTTTCTAATTCATCTTCTAGCGACAAAAAACTATTGGTACGAAAGTTAAGTCTAAGTTGCTCATTCCAACGAGCATTAAAATCAAGCTCAAATCCTTGCAAACTAAAATTCTGGTTAGGGTCATGAGCATGGGTTGCTAGTTCCTCTTCCGATACACTTGATGATCCTAGAGCAACGTTCAAAAATGCTTGCACGTCTAACTCCAACTCATTTGCCTGAGATACAGACAAAGCCAACAGGCATGAAACAACTATTTTTTTCATAATAATATTTTGCTAAAAGTATTAATGCAATTAGATTGCAAGAACGTAGTTATCCTCAATCTGTATTTGAGTCAAGCTATTAATGCATATTGATTGCATTAATCTTTATCTTGTACAAGCTTTACATTATCTAGGCTCTATGAATAAACTCAATTTATGAAGTTAGATGATATTTTAAGTAGCATTCGCAATAATGGAGGGCGAATAACTAAAGTAAGAAGAGCTATTTTAGAAGCTTTTTACCAAAGTGGTTGCTTAGTTTCTCAAGAAAAAATTGTTGCTTATCTCGCTACGAAAGAGCTAACCCCTAATCCTTCTACTATTTTTAGAGAATTGCAGTTTCTCTTAAAAAGTAAAATCATCACAAAGAGTACAATCAATAAAGTTCATCATTATGAGCTCAATTCTAACCATCGACATTACCACTTTGTCTGCTCTAAATGTCAGGGCATTACTGCTTTGCACCTTCATAACCCTCTCATTTCAATCATGAAAGAGTTAGAACAGCAACATCAGTTTAAAATCCAACAACATAGCATCGATTTTAAAGGTATTTGCATTTCTTGCTCATAAATAAAAGGCGCTTACGCCAAGAGACTTATCTAGCCTAACTCACCTTCATTTTTTCTTATGCTTACTAAATTTTATCAATGGCTACATGGAAAATGGCCTGCAGGCTTAGTAGAAAAAATGCCTATTGTTGGTGAATCAGGCAAAACCAATGTTTCAGGTATTCGAGTGGTGGGTGATTTAAGTGGAGTGCCTCTACTTAAGTTTTCATCACAAACAGGCGTAGATGCCATTAATGCTATTCTTGCTGAATCTGATTTTTTAAAAAAACAGCAATCCAAAGCAGCCGACACTTATGATGTAGCTATTATTGGTGCTGGAGTATCAGGGATTTCTGCTGCTATGCAAGCTAAACAAGCAGGCCTAAATTATTGCCTACTTGAGGCCTCTCAAGCACTCACTACCATTATTAATTTCCCCAAACAAAAGCCTATTTTTACCTATCCTACAGATATGATTCCTAGTGGCGGGGTTCAGTACAGTGAAAAATCTGACATTAAAGAATCACTACTCGATGATATTCATGAGCAAATACAGTCCGCAGGACTAGAGATCACTACTAATCGAGTTGCTAATATTACAGGTAAAGTAAATAACTTCACTTTAGAGTTAGAAGATCAATCCTCCATTAAAACCCTTCAAGTCATCATTGCCATAGGGCGTAGCGGTAATTACCGCAGATTAAACGTTAATGGTGAGGAACTTGACAAAGTTTCCAATCGCCTACATGACCCTAAAGAATTCAAAGAAAAAGAAGTTCTCATTGTCGGTGGCGGAGATAGCGCAGCAGAAGCTGCGATTGCTTTAGCTGAATCCGGCGCTCACGTAAGCCTAAGCTGTCGTAGCCCTGAAATCACTAGACCTAAGCCAGAAAACACTCAAAATCTCATGAGCTTAGCTAATCAAGGTAAAATCAAGCTCTACCTTGGCTCAAAAGTTAAAGAAATTTCTTCAGACCAAGTCCATCTCACTACAAAAAGCAATGAATCAAAAACTATTAAGAATGACGCTGTATTTATTCTTATTGGACGTGAAGCTCCGCTTGATTTCTTTAGACGATGTGGTGTTGCTATTCAAGGTGAGCGCAACTTAAAGTTTTGGCTTACCATGGTTATTTCATTAGCTATCGCTACATTTATCTATCAATGGAAAAAAAGTGGCACATGGTTACCTATCGCTGAATGGTCACAACAAAAAGGTGTCTTTCCTTATGGTCTAGAAAAAATCTGGGCTAGTTGGGGTGGAAATTTTGAGAATCCTGAACATATCTTAGGCACAATGAAATTTGTAGTCGGAGATCCAGGTTTTTGGTATTCATTGCTTTACTGTATATTTATTGTTGTGTTCGGTATTCGTCGCATACAACGCAGACAAACCCCTTATGTTAAGAGGCAGACTTTAACTTTGGCTGCTTTTCAGCTAATCCCTCTATTTTTACTTCCCTATATTATTTTACCTTGGGCAGGATTTAACGGAGCTTTTGACTCAGGTATTGCTAAATATTTGGCCGATGAGTTATTCCCGATTGCCAACTACGGTAGTGGACGTGAATACTGGCGAGCCTTTGGCTTGATTCTTGCTTGGCCGTTATTTTTCTGGAATGTCTTTACTAGTGAACCTATGTGGTGGTGGCTTGGAATTAGCCTTTTCCAAACTTTTGTAATTATTCCGTTTATAGTAATGCGTTGGGGTAAAGGCGCTTACTGTGGTTGGATTTGCTCTTGTGGAGCTTTAGCTGAAACCCTAGGCGATACTCAGCGCCATAAAATGCCACATGGGCCTTTCTGGAATAAAATGAATATGGTTGGTCAAGTTTTCTTAGCTCTATCTTTCATTCTTCTTATTCTAAAAATCTTAGCTTGGGCTCATATTCCATTTGCTAAAGACTTATTTAATGGCATATTTTATGGGGGAGATACAGCTATGGCATGGAGTTATGTCTGGTTTGTTGATTTACTTTGGGCTGGGATTTTAGGTGTTGGCTTATACTTTCATTTTTCTGGTCGTGTTTGGTGTAGGTTTGCCTGCCCTCTAGCTTCGCTCATGCATATTTATTCACGCTTTGGTAAGTTTGCCATTTTTGCAGATAAGAAAAAATGTATTTCATGCAATGTATGCACCTCAGTTTGTCACCAAGGTATTGACATTATGAACTTTGCCAATAAAGGGCTTCCTATGGAAGACCCTCAATGTGTGCGTTGTTCTGCTTGTGTCCAGCAATGCCCCACTGGCGTACTTAGCTTTGGTCGCTATGACATGAGTGAAAAAACTGCTAACAAAAAAAACCTAGACAGAAGCATTATTTTTGATTCTTTACCAGCATCACTAACGCAAATGACAGAGACTACCAGGCCAACTCAATAGCTTAATCTATTCATTTTTTCATGTCTAACATCTCTGTAAAAACTCAACCCATAGCAGCTCATTACGCCGTTATTATACCTGTTTATAACGAAGAAGAGTGCTTACCTATTTTGCTTGCAGAGTATCAAGCAAAACTTGATGAGCGTTTTATTCTAGTTATAGGGCTCAATGGGTCCACTGATAATAGCCAAGCTATTGCTCTAGAGCATCATTGCTTGGTTGGTAGCACAAATAATAAAGGTTATGGTCATGGCTGCATGGCAGCTATAACTGCAGTCAAAAATAGTCATTTACCTATAAAAGCCTACTTATTTGCGGCAGCTGATGGTGCTAGTGCTCCACAGGACTTATTACGCTTAGCTCAACAATACGAACAAGGCTATGATTTTGTGATTGGGCAGAGACTATTTGTGCCTCATGGCTGGTGTCAATTATCTTTACAGCAAAAACTAGGCAATGCTGTTCTTGGCTTATGGGCAAGCCTGCTAAGTCTTCATATTTGGTCAGATCTAGGACCTACACGCCTTATTGATCGCGATTTATTTGAACGCATGGATTTACAAGAATTTATTTGGGGATGGACTATCGAAGCTCAAATTAAAGCCGTCAATCTCAAAAGCTCTATCAAAAGCATACCTGTACGTGAACGTCAGCGTCTCGCAGGTATTCAGAAAATTTCTAATCGCAGTGTCGCTCACTCTTTGAATATAGCTCTAGAAATTATAAAAGCAGGTTACCGTAGTCGCTTTTATCACTTGGAGAAACTCATCAAATAAGCTACTAATTAATTTTATGCGTATATTTATTCTTTTTATTTCTATTTTCTCTTTAGCGTTAGCTGGAGAATCATTAATTGTTATTGGTGGGCCAAGTCTAGTTAATTCAGAAAAATATCGATATAAAAAAGATAGGCATGATTACTACTGGGCTAATTTTGTCGATGCTGCAAAACTCCAAACAAAAGTCATACGCAAAAAAAATAATCAACAAAAAATTACTTGGCTAGCTTATCACCCTGCGTATGAGCTTAGATCTAAAGAAGAAGGCTTTAATCTGGTCGACAAAGTTGAACAAATCGCAAAATCATTAAAAGTGGACTTAGTTTGGTTTAAAAATAAGTATGGATTTGCAAATACATTTAATGCCTTTCCTAAGGATGGAATTGATACTTTTGATTACTTTGGGCATTCAGATCAACATGCTTTTTTATTCGATTATAGCACTACAGTTATTATGGGCTCTGCTTGCTGGTTACACCCTAGTGATTTTAGGCTACTTTTACCTAATAGAATTAAGCCGAATACTAGGTCTACAAGTTGGGGTTGCTTTACTGCTAAAAAAATGAGTTTTGCCTGGGAAAATTATTTTGATAATAAGCTTATTGGGGCTTATGGAAAAACTAATTATATGAAAATCAACCAAGGAAAGTTACCATTTTGTAATGAAGGCTGGAATTAATACTTAATATTTATTAAGCATATCCTAAAAAAGCTATATATACATATAGCATAAAACCTTTACTAATCCTCTAAGAAACCGCTATAAAAAACAAAAAAATAAGTTTTTTTTTACAGCAAAAAATAAAGGGGAAAAGCAAAAAAACCTATAGAGAAAAAGAGGTCGGTTATCATACCTTTAACTATCCTTAAACATCTACTTTAAAACATCAAAATTACTGTCAATAGTAAAAAAAAAATAACCTGTGAAACACTAGTGAAAATAGACTAAAAAATATTCTCAAATATCATGTCAAATTTTAATCTAGTTTTATATCAAAAAATCGTTAATAAATAGCATCTCAATTTCGTGTGATTAGCACCTTTTAGGCTTCACCTTATTATTTGTTTGTCGATTTTTTTTATTCATGATTTTACAACTCTCTCATTCTTCTCATTCTATCTCTCAAGAATCGTGGGAAAAGGTTATTAAAACCTTTAAAAATCAAATTGGGTCTAATGAGTTCCAACGCTGGTTCACGGATATTCATGTTGATTTCATTAATGGCACCTGCTTCATGCTGGTTCCTGACGACATGTCTATCGCTTGGATAGAGGCTAATTATCTAGAAGAGCTTAAAGCTATCTTACCCCTAGTAGGTGATCAGCATAGTGATGTAAATATTGTATTTAAGATTCAAGACTACCAAAATAAAGCGGCAGACATAAACACTCAAACAACATCGACTTTAGTAAAAAATACAGTAAAGAAAAATATTAGTGCTAACGATATTGCTGGACAAGCTGAACTCTTAGCTAAGAAAAAAACTACTAAAATAAAACGTTGCGGCCTCAATCCATCGCATAATTTTGAGCGTTTTGTTGTAAGTGATCATAATAATTTTGCTTTTGCTGCTGCCACGGCAATTCTTAATGAAGACTCTCTGACTTATAATCCTTTCTTTATTTATGGTAATTCTGGATTAGGCAAAACACACATGATGCAAGCTATTGGGTTAGAGCTGCTCAATCAAGATCTTAATGCCAAAGTTCTCTACACTTCAGCAGAGAACTTTACTAATGACTATGTCCAAGCGATTCAAAGCAATCAGCTAGATAATTTACGTAATCGTTATCGTAATTTAGATGTTTTACTCATCGATGATATTCAATTTTTAGCCAACAAGACTAAGACTCAAGATGAGTTTTTCCATACTTTTGAAACTTTGATGAACTCACAGGCTCAAATCATTGTTAGCGCTGATGTGAGCATTCATGATTTAAAGCAATTATCTCCTCGTTTAGTTTCTAGGCTTAGCGCAGGCCTATGCGTGCAGATAGAAGCCCCTTCTTACGAGACGCGTTTAGCTATTTTAGAAAAACACCTAGCGTCAACTAAGCACCATATTGAGAAGTCTTGCTTAGAACTCATCGCCTCAGAAATAAAGAGTGATGTTCGTAATTTAATGGGAGCCATTAATAAGCTACTTATTTACGTATCTTTACAGCCTCATCAAGATTTTAGCGTTGAAACAGTCAACAACCTTCTGCAAGACTGCTTCCAACAAGAAAAGACCCAGCTAAAACTCAGCGCTAACACAATCCAAAAAACTATAGCCAATTACTACAATATTAATTTTGAAGATCTCGTTGGAAAGCGCCGCACATCACAACTCACATTACCTAGGCATGTAGCTATGTATTTAACTCGAGAACTGACCAGCTCTTCCCTGCATGAGATTGGACACGAGTTTAATCGTGATCATGGTACCATCATCCATGCTTGCAAAGCTATAAATTTACGAATTAAAGATGAAGAAGGATTCAAAGAAACCATTGATTTCTTAAAAAATAAATTTACTTAAAGGCGGTTAAAAGCTAAGAACATGAACAATTAAGGTACTTTTAATCGGTATTTACTTATTCAAATGTTCAAAGCCCTATGAATACATCATCACAAGAACAATGGCCACAAATTCTTAGACAGGAAATGTCTAAAGTCCTTATTGGTCAAGAAGAACTAGTTGACTCACTACTACTCAGCCTGCTAACTCAAGGACACGTCCTTTTAGAGGGGGCTCCAGGATTGGCTAAGACATTAGCTATTAAGACGCTCTCAGAATGCTTAGACGTCAGTTTTTCGCGCTTACAATTCACTCCTGACCTCTTACCTGCAGACCTTATTGGCACACTTATTTACAATCCCGAAAAACATACCTTTGAGCCAAAATTAGGTCCTATTTTTAGTCAATTCATCCTCGCTGATGAAATTAACCGGGCTCCAGCAAAAGTACAGTCTGCTCTACTAGAAGCCATGCAAGAAAAGCAGGTCACTTTAGGTGAAACAACTCATCAATTACCCAGACCATTTCTTGTATTAGCGACACAAAACCCAATTGACCAAGAAGGCACCTATCCTCTACCCGAAGCTCAGCTTGATCGATTCTTATTTAAAATAATCATTAATTACCCAAGCATGGAAGAAGAAATGGTTATTCTAGAAAAAATGTCGACTTCAGCACCGCCAGAGCAGGTGCAACCTGTTGTGAGCGTGGAGCAACTTGCTGAAAGCCGCAAAGCTGTAGATAATATCCATATCGATAAAAATCTTAATCAATATATTGTACAATTAGTTCAAGCTACCCGAGATTTAAGTAAAATTAGTCCAGAATTAGGACAACTTGTACGTGCTGGAGCTTCTCCTCGTGCCTCGATACAATTAGCATTAAGCGCTAAAGCATTAGCTTACCTTGAGGGGCGTGACTATGTCATTCCTCAAGATATTAAAAAGCTAGCTCATCGCATCTTGCGTCATCGTATTTTGCTATCATACGAAGCCGAAGCTCAGGATATAAGTGCTGATCAAGTTATCACTAGCCTGCTTAGCAAAATTCAACTTCCTTAACCTACCTTTTAATAATGAGTGAGGAAGAATTAAATGCTCAACAGCTTTTACAAAAAGCACAGAGACTCAAGCTGCGATCGCATCAAATTCTAGCAAAAAACCTCACTGGAAGTACCCAGACCAGAATCAAAGGTCAGGGTTTGGAATTTGCGGAATTTAGAGAATACCAACCAGGTGATGAAGTTCGCTTTATCGACTGGAAAACTACAGCTCGTCATCAAAAGGTTTATATTAAAACATTTGAAGAAGAGCGAGAACGCCAATTGGTTATAGTTATGGATTTGTCAGCGAGTATGGACTATGGTAGCCAATTTTACTCTAAACGCGAATTTGCAGCTCATATAGCAGCATCTATTGCTCTTTATTCTTCTCAGCAAAAGTACGCTCTCGCATGGCAACTTATCAATAGCTCACATCAGAGTCATAATAAAGCTGAACAATCAGTAGAACATCAAGAATTCATACCATTTTCTAAAAGTATGAATAGTATTGTAAACGCTCTTACCGCAAGCTTAACAAATCCCAGTTTAGGTGAAAAAACACCCTTAACAGATTATAGTAATGAGCTAAGCAAGCGACTTAAATCTTCTAGTTTTATTTTATGGATCTCAGATTTTTACCAATATCAACCTGAAGAGATTAGCGAAACATTTAAACACCTTAAGCTTAAGCACGACATTGCTCTGCTTCAAGTATTAGACCCCAATGAGATGAAGTTACCTACTCTGCAGAATATTTCGCTCAAAAACCCACTTAGTGGAGAATACTACCAGCTTCAAGGTAAAAAAAATAAGCGACAGGAACTCTATCAAAAGAATGTAGAGCAACACTTAAAGCAACTTAAAGCTTGGTGCCGAAAAAACGCTATTGGCTATGAGCTATTTAGCAGTGATGCTAGTTATATCCAAGGCCTTACTAGAATTATCGGCAATTAAAAAGCCATGATAAACTGTATCGAAGCTTAACCTCCCTACTTTTTTATCTTCTAGTGTGGGCTAAAGCTTTCATTTTCTAAAAATACATGTTTATCTAAATAGATATTTATCATGGATACTTTTATAAGATTAACCCGCGAACAAGAAATTGGTGCTAATTCTTATTGGATTGGTGATGACAAAAATGGCCTAGTCCTAGACGCGGGAATGCACCCTAAACAATACGGTGGAGATGCCATGCCTAATTACAAGCTGCTCAACTCTCTTGCAGTTAGCGCAGCTGTAGTTTCTCATTCTCATTTAGATCATATTGGAACTCTGCCTTACTTTCTTCAGCAGTACCCAAAAATCAATGCTTATGTTACTGAGGCAACCATGAAATTAGGTGAAGCTCTTTTGCATAATTCAGTAAATGTTATGACGAGTCAGCGTCTTGAATTGGGTATTACTGAATACCCTCTCTTTACCCATGAAGAGATTGATATTGCGATGGATCAAATACGTACTGTTAAGTATAACAAAACATTTAAAGTCTCTGATTACCCAGGCTGTAAACTCACTTTTTATGATGCGGGTCATTTATTAGGCTCTGCCTGCATACTTATTGAGACACCTGACAAAAAAATTCTTTATTCTGGTGACATCCAATTAGAAGATCAAACTCTTATTCCTAAGTGTAGTATCAGTGACCCAAAAGCTATAGCAGCGCTTAAAAACATTGATACACTGATTGTAGAAACCACTCGTGGAGCTAGTCCTCGCGACCCTAATTACACAAGGAAAAACGAAGAAAGACGCCTAGCTCAAGCTATCCAAAAAAGCTTAAACCTAGGTGGAGCTGTGCTCATACCTGTATTTGCCATGGGCAAAACACAGGAGGTCCTCATGATGCTACATAATTTCTTTGAATCTGGTCAACTCAAGAAAGCTCCTGTTAAAATTGGTGGCCTTAGTACCAAAATGACACGTATTTTTGATGAGCTTGCTGACTCGACTCCTCGTATATACCCTGAATTTTCGTTACTTGAAGCTCATAACATCAAGGGTACACCTAGACATAAGCGCAGCCGCAAACGTGAACCTCTTGTCACTCAGCCTGGCAATATTTATGTCATGTCTAGTGGTATGATGGTACCTAAAACTCTTTCTAATCAACTTGCTGAATCACTCTTACCTAACAGCAAAAATGGCCTCTTTTTTGTTGGTTATTGTGACCCAGAAACTCCTGGTTACGCAATTCAGCAAACTGCATTAAAAGAAAGTGTATCACTAGGTGGTGGACGCCCTAAAGTCGCTCGTCTCTGTCAAGTAGGCTCTTTTGATTTTAGTGGTCACTGTGAGCGGGATTCATTAAAACAATGGATTATTGATTTAGCCCCTAAACAAGCGTTGCTAGTTCACGGTGATTTAGATGCCTCAACTTGGTTTGAAGAAGAGCTCAAAAAAGCTCTTCCAAATTCGACTATTATTACTCCTCAAGCAGGCAAGCCCTACCCTTTGTAATTATACTTTTCAGCTTTTAAACTAACTTTCCGATGATGTCTCGTTTTTTTTGGATTCACTTTTTTTTATGGCTTGGCTTAAGTTTTTATATTTCACAGGTACAGGCTAATTTATTTTTAACCCCTCCTTCTTCTCTTAAAATTTCAAATAGAGGCGAGATTGTTTATTTAGCTAAGTCTCAAGCGATTATTTATAAAAATAATGTAAGAATTAAAACTGATACAGGAGCTTCTATTTTTGCTGACTACGCTAAAATCTATACCGGGCAAAACAAAGTCTATTTTAAAGGTAATGTCAGTCTTTTTTTTCAAGAAGGTTTACATCATTGTGATGAGTTAACCTATCACTACAAGGCTAAAAAATTTAACCTAAGCGAAACTAAAGGCCGCTATGGACAGCTATTGATGAGAGCTAGCAAGCTAGATGTTGATAGCAGCAATACCAAAAAACCTGTTTATATTGCAGAGCAATTTGCCGTTACCACCGATGATAGCCAATCTCCAGCGTTTTGGATTAAAAGCGATAAAACTAGCTTTTACCCAGCACCTGAACCTGGCTATCTAGTTTTTAAAGGTTTAACTATCACTGCAAAAAATACACCCGTATTAAAGCTACCTTACTTTCCTCAATCTATGCACCCTGAGTTAGGCTACCATTTTAGCCCTCGATCTAGCTCAGCTCTTGGTTATGAAATTTATCAAGACTTTGGTTTTACTCTGAATAAATTTACTAAAAAAGCTGAGCATGATGAAATCCTAATTCAACCTCAGCTTTCACTCTATTCTAAGCGAGGTATTGGTGCGGGCTTACTTATAAAGCCTCTTAATAAGAACTTAGAGGATGCGCGTACGCCTCACCTGCACTTATTTGGAATTAATGATCAAGATAGTGAAATAATTAGAGGCAGCAACCAAATAGACACGATTGATAGTCAGCGTTATGCTATAAGCTTTAATTATCTCAAAGATCCAGGCTATCATAATCTTGATAATCTTTCTAGTGATCGCACTCGAGTGACAGCACAACTTAACTTTCTTAGTGATGATCGGGTATTAGAAGACTTCTTTGAAGATAAGTATGAGAATTATCCAGAAAACCAAAACCTTCTTGAATTCATTTATCTCAACCCAACCTGGGGCGACATTAGTATTAACAGCACATGGAGTGATCAAAAATTATTCCAAACCACGCAACGTTTACCTGAAGTTAACTGGTCTAAATCAGCAGCAAATCTGAGTCGGGCCTTAAACAATTTAGGCCTCTCTATGATTGATCATTTATATTATGAAGGGAGCTCTAGTGTAGGAATTTATCAAGAGCAGGCTTCAGACCAAACCAGTGACTCACTCTTAGAAGAATTAATAGCGCCAGGCACCAGTATGGCACGAGCGGCTATCATTCGTGATTTACTTGTCGATAACGAGTACCAAAAAATTCATACTTTTCATCAACTTTCTCGACCATTTAAACTATCGAATATAGCTGCCATCACACCTAGCTTAGGCTGGGGCTTCAATCAATATTCTTCTGCAGACAGCAGTGCTGGATTTAGTCAATCAGATTACCAAAATATCTTACATGCCAATATTAAAGCTTCTTTATTCTTATCGGGTCAAAATAGCCAATTAAATCTACCTCATTGGGGTATTGCTGGGCTACATCACCACCTTGAACCTTATATGCAATTCTCTTGGCTAAAAATTGATGAGTTATCTTCTCAAATTAAACCTATCAATCGTTATGATTATATTCTTAACGCCCCTTCTCTAAATATCTCTCAAAACAAAAATACTGAGAACCTAAGAAGCTGGGGTATTTATAGATTTGGCATAGAGCAAAGCCTCACCACCAAGCGTCATACAAAAAATAACAGTAATAATCACACATGGTTTACCAGTCATACCCACTGGGATATGTATGAGCATAATGATCAGAGTAACTTCAAACATTCAGGTCTGTATCATACAATGGCATGGACACCTAAAACTGGACTTGCTTTTACTAGTGATAGCCATTTCCCTCTAGGTTCTGATTCAGAGCCTTATCTCTACAGCTCTAACCAAATCAGCTATCAATTAAGTGATTTTTCCAAAACATCTATAGGCTCCTATCAGCTTAAGAACCACCCTATCCTAAGTGATGCCAATAGTATTAATTGGCGACATTACCAAAGCTTCACCAGTGCTCTAGGTTTAGAATACAATCAATTTTGGAACCTAGAAACCGCCAACTTAAATTCTCAAGAAATCCGAGCCTACCTCAATTTAAAAAACTGGGTTGGCTCTTTTGGTGTTGAAGAGCTCAGACACCTCAACGCTCAAGATGAATATATTTTATCACTTAATTTTACTTTAAAGCGCTTCCCTGAGGCTAGGCTCCCCCTTAGTTTTTAATTACCCCAACCTACCTAAATCCATGACATCTAAAGAACTCACTCAATCTCTAAAATGGCGTTATGCTGTTAAGCAATTTGATAACACAAAAGTATTAGACAAACCTACTCTAGATACTCTCATTTCGAGTTTACAGCTCTCCCCCTCATCATTTGGATTACAACCTTGGAAATTCATTATTATAAGCAAACAGGATCTTTTAGCGCAGCTAAAGTCTCATTCATGGGATCAACCACAAATCACAGACTGCTCTCATCTCGTCGTATTCGCCTCTCAATCTGAGTTTGATAAGCAAGCTATCGAAGACTGGGTAAAGACCTTAAGTCAAGAACGCTCAAAAACTCTCGAAGAACTTCAATTTTACAAAGATATGATGCATGGATTTCTTGAGCATAAATCTCCTGCAGATTTTCTCTCATGGTCGCAGCACCAAGCTTACCTCGCTCTAGGAGTGCTTCTCACTAGTGCTGCAGCTTTAGGTGTCGATAGTTGCCCTCTTGAGGGAATTGATCCAAAAGCTTATGATGATGTGCTAGGTCTTAAAAATTCAGGTTTTCAAACAACGGTAGCTTGCGCCCTTGGTTACCGCAGTGAACAAGACCCTTATCAACAAGAACCCAAAGTACGCTACCATCAAGATAAATTAATTATTCATCACCACTAAGCAATCACTTGTAATTATTATGATCAATCCTGTCAAAAAAATTAAAGAAGTCACTGAAGTATCTGTTGGCACATTCTATGAACAAGAAAAAGAAGAGCTAAAATTAGAAATTATTTCTGGTGAAAAATATTTTGACAGAACTATCAAAGAACCTGCGGTCAACAGACCTGGATTAGCTTTATCAGGATTTTACCTCTACTTTGCCTACCTTAGGTTACAAGTATTAGGCAATTCCGAAACCTCCTATATCGAACATTTAGGAAAAGAAGAAGCGGCAATTAAATTTGCCGAACTTTGCAACAAAGACATCCCTGGAATTATTGTCACCAAAGACAACAAACTCTCAGACGAGCTGATCGCTCTTGCGGACAATGATTTTGCCAAAGTTCCTATTATCTACTCAGATATTAGAACCCCCGAATTCCTCAACCTCGCTAGTTTAAGACTTGAACATCTATTTGCACCTAGCATGTCAATTCATGGCTGCATGGTTGAATACCAAGGTACAGGAATCCTCATTATGGGTGCTAGCGGCACAGGTAAGAGTGAGACGGCCATCGGTCTTCTAGAACGCGGTGGCGCCCTCATTTCTGATGATATTGTAAATGTTAGTAAAATTAATGGAGAGCTCATTGCCAAATCTAATGAACTCACCAAAGGTATTTTAGAAATGCGTGGCATAGGTATTATCAATGTAGCAAATATCTTTGGTTTGAGTAGTCTTCGTAACGAAGCTAAGCTCGACCTCATCGTAAACCTCAAACCTCAACAAGATCTTAATAATGTTGATCGTTTGGGTATTCGCCGAGAAACTTTTGACATGTTAGGTATTGACGTACCTCTCATGGAAATACCAGTTGCCCCTGGACGCGACACCACCCGTATCGTCGCAGTCGCCGCCCTAGAACACCAACTACGCGACGTCGGCTACGACATGGCAGAAGAGTTTAACCAGCGTATCCTTAAAAAAATGCATGGTGGAGCTGGCTAATAACGAAAAAAATATAACTCCTTTACTTTAATTAATAAAATATAAGGTGACGCACAGTTTAGAAAAACCTACTCGAGCATCACGGCACAAAAAAGCCCACTTGAATGAACAAGCAGGCTTAATGATCAGTAAATGTTCAAAGCTTGCGCAGCAAGCGGTTTTGAGTGGTGAGGTGGGTTGCTTGAGAATCGTGACGCGCAGTGTAGAAAAAGCTACTCGAGCATTGCAAAATAAAAAAGCCTGCTCGATTCAACAAGCAGGCTTAATTAGTGTAATTAAAATAAGTGGACTAATAGCTGGAGTTTTGGATGATAATAGTTGCTTGATGAAATCGTAGCGCGCAGGCTATTAGACATAGCTGAGCACTGCGAAAGTTTCATCAAGTGGCTATTATCGCCAAAAGAACCCTCTTAGTCCCTTATTTTTACATGCCCATGATCTGGTAGCCCCCATCAACGTATAGGACCTGCCCTGTAATCGCTCCTGAGGCATCACTGGCTAGGAAGACGCCTGCTCCACCTAACTCTTCGAGGCTGCATGAGCGACCGAGTGGGGCATTGGCTTCGTAATGCTTAATCATGGCACTAAATCCTGAAATACCGCGTGCTGCTAGAGTTTGCACTGGACCAGCACTGATGCAGTTAACACGAATATTGAGTTTACCTAAATCTGAAGCAAGGTAGCGTGTTGAAGCTTCGAGAGCGGCTTTGGCTACACCCATGACGTTGTAGTTAGGCACGACTTTTTCTGCTCCGTAGTAACTCATAGCAATGATGCTACCGCCTTCGGTCATCATTGGGGCTGCACGTTGCGAGAGGGCCACGAGTGAGTAGGCGCTGATATCGTGGGCGATTCTGAACGCTTCGCGCTCGGTGCTTACAAATTCGTTTTCAAGAGCTTCTTTAGGAGCAAAGGCTACTGAGTGAAGCATGAGGTCGATTTTGTCTGTGTGAGTTTTAACCTTATCAAAAAAAGCATCAATTTCTGCATCAGAAGTAACGTCACATGGATAGAGTGGCGTGTCTTCGCCAAATGCTTCAACCAAATCACCGACTTTATCTTTAAGCCTCTCTCCTTGGTAATTAAAGATGAGAGTTGCACCTGCATCTTTCCAAGCTTGAGCAATAGCCCACGCAATACTACGACGGTTAGCGACACCAAAAATAACCGCTACTTTTCCTTCTAAAGGTTTTGAATAATCAGACATGCGCAAATTATTGATACAATAACTAAAAAATCAACTAAAAAACCATTTAAATTAGTTTTTACTTGTTGTTGTCATTCATTTGTATAAATGAATTATTTTGGTGGGTCCGGTGGGGTTCGAACCCACGACCAAGGGATTATGAGTCCCCTGCTCTAACCGCTGAGCTACAGACCCTTTAAAATTAAGGTGAGATATTTGTAGTGGATTTCACTCGTTTAGCAAGTTCTTTTTAAAACTTCCTTTAATTCTAGGTTGATATTGTTTAAAATTTTCTTTGAGACTTTATTTCTAAGCCGTAACCTTCTAAGCCAATAACTTTTTTGGGGTGACTAGTCAGCAACTCTATTTTACGCACACCTAAATCATAGAGTATTTGTGCGCCTATACCGTAATAACGCAAATCTTTAGATGGAGGATTTGCATTATTATCTGGGATAACAGAGCTTAAATTGATGCTAAGATGCTCCTGACGCAAGTAAAGCAATACTCCACCTTCTCGAGCTATAAGCTCTAGAGCTCTATCTATTTCTGTATCATTAGAAAAAACATCAGTAATGGTTGACTCATTATGAACGCGTACAAGAGTTGTCGCTGTTGAGTCTATTTCTCCTTTGCTTAAAACTAGATGTTGAACATTATCAATTTCGACTTCATAGACTTTGGCCTCAAATTGACCATGAGCCGTTTGTAGACTAAACTCTTGTGAGCAATGAATGAGTTTCTCGCTTCTTCTGCGGTAATTTATAAGGTCGCTAATATGACAGGCTTTAAGCTCGTGCTTGGCTTGATAATCTCCCAGCTCTCCAACACGTGCCATTTCTCCATCATCACCCAAAATTTCACAAATCACGCCTACAGGCTCAATACCAGCTAGTTTCATCAAGTCCACTGCAGCTTCAGTATGTCCTGCACGTTGCAAGACACCCCCAGGCACAGCTTGCAAAGGGAAAATATGTCCAGGCTGCACAAAGTCTTTAAATTTAGATTGGGGATCAGCGAGTAAGTTAATTGTAATAGCTCTATCTTGTGCTGAGATACCCGTAGTTATACCTTCTGCTGCGTCCACAGATATGGTAAAGGCTGTTTGATGACGCTCTGTATTATTTTGACTCATCATAGGCAAATGCAACTGCTGCGCTCTAGATTCTTCTAGCGGCACACATATTAGACCTCTCGCCTCTTTGACTATGAAATTCACTTGAGCTGCGGTTAGCGTATTTGCAGCGCCTATTAAATCTACTTCATTTTCACGATTTTCATCATCAGCTACCATAACGAGCTTGCCAAGCTTAAGGTCCGCAATAATATCCTCAATAGGACTAAATTTGATAGGTGATTGGCTCATATAGTAGTTAGGAAGGGCTTTGTTTCTAGCACAGCTAAGTTAAAACAACAATATTTTTCATTGCTTTAGCTTGGACTATGCTCTTGCATAAGAATAACTTTTAATAACTGTTTCACCCTCTTTTATATAATTATGCCTAATGATTTATTTTCCATTTTAGATTGGAGTATCATTGGAGGTTATTTACTCCTTACTACTTGGGTTGGGCATTTACTCAAAGGTAAGCAAGCCACTATTGATGACTTTTTCTTAGGCGGAAGAACTCTACCCTGGCAGGCAGTTTCTGGCTCGATTATTGCTACTGAAATTAGTGGGGTCACATTCATCGGTGTTCCAGGTATTGTCTATGCAATGAATGGTAATTTCACCTATTTACAATGGGGAATAGGCTCTATTTTGGCGCGTGTTTTAGTGGGGGTATTTTTTGTTAAATTCTTTTATAGCAAGAATTGCTACAGCCCTTATGATTTTATGGGGCAGCAGCTAGGCAAATGGGTTAAAGTATTGGCAACTATCCTCTTTAGTCTTGGTAGTATTCTTGGACAAAGTGTCCGCGTATTAGTAGCCGCCTTGCCTCTGACCATTATTACAGGCATTGATATGGGTTGGTGTATTCTAATTATTGGATTATTTGCTATTGGTTGGACATGTTTAGGGGGTATGCGTACTGTCATTTGGACAGATGTGATGCAGTTTTTCTTATTCACAGTAGGGGGCTTAGTCGCTTTATTTGTTATTATTAATCAACTCAATGGTGGATGGAGTGATTTTATAACTACAGCCGGCGAAGCAGGAAAATTTCAAATTTTTGATACACGCTTCGAAGCTAATTTAAAATTCACTATATGGGTAGCTATATTGGCCGTTCCTTTTCAAAATTTATCAGCTTTTGGTGTCGATCAACTCAATGCGCAGCGTATTTTTTGTTGTAAAAATCCTAGTGATGCACGCAAAGCGATTATCTTTAGTAGTGTAGGGCAATTATTAACCATGCTCATGCTCCTTGTGGGTGCTGGTTTATTTGTTTATTACAAAGAGTTCCCTCCAGCAGAATGGCAAAGCCTTCTTTTTAATAAAAGTAATGACTATGTTTTCCCCACATGGATTGTAACTAACCTCCCTGATGGTGTACGTGGGCTTATTCTCGCTGGGGTATTTGCTGCTGCTATTTCTAGCTTAGATTCGATTTTAGCAGCGCTTAGTCAGACCTCTTTATCTATCATCTCTAAATCACCACTAGAAACAGCCGCTCAACAGAAAGCTTATTTATTTAAATCCAAAATCATGGTAGTGATTTGGGGTATTTTGCTATCTGGGTTTACATGGATGCTATTTACCTCAAAAGACAAAATTAGCATTTTACCTCTAGCCTTTGGCTTAACTAGTTACACTATGGGGCCTATGCTGGGAATTTTCCTCGTCGCGATTTTAGGAAAATGTAATAAGTTAGGTCTTATTTTAGGAGTGGTTACAAGTTTGTGCCTCACAGCTATTTTACGCACTGATATTTATTCTCTGATTGCTAGCCTCGATTTTATCAATGCTAGCCGTATTGGCTCTAATCTAGGACGTTTACCTACTCTTGACTGGAGTAGCGAAACCCAAAAACTCACACCTCTGTTTGCTGATGTCTGGATGTGGCCAGTAGGGTGTATCCTTACTATCGCTGGAGGTTATTTACCTACACTATTTAGAGCTTCGGCTAAAATTCAACCATCAACTGAGAAATAGCGCTGGATATAGCTTGTATTGATTGCTTGATTTCTTCTTGCGTAATACTTAGTGGAGGTAGAAATACAATAGTATCTAAAATAGGACGCGTGAGTAATTGATACTCTCGGGCAACTAAGCATATATGATGCCCTATTCTTGCCTCAACTGGGAATTTCTCACCATTAGCTTGACGCAGCTCTATACCGCTAATCATACCGCATTGCCTGACTTCGTAAACTTGTGGGTGGGTTGCTTTGAGTTGAGCTAAGCTCGCTTCTAGCACTTGAATTTTAGCTGGTAATTTAGCTAGCGTTCTCTCTTCTTTAAATAATTTTAAATTAGCCAAAGCAGCAGCACATCCTAAAGGGTTAGCTGTATAACTGTGCCCATAATAAAAAGTTTTATTTTCAGAAAATTCACCTAAGAAGGCTTGATAAATTTTCTCTGTAGTTAAGGTAGCTGCCATAGGCAAGTAGCCACCAGTAAGTCCTTTAGCTAAACATATATAATCTGGATAAATACCTTCTTGTTGATAAGCAAACATCGTTCCTGTTCTGCCAAACCCAGTCATGACCTCGTCTAAAATGAGGTGTATATCATGCTCACTACACCAAGCACTTAATTCTTTGAGCATGCCTTTTGGCCAAGGACGCATTTGATTAACTCCCTGAATTAAGGGCTCTATAACCACCGCGCAAACTCTGTTTAATATCTCTGAGGGTAACTCATTTAAACTTTCTAAATTTTTTACATGGTGACACAGCACACCTTTGTGGCTTATTTTTTCATGAAACAGCTGCACTCCCCCTAAGCCTGCCGCCCCCATCGTATCGCCATGATAAGCTTGATCAAAGGCTATGAACTCTTTTTTCTCTGACTGTTGATTATGTAAACGGTACTGCAATTCCATTTTCATTGCACACTCAATAGCTGTTGAGCCATCATCAGAATAAAAAACTCGTTTTAGATTAGTGTCATTTACTAATTCAATAAGTTCTGCTGCTAACTCAGAAGCAAGAGGGTGAGCAAAACCAAGATAAGAGCTATGTGAAATAGAATCTAATTGTTTAATAATCGCCGCATTAATCACTGGATGTGAGTGACCATGTATATTGGTCCAAATAGAAGCGTTGCCATCAATATAGCTATTACCACTATCATCCGTTAGCCAAACACCCTGACCACTCTCTATACTTAAGATTTGGTCAGCATTTTTTGCCCATTCCCTCTGCTGAGTAAAGGGATGCCAGCAATAATCTAAGTCTTGCTGCTTCCACTTTTTGCTCATAAGTTTACAGCATCTAAAATTGATAGCTAAATGTCAACTAAGTGATGATTAAAACAATTCTTATCTAGCTTAAATTAGCTTAGATATTTGCTTGTCTAATTTAGCTATAATAGAATAAGAGCCTCTCCCTCTTTGGTACTTATTCCACAAGATTTCACGTAATTTCAATAAATTTTCTTTAGATATTGTCTCATGGTAAACCCAATCTTCGTCTTCTTTTAAAGTCGTTCTTAACTTCCAAGATCCTGCATGATGAGTTGCTTCATAATACATCACCTCATCTTGGTCTAGAATTTCATGCCAAGTATGCTTTTTCAAGTATTGATAAAATTTTAAATTTTAATCAAAGAAGCTTTTTGACCTATCAATAAACTTTGTGCAAGCTCAGGCTCTTCGCTGACAAATTGAGCTACTACATTATTTTTATCAATAGCACTGACTCTCAAAATAAAAGATTTTTTAATGCCTAGAGAATCTCCTATGCCTAGATCAACTGCTAATACATCGCCGACCTTTAAGCCTTTTATTTTTTTGGCTGTCAATGTAGCTATACCCCAGTTTGCATCAAAGCTTTCTAATCTTAGATCTATTGGAGTGCTATCAAATGAAGCTATCATTTCAAGCTTTTCTGTATTCAACTTAGCGTACAGTTCTTGTAATTCATTTTTCTCCGTAGCTAACTCTGCTATTTCCTCATCTCTAATTTTTAATTGATCATCTAAATCATCAATCTCAACTTCCATTTTAGTAATTTGAGAATCTAAATTATTCAGCCCAAGTGCTGGAGATTCTAATTCTTTTTTTAATGTATCAAAGTCTTTATCAAGTCTCGCAAGCTCTGATTTTTTAGATGCTTTATTTTTAGAAAAGTCTTCAAATAAAGCTTGTTCTTTCTCTAACTTTTTTTGTACATCTTTTAATTTTTCTTCAGCTTTTCCTAACTTGCCTTTTGAACTGGCAAGGGTTCTATTAGCCTGTTCTTCTTCTTTTTCTAAATCTTTTCTGACTTTTTCTAGCTCGTCTATAGACTTGATAAGTTTTTTACTTCTAGCTTGTTCTTTGATTAATTCGTTTTTAGTTGCTTCCGCATTTTCCGCAAACATTTTAAAAAAAATGCCAGAAGCTACAACTGCTAAAATAGCAATAATTGCCATAAATAAAGTAAGTGTTTTCATAATAAATTTATTTTAATTAAGCTGCATCTTTAGATTGACCTCCAATAACTCTATCTCCTATAGAGATACTAGTTTCCTCTTCTTCACCTAGTTCATTGACTACAGTGTAGTATTTTTCTACAGAAGCAACCGCTTTATCTTTTGTGACTCTAGATACCACTAAGTCCGCTATTTTTTTGTCACCTCTGATGACTGTTAACTTAGTATCTGGTGATAATCTATCTTCATGAAACCCTGCATCAAGCAATACTATTTTCCAATCAGGCAGAATATCTGTAACTTTAGCTTTGAAGTTATCTTGTACTGTAGAGGTTTTAAATAAATTAATAATAGTTTTATTCGTATTATTTACAGCCATCAAACTTTGATTAATAGCGGTTGCCGCAACTATATTAGCCTGAGCTTCTTGCAACTCTTCATTTAAATCTTTAATCTGACTAAAGTATTTTTTAAGCTTACTTATTTTACTATTGTTTTCACTATATAGAGCTAACTTGTTTAACACTTCTTCAGCTTCAGGCTGCTCTTTTTTACCTTTAGCTATGAGCGCATTTAATTCAGAAGTTGTGCCATTTATCTCTACTTCTAAATTAGCCACTTTATTTAAAGTTGATTTATCATCAGCTTTAATATCTGCAATACTAGTCTCAAGGCCTTCATTATCCGCTTCTAGGTTCTCTTTATTTTCTGTTAGCTTAGTATTATTTCGAGAAGTAGAGTTTAACTCATTAATGGTTATTTCTAGTTCTTCTTTATAATTATTTAAGAAATAAATGGTAGCTAGCGAGGCTAAAAAGATGATTGAAAAAAAGGCTATTTTTAATATATTCATTACAAAAATTATAACAGTTAGTTAGAAAACAATATCTACTGAATATAATAAATCAATCTCTTTCTTTCAAAAACAATAAAAAGAATTTGTATTATTGAGACTTTTAGACATAATATATTCTATTCATTTATTATGCAAACAACTCCTTTTGTTCAAAAACAAACTATTCGTATTAAGAATCACCCACGCCGAGTTATTTTTTCTGAAGGTGAAGATTTACGAGTTTTACTAGTAGCTCAAGAACTTGTACAACAAGAAATCGCAGCACCTATACTATTTGGAGACGTTGAAAAGATTACAAAAATGGCTAAAGAGCATAATATTTCTCTCAAATTCATACGTGTAATTAACCCTAAAACTGCAGAAGATTTACCATTATTTGCTCAATACTTTGAACGCTCAGAGAGATTCAGAAATAGACCCATTAGTAACTTAATGGAAACTGTGGCTAAACCTCAGAACTTTGCTTGTCTCATGGTTCAGTATGGAGCTGCTGATCTAGTGATTGGAGGGAATTTACTTGGTAATGCTAGTATGAGTCGTTCAGCGCAACTCATGATTAAACCTACAAACAAGAATCACAATATTTTTGCCCTTAATATCCTTGAAGGCAAAAGCATTGCGGATATTAACAAGCAAGGACTTTTATTTTTATCTGATACAAATGTTATACCTAACCCAAGTGTTGAGGATTTAATTATGATGACAGAAGAAGTGGGTAAAATGGCTCACCACTTTCTTGAGGAAAAAGCCAAAGTTGCTTTACTCTCTCATTCAAATCAAGGCTCATACCCTACTGATTCATCTAAAAAAATGCAGGCGGCTACTAGCTTTATTCGTCAACGCACAGCTGAATTTAGCTGGCCTATTGAATGCTTTGGAGAAGTTCAGTTTGATGTAGCTATAGATGCGGCAGCGGCAGCGACCAAGTCAAGTGCTCTACGTAAGCCCAAACAAGCAGATGTACTTATCTTCCCTAATTTAGACTCAGCTCACATTACATTAAAAGCTTTAGAACACGTAGGAAAACTCAATGTTTACGGACATTTAATGATGGGGCTCTCACGTTCAGTAGCTATTATTCCTAAAACTGCGACTACTGAGCAGTTATTTGGAACTACTATTCTTGCGGCTACACAGTCTCTGCTAAATAGAGACTAAGGTAAACGGATAATAAAAGCAGTTCGTTCACCAGGTGTTGATTCTACATCTATTTGAGCATTGTGAGCTAATAATGCCCTTTTAACTATACTTAGACCTAGGCCAGCACCTCGCAACTTCGCTCCTCCATAGTTTTTGTCTACACTATAAAAACGATTAAAAATATAGGGGATATCCATAGAGCTAATCCCTACGCCGTTATCAATAACAGAAACAATCATCTTGTTATTCTCCTTACGTACATTCAGTTCAATTTTTAAAGAACCTGATTTATTTTGCTTCAATGCATTTTCAAATAAATTATAAATAATTTGCTGCCAGTAAAACTTATCTCCCTTCAAAGTCACATCTTGTGTTACGCCAGCTTCAGTAGTAAATTTTAATTCTACAGCTTGCTCTTTAATAAGAGATTGCAAATCTAATTGAACTTGGTCAAATATATCTTTAAATTTAAACTCTTCAATTGTGAGCATATTCTCTTGTGTCGATTCAAATTTTGAAAGGTTTAACATCTGCTGAGTAAGAAGCTGGAGCTTTTCTCCTTGTTGATAGGCCGTGCATAGCAAGCTTTTGCCTTCCTTACTTAAACCATAACTGTGACTATTTTCTGACAAGATTTCTAAATACCCCAATAAAACAGTTAATGGAGTCTTCAATTCATGTGAAGCATGCGCAATAAAATCTTGCCTTGTTTGCTGCAACCTCCAGCCTTCAGTTCTTTCATGAATATGAATTAAATAGTAATCTTCTTGATTAATTAAATAATCAGGTAGCTTAGCTACTCTTAACACCCAAGCTGTCTCTCCTTTTGCTCTTTCACTTTTTAACCATGAAGAAGCTTGTTCTGACAATATAAATTCTTGCTCACTACTCGATGAGTCCTGTGTAACTTGCTCTTCAATCCATTGCGTAAACTCAGCAACCAAAATAATTTCCTTAATCCCTACGCCTACCTTACCTTCAACTAGAGTTTGCTTTGTATCTGCTAACTTATCTTCGCTCCATTCACTTTGTGAAAATAGCAACTGAGCTAATGGGTGAATGTAAACAAGCTGCAGCGACTTATTAACTACTAAAATTACTTCTGGAAAAGCGTCAAAACAATCAAACTTTTGACTATGAAGCTTCTTCTGATTATCTCTTTCACGAATTTTAAGCTCCCTGTTTTCATTATGTAAGCGACTCAAGCTAGATTTTAGCTGTATAGCTATCATTGCTAGAATAACACTTAGTACAACGAAGATCCAAATCATCATAACTTATTAGCATTCGTCGTGGACTTAGAGCGCGGCCATTGATAACCCTCACCTCTAACGGTTTGCACTAAATGGGCATAACTTCCTAATTTTTGCCTTACGCGCCTAATATGAGTATCCAAAGTTCGACTATACACACCTTCACTATAGCCCCAAACTTCTTTAAGCAATTCATCTCTAGTTATAATCTTTGGACTATTTTCAAATAAGTACCAAAGTAATTTGTATTCAGTAATTGTTAAATAACTGGGATTTTTATCAATAAAGAAGTCCATCTTATTGCGATCAAAACTAGCACCTTCGATACAAGGAATTTGAGCTAACTCGGCTTTAGGTGAATCTAAATTGTTAGCTTCTTTTCTTCTAAGAATAGCTTTAACTCTTAGTAATAGCTCTTTAGGGCTAAATGGCTTAGCCATATAGTCATCAGCTCCACGCTCTAACCCCTGCACTTTATGATCTACTTGATCTAAGGCACTTAACATCAGCACTCCTGTTTCACTATTTTCAGCGTTCTCACGCAGATTCTTGAGAATTTCTATACCTTCTTTCCCAGGAAGCATCCAATCCAATATTAATAAATCAGGCTTAAATTCCTCGATAGCTTTTTGTGCATCAAGACCATGATAGACACAATGAATTTCATAGTTAGCTGGCAATAACGACAACTTTATCAATTCAGATATATCATGCTCATCTTCAACAATTAAAATTTTAGCCATTATTTAATATAATTCACACTACACAGCAAAAAAATTAATGATACCATAAGGTATTTGATTCGCCCAGCCAAGCTTTGGCTGTCTCTCACCCCTCGAGGGGGCTTCTCGAATGCTTAAGCATTCTGCGAGTCTTATCAGCTGCACTACTCGTTTGCTGATTTTGCTCTTAGGCAAGGCGTGAGAGCCAACTGGTATATGCATACCAGTTAAGGGAACAACACAACATAAGGGCAAAAGAGCTATGGCTTCTTTTATTTTATTAAAGTAACGCAGTTGCTCTAATCTTACTAAAACTTTTATTTCCTTATTTATCATCATTCTTTTAATTAACTTCAATTCACCTATGACACTTGAAATCTTCTTCCTATCGTTGATTTCTTGTCGTGTAGTGTGAATATAATTGAAGGTGATTGCTTTTCAATAACCTTAATACTTAGCGTGCCATTCATCAAAAATGACTGGGGAAATTTCTGAAGGCTTAATCTCTGAACGCCCACCCCAAAAAACATTAGTGTAAGAAACAGGTATACCGATACTTTCTAAATGCTTATCAATAGCAGCCTTATGCTCCATCACCTTGTCTTTTTCGGTTCCGTGTACGACACCCATAATATTCACATTGCCAAATTCTGGTCCTCCTTCGCGCCAATAGCAATGAGTCATACAGTGATGTCTCCCTACTTCTGAACCTGCTTTTAACTCCATACCCTTAGGCACAGCCCAATGGAAAAGACCGTTAAAACGCGTCACTTTTTTGCCAGCCTGCGAAGGCTTCACATGTTCAAGGAATGTAGAAAAACGACCAATGACTTTTTGCTCATTGAGTTGCTTTGCAATTTCAAAGAATTTATCAAGAGGCATATTAATAGCTGCTGCACGCTCAGCCCAAAAGTCTGAGCCAATTTCATCAACAGTTAATTCAGCTTTAATTTGCAAAAGAACCTTCCACTGCTCATCATTTAAATCTACCACTGTTGTCGTCATCATTTCAGCTGGAGTGTCTACCTTAGCTCCCGGCTCCAACTTTTTACGACGCACATGCCCCACTCCTAGTGTAAAAACCCCATGCGCTGGCATAAGTAAATATTTCTCTGCACCTAGCATAGCTTTAAGTTTATCTGCATGCTCCTCGAGCGTGCGACCTTGTGGTACTTTAAGCGTAGTCCATAAACGATAATGTGAACCTGAAATAGCACTATCAGTTGATCGGATAACCACATGACCTGAAAAAGGGTCTTTTTTAGCCATAAACTCAAAAGCCGCATTTAACTTATCTTCTGGAAGCTTCCACGCAACCAACGCTCCATGAGCTAATTTTGTAGCTAGTAATGTCTGGCGCACACGACGAATCACTCCAGCTTTGAGCATAGCCTGAATACGCTCAATCACAATTTCCAAAGGCACTCCCGATTGTTCGGCAATTGATTCAAATGGATTTTCTTGAAATCCTTGGAGCAAATCTTCAGAAATAGCTAAAATTTTAGCATTAATTTCATCATCATGTTCAACTGGTATATTTTGTAAATCTTGATTCATTTTATTATAATTAAAAAGTATGATTCATCATAACTATCTTATAGATAATGTAATTTCACATAATTAAGCGCTTGTTCATGATCATAAAGCTCCTGCTCTAATTGCTTAGTTTGAACCTCCATGAGAATCTGACCTATTTTAATGCCAGGTTCAAGCCCTAACTCAAGTAAATCATGCCCCCTTATGAGAGGTTCAGGTAATTGAATTTCATGATTTTTTTCCTCAATATAATTCTTAAGGAATTTATAATTTTCAATATTTCCGTTAGAAGACAGGCAATCTACGCGATGCAACTCCATCTCTTGAGCAAATGTACTTCTAGCTATAAACCTTCTAAGCGTTGAAACTCGCATACGCTGAACATTAATAAACTGCATATGATGCTTAACCATTACCACAACATGCTCAATAGTATCATTTGAATATTTAAGACTGCGCAGCATCGCTTCCGCCATTTGAGCGCCTACCGTATCATGACCATAAAAAGTAAACCTTTGCTTTTCTTGATTGTAGCTCTGAGTCTTAGGCTTGCCTATATCATGCAACAAAATTGCCAATCGCAACTCTAGAGAAAAATCTGGCTGAATCAAATCTAGCATCAACATCGTATGCTCAAACACATCACCTTCAGGATGGAATTCAGCAGGCTGCTCGCAGCCCTTTAACTCTAAAACCTCTGTGAAAAAATAATTAAAAAATCCTAAGTCTGCCAACATACTCACCCCTTGATGCGGACGATTACTCATAAGCACCTTACTAAACTCTGATTGAATACGCTCAGCGCTAATTTTTTGCAAACCTCCGATTTGCTGCATCATGGCTAACTTAGTTTGCTCTTCAATCTTAAACCCTAACTGCACTGCAAAACGTACTGCTCGCAACAGGCGTAGCCCATCCTCCTTAAACCTATCTTCAGCATGGCCAATAGCTCTAACAATACCTTTTTCTAAGTCGCCCAAACCTCCAACATAGTCGGTCACTTCCAGGGTAAATGGATTAGCAAACATGCCATTAATCGTAAAATCACGGCGTTTAGCATCTTCTTTGGCGTTGGTGTAATAAACCTTATCTGGATGCCTACCATCAGCATAATTACCGTCCTCTCTAAATGTAGCTATCTCAATACTTTGATCCTTAATCATGGCAAGAACCACACCAAAATGAGCTCCTACCATACGTGTTTTTAAACCTACTTGCTCACAAACGAACTCAACCTGTTCAGGTTGAGCGTTAGTAGCTAAATCGTAATCCTTACAATCAAGACCGAGTAGAGCATCACGCACACAACCGCCAGCAAACACAACTTCATACCCAGCTTTATCAAGAGCCTCAGCAACCTGCATGGCTGCGTCTAAATTTTTAGATGGCTTAAACTCTACTCTCACAAAAACTAAAAAAAGGTAACTCTAATTAAAAAAAACATTTTAATTTATCTAGTGCCTCCTGCAATTCAATCTCGCTAAGATTTAATGGTGGCAATAGACGCATTGTATTATTGCCAGCCATGACTGTCAATAGTCCAGCCTGCATTAATTCCTTAACTGCCTCAACAACATTAATTTGAGGATTTAACTCAATCCCAATCATTAAACCTAATCCACGAACTTGTTTAATTTTAGGACTATTCCAACGAGAAATTTCATCTCTAATCCTAGCGCCACAAGCATTGACATTCGCGAGTATATTTTCAGAATCAACCGTCTTAATAACCGCAAGTGCTACCGCACAGACTAGAGGATTCCCTCCATAAGTTGAACCATGCTTACCAGCACCCAATACCTCGCTAAGCCCATCACGATTATTCACCCAAAACGCACCAATAGGGACACCTCCACCTAAACCTTTAGCCCAGGAAATAGCATCAGGCACCACATCAGGTGCAATTGCCTGCCAAGCCGACCATTCACCACAACGCCCCACGCCACACTGCACCTCATCAAGGAGTAATAGTAAATCATGCTCCTTACATAGGGCCTCAACCCCACGTAAAAACTCAGCAGTTACAGGCTGAATACCACTCTCACCCTGTATAGGCTCAAGCATCACAGCCACTGTATCCTCACGAACCAACGCCTCAACACTAGCTAAATCATTAAGCTTAGCATAACTAAAGCTCGAGAGTAACGGCATACAACCTGCCTGAATTTTATCCTGTCCAGTCGCAGCAAGCGCTCCATTGGTACGCCCATGAAACGATTCATTCAACGTAATAATATGATGACGTTTCTGACCTTGATTAGCTCCTGATAGCTGAGGTTTAATATCACCATAATTACGTGCCAATTTAATCAAACCTTCATTCGCCTCAGCCCCACTGTTGGAAAAAAAGGTCTTACCCTCAATACCTACCACCTTTTGTGAAATCAACTGTGCCAATTCTGCCTGAGGAGCTGTATGATACAAATTAGAAACATGCCACAACTGCTCTGACTGCTCTTGCAGAGCTTTCACTAATGCAGGATGACAATGCCCTAACGAACACACCGCAATACCTGTAGCAAAGTCTAAATAAGGCTTGCCTGACTCATCCCAAACATAAGAGCCCTGCCCTTTGACCAGGTTTAAATCTAGACGCGCATAAGTCGGCAATACCCACTGCTGAGTTTGCTTAGCCATTGTTGAATCCATATTCATCATGGCGCAAAGATAAGCTAGCTCACGCTAAAAACCAAGCAAAGTTTAAAAGCTATGCAAAATACTTTTAGTCAGCACCAAGAGACTTAAATATAAAATTTCTCTTTCAACTAAGATGCTAAATGTTTATGAGTCCCACTCTTATTGGGTTAATCATCATAGCTTATTTCACAAGCATTAATCGGTTTGCACTTATTTTTTATTTAACTTGAGAGTTTTACTAATTGTGTACCTATTACTCGCCATCCAGAGGGCTAAGTTGCGTACATGGGGTAAGAAGTAGCGGCAACTCATAATGCGAGCTAGCCAACGGTAATTTTTGCTGACATAAAGACAAGTAACCCAGGCTTGCTCTGCGCAATAAACTTGCTGCCCATTGATTCTAATAACTAGGTTCTCACTAGGCTTGTATCTATTTATCTCTGGGAATATTTGCTGAGCCTTAATCGAAAAGTAAGGCTCACAAATAAGCTCTACATCAGCTCTAATACGCTTGCTTAGCCACTGTTTAAATCCTGCACATAGACCACAATCACCATCATAGAATAGCTCTAACTTTTTAATATCTTTATTTAGAGTCATTCTCTGATTCTTCGTCTGATTCATCATCTAACGAGGATTCGTCTTCTTCATTTGCGGGAATACCTTTGTTTCTCTTACTTTCTTGATACTCTTGTTCTTCGAGTTCTTGCAGTTCTAATTTAACTTGGCGATCGTGTTCTCGCTCATACTCTTCTTGCATTTTATGCCATTCAAGGTCTTCTTTTGCCATTTGTTTTTCTTTTTTCTTCTGATAGATAAAGGCAAATAAAATACACAGCGAATAGAGTAGGAATAACGGCACAGCTAATGAGAGCAAGCTAATCACCTCGCCTCCGGGCATGACTAAAGCGGAAAGCACCACGATACCAGCAACCACATAACGAGTGCTGCGTAGCATCGTGTAGTAACTAATCACATCTAGATACACAAGAGCCATCACAACCACTGGTAACTGAAAGGTCAGGCCAAAGGCTAGGACAAATTTAGCAGCAAAGCCTAAATAATAACCAATACGCCATTCATTAGTGACTCCTATAGAATCCCCCATATTAAAGAAGAATTCTAAGACACGAGGCAACACCACAAAATAAGAGAGACATACACCCGCCACAAATAAAACTAAGGATACAAATATGGATTTTAATAGTATATCTTTTTCTCTTTTTTGTAGTCCCGGCATCACAAAGCGCAAGATGAGGTAGAGCGTAATAGGTAGCGATAAAACAAAGGCTTCAAAAAAAGCAAGTTTGATAGAGAGCATAAATGTCTCTGTAGGCTTAAAAGCTCCCATGACCGCATTATCACCAAAATTGCCCTGTTTTTTGAATAAATCAACAAAGCCTTTTTCCTTAATACCGTGCTCAATCCAGCCTGTTAAAATCTCCACTACTTGCGGTTTTAAACTAGGACTATTCTCTAGGTAGTGATTCTGTTGTTCTGCATCTAAGGATAAAATGGCCAAATAATGCACTCTAGCTTCGAGTAAGTGACTGGACTCTATGTCTAGTTGCGAGAGATAGAAAGCTCGTTGTTGCTCATTGAGGGGCAATAGAGCTTGATAGTTACTATCTATTTCTTTCCAAGTTTTTAGATCTATTTGTTTAGGTAATTGCTGAGAAATTTTACTATCAAGCACCGCATATATAGGGCGTTTCATTACCTCCATCAACGGAGCTCTAAACCACCAACAAATAGAAAATGATACTATCAAGGTCACCACTATCCAAACAATAGTAGAGCGTAGGTCTTCTAAATGCTGAAAAAATGATTTATTAATCTCAGCATCTTTTCCAGCACGAATCCTATCGCGCAAAACATCTAACCAAAAAAACATATTTTTATTCGCTCAATACTTCTTGCCAACGAGCAAGCTGAATAGCTACTTGCTTAGGTGCTGGAGCACCTGGGTTATCGCGAGCTTCTAGAGCTGCTTTTAAATTAAATATAAAGGATAAATCTCTGTCTAAAACTGGATGTAGCTCTGCCCATGTACTTTGTGGCAGAGAGGATAACTCCACTCCCTGCTCAATAGCAATAGCCACAGCGCTACCTACAATCTCATGCGCATCTCTAAACGCCACTCCCTCACGCACCAAATAATCAGCCAAATCTGTAGCCAGTAGCATCGAGTCACTCGCCGCAATCAGGCAGCGTTCCTTCATCACAGTCATGCCACGCATTTGTTCTGCATTAACAGCAAGCGCCATCACAATCGTATCGACAGCGTCAAATAATGGTTCTTTGTCCTCTTGCAAATCACGGTTGTAAGTCAGAGGCAATCCCTTGACTGCTGTGAGAACAGAAATAAGGCTACCATAGAGGCGCCCCGTCTTACCACGAGTAATTTCTGCAATATCAGGGTTCTTTTTCTGTGGCATTAACGATGAACCTGTCGTATGAGCATCAGCCAATACAACAAAACCAAATTCTGCACTCGACCAAAGGATTAAATCCTCACTCAAGCGTGACAAATGCGCACCAATGAGCGAGATATCAAAAAGCACTTCGAGGATGTAATCTCTATCAGCAATAGCGTCCATAGAGTTCTGCGACACAGAGTCAAAACCTAATTCATGAGCCACCTGCTCACGATCTAAACAGATGGTAGAGCCAGCTAAAGCACCAGAACCTAAGGGTGAAACATTGAGACGTGTTTTTGCCTGCTCTAAACGCTGAGCATCTCGATCAAGCATCTCAACATAGGCTAGTAAATGATGAGCCATACTCACAGGTTGCCCGCGCTGTAAATGAGTGTAACCAGGCATGACGACATCTTGATACTCTGTCGCTTTTTCTACTAGAGCTGTTTGTAAATTTCTAATTTCATCAAGTATGACCTCGCAAGCTTCACGGGTATAGAGGCGTGTATCTGTAGCCACCTGATCATTACGTGAACGTGCTGCATGCAGTTTAGCTCCTACTGGCCCAATACGCTTAGTAAGCTCAGACTCTATATTCATATGCACATCTTCTAATTCTTTAGACCATGTAAATTCTCCTGCTTCAATAGACTCTTTAATAGAGAGTAGTCCTGCTTCAATAAGCTCGAATTCGTCTGGACTCAACGTGCCTGCACCTACTTGGGCTCTAGCGTGTGCAATAGACCCAGCAATATCATAGGCATACAAACGCCGATCATAAGAAATAGACTCTGTATATTTGACTACTAATTCTGCTGTTTGCTCACTAAATCTACCCTTCCACATCATATTGTTATTTTTTCAGAAGATAGGCGCTAACTCAGCGAGTTGCAATCTTTAAATAAAGCAAGCCTAGCTCTTATTTATACAATAAATTAAATCCTACTTTATCTAAGTCTTCAACATCATTATAATTGCATAACAATACAATGCCTTTGTCTAATCGCGGATTAAACCCAAAAAAAGATCTATAACCAGCTGTAGCTCCATTATGCCAATAAATAGTTGATTTACCCTTAGTATATATCTGCCAACCTAGCCCTATAGACCTATTTTTATCCTTAATAAAATAAGGATTTAAGGTTAATTTCATTTCTGTTTTTAAATCTGAGTCTAAACTTAAGTAAGTAGATATGAACTTAGCTAAGTCTTTAGTAGAACTTTTCATAGCGCCTGCCGGTGCTGCAGCGTCAAAGTGCCAATTAGGAGCTTTAGTTTTAAAGTTAAAGTACTCCATTATGTTAAGTCGTTTATAACCTCTAATAACCTGTTTTTGGTTCTGTTTATTGTAATTCACAAATGAATGCTCCATCGTTAATGGTTCTAATATGTTATTTTGAATTAATTCAGCATATGTTTGCTGCATAGCTCTTTCTAGAGCCAAACCCAAAACAGCATAACCATAATTTGAATACAGTGATTGCTCTTTGAGCTTAGTTAAAGTGGATGCATTTAAGTCCTTAATTAATTTTTGGGTGGTGTAATTTTTATATGGATTTTGCTTATTTATCAAAAAATGAAATAAATTCATACTTTCAGGTAATCTCGGCAAACCAGAACTATGAGTTACCAATTGCTGAAATGTGATATTGGCTACATCTTGTTTTTTTATTTCTGGGATATAGTCAGCAATTTTTTCATCTAATAAATAAGGCTTATCTTGAATAGCTATAGCGAGTAATAAACCTGTAAAAACTTTTGTAAGTGAACCAATTTCAAACACAGTATTTTCATCAACTTGACTGTCTCCAACAACAGAATAAGTAACATTTTCTGACGTAATTAAAGCGTAAGACACACTCGTGCCTTTTGCTAATTTTAAATCGTTGATATTTGAGAAAACATACGTACAGCAAGAGACTAACAAAAAGAACATTCTGAATATGATATTCATTTTTTCGTTAATGTACCTATTGAGGCTTGATGAAAAAGCTATTTCACCTGCAACTTCTGTCCAATATTCACTTGGTTATTTGAAATGTTGTTCAACTTTTTCAATTCATCTACTGAAATTTTATATTTTTGTGAAATTCCCCAGAGTGTTTCCCCTTTGGTCACTGTATGCCATTGTTCCTGCGTTTGCGCAAAAGGAGTTCCTACTTCGACAGTGAGAGGTTCAGGTTTTAATGGTTGATCACTAGCAGTTGTCAAAGATTGTGAAACTACGAGCTTTTGACCTAAATTAACTTGTGATTGATTCAATCCATTGAGCTGGATAATTTGCTCAACACTCATTTTATATTTCTTACTAATTGAATAAAGTGTATCTCCCTTAACTACGGTATAATAAGCAACTGGCTTATCAATAGACTCTTTAGCTTGAGTTATTTTTTTAATTTCTTGTGCCACCTCTGTTTTAACCGCTTTTTTTGCAGCAACTACCTCCTCGACCTTAGGCTTTTCAATCGTTGTTGCCTCCTCTTTATTTAGATTTAACGATGGAGTCTCAGGCAACATGATAAGTATTCCTGCATCTAGAGGCATACCGTGATTGAGTTGATATAAATCTTGCGAAGAAATATCCAACTTTGCAGCTAAACTAGCGTAACTATCCCCCTCTTCAACTAAGTAGGTTTTCAGTACTTTGGTTGCTTGCACTGATGAATTTTCTAGTTGCTTTTTAGGGTTCGATTTAATGACCTCTACTTTTTTAGATGCTTCTTTTTTATTTGGGATCGGGTTTGATTCTTGATCTATTTTTTGAGCGACTTTTTTATGCAGAACCTCCTCTTGCTTTTTCTCTGTTTCATATGATTTAAAGTGCCATATTAGGGCTACAACAATCAGCGCATTCACGACTAGTAAAGCCCATAAATTTCCCTTGAATCCTAAGTAAGTTTTTTGTTCTGACATCATCATAAATTATAAGTTTTTAAGCAAGTCGTTAAACGCTTCGCCTCTCTCTACATAGGAACTAAATTGATCAAACGAAGAAGTCCCCGCAGAAAACAACACTATGTCATTTTCAACTGCGCTTTGGCAAGCTCTTTGGACTGCTATATCCAAGGTTTGGCAATTTTCAACAGCCGTTACAGGCTCAAATAAATTCACTAGTTGATTTCCAATTTCCCCTATAAAAAATGCCTGCTTTACCTTGGCATTCACTAACGGCAATAACAATTCATAATTTAATCCTTTGTCTTTACCTCCTGCAATCCAAATAATAGAGCCTGATTCTTTTACTTTTAACCCATGTAACGCCTTTGCTACAGAATCAATATTAGTAGCTTTGGAATCATTATAGTAGGCAACACCTCTAATTGTTGCTACTTTTTGACAACGAAATGCAGGCACATGAAAACTCTCCAAGATAGCCAGCAACTCAGCTTGCGAAACATCAACTATATACTCCTGTAGCGCAGCTATTGCATAAGCTAAATTCAGTACTTGATGCCCGCCTGCCCAATCTATATCTCCTACATCTATATAAAGATCTCCTTGATAAAAAACTTTTTCTCCCTTCACCTTCCAATGAGCCTCTAGACTAGAAGAAACAGTTTGAATCTCAGCTAAAGAAGACAATTGAATATTAGCATCGATAATAGCCCGACACTCCTTATTCTGAAAATCAAAGATTTTTAATTTAGCGGCTTCATAGTCATCATAACTTTTGTACCTATCTAAGTGATCCGGCTCAATAGCTAGGCATACAGCTACTTCTGGCGCAAATGTCTCAATCGTCTCTAGCTGAAATGAACTCACCTCAATCACCGCCACATCAAAAGGTTCATTAACATAATCTAACCAACAGCGACTCAATGGCTTGCCATGATTGCCACATAACTGAGCTTTAATACCTAAACCCTCTAAAATATGCGCTATCAGCTCAACGGTCGTCGTCTTACCATTAGTGCCTGTAACAGCAATAGACTTCATCTCTGGATAATCAGATCTCAACGACCACGCCAACTCTAACTCCCCAATGACTGGAACTTGAGAAAGACCAGTTGCTTGCTTACACCAGTCGGACTCAATATCTACCCCTGGACTGACCACCATCCCTGCATAACTAGCTTGCACCTCTGCACTATCCAGAGTCATGACACTCATCCCCGCAGGCAAAGACTCCAACCATGCACCAGACTGAGGCTTAGCATCTATCAAATCCACAGCACTAGCCCCATGCCTGAGCAACAACTCAGCAGCCGCACGACCACTAGCCCCCGCCCCTAAAACCGCATAAGTAGAATTTGTTATTTTCATTACTTTTGTTTAAACCACAGAACCTACCAAAAACACAGAAAAAACCTATACTAAACGTTCAATCAAAGTATGCTTTTATTAAAATAAAACGTTAGCTTTTTAACGTTTTATTTTTCCATGATTTAATAAATATATAAAACAATATAATAGTTCCTAACAATATTTGACATACACCTAAATATATCAGGCTCTCGGCGGTGCTACCAACTGCCTGCATTTTATTATAAAAAAAATCAGAAATATTTTTAGAATCAGGAACTTTTAACTCTACTACTATCTGGTCAATATCTGACACATAATGCGCATAAACATTAACCAATAGGTCGCTAGCATGATGTAAAGAAAATGCACCACATATAATTAATACTACACTTAAGATTTTCATTTAATTAATTATTTAAAACTTAATTTTACTCTAAGTGCTTATAAGGCTTAACAAGAGGAGTTTTGGATGAGAAAAGCCAGCGCAAGAATATTTTGAGGGTGAGTGTAGATAAAGCTACTCGACCCTGAAAAAATATGAAGTAGCTGGCTTTTATCACCAAAAGAACCTTGTTAAACGATTTTTAAGATGAGGAGTCCGATAACCGCACAAAAAAACGATATCATCCAAAAACGCGTGGTCACTTGAGTTTCTTTCCAGCCTAGCAGCTCAAAATGGTGGTGAATGGGCGCCATTTTAAAGACACGTTTTCCTGTGGTTTTGAAACCTATGATCTGAATAACCACTGAGAGACCTTCGATGACAAATACGGCACACACGACAAATAGCATGAGTTCTTGTTTAATTGCAATGGCCACGACACCTAATGCGCCACCTATCGCTAGTGAACCTGTGTCACCCATGAAGACTTGGGCAGGATGGCAGTTGTACCACATAAAGGCAAAACAAGCGCCAGCAAGCGCTGAAAGAAACACGAGCAACTCTCCTAAATTAGGGTTTTGAGGAATAGATAAATACTCATTAGCAATCACATAATGATGAGCTAAGTAAGCCATGATAGCGTAGGCAAAAATAGCAGACAGACTACAACCCGTAGCAAGACCATCTAACCCATCGGTGAGATTCACTACATTAGACATGGCAATCATCACTGCCGCACCAAAGATGATGTATAACCAACCCATTTCCCAGAGAGGTTGCTTCATGAGTGGCACACATAAAGCTCCCCATGATAAAGGCTCTTTAACCAACTGGTAATTGGCTGATTCTGGACTGAATTGCAACATGAGCATCACAGCTAAACCTATGAGAGCTTGAGCGATGAGTTTGCCTCTGGAGCTGACTCCTTTGGAGTTTTGGTGCTTAATCTTAAGGTAATCATCCATGAACCCAAGCGCTGCCAAACTGGTCATGCCAAATAACGTCACCCAAATAAAAGTATTATCCAACTTAGCCGCTAATAATACAGATAACCATACCCCTGCAATGATAAGGATTCCTCCCATAGTAGGTACGCCTTTCTTGGCTCCGTGGAGCTCGTTAAGCTTGTGCACCTCTTCAGCACTACGAATCGGCTGACCAAGCTTAAGCGATATGAGCTTTAAAATCATCTTAGGCGCAATAGATACCACAAATGAAAAAGCAATCAAACAAGCCAAGGCACTACGTACTGTTATGTATTGAAAAATATTCAACCAACGCCAATTATGAGCCCATTCTGCTCCAGCTGCATTGGCTTGCGCCCATAATTCATAAATAAAATATAACATAATTGTCTAAGGTAATCTGACTAAATAAACTGCTTAAATAATTGCTCCAGCCCTGCAGCTCGGCTTGCTTTGAAGAGTACTTTATCGCCTGCTTGTAATTGTGCAAGCAAGATTTGTTGCGCTTCTTCTTGATTCATTGCGTGTGAGATAGAAAGAGGCTCTAATTCGCTCTCTTGAGCAGCTTCTTTAGCCCCTTGGTAATAAGCCTTAACTAAATCACTCTCTCCAACTGCAATCGTATTAAATCCTAATTGAGAGGCTTCACAGCCTAATTGATAATGCTGCTCTAGCGCCTGCTCCCCAAGCTCGCCCATCTGGGCAAATACCACCCATATATCACCTTGTTTTTCACTGAGTAATTGCAAGCTGGCATAGGCCTCACGCAAGGAATCAGGGTTGGCATTGTAAGCATCATTAATCCAGTACTTACCCTGCGCTTCCACGATTTCAAAACGCCCCGCTGTGAGCTGAAAACTCTCTAACCCTGATGCTATTTGAGTTAGAGTCATACCCATAGCGTAAGCCACTTCAATCACGAGACGGATATTTTCCAACATCACCGTAGGTAGAATGGGCATCTGCACGGGATAAGTCTGAGTACCTTGAGCAGTGTTACTATTTACCGTCTGTAAGTTAAACTGAGTGCCTTTGATAGTCTGACTAATCTGCGTGATTTCCAATTGATGATTTTCACCTACCCAGAGCATTTGAGCTGTAACTTCGGAGCTGAGTATCTCACGCTGAGCTACATGCGCCTGAGCGAAACCCCGCGGTTTATCACCAAGCTGGGCAGATGTTAAGGAGCGTAATAGAGCCCCCTTTTCCTTGGCCACACCTGCGACTGACCCTAGGAATTCAATATGTGCATTTCCCACGCAAGTAATGATGCCCTGATTGACCTGCGCTATATCGCAGAGAAACTCTATCTCATTAGGGTGATTCGTGCCCATCTCGACAATCAACACCTCCTGTTCTGGATTGCAGCTTAAAACTGTCAACGGCACTCCTAAATGATTATTGTAATTACCTACTGTCGCTTCTACGGCAAAATTTTCTGAGAGCACCGCCTTGAGCAACTCCTTAGTCGAAGTTTTACCATTGGAACCTGTAATCCCTATGAGCTCTACTCCAGCTCCATCGTTAGCCTTTGTAAGCACCGTTTGGCGATAAGCTCTCGCCCATACAGCCAATGTCGCCTCTCCTGAGGCAACCACCACCAAGTGACAACCTGCCTGCTCAATATTCGCTAAACCCTCTGCGTCTGGAGCTCGTTCTAACACTAATAGTCTAGCGCCCTTATCTAAAGCCGCTTGCCAGTAATCATTACCATCTACTTGCTCACCCTTGAGCCCGACAAAGACATCCCCCACCTGCACCTTACGCGAATCAATCCACACCTTGGCACTATTAGACAGCTCATCTCCTACAATGAGCTGCTGAGTGTTAGGGAGTGAGAGGAGAGAATTTAACATAATTACAAAAGAACCACAGAAAACACAGAAAGCGCAGAAAAACTAAGTAAGAAGTTAAGTGAAAAGAGAAGGGTTAAAAGTAAACAGTGGGCTAAGCAGGAGATTAACTTAGCAACTACAGCATGAGTACTATAAAGCTCCTATACGTGGTTTAAATTGCTTCATTTCACTAATAATCTTTTCTGAATTACTAATTTCACAAAAATTATATTTATTTAAGAGTAGTTTAAAAGGGCTTATTATAAATGATGAGTTTTTATATTCCTTTAATAACTCTAACTCTGGTGGTGAAGTTTGTGCTTTAACAAAACCTACATACTTTTCTTTATCTTTTATATCTGAACTTATTTCTATATAATTAAGAGTTGAGTATAATACACCGTAAATATGCTCAAATGTACTAAATCTATTTTTATAGATTTTTAAATAATCATAGGAATTTAACTCGGAATCATGAGTCGAAGACCATTCTTCAAATATAATCATTAAACATTGTCTACCTTTAATATCTTTTTGTCCTGAAATTGTAAGATTTTCTATAAAATTATTATAATTATTTAATAGTTGAAAAAATGTATTTTCAAACTGTTGTAATTTTAGTGTTTCGTTTTGCTTGATAAATTCTTCTTTCTGTAGCTCTAGCTGTTTTCTTGTTTCTTTAAGCTCTTTTCTTTGTAAATAGATAGCAGTAAAAACTCCTATCACAGTCAACCCTGAAAAAAATGCGTTTAAAGAGCCAAACATATCTCCTATTGCTCCCAATTTCTCAATATACTCAAACTTAATACTAGGTAGAAATGATTTAACTAAATAGGGTGCACTAAAAAATAAAATAAGAAACCAAACAAAGACGAAAATGTATGTTACAAATTTAGAAGCATCTTTTAAGTGATTTTTTTCTATTTCATTATCTTTTTTACTTCGTTTTTTCCTCGAAAAAAAATATTTAACCCACACTGCAGCTACCGCTATAAAGAATAAGGTTATAGCTATAATTACTCTAGAAAAAAATATTTTCCAATTAGCATCTGCATATTCTTTAATTTTATCTTGATTGTATACAGGCTCTAAAATTCCTATTTTTTGAGCTTTCTCGTACGCTTTTTCAGCAATAACTAGATTATTAACTTTAGTTAGATACGCTTTATCTTCTTCAGTGACCTTTCTAACATTCTTTAAATTTTGTGAATATTTTTCACTAGTTATATTTTGTTGCTTTTTTTCTTCCTTGTCTTCAAGAATTACTAAACCAACAGGCTCAACCTCAGCCTCCTCTGCAACTTGAGAAATTGGCTCAATTTGGATGTCTTCTGTTGGCTTTTCATCAATAGGACTTAAAGCCAAAGAAAAGGATACTGTTAGATTTACTAAAGCTAGTAGTTTAATGATGCTTAACCCTTTTTTTTGCATAATAATGTCTGAATGAGAGCTTGAGTAGTGCTTAGCTAACTGTTCACTTTTAACTATTCAATCTTAACTCCTAATCCTTGCCGTCTGGTTTTTTCTTGTCGCTGAATTGACGTGCAGGTCTGCTCGGTCTATCTGAGCGGCTTGGGCGGTCTGAACTAGACTTGCCTTTGTAACCTCCTGTACTTTTACCTTTGTAGCCACCTGAGCTACTTGAATCAGATTTGCCTTTGTAACCTCCTGTACTTTTACCTTTGTAGCCACCTGAGCTACTTGAGTCAGATTGGCCTTTATAACCTCCTGAACTCTTACCTTTGTAGCCACCTGAGCTACTTGAGTCGGACTTGCCTTTGTAACCTCCTGAACTCTTGCCCTTGTAGCCACCTGAGCTGCTTGAGTCAGACTTACCTTTGTAGCCATCTGAGCTCTTACCCTTGTAGCCGCCTGAGCTGCTTGAGTCAGGCTTGCCTTTGTAACCGCCTGATGAGCCACCTCTTTTTTCGTAAGGTTTCTTATCACCATAAGGCTTTTTGTCATCAAATTTACGCGGTGGTCTGCTCGGTCTGTCTGAACGGTCTGAGCGATCTGAATTAGATTTACCTTGGTAGCCTCCTGAGCTACGGCGGTCTCCGTCTCTAGAGTCTCTGCTATCTCTATTATCTCGGTCGTCTCTCCTTGGTCCACGTTTTTGGAAGTCGGGGCGGTCGGCGTTCTTTTCTGTGGCATATTTCTTACCAAATTCACGTGGTCGACTGGCTTCTTCGGCATCTCTCTGAGCTCTTCTTTTAGCTTTTTCCTCTTCTTCCTCGATGATTTCTGGTGGTAGAGCGCCGTCGTTTTCTGCTTTGTAAGTTTCGATATAGAGCTCTCTTTCTGCTGCTTCCTCGGCTTCTCTTTGTTCTTTGAGGTCTTCGATGGCTTTCTCGATGAAGTCATTGACCTCTTTAAATAACTCTTTGACAGTGTAGCGATCACTAAATGGTAATTTGCTATCGCCAATTTCTTGGTAAAGTTCATGCCCTTTGCCTGCAATGAGGATGACATCACCTACTTTGCTACCTTTCATGGCTTTTTCAATGGCTTCGCGCCTATCGAGAATGATGTAGTGACGCTTGCCTCTACGAATGCCTGCAGCTATTTGGTCAGCAATTTCCTGAGGATCTTCGGTGCGTGGGTTGTCGTTAGTAATTAGACAGACATCACTGTATTTACTAGCTGCCCTAGCCATGAGTGGGCGTTTACTTTTGTCTCTGTCTCCACCGCAACCAAAGACGGTGATGAGGTTACGGTCACTAAATTTACGTAAGAGTTGGGTAGATTTTTCTATAGCATCAGGGGTGTGAGCATAATCAACAAAGATAGGCACGCCTCTTAGCTGCCCGACTCTCTCCATACGCCCTTCGACGGCGTTGAGAGTTTTGATTTGCTGGATGACTTCACGAATAGGCAGCTTAAGCGCTTTGCAGCTCCCAATGATAGCCGCAATATTATAAGCGTTAAAATCACCGATGAGCCCTGTTTGGATTTTGTATTGCTTGGCTCCAATTTCCAAATCAAAGCGCATCCCTTCAAAGTTAGTTTGAATACTTGAAAACCTGACATCTAATTGCTGTTGTACTGTTCCGTAGCTGATAATATTGACCTTATCTTGAAATTCTTTGATGAGCTTTTGCCCGAACTTATCATCACCATTGACGACGAAAGTAACAGACTTACCCTTGCGTCCTGCTAGGTCAGAAAACCAGTCCCATTTAGCCTCAGAGTAGGCCTTCATGGTACCATGATAATCCAAATGATCTTGAGTCAGGTTAGTGTAAATCGCGACATTAAAATCAAGAGCCGCTACACGCTGTTGCTCAATCCCAATCGAGGATACTTCCATGCTCGCTATACGGCAACCATTCTCCACCATCGCAGCTAAGCGCTCTGAAATCACTTGTGGGGTATTGGTGGTGAGGTTACTTGGGTATTCTTTGATTCCGTCCTCGTGTGAGATAGTACTCATTCTGCCAGCACGTTGCATGAGGCGCTGAGCCACTTGGTGCATGAGGTGAGTTACTGTTGTTTTACCATTGGTTCCTGTAACACCTACTAATTTAAGTGATTTTGAAGGGTTGAGGTAGAAAGCTTCAGCTAATTTGGCGTATGCATAACGAACATAAGGTACGTTAATCCAAATAAGATTGCCTGCATTTTTAAGTCCTTTAGGTTGATTTGACTCAGAAATAATCACAGAAGCTCCATTATCGATAGCGGCTTGCAGAAAGGCATCGTCCTTGTATTGAGCTCCACTAATCGCGACAAATATACAGCCACTAGTCACCTTTCTGCTGTCTTCTATAATAGTGGTAATTTCACAAGCAAGCTGTGCTGGTGATAAATTTGTATTGATGGCGATTTCACTCGCTTGGATAAGTTGTTGTAAGGTCATAAAAAAGTAAGACTCGATAAAAAATATAAATATTAACTATACGTTAATATCTCTAGAAAAAGGTGAATTAGTATCAAAGAAGTTGAAAAACAAAAGAACGTTGGAAAAAATTAGTTTTCAACCTCCTTTTGCAGATCATTTTGTGGATCGGAAGTGGATAATGCAGGTATTAGCCCTAAATAGCTAGCCATTTTTTCACCAAAACTTTTAAATACTGGTGCAGCAACTGACCCTCCTCCTATACTTATGTCCTCATGGGTTGGGTTATCGATAACAACTACCGCTACAAAAGCTGGATTTTCAGCGGGCATCATACCTGCAAATGACACCATATAATGATCCTCAGAATAGCCAACTTTAGCCTCATGTTTCCTCGCTGTTCCTGTTTTACCCGCTACTTTAAAGTCAAAAACTTGGGCATTCCTACCCGTTCCTGTTGCCACAACCCCAGCTAACGCTTCACGCATGGCTTTAGCAGCTTCTGGTTGCATGACGGTGTTTTTAATCACAGGCTCAAAGGTGTGAATCACTTGCCCATTATCATCCAAAACTTGATCCATGAGTCTTGGTTGCATTAACCTTCCTCCGTTAGCGATAGCTGCGTACGCCATTGCTGTATGAAAGGGCGTGACAATGAGACTGTATCCAAAACTCATCCTCGAAAAATCTGTAGGATTGTTCAAATCGGCCATCAATACCTTGCGTTCACTTCCTAATCCAGAATTTACTGGTGATAGATAACCATAACGATTGAGGTAATTTTTAAAATTGTCTTTGCCTAATTTCTTAGCAATTAGATAAGTGCCTATATTGCTTGATTTTTCCAAGATTTGATCAAATGTTAAATCATAAAAAGCTTTATAATCTTTTACAGATAAGCGCCCTTTTCGATAGTGACCAGCAGCACAGTCAAATACATCGTCACGCTTTACAATACCTTGATCAAGAGCCCCAGAAGTAGCCACCACTTTAATAGTAGAACCTGGATCAAAACCTTCCATGAGTAAGTTTTGCCATAACCCTTCGATACCTTTGCCCGTGTTAGGGTTAAAACTTGGGTAATGAGCCAGGGCTAAAATATCTCCGTTGTAGGGATCCACAACTAGCACAGCCCCCCTATTAGGATTGAATTTTTCTACTGCTTCGCTTAGAGCCTCTTCAGCAAAACCTTGAATATGCGTATCTATTGTTAGCCTTAGGTGATTGCCTTGCTCTGGTTGCTTGATTTTAGATTCGCTATCGAGGATAACACGCCCCATATGATCTTTATTCTTGGTAATCCAACCTTCTTTGCCGTTAAGCCATTTATTGCCTAATTTCTCTACGCCAAATAAACCTGTACGCTTATTTTTGACTGTTCTAACTAGCCCTAGGCAGTAACCTCCCAACTCATCTTGCGCATACACACGATGCATTTCGGCCTTGAAATCTACCCCCACTAAATGATGTTCTTTGATGATTTTGTCAATTTCAGCTTTTTGATCATAGGCCATTCTGCCTTTAATAAAGTAAACTTTTCGACCTGAATCATAAGCTTTTACTAAGCTTTGATAAAGCTCATCTATATCTTTATCCAATAATGGAGCAAGAGATTTAGCTAGCTTGTCTGCGTAATTGCGATAGAGTAAATCTTTAGATTTTCCATCTACTAAAGCCTTGGACCAAAATTTAAGCTGTGTCTTTTTAAGTGATTCCTCTAATTCATTCCAAGTTTCTTTGCCTGATAGCAAACTGTATGCTAGAGGCATGCCTACTAATTTCTCATCTTGGAAATGCACCAGATCAAAAGTCATGGTGTAGTTTTCTAAATCTTGAGCTAACAACTCATCATGACGCCCTAATAAATTACCTCGTTTAGCAGGTATAATGACTCGATCTAATTGACGTTCTTTAACCTCAACAGGGACTGCTGATGGTATCCATTGCAATTGAACAATTCTATAGCCAAGCCCCCCGACGATAAGTAGCAAAAAAAATACTAAGAAGCTTAGCTTTATCTTTAGTATAGTCTGAGCTTTTGCCATTACTCTATCGCAGATAAGAGCCTACTCTGTTTCTCATTTTGTGGAGCTACCTGCGCCACACCAGTATTCTCATCAATATAAAGAATGACATGAGGAGGGATTGATTCCAGCTCTGAGTTTTGATCTCTAAGTCGGTTTTTAAGTGTGTGCACTTGGAGCTCTTGACTAATGCGCATTTCTAAAGTTTCTATCTCTACTTTAATTAATTTAATGGCTTTATCTGCTTTCTTTACATTCTTAGTCACTGCTATTTTTTGATTTTGCAGGTGAATATAAGAAACACTCGCCACAATAATAAACATCATTAATGCTAAACAGAAAAATACCCAAAATGAACTTCCTGTTTTGTTATCGGCCTTCACGTGATGGTGTTTCCATTTTTTACAAATGAACTCATCCTCATAACTCATAAAGGTATTTTGATTTTTTTTGAAATTTAACATCATCAGAAACTAAACAAATAACAATTTACACAGCTCGTCTTGCGACTCTTAATTTGGCACTCCTAGATCTAGGATTATTTGCCACCTCATCTTCGCCTGCCATAACAGGCTTGGATGTCACCACATCTAAACTATAATCAGGGTTAGCCCTTGGTGCTGGCCAATTAGGTTGATCCAGCATTTTTTGACTTTTTTTCTTAAAAAATTGTTTAACCTGCCTGTCTTCGAGGCTATGAAAACTCATAACACCAACTAGTCCACCAACTTTAAGACAACTAACCGCCCTAGGAAGAAACGCCTCAAGCACACCTAACTCAGCATTAACAACCATACGTAATGCTTGAAAAACTTTAGTTGCAGGATGTTTTCTAGACATAGCTAAACGCTTGGCAGGCATTTGATCTTTGATAAACTCAGCTAATTGCAAAGTAGTTTTGAACTCTGTGTGCTCTCTTGCCTCTACAATCCTTTGCGCCAGTCTCCAAGCCATTGGCTCTTCCCCATAGGTTTTAAACCAATAAGATAAAGTTTCTGCATCTGTTTGAGCAATAATTTCAGCCGCTGTTTTACCAGTTTGCTCTGAACTTATTTGTTGCCCTGTTTGATTCATACGCATATCAAGAGCTCCATCACGCTGAAATGACATCCCTCTGTAATCAGCATCTAAATGATGTGATGAAACTCCAATATCAGCAAAAATAGCATCTACTGAATCAACACCTAATTCGCTGAGCTTCTCATCAATATGCGCAAAATTACTAGCAACAACAGTGAGCTTATCACCGTAATGACTCAAACGTTGTTTAGCCCAGACTCGCGCCTCCTCATCTTGATCAAAGCCAATAACCTGAGCTCCTAAAGAAAGAAACAACTCTGTATGCCCTCCGCCTCCAAGAGTTGCATCTACAATAACTTTGCCTGATTTAACTTCTAATAAATCTACAACCTCTTGAGGCATAATGGGTTGATGGTACTCCTCCCAATTGGTATTCCCCAATTGAGCTTGCTCTAATTCTTGTAAGAATTCTTTTGATAGAGTCATGAGAGTATGATTAAAAACCGCCTATAATATCATTAAATTCTGAGATTTCCTTGGCTTCTTCAGCCACCATTAAGTCGTAGTTTTGAAGAGCGTAAATTTCAAAATAAGTCCCGAAACCAACCAACATCACTTCGCTATTAAAATCTATGTTAGCTGACAAACTCTGCGCCTTAGGTATCTGTAGCTTACCTTGCTCATTAATTTTTACTGGTGCGCAACGCCTGATAAACGCCCCTTTGGCTCTGAGAACTTTAGCTGCACCCAACTCCTCTTTCATTGAATCGATTTTATCCAATTGCTGCTGATAAAAACACTCACTTAAAAAGCGCAATACCTCTACACCATAAGTTTTAGCAGGCATCATACGCATATTGCCCAGCGGCATACTGCGCCACTCTACAGGTACAGCAACTCGACCCTTAGGGTCTAGCTTGTGGGATAAAGTCCCTTCGATATGAGGCAAAGCAGTCATGACAAATAATAGCCCCCATAAAGTGCACCAGAGAACTATAGAATACACTCTAGTACACAAAAATACATATTTCAAGCCCTAAATCTAGGAAGCCATACAAAAAACCTTATTTAAAAAGGTTAAAAGCAGTGTATTAAAGTGAACTAGCAATTTAAAAAAACCATTTAATCTCACTCTGCCAAAATCTAGAATTGATATCTACCTGCTTTTACGACTTAATGAATCCAGCCTTATTTGACTGTTTTTTAATGCTCTCTTTACGCACTATCACCTATTACTTTATCAGCCTTATCTTCGTCATTGTTGCGATTTTAAGCACCATGTGGCTATGGAACGGGCAAGATATCAACACACTTAATGCTATTAGCGTTATTTTATTAGGACTCACTTGCTTAATTCCTGCGATACACCTCATCTATCAGCATCGGGCCATGACCATGTATCGCTATATCCACGCTAAACTTTGGCAAACATTTGGCTTCACCTTAATCTGTCTAGTATCATTATGGGTTATTATTGATTTTCAGGAACATTTATCTGACTTTGGTAAAACTAGTAATCCAGCTTTTTATGCTCTGTATTTTTATAGCCTTCAACTGCCTAGCATCCTTAAACTACTCATTCCATGCACCTTATTGATATCCTGTCTTGTGATATTGACACAGTTTTCAAAAAACCAAGAAGTCCTCATCTTTTTACAAACAGGAAAATCACCATTTAGCACCTTAAAGCCCTGCTTTTTTATTACTTTTTCTAGTTTAATTTTATGCTTGTTTCTTAATTACTATTTAGAACCCAAAGCCCAGCAAAAATTCCTCAAATTTGAGCAAAACTTAAGCTTAAAAAATGTCGACTTCTATGCGGTTAATAGACTTATTCCTCAAACCAAGAGATTTTGGGCTATTGATAAATTCCCCACTAACCAACCATCTTCGCAAGACAAACAAGCTATATGGGAGTTTCAAGGTTTATCTATTTCCCAAACCAATGATTCACATCAACTCACTCATCGCTACCTTATTGACAAAGCCATCTGGAACGCCAAAACTCAGCAATGGCAATTTTCTGACATCATCGAGTACAGCTTTAAAACTAACCCCACCCAACCACACCTAATCGCCACAAAAAAAATGGATTCTTGGTCACCCCAATGGTTAGAAACCCCCTACAAACTCTTAGAGGCAGACATGACCCCTATCGAAATGACAGTACCTCTACTCTCTCAAAGGCTAAGCTTAGCCAAAAGCAACGAAAAACCGCAGATGCAAACGCTACTCAATCAGCGTATTTTTGACCCTATCACCTGCCTGGCTAGTTGCTTACTCGCTATTAGTTTAGGCTTAAATTTTGAACGCAAGCAATCAGGCAAAAACACACTTCTAGCTATTGCTCTAATGGTGGGCATGTTGCTCTGCTCTCACTTAGGTTACTCATTAGGGGCTGCCGCTATCTTGCCAGCATGGATAGCCACCCTAACAACTCCTATTCTTTTTTGTGGTTTTGGTTTATGGATTGCACGCAAACAATTAGGCTGGTTTAGTTAATAAATAAAAACCATGGGACTCATAAAAAAAGAAAGCATCGAACAGCTCTTAGAGCGAGTTGATATTATTTCTCTTATTGAGACTTATGTCCCCCTCAAACGTGCTGGTTCCAGCTTTAAAGGCCTCTGCCCTTTTCATAACGAAAAATCTCCTTCATTTAGTGTTAGCCCTCAACGCCAGCGCTATCATTGCTTTGGTTGTGGGGCTTCAGGCAGCAGCGTGAACTTCCTCATGGAGTATACTAATATTACTTATCCTGAGGCCCTTAGACAATTAGCTGATAAGTACGGCATGACTCTAGATGAGGAAACCGACTCAACTCAAAGCATCGAAGTCAAAAAACAACGCAACCGCCTATTGCTTTTACACGAAGAAGCGACAGCTTGGTTTCATGAATTACTCCTCACTCATACCGATGCTCAAGGTGCTCGTGATTACCTCAAACAACGAGGATTAAATCGTGAAACAGCCAAAAAATGGCTACTAGGCTGGGCACCCACTGACTCTCAACTCTTCCTTAAATGGGCCAAAGAACAAAACCTCACAGGCCGAGAGTTAATTGATAGTGGTCTAGCTGCTCTCAAAGACCCTCAAGATAAACGCTCAGGACTATACAGCCGTTTTCGCAATCGCCTCATGTTCCCTATTTGTAACGACTATGGCGAACCTATTGCTTTTAGTGGTCGACAGCTAGACAACAACCCTAATACTGGCAAATACATTAACTCTCCTGAAACCAGCCTTTTCATTAAATCTAAACATTTTTATGGCTTAGACAAAGCTAAGCGAGCCATTGGCCAAAATAAATACGCCCTACTTTGCGAAGGCCAAATGGACGTCATTGCAGCCCATCAAGCTGGCTTCGAAATGGCGGTAGCTAGCTTAGGCACCGCTTTTACCCCTCAGCATGCAACGCTAATCAAGCGCTATAGCCCCAAAGCAAAAGTCTGCTTTGATGCTGACAGTGCAGGGCAAAAAGCCGCCATCAAAGCCTACCAGCAATTAGCCGCTGTCAACATCCAAGTAGACATGGTGCAACTACCTAATGGCGAAGATCCAGACTCCATCATCAAATCCAAAGGCAACCAAGCTTTTGCCAAACTTATTAACGAAGCTCTACCTTTCTTCGAAGACCAGCTACAAAAAATGCAAGCTCATGCAGATTGGAACAACCCACAAAAGAAAACAGAGTTTATCCATGAGCTGCTGCATCACCTAAGCCAGCTCACACATCGTACCGAACAAGATGTTTACCTATCTGATTTATGCACCCGCCTAAATTTAGACCAAGAATCTATTCGTCAGGACTTTAATGAAATTTTGCAGCAAAAAAAACAACAAGATGAACGTGAGCAACAACGGCAAAAATCTCAAACTAAGCAACCCTACAAAATCAAAAAACAACAAGACCCAAACCCTACGCAAAATTCAGATTCTCATCTAAATTCCAGTTCAGCTATAGATGATTTTAATGCCAGCATAAACTCCACGCTAGATAACCCCGAATATCTAGAGCAAGCAACTTATGCCTCAGCACCTATCGACGAAATCCCTCCTACAGAACTGAGTAATCAGACTAATCATACAGATTACCCTAACAGTCCTCCCATCATCGATACAGCTGTCGCCACATTGGCTCAGGCAGCATTACAAGACTTGGTTGCCCAAACATGGCTGACCCAACAATTAGAATTTTATCGTGAACACATAGAGAGTCATTATTACATCAAAGATTTCATTAAGATTCTCACCGAAAAACCAGACCCTTACTCAGCACCTAGCCTTAATCGTTTTCTTTCTCAATTTGACAGCAATCACCCCTTTCAAAATATGGCTAATCAAGCTCCTTTACGCTCAGCTGAACAAGCGGCCAAGGAAAGCCATACAGAAATGCAACGCCGACTACTCAGCCTTGAATCTAATCGCATCCAAATGCAGCTCAATGACAAAAACATATCCAAAGAGCAACAACATAAACTAATGCAAAAGTTTATGACGATTAACGCTAAAATATCCGAGCTCAACTAACCGCTCATCTAGCTTATTTAACACTTGCTTTTCCTCGTTGAATAACTCCTTGACATTAACGAAAAGATGGATAGAATCTCCAACCTCTAATTTTCTCTATATGCCTGAAAAAAAATCTACTACAAAAACTAGTTCTAAGAAGGCTCCAGCTAAAAAAGTTGCTGCTAAAAAGCCAGCAAAAAAAACCATTTCAAAGCAGAGCATTTCTGCCAAAAAAGTTGCAGCTAAGAAAGTTACGGCTAAGAAAGTTGTAGCTGAAAAAACCGCAACTAAAAAAGTAGCCAAAGAAGTCATTCAAGCACCTTCAAAAGGCGACTTAAGTATTTTTGACATTCCTGAGGTTCAAGAAAAAATCAAAGATTTAGTCAAATTAGCAAAAGAGCAAGATTACCTCACCTATGATGATATTAATGAGGCTCTCCCTACTAATATTGTCAAAGCCGAAGACATTGGAATCATCATTGATAAGCTCCAAGGCATGGCATTTAGCATCATTGACGCCTCAGAAGTTGATCGATTCAAAGAAAAACAATCAAGCGACAACAATCTTATCAGCGAAAAAGAAGATAAGAAAAATGATTTCCTCGACGACCCAGTACGCATGTACCTCAAACAAATGGGACAAGTCGAACTCCTCACTCGTGAGCAAGAGGTCGCCATCTCCAAGCGTATTGAAAACTCAGAAAAACAAGTCAAAAAACACCTCCATTACTTTGGGTTCACCTCTGATTATTATCTAGAAATCGCTAACAACCTCTACAGAGGCAAAGAGCGTTTTGACCGTATCATTCTTGACAAAAAAATCGAGAACCGTGAACAATACATGAAATCACTGCCAAAGCTCATCAATGCCATCACAGAGCTCAAGCAAGATACTTACATCACTTTTAAACAGAGATTAAAAAGCAAAGATCAAGATTCTATCGACGAAAAAGAAGAAGAAATACGCAAAAATCTCATGCAGCTCAACAAGCTCTATGATCAATTATTCTTTAAACACAAAATCATAGAAAACTTCTGTGACCGTATCGAAAAAGATAACAAAGTTCTCATTAAGCTCAATGCTAAGCTCATTAAGAATCCAGATGACAAAGACATCATCAAGGAAATCAAAGCTTTCTACACCAATTCTTGGACCACAGAAAAAGAATACACCAAACTCTACAAGCAACTCAAAGTTTGGACGAAAAAATCTGAAAAAAATAAAACAGAAATGGTCGAGGCTAACCTACGCCTCGTGATTTCTATCGCCAAAAAATACACCAACCGTGGACTCTCATTCCTTGACCTTATTCAAGAAGGCAACATGGGACTCATGAAAGCCGTAGAAAAATTTGAATACCGTCGTGGTTACAAATTCTCGACTTACGCCACATGGTGGATTCGTCAGGCAATCACTCGTTCTATCGCGGATCAGGCTCGTACTATACGTATCCCTGTACACATGATTGAAACCATCAACAAACTTATCCGTGTACAAAAACAACTCGTCCAAGAATACGGACGTGAGCCTACACCAGAAGAAATCGCAGAGGAAATCCATCTACCTGCAGAACGTGTACGTTCTGTACTCAAAATGGCCCAACAACCTGTCTCCTTACAAGCTCCTATTGGTGAATCAGAAGACGCCTCATTTGGTGATTTCATCGAAGACAAAAAAGTCGAAAACCCCATGGAAGAAGCAGGCTTCTCCATGCTCAAAGAACGCATCACAGAAGTCCTCGACTCACTCACCGAGCGTGAACGCGAGGTACTCGAGCAACGTTTCGGACTAGCTGACGGTTACAGCCGCACCCTCGAAGAAGTAGGCAAACAATTCAACGTAACCCGCGAGCGTATTCGTCAAATCGAAGCCAAAGCCCTACGTAAAATGCGTCACCCAGTGCGCCTCAAACGCCTCGAAGGATTCATCGAACTACCTGAATAATCTTCATTCTTTTCATCTACAGTAACCATGGGCAAGCCCATCATTATAGCTCCTTCTCTGCTAGCGTCTAACTACGCAAAAATTGGCGACGAAGTATCAAAAGCCATCTATGGTGGAGCCAACTGGTTACACATGGACGTCATGGACGGACATTTTGTACCTAATATTAGCTTTGGAGCTGACATTATTGCAGCAGTACACCAAACCAACGACATCTTTTTAGATACGCATTTGATGATTAGCAACCCTCAACAGTATCTTGAATCATTTATCAAGGCTGGCTCTGATCTCATCACCTTTCATATCGAAGCCAATGGCGACCCACAAGTCACTATCGACACTATCAAATCTGCAGGCTGCCAAGTCGGCATCGCACTCAAGCCCGCCACACCTTTTGAGGCAATCCTGCCCTACATTGCCCAGCTAGACCTCGTCCTTGTGATGACCGTTGAGCCTGGCTTTGGTGGACAAGCATTCATGACAGACATGCTCGACAAAATCTCAGAGGCAAAAACCTACAGAGATGAGCACAACCTCGACTACCACATCGAAGTCGACGGAGGCATCTACCAAGACACCTCCAAACTCGTACGCGAGGCAGGCGCCAACGTCCTCGTCGCTGGCTCAGCCTGTTTCAAAGCCCCTGACTTTGGTGACGCAGTCAAGGCTCTCAGAGGTTAAAAAAAATGTCTATTTCACAAACAAATTTGAGATAGTGTTGACGTTCTTTTATCGAGTGAATACTATTTCACTATTCTATTAATTAAATTATGTTTAGATCAGGAAACCCAAGTTTAGGTAAAGATACGTTTAAGAAAGCTACACCTAGTTTTTATCAGAACAAGGTGTCTGCAGCTCAATCTCAAAAAGCACCTAGTTCAGGTGACTTTGTTGATGTGACTAATCGCTCTAAGGCATCTAGCGATACTAGCGTGATGACTCTCAATGGCACGGTTAATAAGACTGCTATTCTCCTGGGTATTGCATTTATTACAGCCGCGTGGTCATGGGCTCAGACGCAAGCTGGGGTTTCTCCTACAGGCTTCATGATAGGTGGTGCTCTTGGTGGATTTATTGTGGCTCTTATTATTATTTTTAAGAAGACTTTGGCACCTACTCTAGCTTGGCTCTACGCTGCATTACAAGGTATGATGCTCGGTGCGATTTCTGCCATGTTTGAAAAAATGTATCCTGGTATTGCTTTTCAGGCGGTATTTCTGACTTTTGCTGTATTAGGGGCTCTTTTGTTTGCTTATAAAACGAGGCTCATTA